>Ga0213868_10000392_pt1 | contig 41284 bp, 29 predicted proteins | sample PICome_9_FD_160087 | JGI IMG/M metagenome (GOLD analysis project Ga0213868, IMG submission 160087) | Coastal seawater microbial communities near Pivers Island, North Carolina, United States - PICO127 | ecosystem: Environmental > Aquatic > Marine > Coastal | place: USA: North Carolina...
CAACCACAATGTTGCCATTACTCTGGGGGCCAATAGATGTCGGAGAGGACACAACAGAGAATCTTCCAGTAGGATTATTCGTTAGGGAAACAGACGTGATCTGAAGCTCCTGGCTTGCCCCGGGATTGGTCACGGCAAGTGCACGTTGTTGAAGCCCGCTTCGGGCGGGAATGGCTCCGAAGTCGACCTGCTCTCGCTCCAAACGAATTCCAGGGTCTGGCATGGTCAACGCCGCCCGTTCTTTGAGATAATCCACGCTTACGGCCGCAGCGTGGATCTGAGCCTCGTCAATAAGTCCAGAGTACTGAAGTCCATTCGCCGGGCTCTCGAAATTACCAAAGTTCATCGCCCCCGCACCTGGGACGACGTCCAAATAGTCTGTCGTGCCCACTTGTTCGCCATTCAGCCAAGCCGTGATAGCACCCTCGGCAGGATCACCGACCACAGCCACGTGCGACCATTCCTCCAGCGGAACTTCCGCAGTGTCGTTGCTGTTGATAATGTTATTACTGCCGTTGATGAAGAAATCGATACCGTTCTCCACGTCAACCGCCCCCGTGCTACGAAACGCCAAGTGCCACTGCTGACCGCCGTCCCCCCATTTGGTCCAGAAGCGATCCCACTCCCCCGCATTCTCGGCATCAGGCCAAACGAAGACTTCAAGCGTCCAACTCGCTGCGAGATCGAGATCATTCGAATCGGGTGACCTCAGGCGCTGCAAACCGTCTGCCGTGAGATTCGCGGCTTGCCCAATGAGCCCTGGGGCGTAGGCGACGTCTCCAGTCGGTTCGAGCGTGTCTGCTATCAAGCCGCTGGCCGCACTGTCTTCCAAATTGCCTTCAAAGCTCCACCTGGAAACGACCGCCGTGGCTGGTTGATCGTTAGGATCCGTTGGATCCGCCCCGTTGAGGATCTCAAGACCATCCGAAAAACCGTCTTCGTCGGTGTCCGCTTTGTTAGGATCCGTACCGGGCTGAGCCGCATCTACAAAAGTAAGATCGGGATTCTCCACACTGTCAGAGAAGCCATCCGCGTCCGTATCCGACCTCTTTGGATTCGTTCCGGTATCCTCGAGACCTTGCCAGATGCCCGTGTTGGATTCCACGCCGTCGGCCAGCGTATCCCCGTCAGTATCTGCATTGTTGGGATCGGTGCCTAGCCCGTTCTCCTGAGCATTTGTGAGACCGTCCCCGTCGTTGTCACCATCTGGGTCACCTCCGATGAGCAGAGCGGCTCGGCGCAAAAGGTAAGCTTCCGTCACGGCCACGTTGTGAATGGCCGCATCATCGATGAGGCCCGAATATTGCAGTCCGTTTGCCGGGCTTTGAAAGTTTCCAAAGTTCATGGCGCCATCCCCAGGTTCGACCGTCTCATAGGGCGCCTCACCCACTTGAACACCATTGAGCCAGGCAGAGAAGGTGCCCCCAGCCGCATCCCCGATGAAGGCAATGTGAGACCATTTCTCCAAGGTCACTTCTGCCGTGTTATTGCTGTTGATGATATTGTTGCCGGCATTGATGAACAGATCGAGGCCGTTCTCAACAGTGACCGCGCCCGTGCTGCGAAAGGCCGTGTGCCATTGCTCACCGCCATCACCCCATTTGGTCCAGAACCGATCCCACTCTCCCGCATTGTCCGCATCGGGCCACACGTAGACCTCCAACGTCCAACTCTCTGCCAAGTCGAGATCGTCTGAATCGTCTGCACGAAGGCGTTGCAAACCGTCTGCTGTAATACGGACGGCCCGGCCAACCATACCATCCGCATAGTCAGGCTCACCGGTCGGCTCGAGATTATCGGTCATCGACCCAGCTGGCGCACTGTCATTGAGATTATTCTCAAAACTCCAGAGGGAAACCACCTCTCCATATGCCAATGTCAGGGATAAAATGAGCAAGACGAGAATCGATTTCATGAGACCAGTTGTTTCTTAGGAATACTCTGGCCACGGGGAGAAGCGAGGTCGAGACTTCTTAACGCAAAGCAAAGGGGCACTTGCGTGTTCGCAAGTGCCCCTCAAATTTACGTTAGTCTAACAAACTACTGCTTAGCCCTATAGAAGCCAGTGGGAGCCGCGATGCGGTCCGCATCTGTCTCTTCGAGCGCTCCACTGGCTCCAGGCGCGATGACCTCCCAGTTCAGAAGATCGATCGAGTACTCGATGTCTGCCGTCACTCCGTCAGGGATCGTGACTCCGAAGACGCCGTTCTCAGTGATACCTACGTTCTCTAAATCAGGTAAGGGATCGACCGGACCAATCGCTACCCCGTAGCCCTCCGCAGCGGCAACGAAGTCAGCAAGGATGTCCTCATCGGAAAGAGCGCTATCGAAAATGCGAACCCGACCGATCGAGAGCGAACCTTTAAGCCCACCCGTCACGGCCACACCATCCGACTCACGCTGCGCACCCACGAGAATCCCGATGCCCCCAAAGGTATCGAGGGCGGCATCCTCAGAGTTCGAGAGCTGACCATTCGTAAACACCTTCGTAAAGGCGCCGGTCTGCGTGTAGGAAATGTGCGTCCACGTACCCGCTTGGGCATCGCCCAAGTTGTTGGCATCATCATCATTTATATTGTTAGTCGGATGCCAACCGATATCAGGCCCGTCGCCGCCCCAGTGCCCCACAGCCCCGAATTGGTTGTGCCAACCGTGGTTGAACGACATGTTCGTCCCGTTGGGTCCTCCGCGTTTGCCCCAGGAAACGACGGTCTCCTCAGACGCGAGCTCAGGATTGTAAACCCAGGCAATGATCGAGCGCGGACTGGATCCTTCGATTTCTGGCGTGGAGGCCGGTCCTTCGAAGTAGTCGCCATCGCCATCCAGTGTCACCCCTGTGGCACCATCAATGACTTCGACAGTAGGATCCCCAAAAGGCGCGAACTCACCTCCAAGGGTGCCCGTGTTGGTCCAAGCACCGGCAGCGCCTTCGGACAGACCCGAAGCATCGAGATCGACCAAGGCAGGGATGCCGGGTGGGGGCACTGACAGGATAATATCGCCATCCTCGGTCCTACCAACATTGGAAGCCGAGATGAAGCCTCCAGCCGCATCAGTAAGGATGAAACCACTGAGACCAGGATCCACGCCGTTGTCCGTGCCGGAGATGATCATGATCTCCTGACTCACCCCGGTCGCCGTGAAGGTACCGATAACCGAACTATTGCCGCGAGGGAAGTCCCCACTGACATTCTCCCCATCAGAGGCCGCCTGATTCCGCGTGTTACAGCACCCACGGGTGTCCCCCGCTCCTAACAATTGCACTTGATAGGACTCACCCGCAGTCAGCCCATCGAGCGTAATCGACGCTCCACCACCGTTCCAACCGTGGCTGTTGTAGATGGAATCCAGAATGTCATCCCCTGTCGTCCCGCCGTCCCCGGTCCAGAACGTCCCTTCAGCATTTCCACCATCGTAAGCGAATGGCGTGAAGGTAAGGGTTGGGCCACCAATCAAATCGTCTACGGTCGTGTCTAGATCCACCTCACCCCAGGTAATCCCACCGCCCACTGGGGGGATCAAGGCTGCCTGACTAGCCAGGTAGTCTGGTGACACGGCAACGTTGTGAATCGCGGCTTCGTCAATGAGCCCTGAATACTGGAGGCCGTTGGCAGGACTCTCAAAGTTGCCAAAGTTCATCGCGCCATCGCCAGGCGTCACAGCCTGATAGGCTGTACTCCCTACCTCCACTCCATTCAGCCACGCGGTGATGGTACCTCCAGCCGAATCGCCAACAAACGCCACGTGTGACCACTGTTCCAGCGGAACCTCAGCGGTGGTATTGCTGTTGATAATGTTATCACCACCGTTGATGAAGAGATCGAGTCCGTTCTCAACATCCACGGCACCCGTGCTTCGGAAGGCAGTATGCCATTGCTCACCGCCATCGCCCCACTTCGTCCAGAACCGATCCCATTCACCAGTGTTATTCGCGTCAGGCCAGACGAAGGCTTCAAGCGTCCAGTTTTCACCTAGCTCCAGATCATCCGAATCTTCGGCCCGGAGACGTTGCAGTCCATCTGCCGTGATGTTGACCGCCTGACCAACGACCCCGGCAGCATAGGCAGCGGCGCCAGTTGCCGTTAGGGCATCCGCCGTCGAACTCGCCGCACCGCTGTCATCGAGATTGTTCTCGAAGCTCCATTGAGACACAATGCCCTTCGGATCCTCATCATCGCCGACGCATCCCTGATTCGTCAACTCGCATCCAGGCTCGGCGAACATGGCGGCCACATTATCCCCAGTGATCGCGCGGTTGTAAAACTGCACGTCATCCATCCGCCCTTCCATCTTCAATCCGCCGTGAAAAGCTCCTACCAAGAAAGGGTTCTCTTGAACAATCTCAATCTCACTAGGCGCGTCTTGCTCAGCTACGGCAACACCATCGACATAGAGAACGGCCTTGTTCGTGCTCCAGGTGACAGCCACATGATGGGTTGTTCCTGCGGTCAGCACGGCTCCGTCCGTGGCAAACTCTGATTCTCCGTTCGAAAACCACTCGAGGTTCCCACCCGAACTCAGAAGAGCAAACGTAGGCGCCCCATCCGGTGTGCCCTTGGCAAAAATCGTTTGTTGGTCGCTGAGGTCATTGAGATTGACCCAGGCCGCAACTGAGAAGCGAATGAAACTATCAAACACATCTCCAGGCACCTGACCATAACCTCCCCCTGAGAACAGAACAGACGCTCCGCCAGAGATGAGCGCTTCCTGACCCACGGTTGCATCGACATAGGTTCCTGAACGCCCGAAGCCGCTCACGTCGAGCATCGTGCCGTCCATGTCATCGAGCGAGTAACGCGAAATGGGCCCCGCCAAATTCGCAACACTAGCCGAAAGCGATGCTGTCAGATCTGCCTCACTTGGATTAGGATCATTCGTCTTGTAGCTAAGAGTAGCCTCGTAGCTCCCCTTCGCACCGCCTGCATCGAAGGTGATCGTAGCGAGGCCTTCTTCTCCCGGTGCTAGACTCGTCGGGAAATCACCAAGCGTGAACACAGATTCGTCAGGACCCGTAATTGCCGCGTCGCTTAAAGTAAGCGTTTGGGCATCGCCAGCATTCCGAATCTTGAGAGTCTCGGTGCGAGCCCCATCAGATTGATCCAAGAGACCAAAGCGCACACTACGATCAGCCACAGCATTGGGATCTGACGGGATCGCGCTTAGGAGAACCAACTCTCCGTACGACGATTCTGTATGCGGATTGCCATCCCAGTTGAGCTGAGTCTCACGGTTCCCGCCATCGTCGTCATCGTTGATATTCACATTGAAACCCATTGGGACGTCTTCCCGGTCACCACCAACAAGCGTGCTCTTCTTGATTATGAATTCGACATCCCACGACTTGCCATCTTCAGCTATGGAAGTCTGAGCCCACCAATGCTCATCGGGACCATAGGTGGGATTGTTCGCTTCGTTGTGACGCCAAGCACCATTCGCGGTCATGACAAATTGGCCGTCGAACATCTCTTCCTGATCCCGTCCACTGAGATTTGATTCATTGGAATCAAAGAAGATCTCCACACTATCGTCGTTCCACGTGTTTCCATTCTCTTCCCCCGCCTCGGCACCATCATTAAAAAGAACGTCATCCGTGACCCTAACTGCCACATAGATAGCGTCTTCATTATGCGTCACCCGCCAGTCGAAGCTGATGTCATCCGCTCTGGGCTGATCGTCACCTACTCGAAAGACTCCCGTGAACGGGTTGATGGAGACAATGTCTGCCCCTGGATACTCACCGTCTTCAATCTTTCCATCAATGGTCGGAGGTGCCGCCTTCAGCCCTTCGTATCGACGATGCCCAACGACCAAGTTTCCGAAGGTCTCCTCAACGTGGTCGAGCCCCGTCCAGATTAGCACAGAGTCGGTATTGCCTCCTCCGTCGTCATCATTGATCGCCACCGTAAAACCAATGTGCTCGCCCGGCTGAGGATTGCCGATCTCACTTAACGGAATACGGAACTCTGCATGATAACCGTCCCCGGCCTCATTCTCCTTCGTCTCGGCGAACCATCCTGAACTCGGATCGAATCTTGGGTTTCCGGCTTCTGCGTGGCGATAGGCATTGTTCGCGGTGATAACATACTGCCCCCCGGAGTCGACGACTTCAGGATTCTCACCCGTTGTGTCTCGTGACCCAAAGTTGCTGTTGTCCCCATCAATGAAGATTTCGACACTATCATCTTGCCATGTCATTTCATTCTCACTCCCAGCAGACGCGGTGTCCGTCGAGATGGCATCATCTGTCACTTTCACTCCAATATAGAGATTCTCACCCACGACACCCGCATAGAGGTTTGCACTCAGATCGGTGTCATCGTCAGGCTTATCGCCACTTCTCAGATCGGCCCCCTTGATGCCATCGTCACCATCATCTTCCACGATGCGGAATTCCCAACCAGCGTTTCCGGATTGAGCCCACTCGTCATCATTGATCACACCATCAATGATAGGAGCCTCGTCCATCGGTAAGGCAATGCGAGTCTTCGTTTCATCCAGCGGAGTATCTGCCGCGAATGCCCAAGGGGCAGCCAAGACAGGAAGCAATGTTCTCAATCGTGTGAGCGAGTGTCTTCTCATCATCTATGAAATGGGGTTCGTAGTTAAGTGAGTGCCTAAGATGACATTAGGTTGATAAACCAACTCAACTTTCACCCTGACGCGCCAGTCTGAGAGAATCCCCAGCTCTAGGTCAAGCCCGTTGCCTACTTTTCCTGCGGCCCCACTGGGGCCAATCCTCAACCGTACGCTAGGTTGGGCGCGAGCCAGCGCTCGACCTCTTCGACTGGCCGCCCTTTCCGCTCTGCGTACGCTTCAATCTGATCCCTGTTGCACTTGCCGACCGCGAAATATCGCGACTCTGGATGAGCAAAGTAGAGGCCGCTAACGCTGGCACCTGGGTGCATGGCGCAAGATTCAGTCAAGACAGTGCCACTGGCTTTGGTCGCATCCAGGAGGTCAAACAAGGTGATCTTCTCGGTGTGGTCAGGGCTCGCCGGATAGCCACCGGCTGGACGGATTCCCCGGTAGCGCTCTCGTATGTAATCGTCCGTGGAAAGCCCTTCGTTTTCACCAAAGCCCCACTCATCACGCACACGTTTATGAAGGTACTCGGCAAAGGCTTCCGCCAGTCGATCCGCAAGCGCCTTCGCCATGATGCCATTGTAGTCATCATGCTGATCTTCGAAGAGCTTGGCATACTCATCGGCCCCATGACCCGCTGTCACGACAAAGCCGCCAACATAATCGATCCGCCCACTGTCCTTCGGCGCTACGAAATCTGCTAGTGAGTAGTTTGGCTTATCTTTCTTCACCATCTGCTGACGCAGCATGTGAAACGTGGTGATTACTCCCGAGCGGTCCGTATCTTTGTAGATCTCGATGTCGTCACCCACGCTGTTCGCGGGAAAGAATCCGTAAACCCCACTAGCCTTGAAGGCTTTCTCTTTCACGATCTTCTCTAGCAACTCCTGGGCATCGGCAAACAACTTCTTCGCTTCTTCGCCCACATACTCATCCTCAAAGATCGCAGGATAGCGACCACGCAATTCCCAGGTATGGAAGAAGGGTGACCAATCGATAAAGGGAACCAACTCCTCCAAAGGTAGGTCTTCAATAACCCGTGGACCCGTGAATTCCGGCACGGCGATTTCTTGAGTCGCCCAATCACATTGAAAACTTCGCGCTGCGGCATCCGCATACGGCAACAACTTCTTCGCTTCACCGCGATTGGCATGCTGCTGACGAAGCTCTTCATAATCGTCTAAACGCTGCGCCATGTATGCAGGTTTCTGGTCTTCACTGAGTAGGGTCGACACCACTCCGACAGAACGCGAGGCATCAAGCACGTGCACCACATGATCATAATGTTGCGCAATCTTTATCGCCGTGTGCGCCTTACTCGTCGTCGCACCGCCAATCAGCAAAGGAATGTCAAAACCTTGGCGTTTCATCTCCTTGGCGTTGTAGATCATCTCGTCCAAGGACGGCGTGATGAGACCACTGAGTCCAATGATGTCCGCCTTCTCCTCGTGCGCACGTTTCAGAATCGCATCGCAGCTCACCATCACGCCGAGATCGATCACTTCGTAATTGTTACACGCTAACACCACCCCAACAATGTTCTTTCCGATATCATGCACATCGCCCTTCACCGTGGCCATGATGACCTTTCCTTGCGGCTTGGCATCTGGTGTCGCAGCTCGCTCTTCATCCATGAAGGGCGTGAGGTAGGCCACCGCCTTTTTCATGACACGAGCACTCTTCACCACCTGTGGAAGAAACATCTTCCCTTCGCCAAAGAGGTCACCGACGATCCTCATGCCATCCATGAGCGGCCCTTCAATCACCTTGATCGGACGCCCTAACTTTGCACGTGCTTCTTCCGTATCGTCATCAATGAAGTCTGTGATGCCTCTGAGAAGGGCATAGGCAAGGCGCTCTTCCACGGGCTTCTCACGCCAAGTGAGATCCACTTCCTTCTTCTTCCCACCCTTTCCTTTGAACTGCTCCGCATAATCTACGAGCGCTTCGGTCGCTTCTGAATTGCGGTTGAGAAGCACATCTTCAACCTTCTCGAGCATGTCCTTCGGGATCTCCTCGTACACTTCTAACATCCCCGCGTTCACAATACCCATGTCGAGCCCTGCCTTGATGGCATGATAGAGAAAGGCCGCATGCATGGCTTCGCGAACAGGATTGTTCCCACGGAAACTGAAGGAGATGTTACTCACACCCCCACTAACCTTCGCATGAGGAAGATTCTCTTTGATCCATCGCGTGGCCTCGATGAAATCGACCGCGTAGTTGTTATGCTCATCGATGCCAGTCGCCACCGTGAGGATATTCGGATCGAAGATAATATCTGCAGGGTTGAAGCCGACATCGTCCACAAGGATGCGGTAAGCACGTTCGCAAATGCGCTTCTTGTCTTCCAAGGTCGCCGCCTGCCCTTCTTCATCGAACGCCATGACCACGGTGGCAGCCCCATAGCGCATGATCTGTGTAGCATTCGCTTTAAAGGCCTCTTCGCCTTCTTTTAAGCTGATCGAATTGACAATGGCTTTGCCCTGCAAGCACTTCAGGCCTGCTTCGATGACAGACCACTTCGAAGAGTCGACCATGATGGGCACCTTCGCGATCTCTGGTTCAGCACTGATTAGATTGAGAAAGCGCGTCATCATCGCTTCGGAGTCGATGAGCCCCTCGTCCATGTTCACATCGACCACGTTGGCTCCATTCGCCACCTGCTGCTCGGCCACACTCACAGCGGTCTCCAAATCGCCGTTCTTGATCAGCTTGGCAAACCGCGGTGACCCCGTAATATTCGTGCGCTCACCTACCATCGTAAAATTGGACGCGGGCGTTAGTGAAAACGCCTCCTGTCCACTCAGATGCATCTCCGGCTCGTGCACAGGCACTTCGCGGGGCTCCATTTCTTCGACGCCATCGGCAATCAACTTAATCGTCGCAGGAGTGGTGCCACAACAACCACCCACGATATTGAGAAGCCCTGCCTTGGTTAGGCTACTCACGGCCTCAAGGGTCTGCTCCGGAGTCTCGGAGAAGCCGGTGTCACTCAAGGGATCAGGGAGACCAGCATTCGGGTGACAACTCGTATGGCAATCTGCTAGCTTGCTCATCTCTTCAACCAAGGGACGGAGATCGAGCGCGCCGAGACCACAGTTCATCCCCACACTCAGCGGCTTGGCGTGGGCAATGGAATTCCAGAATGCTTCCACGGTCTGGCCGGTCAACGTCCGACTAGACTTGTCCGCAAACGTCACCGAGATCATGACCGGCCAGCGTTTGCCTTTGGCTTCAAATACTTTCTCGAGTGCTATGATCGCCGCCTTTGCATTGAGGGTGTCAAAGATCGTTTCAACTAGGAGAATATCCACGCCTCCTTCGACCAGGCATTCCACCTGCCATTGATAGGCCGCTACCAACTGATCAAAGGTTACGGTCCGAAAGCCTGGATCATTCACATCCGGTGAAATGGAGCAGGTCACCGGCAGCGGACCTAACGAACCGGCTACGAAGCGAGGCTTCTTATTCTGAAAAGGCTCCGCCGCTCGTTTGGTGCAAGCGACCGCCTCCATGTTTATTTCACGCACAAGCGCGTTCAGCTCCTCATTCTCCAGAGCTTGCTGAAAGAACTCCGGCGTTTTCTTCTCAGGATCAGGAAGAAAGAAGTCGGCCTGCGAAATCGTCGTCCCATTAAACGTGTTCGCCGTGACAATATCCGAGCCCGCCTCGTAGTAGCCACGGTGAATCTCCTCGATGACATCAGGCCGCGTCAGCGTGAGAATGTCCGCATTGTTTTTGAGATCCTTGTTGTGATCAGCAAAGCGCTTGCCCCGCACGTCACTCTCCCCCAGCCCGTAGCGGTAGATCATGGTACCCATGGCACCATCCAAGAGAAGGATCCGCTCCTTCATTAGAGCGGTAAGAAGCTCAAGAGATTCAGTCATTTCACCGAATCATGAGCGGGAGGCGGCGCCTTTCAAGCCAATATATCATGATATCATGATATGTTGATGGGTTACAGCGCGGTAGCAGGCGCAGATCTCCCAAATATGGAGATCTGCGCCTGCTACCTGCGTAATTCCTCGGGTGTCTCAAACACTGGCGTAGCCTGGTCATCTGGCTTCTGCGCCATGAAGACCGTGTAGATGATGAGGCCGATAATCCCGATTAGACAGATGATGTTCACTACGAGCTTAAGATTCCGAGTGAAGCTAGCCTGGCTTCGCTGATTCCTCAGCATGCGATCGATTGCGCTGACCTTTTCCTTGGACGCTCGAGCCCGCGCGAACGAACGACGCGGGGCAAAGTTTCCGGAACGACGTGAAGATTTCGGAAGATTTCGAGGACTTTGTTTCGGGGCCATAGCGACTGCAGAGACGTTCCCCTGATAGAGAATCCAGCTTCCCCAGAAGCTCAAGCATAAATCCTTCATAAGGTTCCTCCAAATATGACTGGATGCCCCCCGCCCGGCGGCCTATGGGTTCGACGACTTGCCATGAACGAGAAATTTGCAGCTTACGCCCACCCCGAGGTCCTCGTGGATCGCGCTTGGATTGAGGAACACCTTGACGACCCAAACGTTCGCATCGTTGAGAGCAACGAGGACATCCTACTCTATGACACCGGTCACATTCCGGGGGCTGTGCACATCGATTGGCGGCGGGATCTCCAGGATCAAACCGTTCGTGACTACATCCGCGAGGAGGGCTTTGCTGCGCTCTGCCGTCGGAATGGCATCACCGAGAGTACCACCGTGGTCGTCTATGGCGACAAGTCGAATTGGTGGGCCTGCTATGCTTTCTGGGTCTTCACTCTCTTCGGACACAAAAATCTCAAAGTTCTGGATGGTGGACGAGACCATTGGGTAGCTCAAGACGGCCCGTTGACCAAGGAAGTGCCTTCGCTCGAACCCGTGCCCTACCCGACACCACTGAAACGTCGCGATGACGAGATCAGAGCCTTCTTTGTTGATACCCTTGCCCACGCTAAGGCAGCGTTACCTCTCGTCGATGTGCGGTCGCCCGGCGAGTTTAGCGGAGAGGTTACGCACATGCCTGAGTATCCGCAGGAAGGCGTGTTGCGCGGTGGTCATATTCCCGGTGCCCATAGCTGTCCTTGGAAGACCGCTGCCAATGATGACGACACCTTCAAGTCGAGAGAGGAACTAGCAAAGATTTATGAGGAGGGCCTTGGACTGAAGCAAGACGACAATGTTGTCGCTTACTGTCGAATCGGCGAGCGCTCGAGCCATACGTGGTTCGTTTTGACTTACCTGTTAGGCTTCGAGAACGTACGCAACTACGACGGCAGTTGGACCGAATGGGGAAACATGGTCGGCGTGCCCATCGAGCGAACAAACGATTAGTAAACCAACGATGAATGCCTTTCCCGAGAAACTCGAGGAGATCATCGAACTCTTTGAGCACCTTCCTGAAACGGAGCGTCGCGAGATGCTCATCAGCTTCTCCGAGAACACCCGCCAACATGAACCAAGAGAGGGCGAAACATTCGACCTCGAAGACGTCCGCAAAGACGACGAGTGCACGGACGAGGTCGGAGTCTTTCTCAATATCGACGATCAAGGTGGTGCCCATTTCCGAGTGAAACTTGGTCCAAAGGTGCAAACGCTCACTCGCGCCATGACAGCTATTCTTTGCCAAGGACTCGACGGCTCCAGCCCTCAAGCCCTGCAGGAAGTGCCCCAAGACTTCGTACCACGTATCGTCGGCAGCGAACTGGTCCGCCTGCGCAGCCAAACGGTTTACTATGTCCTCACGAGGATGAAAAGTGCTTGCGCCGTGTATCTGAAGCGCGAGCGCGCTGCGATTTAGGCTAACCAGCCACGGTAGCACTAACAATGCTCCCCAGCGCCACCGCCAACCCGGCGGCACCAGCGTGAATCCACAGGCCTACAAGCGGATTGTCATCTTCTTCGAGACGTTTGCTTAAAACAGCATAGCCCAATGCCTGAAGCGCGACAAAGAAGAGCGTGCCTGCCATCATGCCCCACGTCATCAAGCTGAGTTGCTGAGCAACGAAGGCCTTCGACCCTGGTTCTCGCTCTTCTGCATCAGCTTGCTCACCTGCCGGTTGGCGTTTGGCAATCTCAAGACTCGCATACGCAGCACCCCCAGCGGCCACAAGAAGGGCAGTCAAATAGATCGACACTACTAATAAGGCCCTCACAATAAATTATCCGACCTCTTGAACTGGCAACCAGCCTGGCTTGATCTCAAAATCGGATACCTTGATGTAGGGCAACCAAACAAGAGCGAAGCGCTGTATATCGATGTTCCTCTTGTAAGGCTTAATCCAAACTTTATTTAAAGGAATCGTCAACGAATCAAGTGACTGACGCACCTCTTCCATGTCTTCTTGTAATGCATTCTCGAGCTCGGTCAGAGCCTCTTGCAGATCTTCGACCTTGTCTTCGGCAAGCCCCGCTTCACGCGCCTCTTTCGCACTCTTCGACATGCCTCGAGCCGCAGTGGCCCCACGCGAAATAGACCCCATACTGATCCGCTTGCGCCCTAACACAGCGGAAAGGATTGCCGACCCAATTGAAATGACCGAGCCCATCTTGGCGCTTCGCGCTTGTTCTTCTTCACGCTGTAAGGCACGCTCAGCCGTCTTCAGTTGGCGCTCTTTCGTTTCCAACTTACTCGCATACTTGTCCCTCAGCTTCTCCAACTTCTCGTCCCGGAGCTCTCGTGCAGTTTGTTGCAAACGGATACGGAAATCCGCTTCGGACTCACCAATCTTGGAGTAGGTCTTAATAGCCTTGGCTTCAAGGATCTCAAGACCTCCATTCGCATAGAGCCACTCCGCGAGTTCCTTTTTCTGCGTGGTATAGTACTTCGCATCCTGCGCATGTTTTGGCAAGTGGGCTCGCGTAGCTCCCTCGACCGGCTTGTCTTCAAAGCCTCGCCAGGCCTTATTAAAGCGCGTGGCCTCATCAAAATCTAAGATTGGCTCTTCACTTAACGGAACTACTGTGGTCGAGGCCCGAGATCCATGAATATCATATTTCGTGCTGCTAAATGACACGTCGGCTACCCCCACCGCTGCCGGACGATAAACCACTTTACGATCTCCTGGCATCTGTGTGAGAGGCATGTAGACCTCGTCGATGGAGCTGGAGAGTTGGTAAATAATCTGCGACTCCTCTTTGGGAGCTTCAGCCGCTGCCGCAGCAGCACCCGCAGGAGTCTGCGATGGCAATGCCGCCTTGATCGGGTCCATGAGCTGCTTGATCTGTCGTCGACTCAACGGGCCACGCAGATAGGACATGACCCAACGCACGTGAAAAGTGACCGGCCCATCCTCATGCACGTTATTCAAGAGAAAGACCCGGCTCCCCAATCCAGCCAGCGTCTCCTCCATCGATTGGCGATCAAAGTTCCCCCCTTGAGAAGCGGCAGCTCCCTCAAGACCGTCGAGCACCCGCGCCTTGTCACGCGCCGTTTGCAAACGACCAAGAAACCACGAGCCAATGTTAGAAAGTGCCTTGTAGTCAAGATCGACCGGGTTCTGCGTCGCGAGCAAGCACCCTAATCCGAACGCACGCCCCTGTTTCAGAATCGTTAGCAATGGCTTCTTCGAAGGCGGGTTCTGGACTGGTGGCAGGTAACCGTAAATCTCATCCATGTAGAGAAGAGCTCTAAGGCTAGACGTTCCCGATTGCGCTCGCATCCAACTCAGTACTTGATTGAGCAGCATAGAGACGAAGAACATCCGCTCACTGTCATCCAAATGCGCAATCGAGAAGATTGAGACCTGCGGCTTGCCCGCGTCATCGTGCATGAGACGCTTCACGTCCAAGGGCATCCCTTGGGTCCAACTTTGAAATCCAGGTGAGGCTAACAGGTTATTTAACCGCATGGCCAGCGCAAAGCGCTTCTTCTCGTCCATGAATGACTCCACCGGTACCACACCGATGCTCCTGAAAGGAGGCTCCTGCACGCGCTGGATCAATTTCGGCAACGTGAGATCCTCTTCAGCACGCCAAGCATGAATCAGGATCTGTGAGAAAAGAATGTGCTCCTGACTCTGGATGGGATCCGCCTCAATTCCCATCAAGCCTAACAAACTCGTTACGGTGTTCTCGACGCGATCACCCAACAACTCTGGCTCATCGAGAATCTCGAAGGGAGGCGCATCAAACGAACTCAGAATTGACACGGGTATTCCTGAATTACTTCCTGGTGTGTAAACCTTGATACCGACCTTATCCCGAAGCTGCCGCACGCGTTCCCCAGTCTGCCCCCATTCCCCAAGCCCTTTCTTCCAAAGATCCGCCTGACCTTGAGCGAATTCATCGGGAGTCTTCCCTTTCTTCTGGGCATCATCCTCATTGATCCAAGGCCGGAAATCTTTCCCCTGAAACTCGGGAAAAGTTAGCATTAGGTTTGGGATGTCCCCCTTTGGATCGATCACGATGGCAGGAATTGAGTCCATAGCCGCCTCTTCAAGTAGACCGATACACAGGCCCGTCTTTCCGGATCCCGTCATTCCAAGGACCACGCCGTGGGTCACAAGATCTTTCGAATCGTAGAGAAGAAGAGCGTCCTGGAGAGCCTTATTCTCCAGGTCATATTCCCGGCCTAGGTAGAACGCGCCGAGCTTTTCATAAACTTCAGGGGAAATGGACATGAGTTAGAGGCCTTCTATTGCTTCGCAGTCAGCATGCCTCTCCCTGGCAGAATTGGAAGCAGATTTCCAAATCATGTGAGGACGGCTTACTCGACTCGACCCGAACTAGCCAAGCCACGAAGAGTATCAGTAGCGCAATCGAAAAGACGATTTGCAAATTCACTATAAGCCTAGCCTGGGAAGGCTCATCATTCCCGGTCTTCTCTCCCTTCTTACGACGATGGGTATCCCACTCCTGACGATGCAGGTGAAAGTCGCCGTTGCTCGCCTCGGCGACTCCGGGAAACATGGCTCTTATGCCAGCGACTTATCAGGGCTCCAATCGCTCCACCCGCAACCTTAGGTAGCGGCCAGCGATAGTGTCAGCGCTGCTGGATAAGCGGGCAATTTCCATGATTTCGGGTGAGACCTCGATCATCGTCGCAGAACCGAACTGCCCGGCAACGCCTTGCCATCGCTCAAGATCTTCAGAGAATTCTAGCACAACTCGATGAAAGGGTAATTCTTTGCGTAGCTGATATCGAACTTGCACACGAAGCCTCTCATCTTCTATCACCTGGCTTACCGTCAACGGAAGCGACAGGTTCATCTCTCGGGGTGCCGAGCCTAACACGTATTCTAACATGTTAGACAGGCCGTCACCATCTGCATCCGAAAGATCACCAGTAATAGAAGGTTTGGAAAGCTCTTGCTGCGAGAAATACTGCGCCTTCCACGAATCTGCCGTTGGCGCTGGCGGCTCTGGAACAGAAAGGCCTGGATGAATTCCCGGCGTTCCGTCAACTGCCGATGCCTTCCAGTTCAGGGGCTCACTTCCAAACTCATTGAGCATCCTCCTTTCTAACGACGCCCCATTTCCTGCCACCTCAGCCCAAGGCGTCGTCGTACGATAACGAACTTCGTCTAGCGGAATGAGCAGTTCAGGCTCGACCGGATCAGGAGCAAACAAAGTCAACTTTTCTCCACTATTATCGAGTCGTGCGTCGAACGGTCCAAACACGGGCACACCTTCAGGAAGAGCAAAACGCGCACGAAACTGTTCCGGAGGCTGGGCCGATAGAATCATCAGAGACCGCGGCATCAGTTCGCCCTCGGTAAACACGAAACCCGTTCCATTTACCCTTACACCAGACAAATTGAACGAGTCTGGACCCACATTCGCAATTTCTACGTACTCAACGCCAGCAAGAGGCGGATGCGCCATGATCTCAGTCATGACGAGCGGCCCGACGCGAGGCTGCCCGTTGCTCGTGCCGAGACTCGCACTCTCTAACAACGCGACCGAAACCTCTCCGAGCGAGTTCTTCACCCGCCCATAGGTCGCTCCGATAGGCGCGGCGCCCACAGAAATCGATTCCAGGCCACCGTCCAACCGCCCTTGAGCATCAGTACTCAGCAAGAAGAGATCTTCGCCGGCCGAGCTCAGCGCGAATGTCCCGAGTTCAGATTCGTTAATAACGAGGAGTCTACCAGGCCCGATTGCCGTTCCATCAGGAACAATAAAAGCGCTAGGTTGATCGAGATCGTCGGTGATCCACCATCCACTAATATCTATAGCCTCGTCACCCACGTTGATCAGCTCGATTGCATCAACCGCAGGCGGCTCTGAGTTCGTGAAGACTTCATTGAAATGGACAGCCAAGCCCTGATCTCTCCCTGCGACCCCTGGCGTTCCAAGCCGGGTTGAACTCAAGTAAAATTGTCCTGGCTGGTTCACTTCCACTCCGGTATTCGGCGCCGCGATGATCAACGCACCATTGGAGGTCTGCGGCCATCCATCACCATCCTGGTAAGCAAGGCTACGGATCGGCTGCCCATTTGCAGCACGCAAAGTGAGAATATCTCCACCATTGTTCAACTGTCCCTCAAACTCACCGAGTATCTGCGCCCCCAAATTGCTCCCATAGATATGAACAAAGGCCTCACGATCTTTCACCACTAACACTCGATCGCCGGGCAAAATACTCCTTTCAGGAAACTCAAACGTGACACCGCCCTCCAAACGCACGCCAGCCAAATCCACCGGCTTCTCCGCCAAGTTTAGAAACTCGATGTATTCGTAAACCTCGTCACTTGCTCCGCCATCACCAAAACTTCGCGGAGCCACCATCAACTCCGTGACGGCAAAGTTCGCCGCCGATGCCGGCTCCTCTCCGACAAGATAACGCACCGTCAACGGCGGTCCCCATCCGCTACCGACGGGTATCTGCCCCGAATTCGTGCTGTTGCCACCAGAGGGATCAAACACCCTTGCGGTCAGGATCGCTGATTCTGTTAGATCGATGGCCCTCGTGTACGTCTGCGCCTCCACCACGACGCCACCATCTTCAGTCACCCCGCCTTCCACACGAGCCTGGATCAAAAAATCACTGCTCGTGGGGCCACTGTTCAATCCATGGATCGCCAGCAGGTTTGTCCCCACCACCAAGTGGTCCACTGCTTGCCGCAGATCAAAGCTCTCAAAATTTACCGCGGCTCCATCGTCGTTCGTACTCGTAGCACTCGAATTCCAAGTCACGTTGGCCGGAGCATTGACATCCACAATCTTGGCCCCATTGAGATAAGCAACAAAGCCATCGTCATATCGCATTTGAAGAGACAACACATTGAATGAGGCTAACTGCTCAGGGGTCACGTCAAACTTCAGGCGAATGTAGGCCGATGTGTTCACCCCTTTCATCACATTGACCCCTTCGAGGTTCACGTCGATAAGAGAATTGTAAGTGGTAGCATCATCATAGCCAACCCCATTGTCACCGTTGATCCAATCACTATCATTGAATGAGGCCGATTGTCGCCACGCACTACCAATGTTAGACCTAGGCACAATGGCTCGAACCGCTGCACGTTCATCTAACAATGTCGTCCCTTCAAAAATCACAGGCTCTGCTGGCGGTCTCGGATCGCTCCCGTCCAAGGTATAGCGAATCTCTCGCCCTCCAGAGAGACCCGGAGCGCTGAGCTGAATCTGAGTCCCCGCAGCCACTTCGCCAGCAGACTTATTGCTCGTGGGCCGCGCCAGAAACTGACCGTCCATCCACTCTACGCGATCTTGTAGCCAATCTTTGAGATGATTCACCTCACCTAGATAACCGCCAAACCGTGGTCGCACGGCTGACCAACGCTGAAAGTTGCGTACCTGAGCTTCGCTTAACTCCTCGGCAAAGCCATCGATCACGTCGTTGATGTTGGCCGTACTGAAAGCCCCCTGGCGGAGCTCGAAGTAGCGATCAATGTAGCGCTGCCAGAAATTCTCGTCATCAAACAGCCTACCCCACCAAGGATAGCTGAAGTAGTTCGTGCCACCCACCCATGACCTCGGGTTCTCATCTCGACCATCAGTTGAACCCATCGATCTATCGAAATCCCAAATAGGCCCCATCTGCAATCTCTCGCCCCGAGGCTTGAACATGTAGGTGCTCAATCGAAGGGCATCTGCATTCAAACTGAGGACATTGAGCAAATGATGATCAATGAACGCCTCTACATCGATGTACTGTTCATAGCCTAACAATGGATCTGTAAAGGCTGGCCCGTTGAGTGCGTCTCCAAAGTCTCTCATGTATCCTTGAATCCAAGCACTCTGAGCAACCGTCACATTCTCCTCTTTTGGATAGACATATCTCAACTGCTGACCCGCAGCGCTGAAGCCATTGTCACCAGGATCCGCTCTGTCAATCTTCAGCATGTAGCCACCTGTGATCCCGGGTTCTGCCGATACCTCTTCAGGCAATCGCTCGACATCCACACGATCTCCATCACGCGAAATCTTCTCCATTAACGTGTAGACTCCGTGATAGTCACTCGACTGCAGATCTCCGCCGTTCCTATTAAGATAGACTTCAACGAACCGTGTGCGCACCGCATACCGACCAATCTGATTGCTCAGCTCATAAATAAACGGATTCCGCATGAGCGCCCTATCAAACGTGTAGCGACCACTCAAGATCCAATCAGATTCACTCGGCAATCCTAGTGGGCTGATATTCTTGTTGGTATTCGCCTCATTCCAAGCCTCGATCGACCACGATTGCTTGGCAAACCCAGTCGACGATGATCCTCGAACTTTAAAACCAGCCCTAGTGCCCAAGGCGTAGTCGCCCAACAACCGCGTCCTCCCACCGTCCTCGCCTGGCTCGAAGACAGCCCAGACAGTAAACGCTTTACCGTTGCTTGCGGTAGGCCCGCCACCCAACTGATCGAGAACAACCACAGGCAGGTTCGATGTAAGCGTACGCGCATCGTTCGCAAGCTTCAAATAGGCTTCCTCACGGACAGGACCAGGGGCTCTCCCTTGCTCAAAAAGCCGCGCACGAACCAGCGTTGACGCATTCACAGAAATCGGAGTTCCCAGATATCGTATCGATCCGGTGCCAGGCACACTGCCATCCATCGTGTATCGTATCGTCGCCTCTGGAGACTCACTACTGAGGGTGACCGCTAAAGTCCCTGTGAACCCCCTGCCAGGCGTCGAGAAAATCACCGGCCCAGTAGGTAGGCCTTGCTCACTACCATTAGTCTCGTTCGGCGAAGCAACGGCAAAGTAATTCGCATTACCGATTTGAGCCTCACGTTGTTGCACTCCCTGCAATGCCGGCATGAAGATCAGATCTGAACTCGTTGTATTCCGGTTCAGCCCATGAATGGCTAACACATTCTCCCCCACACGAAGCTGATCGAGCTGACCGTTGAGGCTAAAGTCCTGGAACGCCACCGCAGCTCCGTCATCATGCTGATCCACAGCAGCAGACTCCCAGCTAAGCGAAGGAGGCGCAAAGGCTGAAGCAATGCGCTCTCCATTGAGATAGGCGACAAATCCATCGTCATATTTCATCCGGAGAACGAGCCCAATGAGGTTCTCCTTCGAACTCACTTGGAACGGAATACGAATGTAGACACTCGTAGCATCACCAACCATAGCTTCACCAACATCACCGTTCGGGCCAATCAGCCCCTCATAGCCGGATCCGTTCTCGTAACCGATACCGGTCGTCGCGGTCTGCCACGCGCTGTCATTGAAGGACAGCGTCTGCCAGTTAGAAATCTCCCTCGACGGAACGATCCATTTGCTTGGCACACGCTCCTCCAAGAAACTCATGACCTCCGTATTGCCAGTCTGAGCGACACCGTAAGAGATGTCCTCAAACTGCTCAGGATAGTCGAACGCAGAAGCCACTTCACCATCAATCACCCGCACAAGCGCGAGGTAACCACCTGCCTTCGTCAGTTTGAAATCCGCATGCAACTCGCCTCCTACCTCACGTCGATCCTCTCCAGAAGCATAGACGATAACATATTCATTTGGCCCAAGCATCCGTTGAGGAAAGATCCACTTGGCAGGTTCAAGCAAATCGTTAGTCAGTGCATAGGCATCCAACGACACTGCACGTTGCCCCCCATTGAAAACCTCGATCCAGTCCGGGGAATCCCCATTCAAAGCCGTGAGCGACTTGTCATTCGAAGCCATGAATTCCGTGATAATCACCTGCCCCACGGCAGCAGATACGGATACAAGAAAACAGAAAGACGACAGCAATTGCCGTCCCCACCGGAAACCTAGGGCAGAAATCATAGAGGGGTGAAACAAGGGGGTTCGTTTACCTTAGGCGTGTCACACTTTCGTAACAAGTCGCATGTCGAAATTGAAAGGGCTGGGCTCCCCTAAACACAACTGGCTCATGGCCGGATGACGCGGATTGAGCAGTAAGTTCGACTCCTCCGGGATGATCACCGACGGCACCCAAAGCCCCAGTGAATTCTCGGACGCCAGCCACTCGTCTCCAAGAGCTTGAGTTTCGCGCTGCGGCGGCGAGATGCGCCAGTCACCCGGCAACGCCGCTTTGGGAAGGCTCTGTAACCCGTCCGTCGGCACTTCCATCCCCATAAAGACGTAGGGCTTCTCGCGACTCCCTGGGGTCGTGAGATGAACAAGTAGCTCCAGCGCTGCGAGGGCTCGGCTCCCGCCAAGATAAACCACAGGTCTACCGGGTGAATTCCACCTCCCTCCGTAAAGACGAGCACCTTCACCGGACAGCGCGGCGGACACTCGTCTAGTTGAAACCAACCGATAACCAACGACCGTCTTAGAAGACGCCATGATCTAAACGCCCTAGCACATGCTCTACCTCTCGTGCGCCAAACTCTGTGTCTGCATACGACAACGGTGCCTCTCCTCCTGTAGCCGGATTCTTAGACTTGAGCCACTCTCGCGCAGCAGCCTCGGACTCTAGCACTTCCATCGCCAATCCAAAGAGCCTTGCAAAGCGAACAACACGCTCACTCTCTGGAGTCTCCAGATGCCCAGAACGCTTTCGGCGATGCAAGGTAGCCGCCGAAATGCCCACCAACCGTCCTAGCTCCTCCTCAGAAATTTCTAGAAGACGCTGTATGGCACTGAACTCCTCCATGGGTAATCCCGCCCTCAAGCGATCCACTAACGGCACTTCCACGATGGTCTCTATAACGCAATCTTCCTCCACATCTGGCAGGAAAGACGCGACTACTGGAGGCTTCGATCCGTACTTCATGTGACATTATATTTCCCTTCAAAAGAGCTTCAACTATTTTTTGATAGTTTCAATCCCTTCACTTGATCGACTTGCTTTCTTTTAGGCAAGGTTGAGCGTGTGAAGGGATGAAAGCCCTGGTAAAGAAACACGCAGAACGCGGGTTGTGGTTGGAGGACGTCCCCGAGCCCGCTTGTGGCATCAATCACGTCCTGATCCGCGTCGATCGAACAGGAATCTGTGGGACAGATTTGCACATTCACAAATGGGATGCCTGGGCGCAGAAAACGATTCCTGTTCCAATGGTCGTAGGCCACGAATTCGTCGGCAAGGTCGTTGAGATCGGAAGCAATGTCCATGACTTCAAGGTCGGCGACGTTGTCGGTGGTGAAGGTCACGTCGTCTGCGGACATTGCAGAAACTGCATGGCAGGCCGTCGGCATCTTTGTAAGGACACCCAAGGCGTGGGCGTGAATCGAGCCGGCGCCTTTGCCGAGTACATCGCATTGCCGCAAACAAACGTCTGGTACCATGCAGACGATATTGATCCTGACATCATGTCAATCTTTGACCCGTTAGGCAATGCGGTTCACTCTGCCCTCTCGTTCGATTTGTTAGGCGAAGATATTCTCGTGACAGGCGCAGGTCCCATCGGCCTCATGGCCGCTGCCGTAGCCAAGCACGCGGGCGCCCGATTCGTCGTCGTGACTGATGTGAATCCCTACCGCCTCGGGCTCGCCCGCAAGATGGGGGCAACCCTGGCAATCGACGTTAGAGAGTCATCGATTGCTGATGCACAGAAAGACTTAGGCATGCAAGAAGGCTTCGACGTAGGCCTTGAGATGTCAGGAAACGAACAAGCCTTTCAAGACATGATCGCTAACATGGCGCATGGCGGTAAGATCTCCATGTTAGGCATTCCCCAGAAGCCCATGGCCGTTGATTGGAATGAAGTGATCTTCAACATGCTCACAATCAAAGGCATCTACGGACGCGAAATGTATGAGACTTGGTACAAGATGACCGTCATGTTACAAAGTGGGCTCGATATCAGCCCAGTCATCACCCACCGACTTTCTTACGACGACTTTGAATCCGGATTCGACGCCATGTATTCAGGCGACGCGGCGAAAGTAATCCTCGATTGGAAGAACGCATGAATACCCGCAAAGACTTCATTTCCCATCTCCAGAGCGAAATCGACGGCATTCAGGCAGCTGGGCTCCACAAAGGCGAACGTCTCATCACGAGCAAGCAAGACGCTCATGTGAACGTGCCCGGGCGCGATGAGGTGATCAATCTCTGCGCCAACAATTATCTTGGACTCGCAGGCCATCCCACACTACTCAAGACAGCCAAAGAAGCGCTCGATCGGTGGGGCTATGGCATGGCTTCTGTGCGGTTCATATGCGGCACGCAATCAATTCATCGCGAACTCGAAAAGAAGTTAGCCGTCTTTCTAGGAACCGAAGACACAATCCTCTACTCCTCTTGCTTTGATGCCGCCGGCGGCTTGTTCGAAGTCTTGTTAGGCCCAGAAGATGCGGTGCTCAGTGATCAGTTGAATCACGCTTGCATCATCGATGGCATTCGCCTGTGCAAGGCTCAGCGATTCCGTTACGCCAACAACGACATGGCGGATCTCGAAGCCAAGCTCAAAGAAGCTGGGAACGCCCGCTTTAAGCTCATCGTCACGGACGGCGTCTTTTCCATGGATGGCTACATCGCCAACCTACCCGCCATCTGCGACCTGGCGGATAAGTATGAAGCTCTCGTCATGGTTGATGATTCTCACTCCGTTGGTTTCATGGGGACTCACGGAAGAGGCACGCACGAGCACCATGATGTTATGGGTCGCATCGATATCATCACCGGCACTTTAGGAAAAGCGCTAGGCGGTGCCAGCGGTGGCTACACGAGTGGCCACAAAGAAATCATCGATCTACTCCGGCAACGTTCCCGCCCATATCTCTTCTCCAACACGCTCGCTCCCGTCATTACAGCAACCTCCATCAAGGTTCTTGACCTGCTGGAAGAGTCTGGAGAGCTTCGTGATCAACTGCGGACAAATACCGAATTCTTCCGCCAGGCCATGGACGAGGCAGGCTTCCGGCTCCTCCCCGGTGAACACCCCATCATACCCGTCATGTTCGGCGACGCCCATGCCGCCAGCGCGATGGCAGAAGGCCTCCTCGATCGCGGCGTCTATGTCGTGGCTTTCTCCTATCCCGTCGTTCCCAAGAACGAAGCGAGAATCCGCGTGCAGATGTCTGCCGCCCACTCCAGAGAAGACCTCAAATTTGCCATCAAACAATTCCAAGCCGTTCGCGACCAGCTTGGGTTGAAAGCTTGACGCCTCAAACGCATCCAACCAGCTTCCATCCATGAAACGACTACTTTCTATCTTCGCAACTCTCGCCCTTCTGACTGCGGGGCATGCTCTAGCAGATCATCACGGACTCAACCATCCTCCAGCAGGATTCAGTGCCCTCTTCAATGGCAAGGATCTCGAAGGCTGGTTCGGTCACGGCACCAAAGACCCGCGCACGTTGTGGGCCATGAGCGCTGAGGAACTCGCCGCCCATCACACCAAGACGATGGAGGATGTAAACCAACACTGGTCTGTCAAAGACGGCATCCTCGTCAATGATGGGCAAGGTCTCTACCTTACCACGAGGAAAGATTACGGCGATTTCGAACTTCTGCTAGAATACAAAACTGTCGCCAAGGCCGATAGTGGCATTTACTTGCGCGGCGTGCCTCAAGTTCAGATCTGGGACCCCACCGAAGAGGCCAAGTTCGGGATTGGTGCTGACAAAGGCTCCGGAGGTCTTTGGAACAATCCAGCTGGTAGTCCCGGAAAAGATCCTAGCAAGCGCATGGACAAACCATTCGGCGATTGGAACAAATTTCGGATCAAGATGATCGGAGAACGCGTTACCATCGATTTCAACGACGAGCGCGTGGTCGACAATGTCGTCATGCACAACTACTTCGGGAAGAAAGATGGCACCCCAATGTTCCCCAAAGGTCCGATTCAACTACAGACACACGGTGGCGAGATCAGCTGGCGCAATGTCTTCATCCGCGAGATCGGTTCTGAAGAAGCAAACAATCATCTTTCGAGCAATGGTTTCACCTCCCTATTCGATGGCATGTCCCTCGATCAATGGCAAGGTGCCGTCGACAACTACGAGGTCGTCAATGGTAACATCCGTTGCAAGCAAGGGAAAGGCGGCAATCTCCTCACGAAAGACGAATATGAAAACTTCGTCTTCCGCTTCGAATACAAGCTACCTCCGGGCGGAAATAATGGCGTCGCCGTTCGCGCGCCATTGAAGGGAGACACGGCATGGGAAGCTTTCGAGATCCAAATTCTCGATGATAACCACGAGAAGTACGCTAAGCTGAAAGACTATCAGTATCACGGATCCATCTACGGTCTCGTTCCAGCCAAACGTGGCTACAATCGGCCCGTTGGCGAATGGAACTACCAAGAGATCGAGGCAAACGGCTCACACATCAAAGTCACCGTAAACGGCACCGTCATCGTCGATGCGGATGTCAGCAAGATCGACCGTAGCAAAGTAGCTAAGCTTCCCAAAGGCGTCGACCGGACCAAAGGCTATGTCGGCTTCGCCGGCCACAGCGACCCGGTCGAGTTCCGCAACGTCTCGATAAAGCGCCTCCCCTAGACAGACAGCATCGCGGAGCTCGCCAGCGTTCCCGCAATCCGCAACACATCTACTTCTGCCCGCTCACCACTTTCGTGAGCGCGGCCACCATTCCACCGATGTCTCCCAAGTTCGCCGGGAGAATCATCGTGTTGTTCTCTCGGGCAAGGTTGCCAAACTGTTCCACATACTGTTCAGCCACGCGTAAATTCATCGCCTCGTGACCGCCGGGCATCTGAATCGTTTCAGCAACTTGGCGAATACCTTCTGCTGTCGCCGTCGCTAGCAACGCGATCTCCTGCGCCTTGCCCTCGGCTTCATTGATCTGCTCCTGCTTCTTCGCTTCAGAAAGCATGATCGCTTGCTGCTTGTTTCCCTCGGCAATATTGATCTTCGCCTCACGCTCACCCTCGGAATGCGCAACAACCGCACGGCGTTCACGTTCCGCGCGCATCTGTTTCTCCAAGGCATCCTTCACGGACTGCGGCGGATTGATGTTAGAAATCTCGTAGCGCGTGATCTTCAAACCCCACGGTTCTGAAGCCCGATCCACCGCGTCGATGATGTGCGCATTGATCTGCTCGCGCTCTTCAAAGGTGCGATCCAATTCCAACTTACCAATCTCCGAACGCAGCGTCGTCTGTGCGAGCTGAATCGAGGCATAGCGATAATCCTCAATGCCGTAACTAGCGGACTTCGCATCGAGCACTTGCATGTAAAGCACACCATCGATCTCCACTGCGATGTTATCCTTGGTGATGCACATCTGTGAGGGCACATCCAAAGCAATCTCTTTTAGGTTATGCCGGTAGGCCACCCGCTCAATAAACGGAATTAACAAATGGAAGCCAGCATCGAGATTACGAGAGTATTTGCCAAGCCGCTCCACGACAAAAGCCTGTCGTTGCGGCACGACTTTTGCGGTCTTGATCAAGGCAATGACAACGAGGGCAGCCAGGCCGCTCGCAACAATAACAGGAATAAGGCTATCCATAGCAGTAATGTTTAATAGTTAGTTATTTTAGTGAATCCATCGTCGTCGGACAACTAGCGTAATCCCTTCGACAGCAGCGATTTCCGCCGCATCCCCTGGCCGCAACTCTTCTTCAGCACGCGCTTTCCACTTCACTCCCTTGAACTCGACTTTCCCCATATCTCCGGGCTTCTCGAAATCCGTCAAAATCACGGCAGATTTTCCCACAAACTCATCCGAGGCTCCAGGCAACGCCGCTTTCCCTCCGTCCAAACGCATCAAGATCAGCCGTCGCAGGCTCCCCGTAAACGCAAGTGATACTCCCGCAAAGCAGATCAGCTGCAAGGCCAACGATTCGATCAAGCCAATGCCGGCAAGAGCTGCCACGACCCAGGCTGCCAAACCAAAGAAGACCAAAACCACTCCCGGGAGAAAGAACTCACTCACCAAGAAAGCCAAGCCTACAAGAAACCAAATGATCCAAGGGTTCATAGTTCACGTCCAACTGACACCATTCATTATTCCAGGGGATAGCCGCAGATTCTATTACAAAGCCATCCGGCAATTATAACCTACCGCGACAGCAATTTGAAGGCGTCCTGCGGAAGCGCAGCCCTGTAGATGCGAAAGTCATCGTAGGCACCAAGGTAGCCTAACGACGGCTCGTCATCGACTCGCTTAGCTCCTAGCCGGAGGGTAACTCTTCTCCACCGAACTTCCACCGCCACACCTTCCTATCATCGATCCAATAGATAGCTTCATCGGTCATCGTCATCGCATTGACACTCTCAGGAAGCTCTCCGCTCAATCGAGACTCATCGCCAGTCGCGAGTTCAATCTCGCCAGAAGGCACCTTCCTTCATCAAAACCAATTGTTCGTCGCGCACAGCCAATCCGTGAGGCCCAGAGCCACCAACAACTGACAAGCTTCGAAACAACTCCCCCGTGATATAATTTCCAGATCCTATTTCGTGATCCCTGACGCCTAGCTACCGACGATCTGACCCGTCAAGGCGCATGCTGTTAATGGTTGACCCATCTTCAAAGTCTAGTCGATCTTCGTGCACGGCCAATCCTCGAAAGCCTAGAACCTCACTAGCGGCCAAGAAGGATACAATTGAATTAAAGACCCAGCGAGCTGAGGTACTTTTAGCTAACACTCTGTTTTCAAACGTCCGTAGATCAAACTACCCAACTGGCGCATCGTGCTCCAGTATAGAACACCCAAGACTAACAATAGTCTAAATAGAACGGCCACCAAACTCACTCAGAGGATCACCGCGCTGGCCTACTAAATCGCTCATCACCAAACGCCCCTGCGCCCACCACCACAATTCGTCTCGATGCCTATGGATGAATTCCGATTGATCGAGATCCTCGAGTAGCACACGAGCGGACTCCTGAGCGCGAGCAGGAATCCAGTGAATCTCGGATCGCTTCCCCGCCGACGTCGCTAAGACATAGAGAAAGTCATCCGCCTTGGCCACACAGGATATTACCAGTGACTCTATTAGACAGAAGACCCACCACCGTTGCCCCAAGCGCCGTTGCATAATCGAAACCCTCCCCAAGTGGTAGCAACATCACAAGCCAAAACCGCTAAGTGCGTAACCCTTACAGCGTCACATGAGGGATTGCCGACAAGAGCGTCTTCGTGTAGTCATGCTCGGCTTGCTCCATGATCTTATCGGCCTTTCCCTTCTCCACAATCTTGCCCGCCTGCATGACGGCAATCTCATCGGCGATATAGTACACCACCGAAAGATCATGGGAAATGAAGATCATGGTGAGGTTAAGATCTTTCACCAGATTCTTCAGCAGATTGAGGATTTGGCTTTGAATCGACACGTCTAACGCACTCACCGGCTCATCCGCGATGATCAACTTAGGTTCCGGGGCCAAAGCACGCGCGATCGCTATGCGTTGGCGTTGGCCTCCACTGAACTCATGTGGATACTTCTTCATAAACCGCGGAGCCAATCCCACATTCTCCATCAATTCACCGACCTTCAGGCTGAGTTCATCGCCTGATAGCTCGGGGTGACGCCGCTTCAAGGCTTCTGACAGGGTGCTGAATACCGTCATGCGTGGATTAAGCGAAGCGTAAGGGTCCTGAAAGACCATTTGAAAATTCAGCCGCTCATTCCGAACTTCATCCGATGTAAGCTCACTCAGATCCCGCCCCTCCAAGAAAATCTTTCCGCTTGTGGGTGAGATCAACTGCATCACGGTTCGACTCAAGGTCGACTTACCACAGCCAGACTCCCCCACAAGGCCTAGAATCTCGCCACGGGCTACTTCTAACGAAACACCGTCCACCGCCTTGATCGATTGACCCTTCGCTTCGAAATAGGTGCAGAGATTCTCAATACGTAACATGACTTGTAATGATTTTTTAGGAATTCAGATCAATTTCACCGGCTTGTCGACGCAAACATGCCGTCTCGTGTCCCTCAGTCGACTCCTTCAAAACTGGAGCCGTTCCTCTACAACTGGCTTCTGCATAATCGCAGCGATCGGTAAAGCTACAACCGGCGACCGGTTTTGTAAGGTCAGGTGGCAATCCCTCGATCGTGTAGAGCGGTTCCCCCTTCTTTTGCATCGCGGGAATTGAGCGTTGCAGCGCCTTCGTATAAGGATGTTCCGCGTGAGAAAAAAGCCGAGCGGTCGGCGCACTCTCCACCACTTTCCCCGCATACATCACGTAAACATGGTCACAAACATTTGAAACCACAGCCAAGTCATGCGTGATGAAGATCACCGCAGTCCCCAGAGTCCGCTGCCGGCCCTTAATTAAATCTAAGACTTCCTTTTGCACCGTCACATCGAGCGCAGTTGTCGGCTCGTCCGCGATGAGGATCTCCGGCTTCGTAATGAGCGCCATGGCAATCATCACGCGTTGCCGCATCCCCCCCGAGAATTCATGTGGATAACTTCGAATCCGCGAAGTCGCATCCGGAATACCCACCTCTTCCAACGATTCAATTGCCCGCGACATCGCCGCCTTTTTATCCAACCCCTCGTGAATGAGCAGCGGCTCCATCAACTGCGTGCTTATTCGCAAATAGGGATTCAACGACGTCATGGGATCCTGAAAGATCATCGAGATCCGTTTCCCACGCACATTCCTCAACTCTTCTTCAGAAGCGCTCAGAAGATCTAGCTCGCCCAACTTTGCCGTGCCCCCTTCAATTTTACCAGGAGGCATCGGGATTAATCCTAACAGACTATAACAGGTCACCGACTTCCCACTACCAGACTCCCCCACAATGCCGATCGTCTGCCCTTTATCCAACGAGAACGACACTCCATCAACAGCGCGAACAACGCCATCACGAGTGTGGAAATGAGTTTTAAGGTCTTCTACTTGTAACATGGCAGCGAGGGGGAAAACCACGAATGGACACGAATGGACACAAATGACAGAACTATAAAACGAGGTGTTCCCATTACAGTTTCGGCGGTCTAAAGTTGAAGAGAAGTCCTACTGGAAAGCTTGTGATCTTGAGGTAATTGATCATCTGGCCACACTCTTGATCCGTACTTCGATCAACAACCTTCGTATCGATCACAATCTGATCAAAGGCGAGCGAATCAGGGATGCACATTACCACCTGATGCCCCTTGTCGATGACAGTAAAACGCTTCTGCTGGGCGAAGGAAATCTCCCTCGGACCAAATACTACGAAGAAAGTATTCTCGTAGGGCTTCTCATTAATACCATGACCAAGCGTATTGACCACTTCAAACGCACAATTGACGATCTGATACACTTCGTCTTTTAAAATCATCCGTGTGAATTCGTGTCCATTCGTGGTTTAATCTTTTGAAGCCTTAGGATCGAGGGCATCGCGCAACCCATCCCCAAGGAAGTTCAGCGAGAAGATGGTCAGCGAGAAGAAAAGCGCCGGGAAGACCAGCAACCACGGATCGCTATACATCCGGTCCGCACCTTCTTTAATAAGTGAGCCCCAAGAACTATTCGGAGGCTTCACTCCAAGGCCCAAGAAGCTGAGGATGGCTTCTAAGCGCATGACGGATGGCACCGTCAGCGTCGTATAGACGATGATGGAGCCAAACACGTTCGGAATGAGGTGCCGGAAGATGATCCGTTTGTGGCTGAGGCCCAACGAAACTGCCGCCTCCACAAACTCCTGCTTCTTCAAGGTGATGATCTGACTTCGCACGATCCGAGCCATGGTAAGCCACTCAACAAATCCAATAGCAAAGAACAAGAGAAGAAGGTCAGGCTCGAATACTTTGGACTTCTCCTTCATGGCATGCAAGAACTCGATATCCTGGAGGGCATCACTGAAGGTCGCAGTCAGAATGATCACGATGAGCATGAACGGGAGTGCGTAGAGCACATCGACAATGCGCATCATGATAGCATCCGTTCGGCCACCAATGTAGCCCGCGATGGCTCCGTAAGAGACACCAATAATCAGCGAAACGAAGGTCGCGATGAACCCCACAATTAGCGAAACCTGTCCACCGTAGAGAATCCGTGAGAGGATATCCCGGCCGAGATGCTCCGAACCCAACAAGAAATCTTTGTTAGGTGGCTGCGACTTCGCATCGAGGTGGGTTGCCGTAGGATCCTGCACACCAAAGAACGGACCCATAAAGCAAAGCAATGCAATGAAGACAAACAGGATGAGGCTCGCCATGGCCAACTTGTTCTTCCGCAAGCGTAACCAGGCGTCCTTCCCAAGGGAAGTGCCCTGCTCGATCTGATCTAAGCGCGTCGTGGGGTCCATAACAAGTTTAAGAATCAGATGCGCTCTGGTGACGGGGATTGAGCCAGGCTAACAAAATATCAGAAAGAAGGTTCGTAATCAGAATAAGTAATCCGAAGGTCGCCACGCATCCCAATAAAAGCGGGGTATCGCGATTGGTCACCGCTCGAATGAAGTGGGTGCCCAGACCAGGAAGTTGAAACACCGACTCCATGACAAAGGAACCACCAATCAAAGCGGCCACCGCAGGCCCAATAAAGCCAACCACAGGAACAAGCCCTCCTTTCAAGGCATGGAAGAGAACAACTCGCGTCTCAGAGACACCTTTCGACCTCGCGGTGCGAATGTAGTCTTGCGAGAGTGTCTCCAACATTCCTGCTCGAGTAAGACGGGCAAAGTAGGCTCCATAGAATAAGCCCAAGGTAAGCCCCGGCAGAAACCAGTTCAACCAAGGCACCTCCCAACCAAGGGCAGGAAGCCACCCCAATTTGATCGCCGCAATCGAAAGCAGTGGTCCGATGACAAAAGTAGGCAGACAGATCCCGATGAGAGCCAAAGACATCAGGGAATAGTCCACACCGGTATTCCGTTTCACCGCAGAGAGCACACCCAAAGGAATGCCAATGGCGAGTGCAATGAAGAGCCCAGCGAACCCGATCATGAAGGAAACCGGAAAGGCCATACCGATCACTTCATTCACAGTGAAGCCCTTGTTGCCAAAGGAAGGACCGAAGTCGAGCCGGGCAAAGTTTGCCATCTGCTTACCATACTGAACAATGAGAGGCTGATCTCTACCCCAGTAGGCATCCATCTTTGCCAGGATGTGTTTGGGAATCGCCTTGTCCTCCTGAAATGGGTTTCCCGGCGCCAATGCAGTAAGAAAGAACGTGATCGTCAGGATGCAGAAGAGCACCACAAAGGCCTGCAAGAAACGTGAGATGATAAAGCGCCACATGATAATCTAACTATTCCGCTGACAGGTCCACATGTTTGTAAGGATGATTATCAAGTAGCAGCGGCTCCCAATTCTTTATGTGAGGATGGACCAAGGTTGTCCTCGTGTACCAGTAGATCGGAATGAACGCCAGCTCTGTCATGGCAATGGTCTCTGCCTCTTGCAAGATCTTCTCACGTGCTTCCGCCGACGGTGCGATCGTGGCATCTTGCAACAACTGATCATACTCGGGACTCCCCCAGCCAGTCTCGTTGTTACTATCCCCAGTTCGCAGCATATCCAAGAACGTCGTCGGATCGACATAGTCACCAATCCAGGCATGGCGGGCCATCTCATACTTCATGTCATGCAAGGTCGATTGATAAACTTTCCATTCCTGGTTGAGCAGGCCGATAGACGTGATTCCAAGCTCTTTCTTCCACATGTCTTGGATTGTTTCAGCAATCGCGCGGTGCGTGTCTTGCGTATTAAACAGCAGTTCGATCCTAGGAAAGCCTTTACTATTTGGATAACACGCCTCAGCCAAGAGAGCCCTCGCCCTATCAGGATCATACTTTACTACCTGAGGTGGTGAATACAAACCCTCAATCGGAGGCGATAGCGCGTAGGCCGGCCCTTGCCCACCCAGCGTGACGTTCTCAACAATCTTTTTCCGATCAATGGCGTAAGCCAACGCTTGCCGGACCTTCACATTGTCTAACGGCGGCACATTCAGATTGCATTTGTAATAGTAGACGCCCGCGTAGGGATCCAAACGCAGATGCTTTGGATCGTTCCTGCGATACCAATCAATCATGTTAGGCGGCATCGTGTAGGTATAGTGAACCTGCCCATCTCGATAAGCACGCTCCTCAGTGAACTCGTTAGAAAGCGGATGGAAATGAATTCCTTTCAACTTAACCGTCTTCGCGTCCCAATAGTAAGGGTTTGGCTCCACCACGACGGACTTGTTAATCACCCAAGATTTCAATTGGAATGCCCCGTTGCTTACATGATTCCCAGGCCGTTGCCACAGTGTGAACTGCATGGTCATGGGCCTGAGCCCAGCATCATTCTGCCCAAACCTCTCAATCGTGGGCGGGTGTACTGGCAACCAAGTCGTGTGCTTGACGATCTGAGGAAAGAAGGCCGTCGGCTGACGCAGCGTGCATTGCAACGTACGACCATCGAGCGCCTTGACGCCTACCTGTGTAAAATCGGTGATCTTCTCCTCGTTAAACTCTTTCCCATTCTTCAGGAAGTACAACATGCTCGCGTACGGTGACGCTATGTCAGGAGATAGAATGCGTTCATAGGAGTAAACGAAATCCGACGGAGTGACAGGATCGCCGTTCGACCATTTGGCATCCTCACGGAAATAGAACGTCCACACCGTGTAGTCATCGTTCGACTCCCAACGCTCGGCCACTCCAGGAGCGTTCTTACTATCATCAGTTGGATGAAAAGTGACCAAGCCCTCAAAGAGCGAGCGCAGAATATTGCTATCGCCCACACTACTCACAAGATGCGGATCGAGCGCCTTCGGTTCAGAACCATTGCCCACCATGAGAATCTTGTTCCGCAACGCCCAATCAATCCGCGATTCGCGCTTACACGAGACCAGTGTGAGCGCAAGTACAAGCAAGAGCCCGGCTTGGATTCGAAACTTCATCATCCTTAGCAGCAAGGGCTGAACGGGAACGGAGGGACGTGGCTGCAAGGGGGAGAGGCGAGCGGTTCCATAGAATAATTTCCGCAGCTTAAGGGAGATCAGTTCAGCGATCAATGAGAAAGCCTGGCTAGACGGATGGTTCGAGCCCCGCCTCTGTCCCCTCCTCATAATCGAGCCCCCAGTCTACCAAGGAGCGAATGACGCTTCGCAGCGCCTCGCCCTTCTCCGTCAGATGGTAGGTGTGCCGCCGCACACCTGATGGGACCGGACGCTTCTCTACGGCCCCGTGCCTTTCTAACCGCACCAAACGATCCGCCAGAATATTCGTAGGAATCCCCTCTAGAGAGTCCATGAATTCCTTGAAACGGCTCCGCCCCAGCATCAAATCGCGCACAACCAGCAACGTCCATTTGTCCCCCAGGATATCTAGTGCGCAGGCCACAGGACAAGGAGATCGTCGATACGCAGCTGAAGATTCATTTGCCATTAGACAACACTGCCATCGATTGACTTGCAAATCGCCAGCAAATATGCTTGTTTTTTGCAAGTAAATCAAAGGTCTCCCTAAATCATTACCCCTGCAAGAACCAGGAACAGGCCTACCCCGCCCAGAACTTGTTATCGCTAGGCTCCGCTTTCGACTTAGACGTTGGCGAATGAGCGGCGAAGCTGTGGCCCAGGAATTCACAGACGAAGCTAGGCGATTTGAAGCTCTGATTGCACAATGCCCACCTAACAAACGCGCCACTCCGGTCCTCATTGAACGTATCCGAGGAATCGAAGACAGCAGCCGCTACTGGTCCGTCTAAATGACCCTGAACCACCTAAGCATCGTGAACAAAGGCATCACCCGAATCATCGAGAAACTTGCCGCAGCCGATTCGTCAAGGCTCCGCGAGGTCAGCAGCGCTGATGTGAAACCCAATCCGAGAGCTGACGAATCTGCTTTCAACGGTTTGCAGGATTCCGTCCATTTCGTAATAGAGCGTGTTCGTAAAATCACCAACCTCATGACCGACCGACGCCATCCCCACCCGTGATTCGGCCCACTCGCTGCTGCGGGCTTTCACAACTTACTAGCGATGCACGTGAAGTGCCATCGCCTGCAAATCGAGAGGATCATTATCGGGATCAGAGATAACCAACACTAAGCTTCAGTTTAACCTATTCCTATTTCCAAGAATTCGGAAACACCTTCATCGCATTGAGCCGATAGATCTTCTCCACCACATCCTTTGGTAACGCTAAACCACGTACTGGCTCATCAAGCTCAGGTACGGTCTGGGTTTCTTCTGTATTAAAATAGCGCCAATGAGAGAGCCACACCTTGCGCGTTCGCTCATAACCGGCGTCGCTCGCGGCATCAGGTGGTGTCGAGTGGTCGGTCCCGTAGACTATCCGGTCCTGATACTTGATCAGGAAGGCTCGCACCTTCTCGCGATCTCGATTGGATTGATACTGCAATTGCCCCATGCGAGCAGCAGTGTCCGCCAAAGCCTTTGGGAAACGGTCGAGAAATTTGCCTAACTCATCGACACTCCATTCGAGGCTCGCAAAGTGTGCCCCGACAAACTTCAGCTTGGGATGCTTTTCCAGCATGCGATCGCGAGCCGAAATCTGATCCTCATACGAGGGCATCTCGGGATGCTTGTGCATGTGATATTTCGGATTCTTCGAGAAGTAATTCCGGTCATTCTTCACCGTCATTTCCTCAAGCGGCAACCAACAATTCTTCGGTTCGCCCAGATGCCCAATGACAACGATCCCATTTTCTATCAAGTGTCGAAAGATAGGATCAAACTTCGAATCATCGATCATCACAAGCTTTCCTGCTGCATTTCGGTGCACCATCCCAATGTTCTTCCACACCTTGATCCCAACGGCCCCTTGCTCAAAAGTTTTATCTAAATGTGCAATTGCCTTGTCTCCCCAATCAGCTTCATCCCAGCCTTCCATGGTGAAAGCGGATGCCAGGGAAACGCGATCTGGATTGGCCTTGTGAAGAAAGACACCTGTCTTCAGCTTCTGCCGCAACATGAGCGGCCCCTGCGAATCCACCACGATGTTAAGAAACCGAAACCGATCCTGCTCAGCCTTCTCAATCAACTCGCTATCCATCGCAGCCATGTGAAAATGCAAATCGATCTTCTCCACATTGGCAAAATCCGCCATGGAGAAAGTCTTGGAACCCTGCCCGAACACAGGCAGAGCTATGAGCAAGAGTAGGAGCACACGAAAGAACATGCCAGAAATCCCAACAGTTCTGGCTGACTTTGTCAAAACACTCGGTTCATGTCACCACGCTGCGACGGTAAGGACGCTCGGAGAAGAGAAGCGCAGCCGAATCCGTAAACGTAATCTTCGGCACTTCTTCAGTAATCGAGAACGTTTGGATTCGTGCCCAAACCCTTAGATCGCTTGAGGCTTCCACATGCAGCGGGACTCCCGGGACAAGGCCACTGGAGGGAAACGCTATCTGCACACTTCTATCGGAACTCATATGTATGTCGAGAACGCTATCAACAAATAGGACGGGCAAGGAGGCGTCTTCCAAAAATACTAACCCATACTGACAATCTCCAAGGTCTCGCAAATCAAACCCGCCTCCTGGAGCAAGACCAACCGGGACAAGATGAAAGAACTGGTCAATGAGAGAGTCTCCGCCGCGGATAATTAGAAAGGTCTTACCCGCCTTTAGAGCATCGCCAAAGTTCACTTCCAGACTACCGTCAAGGGTAGCCGTCCTTCCGACATCTTAAGAGGTAAACGATCCCGGTCCAACGACGCCCATTTCAAAAATGGCACCCGCCGCCTAATAATTCGAGGAGCACGGTTTTGACATTCCTTAGTCTCCTTGAGACTTGAGATTGACCAAAGTGCCTCATCGGAAAACGTGCCACTCTCTGGCCGCTGCCGGGTGAACGCTACGGATCGAATGTCTTCTGCTTGGCTGCAGGCCACCATGTGGAGTGACCCAAGAATCAGTCTGCGAAGAGAGGTGAATTGATTCGACCCCATAGCAGGAAACAACGAGTCGATGCCGAAGGATGGCAAATCTCACCGATCCAATCAAGCTTGGGCGACACCGTTGATTATGCTTCCCTACGACCTCCTCGAGATCTAAATAAGAGGCATGCCAATGGTGCCTTTTATCGCTGTGGGATGCCTCGGATAGCGATTACCTCATTCAAACATTCTGGGTTAAGCCCCCGATCTATGAACCTCTACCAGCGCTGCTTTATTGCGGTATTGGGAGTCGTATTAGGTTTGATCGGAGGGAGTCCCGCCTGAAAACTAACAATACCCCATCTTTTGAGTCGCAGCTTTTGACACCTAATTTTCAATTGTTTCTCGACTTCGAAGAGAATGCCACTGTCAAGAATCCTAACGCACCGCTATTCTCCATCGCGGGAGCGTGTATGGGTTGAGCTTTGCGGAGAGCACGCTCTTCAGTGTGGAACTTGAGAATAGTATCACTGTCGAGTACTTTGATCACCGTCCCGGTGGTGGGGACCGCCTTGGGATCTCGGGTAATAGCGGTACTGATTGGATTCCCGGCCGTTGAAGCTTTGGCAACGGTTGATGATCAAATCTATGGGGCAAGCGTAGATTTCGCGGCACACCAAACGTCTCTCATCACGAGCAGCGCGGGAACCAAAGTAAGAGAAGTTAGCATTGACACCATTGTGGTGGGCATGGCCTATGACCGACGCAATCAGATCTTGTAGAGAGCGGCCATACCGTTCGCGGGCCAAGACGGCAACAACTTCATCACAATCGACCCTGCGGCTGGAGCCACCGCGATCGTTGGGGACATGCAGGCTCCCATTCAATTGCTCTCGTGAACACCAGACGGTTTATTCGGAGCCTATGATCAACTCTATCAAATTGATACAACAACGGCAACAATCGCGTTCTTAGGTTCGACGAATTTCACGGACGGTGAGGGCGTCGATCCCACCTTGTTCAACGGCATCTATGCAATGTCAGCCTTCCCAGACGAACCCCTAGACGAGATCGTCGTCAAAGGCTCAGATCTCGCGATCGCCAGTATCGTGAGGTCGGGTGCGGAAGCGGTCACCCTGCTATGGAGTTCGGAGGTGACAAGCACATACACGATTCAGAGGAGCCAGCCCCCTAGCCTCTGGCGACTGGCAAATCTTGGAGACCGACATCCCAGGTCAAGCTATGGAAATGAGCCGCACTCTTTCTGGGCTCAGCGAAAGTGCCTACTATCTCCGTATGGCGACGCAATGATCTCAACTTGAGGCTCGTCTCGAAGAACCCGATCTATCAAGATCGGAACATGAAATCACTACGCTGGATCTTGGGACTATCCTCTGTGATAGCCCTCACCTTTGCTGAGGCGGCTAAGACCCCCAACGTGCTTTTTATCCTCGTCGATGACATGGGCTACGGGGATTTATCCTGTTATGGGGCTCCAGATGTGAAAACACCTCGCATTGACGAGTTGGCCGAAAAAGGCATCCGATTCACCCAGTACTATGCCAATGGAGCGGAGTGCACGCCAACGCGAACCGCCTTGCTCACGGGGCGCTACCCGCAACGTGTCAAGGGAATGGAATGCGCCTTGGGCACAGGCAATGTCGGCCGCTATGATGACGCTATCGCTCTGGCCGAGAAGCATCAATTAGGCTTGCCTCCCTTGGAAGCTATCTTGCCGCAAATTTTCAAAGAGGCAGGTTATGCCACCGGCATCTTCGGCAAATGGCACCTAGGCTACGAGCCGCAGTTCCATCCCAGGCACTATGGCTTCGACCGCTTCTTCGGTGTGCTCGGAGGGAACTGCCATTACTTCACCCACCGCGAGCTTTCGGACATTTCCGTACTCTACCGTGATGATAACCCCGTGGAAGAGAAGGGCTATATGACCCACTTGATCACTAAGGAGGCATTGTCATTTCTCGACGAACACGAAGCGAATCCTTTCTTCCTGTATGTGCCATACACCACACCGCACTTTCCTTTTCAAACGCCAGAGGATGCGGAGAAGAACTTCAGCAGCGACAATTGGTCGAAAGGAACGCGTGAAAGCTATGTGAGCATGCTAGAAGACATGGATCGTAGTGTGGGCCAATTGCTAGATCGACTTGAGAAACACGATCTAACGAAGAACACTCTGGTCATCTTTGGATCCGACCACGGCGGGATGGGACCAAGTCGAAATGCGCCATTCCGAGGCTCCAAAGGCGAGTTGTTTGAAGGAGGGATTCGAACGGCGATGATTGCGAGTTGGCCCGGAGAATTGCCCGAGCGCACAGTGTCCTCACAGCCCTGTGTGACGTTCGATTTCACCTATTCGTTGGCACGTATCGCAGGACTGACCGATGAAGGTTCGAAGCGCCTTGATGGCATGAACATTCTCGACCACGTGATAGACAATTATCCTGACAAACCACGCACGCTATTCTGGCGGGCCAAGCGTGGCAGTCGCACGTGGAAGGCCGTTCGTAAAGGTAATTGGAAATACATTCACAAAGTTCAGGACGGGAAGACAGAAGAATGGTATTTCAACATCAAGACAGATCCGGAAGAAGCTCAGAACCAACTTGGTGCTGAAGAGACACCAGCAGACGAGTTGTCTCAGCAGTTGGCGATTTGGGAGAAAGAGATGAGCGCCCAACCCGAATAGACCTAATCCAATGCCCCAACCGCTCTTGAACCTAGCGTCAGTAATCTTAGTCCACTTATGAAATTCAGCATCCTAACGACCATTCTCACGTCAGCCATGTCCCTGCTGGTCTTAGCCGAAGAGCCTATACGGGTTGGTATCATCGGTCTCGACACGTCCCATGTCGTTGCTTTCACCAAGACCATGAACGACCCGAAGGCCAAAGGCCACGTTCCCGGCGCAAAAGTGATCGCGGCTTATAAAGGCGGCAGCCCTGACATTGAATCAAGCATCTCGCGCGTCGATGGGTACACCAAGACGCTGCAAGAAGACTATGCCGTCGAGATCTACGATAGCATCGAAGAACTCTGCCAAAACGTTGATGCGGTAATGCTAGAAAGCGTTGATGGCCGACCCCACCTTGCCCAAGCCCGGCCCGTCATCGCCGCCAAGAAGCCACTCTACATCGACAAACCCATGGCTGCTACGCTCGCCGATGTGCTCGAAATCTTTCGTCTAGCGAAAGAAGCCGACGTTCCGATCTTCTCTTCCTCGTCCTTACGTTATGCAAAGTCCACCCAGGCCGTCCGCGCTGGGTCTATCGGTAAAGTCACCCACGCCATCGCTTCCAGCCCAGCAAAGACCGAAGAACATCACCCGGATCTCTACTGGTATGGAGTGCATGGATGTGAAGCCCTCTTCACCGTCATGGGCACCGGCTGTGAAAGCGTCATCCGCCGACAAACCGAAGACGGCCTCATCGAAGTCGAAGGCACCTGGGCCGGTGGCCGCACCGGTATCTTCCGGGAAGGCAAAGGCTACTCCGGCCTCGCCAAAGGAGACAAAGGCGAAGCCCAAATCGGCAACTTTGATGGCTACGAACCCCTCGTTGCCGAGATCATCGAGTTCTTCCAAACCAAGCAAGCGCCTATCCCCGCCAAAGAAACTATCGAACTCTTCGCCTTCATGGAGGCCGCCGACGAAAGCAAACGCCAGGGTGGCAAACCTGTCAGGCTCACCGATGTCATCAAAAAGAGAAAGTAGTAGACAGTAGTATAGAGAAATCAGGGACGCTGCATTCCAAACCTTTGATACTCCGGTGATCAACGCTGACGGAGACAATGGTTTTTGAGCCGCACTGAACGATAGCGACACAAACACGGCACCAGAGTTCTTTGTGCGCAAGTTCACTGCGAACCCCTATGCATCGCGACTCGCCGCAGCGGAACTCATCTTGGAGGATACGTCCCAGCATAACGTTGTGATTAAGCCTACCACGGCAGTGATCAACTGTCATGGCACGGAAGATCCTGGCATCTTCGGATCGGACAGGGCCTTTCCGAGCAGGACGATCAATGTACGGGACCTAGGTATTGTGGCCGAAGCCACGGGCATCATTACGATACACCAAGCCGCAGACTGGACATTTGGTGTCTACTGCAACGATAGCTTCGGCCTGACCATCGGTGATTTTTCCCTGAGCTTAGCCGCGACACGTGCTTCAGCCATCACGCTTGGCACTTGTAACATTATTGCTAGTTAAGGTTACCCCCTACGGCTCGTCTTCTTCCAAGCATTGCATGGAGCGACGGTCGAGCTTGCGGTCATGCAAGGAACACAGACGACCTAAGATAACACATTCTCCTTAGTCTGAGGAAGTGGTAGTCTCGCCGCGAAGCGCTCGCCCGTCATTGCACCCAATAACAGCAGCTTGTGGAGAAAGCTCGATGGCGGTTCATTGGAGAAAGTAGTCCACGCATTGGAGTCGGCACCCGTCTTTGCTGGGGCGGAGCATTTCTTCGCTCGCGCCGGAGAACCTATGTTAGATGCTACAGAGAACGTTGCTTTTATCAGGCGACTGGCGGCCGACCGAATCCTTACTCAAACTTGACAGATCAAGGCATCTGGATGTCAGAAAATAGTCCAGAAGAACTTTAGCTGATGACACGTGAAAACGACCGGGCATCCATTGAT
>Ga0213868_10000395_pt1 | contig 41210 bp, 39 predicted proteins | sample PICome_9_FD_160087 | JGI IMG/M metagenome (GOLD analysis project Ga0213868, IMG submission 160087) | Coastal seawater microbial communities near Pivers Island, North Carolina, United States - PICO127 | ecosystem: Environmental > Aquatic > Marine > Coastal | place: USA: North Carolina...
ATGTTGACAGCTCTTGAATGCACATTTGAATACTACCTTCTCCAGTAATGCATACAACTTCTTCATCCGGAAAGGCGAACTTAACTCCCATAGCAGCCGGCAAACCAAAACCCATAGTTCCAAGACCGCCAGAATTAATCCATCTTCTGGGTTTATCAAAATGATAGTATTGAGCAGCAAACATTTGATGTTGACCAACATCAGAGGTCACATAAGCATTGCCATTAGTCACATTATATACATGCTGAACAACTGCCTGAGGTAGAATTGGATGAGAATCCGACTCATCTTTATAGATTTCGTAATTTAATCCATGTAGAGATTTCCATTCAGCTATCTGAGAGTGCCATTCAGTTAAATTATCTTTACTATAGTTATCGAGGTTTTTATTTAAAAGTTCTATCATTGATTGTAAAGAATTTTTGACTTGGCCAAAAACTGCAATATTAGCTTCAATAATTTTTGAAACAGAGGAGTGGTCTACATCTAAGTGAATAACTTTAGCATCTGGTGAAAACTTTGATGGATTATTGGTTATTCTGTCATCAAATCTGGCACCAATTGCAATTATTAGGTCAGCATTATGCATTGCCATATTGGCTTGATAGGTGCCATGCATGCCAAGCATTCCTAAAAAACGCTTATGAGTTGCCGGGTATATTCCAAGACCCATCAAGGTATTTGTAACTGGAACATCAAGTATTTCATTCAGTTGAATTAGTTCTTCCTCAGCATTGCTAGCAATGGCTCCACCACCGGCGTATATAACTGGTTTTTTAGCTTGCATTATTTCTATAACAGCTCTTTTAATCTGATTTTGATCTGGATTTACTGGAGGATTATACGAACGGATATTAGCTTTTTCAGGATATGAGTACTCAAATAAATTTTCTGGGGCTGTCATGTCTTTTGGAATATCAATGACAACAGGTCCAGGTCTTCCTGAAGTTGCAACATGAAAAGCCTCTTTTATTATTCTAGGTATGTCTTCAGCATCAAATATCGTATAACTATGTTTAACAACAGGTCTGGAAATACCAATCATATCTGTTTCTTGAAATGCATCAGTGCCTATTAAATGACTAGCTACCTGCCCAGATATAACAACCATTGGTATTGAATCCATAAATGCTGTTGCTATTCCAGTCACCGCATTAGTTGCGCCAGGTCCTGAAGTTACTAAAACGACGCCAGGCCTACCAGTAGCCCTAGCATAGCCATCTGCTGCATGAGTCGCACCTTGTTCATGTCTAACAAGAATATGATCGATTTTATCTTGCCTAAAAATTGCATCATAGATATGCAAAGCTGCTCCACCAGGATAGCCAAAAATAAGCTCTACGCCCTCATCATGAAGAGAACGCAAAAGCATGTCTGCACCAGATAATTTCAATTTTTTACCTAAAAAATCAATAAGAATAAGGTTTATATTATTTTACAGGTCAAAAAACAAGTTTTTCTTGGATATTTAAGAATGTTTTTTGATGTTTGTAGCCAAGTTTTCCATATCTCCTGGGACTGGAATATTAAAAGATATTTCTTTTTCCGTTTTGGGGCACACAAAAGATAAAAACCTTGCATGAAGAGCTTGTCTTGAAAATGATCTAATTATTTTAATTAATTCTTCTGAAGACTCTTTCGCTATGGTTCTTCCCGGGTCATATGTATGATCTCCGATTATTGGCAATTTTTTAGATGATAAATGAACTCTAATCTGATGAGTTCTTCCTGTTTCAATAGCAATATCTAAAATGGAATAATTGCCAATCCTCTCGCTTGATTTAATAAATGTTAATGCTTCTTTGCCATCAGGTCTAATTGACATCTTAGTTCTATTAAATTTATCTCTTCCAATTGGCTCTTCAATTGAAAAACTGCCTAGTGTTGAGCCAACAACAATAGCTGTATATTCTTTTATAACTTTTCTCTGTTGCATTTGATCTATAAAGTAATTTCTAAACTGCTCATTTTTAGCAATAAGTAATACTCCAGAGGTTTCCTTGTCTAATCTATGAACAATTCCACTTCTAGGAAGGTTAACTAATTCTGGATATTTAAAAATTAAGCCGTTAGCAAGGGTCCCGTCATAACAGCCAGAGCCAGGATGCATAACTAAACCAGATGGCTTGTTAATTATAATAAAGTCATCGGATTCATGGTGAACTTCAAAACTAATATTTTGAGCAGCCCATGAAACTTTTTTTTCTTCTACAGGATTTACTTCTATCTCATCATTTTCTTGCACGATTTCTTTTGGTTTTGATAATTCTCCATTAACAATTATTCTGCCTTCAAGAATCCATTTTTTTATTTGTGTTCTAGAGAACTCTGGAAAAAGTTCTGCCGATGCTTTATCAAGTCTCTTATTTTCTAAATCAGCCGTGATATTTTTAATCATTGTTATGTGAACTTATTACAAAAAAATTAATCTAAATATATGTTTTAAAACTTTAATTACAATTATGCAGGTAAAATACGCAGATAATGAAATATAAAAAAAATTTTAAGCTCTTAATTCTTATACCTATTGTATCTCTCTTTATATTTAGTTGCAGTTCTGATGGGCCAGAGATAGAGCAACCCGAAAAAATATATTATGACCAAGCTCAAAGAAGAATGGCTGCAAAAAACTTTTTTGGTGCAATCGAATCCTTGGAAGCAATAGAGACAAGATACCCGTTTGGTAAATATGCAGAACAGGCTCAAGTTGAATTAATATATGCACATTTTATGAGTTCAGACAATGATGCAGCTCATGCTGCTTCTGAAAAATTTATAAGACTTCATCCAAGACATCCAAATATAGATTACGCTTATTTTATGAAAGGACTTTCTAGCTACACTAGAGATGATAGTTTGATGCAAAGAGTTACAGATACTGACCTCTCTAATAGAGATGTAACTGGGGCTAAACAATCCTTCTCTGAATTAACAGAATTCTTAACTAGGTTTCCTGAAAGCCAATATGCTCCATACGCCAAACAAAGGAATGTCTACTTAAGAAATATGATCGCAAGAAATGAATTAGCTGCTGCAGACTACTATTTATCTATAGACGCTTATGTCGCTGCGATTAGAAGATCAAAATACGTAATTGAAAATATTCCAAATTCAAGTGAAAACTTAAGAGCTTTAAAAGTTTTGAAACAATCCTATAAAGCCCTGGGTTACATAGAACTCTATGATGATGTAGAAAAAATTATTAATCTCAATTATTCTAGTAATAGTATTCAGGAATCAGATGATTCTGGATGGTCTTGGAATTTTTTAAGGAACACAAAGCCAGCAACTCAAAATTAATTTAATGGTTTTTTTAAAAATCCTTCCATTACTAATTCCTTTATTAATATTTCTATTGCCAATTCTTGTTAGAACATATTTAAAATCAAAACTTATAAAAAAAAATAATAATAAGAATGAGTTAATGTTTATTTGTGCTAAATGTGGAACTTATGCCCATGAATCAATAATTATTAAAAAAAAGGGTCAAAATTACTGCTCTAAGGAATGTGCTAGTAGTTAATTTTTTTCATAACTATAAACATAGCTGGAATATATAAAAGAGCTGTCATTGTCGCACCCAGAACTCCAATACTCATTGCCCAAGCAAGAGGTCTAAAGAAAACACTTGCAAATATCAGTGGTACAAATCCACCCAATGTTGTCAGGGATGTTGTAATGATATGTCTCGTTGATCTAATAACAACCTCAATTAATTCTGCCTTTGAGATATCTTTTTTCTCAGCTTCTTCTTTAATATGAGATAAAACAATAATCGAATCATTGATAGATAAACCAATAAGTCCAACTGCACTTATAGTTCCTATGAATCCATAATTTTGTTGTCCAATAAATAAACCTAAAAAAGAAAGTCCTACAGACAATATAGCTACTGAAAGTATAAGAGCTGTTTGCCTAAATGAATTTAGAGCAAAAACTAAGCCAACAATTATTAATAGAATATACATTGCAGCTGAAGAATAAATTTGAGATTGTGACTCACCCCTGGTCTCTGCCTCACCAAGTTGCTTTATCGAGTAACCAATGGGGAGTTTAGATTTAAAAACCTCAACATCCTCTTTTATAAAATTTTCAGTTTCAGATGGAAGAGTTTGAGTCCAAATCCATCCCTCCACCATATTGACTCTTTGCCCATCAATTCTTGTAATTTTAGAGGACTTATTTGTTATAGAGCTTTTGCCAAAACTATCAATATATTCGAAGCCACTTTCAGACGGTACTGTTAAAAAACTAGCATTACCTGTCAAATCTTCGTTTTCAGTTAATCCTTTTAATCTAATTGGGATTTCTTTATTTGAATCCAGCATTGTGCCTACAATTATTCCATTATTTGCAGCATATAATTCATCTGCAATAAGATTTGCATTTACTCTGGAAAGAGAAATATTGGAGTTATTTAATTCAAATTCTATATTTGTATTTGTATTTGAAGTATCTGATTTGGTTAAATTTATCCCTGGAGCGTTGCTAATAATCAGCTCTAGTTCCTCACCGAGTTCTTTTAATACCAAAGGATCATCTCCATATATTGCAAAACTAACATCAGCAAAAACTGGAGGTCCTGATATGTATGAATCTGTAATAATAAGTATGTCAGGGTTTTGTTGGACTATTAATTTTGAAAGTTCTGGTAACTTTCTGATCATCTCTTCATAATTTTTGGCATAAAATACTGATTGAGCCATATTATTTGACCCTTGTTTTTCTTTGCCGCCAACAACGTTCATTAATACTCTAGGAGACATCCTTCCTACAAACCAATAATCTTTTTCAATCTCAATCAAACCAGAATTAAGAACTTGTTGCCTAACTAGCATAGCTCTCTCTAGAGTTTGCTCTGATGAAGCATTGCTTGGTAACTCTATATTTATACGGAACATATCTCTGTCGTTAGAGGGAAAAAAATCTTTTGGTAAAGTATTAAAAAGTAAAAAACCTAAAAAAGGCAAAGAAATAGAAATAATAATTGCCCGCCTGGGTATTGCAAAAGCCCAAGTAAGAAAAGATCTATATTTATTTAAAATTTTTTCATTATGATAACCTTCATTATGTATTTCGACATTTCGAAAGTATGGTATTTTTTCCATGTAGCTCATTAAGACAGGCACCATAATTAGGGCTAAAACCAAGGACGATACAATTGACATAATTACAGTTAAAGCCATTCCTCCAACAAATTCGACACTTGAACCCTCACCTGTAACAATCGGAAGAAAAGAAAAGACGGTCGTGCCTGTTGCTGCTGCTAAAGGTATTGTCAATTGCTTAAGTGTCTGAGAAATTGATTCATTGATTGAAAGGCCAATGCCTCTTCTATGTTTGTAGTCCTCCACCACAATGATTCCATTATCTATCAATAGTCCAAGAGCAATGATAATTCCAGTTATTGAGGTCATGTGAAGTGGCAAACCTATAAGTCTGCAACCAATCATTACCAGACAAATTGAAAATGGCAGTATCAAAGTTACTATGATTGCTGGCCTTAATCCTAAAATAAAAAAACTTATGCTAAGAACAAAAAAGGTAGCTAGAGAAAAGCTTTTTATTAGTTCATTAAATTTAGCAGAAGTATAAAGAGATTCGTCATAAATTTTTTCAATTGATATCTCACTAGGAAGAGATGCTCTCATTTCTTCAGCTACTTTTGATGCTCTACCGACATAATCACCAACCCTTTGATCCATTGTTCCCATTGCCATAACAGATATAACAATTTCTCCGTTATACAAGAACATGTCTTCAATAGGTGAAACTGGTTTTTTAGAAATTTCTGCAATATCTTGTAGCTGGATAATCTCAGAATCATTTATAACTCTTATGGGTATTTCAGATAGCTTTTGAATACTCTTGATGTTGTCTTTAAGTCTTATTAAAAATTCAGAATTTTTATTAGATGAAACACCTACAGCTTTTTTATTATCAAATGATTTTAATGCCTCTGAGATTTCCCTATACGTTAAACCTAGGGAAGTTATTTTAGTAGAGTCAACCTCGATAAGAATTTCTTCATCTGCTTCACCGTATATGGCCGTAGCATGAGTTTCTCCTATGGAGCTAAGTTTCCTTTTTAGTTGCTCGGCAAGTCGAGACATTAAAACTATTGGAGCTTCACCCTCTCCATTCCACATTAGCGCATATTGAACGGTAATCGGTGGACCACTGTTCCTATCAAGTACAATATTTGCTCCAGGTGGAGCTCTAATCTGAGCTAATTTATCTTGAACTTTTGACCATGTTTCCTCTATTAAATCTGGGCTAACAGATTGTTGCAATTCAACAATAATGGTTGCATATCCATGGGATATTATTGTCTCCAATTCTAAAATTTCTACAACTTCCCTAAGTTTTATTTCTAATTCGTTAATAACCTGAGTTTCTATTCTTTCTGGTGATGCACCAGGATAGAAAACTCTGACTCCTGACCATCTTTGAGCTAATTCAGGATTTTCTTGAATAGGGACTGATAGAACAGATGATATTCCTGCAAGAACAATAAAAGCCAAAGTAAGAATTAATATTCTTGGTCGTTCTATGAAAATATTAATGAATTTCATTATAAATTAATAATCTTACCTTCAATGATTTTTTGTGCGCCGCCAAGAATGACTAAATCACCATCTTTAAGAGTACCATTTACATAGGCATATTCACCTTCGAAATATATAATATCCACTAGATCTCTTACTACAATTCTTTCTTGATTAATTGTATAAATTGCCCAAACACCTTGCTCTGATTGAGATAAAGATTTGATAGGAACCCACGTACCTCTTCCATTCATTGTCATGCTTAACTTAAGTTGGGCTATAGATCCTGGATCAAAAAATGAATTAAAATTAAAAATAGCTAAACGATTATCCGAACCTCCTGGAGTCATTGGAGCAAGTCTTTCTAAATAGCCTTTTACTTCTTTATTTGCAATCTTAAATAAATATTCATTACCTATCTGTAATTTATCAGTGTAGCTAATAGGAATGGAAATGTGAGCCTTCACATTTTTAGAATCCAATATTTCTATTATTGGAACTCCTCCATTAATTACGGACCCAGTATCTAAAAATCTATTTTGGATAAAACCATCAAAAGGAGCTATTAATTTGGTTTGCTCAAATTTGACTTTATAAAAGTTATATTGTGATTTTGCTATAAGTTCTTCTGAATTTGCATTATCTAAATCTTGGATTGAAATATGCCCCTGAGATCTTAAATCTTTATATCTTGCAAGAACTTGCTTAGACAAATCATACTTTGCTTTTGCTTGATCAAGTTGAGCAGAGGCTTCCCTGTTATCTAGTTCTGCAAGTATTTGTCCTTTTTTAACTGCATCACCTATGTCTACATTAATAACATTAATTTTTCCTGGTATCTCGAATGCTAGTTTTGATTGCTCAGAAGGTAAAAGTTTTCCTGGAAAATTCCTTGTTATTTTGTAGGAATCAAGCATCTTCACTTCAAGAATTTCTAAAGCCGTCGCGCTGATATTAAAAATTAAGAGTGTTAAAGATAGAGTAATTCTATTTTGTATATACTTTTGCATTTGACTTTCAATAATAAAATATTTAATGTTAGCAGTGTAAACATGATAACGAAAATGTTAGCAGTGTCAACATACAAAACTATTTATATATGAAATCTTATCATCATGGCAATTTAAAAGAAGAGCTCATAGCTTGTGCTTGCAGGTTATGTGAGAGAGATGGGTATACAAAGTTAAGTATAAGATCTTTAGCAAAAGAGAGCGGAGTTTCCCAAACAGCACCTTATAGGCATTTTGAAACCAAGGAAGCTCTATATGCATCAGTTGCAACCAATGGTTTTAAAAAACTTAGTAAAGCTTGTCATATAGATACAAAAAAAAATGTATCGAAAAAACAACTTGTTGAAATAGGATGTAGGTATATTGAATTTGGTCTAGAGAATGCAAATACTTATGATTTAATGTTTGGCACAGCAGTGGGTAATTTTGCAGATTATCCCGAACTTTTAGAGGCCGCAAATAAAACATATGACAACATGCGATCAAGCTTTTCTAAATTAGCAAACGATAGTGACGATATCATTGCTTTTAAATGTCTAACACTTTGGTCTATGGTTCATGGGCTGGTTGGTATAATTAGAAAGGTTCATGTGATTGGTGACGATCTAGAAGAGAATATTCATGGGCCTATGTCGGCTGGACGTATGGTTGCTAATAATCTTGAACAGCATCTTGATAAGGTTTTATCTGGTCTTATTCAGAATTAAGTATCTCGATAGTAATCTTATTAGAGAAAATTGGGTTCTCATGTGGGATATGCGCATAATCACCCAGCAATAATTGCAAAGTATGCTTTCCTGGTGAAAGGGTTATTTCAAATTCAGTTTGACCCTTTCCAAAATGAATATAATTTTCTGTGCTGGGGATTGGTCTTGTTAAAATAGGTAAACTAGCATCTACAATCAAATGATGATGTCCAGAGTTGCATCCATTAATACCAGCTGGAAGAATATTAAAATTATCAATTCCAAAAACTAATTTAACATTTTGTGATTTTGAGACATAACCATCATCTGGACTAATAAAATAAACTTTTGGTTCAACCAAATCACAATCTTCTGAAGTTAGAAAAGAACAAAAAATGACTACTAAAAAGGTATATAGCTTATTCATACCTACCATCTACATAAGTCAAAGTATTAATATCATCAGAGTTGCTAGACTTTAGCACTTTGCCAAATACAATACTGTGGGTGTGATAAGAAATTAATTGATCTACTTCACAAAAAATATTTGCTTGCGCTCTCTTTAAAAAAGGAATATCTGTTAAATCCCACTCATCACTTTGAAATCTTTTATTTTCATTTTCATAAGAACTACAGATATTTGATAGTTCTTCATGATTTTTTGTTAGTAAGTTAATGCAAAACTTTGAGCCAATAACTATTGAATCATGAATGCTTGCTGACTTATTTATGCATACCAACAAACTTGGTGGGTCTATAGATACAGAAGTAACCGAAGAAACTGTTATTGCATGACATTCACTATTTTCATTGGTATTAGATAAAATGCTCACAGAATAGACATAGCTTCTCATTGCTTTTCGAAAATTATCTTGAAGTGCCATGATTGAATTATACTTATTTATTAAAAATATACCTTATCTAATAAGCAAACATATCTAATAAAATGAAGAATAGTTTAAGAATATCTGGAGGGACATTAAAGGGCAAAAAAATACAATTTGATTTCAAAGAATCTCTCAGACCTACATCCAGTAAACTGAAAGAAATTCTTTTTAATTGGCTGCAATTTGAAATTGATGAATGTGTTTGTCTTGATTTATTTGCAGGCACTGGATCTTTAGGTATTGAAGCCCTATCAAGAGGCTCATCAAAAGTAATATTCGTTGAATTGAATAAAAAAAATTACTCCACCCTATCCGCTAATTTAAAAAAATTAGATGTAAAAGATAAATCAAAAATCTTTTTTAAAGATGCTTTTACTTGGATTAGAAACTATGATTTATCAGGAATTGATCTCATATTTTTAGACCCTCCTTTTAATAAGGAACATGAGGTTAAAGCTCTTAAATTATTAATGCGTAAAAATGATTTAAAATCATCTTGCAAGATTTATCTTGAATATAGTAAATATGATGAAATTGAAATCCCTAAAGAATTTAAGATACTTAAAGAAAAATCTGTTGGTGATGTAAAAGCATTGCTTCTTATAAAAAATGAAAATTAGAATTGCTACAAGAAAATCACCCTTAGCTTTATTTCAAGCTGAGTATGTTGCTAATCAAATTAAACAGTTAGATCAGAAAATAGAGGTTGAGCTTATGCCCATGAGTTCTGAGGGTGATTTGACTGATAAACCCCTTCATCAGATAGGCGGTAAAGGTCTTTTTATCAAAACTTTAGAATCAGCATTACTAAACAACTCAGCAGATATTGCAGTTCACAGCTTAAAAGATGTTCCAGCAAAATTAGATAAGAATTTTAAAATTATTTCTGTATTCGAAAGAGCGGCTGCTTCAGATATTCTTCTTACAAAAAAAGGAACATCATTTAAGTCTATGCCAGAGGGCTCCATAATTGGAACATCTAGTCCTAGAAGAAAAGCTCAAATAAAAATCTTAAGACCAGATCTCAACACAATTTCTGTGAGAGGAAATATTGCAACCAGAATAAAGAAATTACATGATAATCACTTTGATGGTCTCATTATTGCGAAAGCTGCTATGGAGAGATTAAATTTGTCATTTGAAAATACTTATGAATTTAGTTATCAAGAAATGCTTCCAGCAGCTTCTCAGGGTTTTATTGGAATCGAATGTATTTCTTCAAATAAAGACTTAATTAAAATGCTTGGTTCAATTAGTTCTGAGAAGGATATGGTTCTAGCAGAAGCTGAAAGAAGTTTTGTAGCTCAATTAAATGGATCATGTCTTTCACCTATTGCTATTTATTGCAGAGAAGAATCAAGTCATGTTCTTGTTTCTGCAAAAGCTCTTTCACAAAATGGTGATAAGCAAATATTTAAAGAAATAATATCAAGTCATGCTTCGATTAATGAAGATATTAGAAGTTTGGCTAAAGAATTTATTTCTAAAGGCGCAGATAAATTAATCCTATCATGATCGTAATAAATACAAGACCAAAAGATTTATCAAAAAAAATAAATGAACTGTGTAGTTTAGAAAAAATAGAGCTACAAAATACTCATCTCTCTAAAATAATACCTATTAAGATAGATACAGATAATGGGGCAAATAAAAAAATATTTGAAAATTTTAATACCTATACTAACTTTATATTTACCAGCAGAGCTGCTGTAGAAAACGGAACTGAATTTATAAAAATAAAATCTGCACTACTAAATAAAAATCATAAATTTTTTGCTGTTGGGGACTCAACAAAAGAAGCATTAGCTATGAAAGGTTTCGAAGCCATTATGCCTATTATTAAGTCTTCTGACGGTCTTGTGGAAATGATAGAAAAAAGTTTTCCAGGCCAAAATCTAATAATCTGTGGCGAAAATACTAATATGAATTTACAAAATAAATTGGCAGAGAGTGCAGATGAGATACGTTGTTACAATCTCAATTATTCCAAGGAATTTATTCATGATATCTCACCATCTGAAGCAATTATTTTGATTTATAACTATCTAACATTCGAATTCATTCATAAGAACCTCGATGTACATTTATTAAGAAATAAAATATTTATAGTTGCATCTGAAAGGATTAAATCAAAAATTTTTAACTTAGTTCCTAAGTATGATTTAAAAATTCTAGTATCTAAATCTTCGTTAGATGTAGATATGTTAGAAACAGTAAAAAAAATTATTTAGTTTTTTTACCGTTACCTGACTTCATGGATGTAAAAAACTCGTCATTAGTTTTATGAGACTTGAGTCGATCAATCAAGAATTGAATAGATTGAGCGTCTTCCATTTCATCAAGAATCTTTCTAAGCACCCACATTCTTTGAAGCTCATCCTCTGATGTAAGAAGGTCCTCTCTTCTAGTTCCAGATCTTCTGATGTTGATAGCTGGATAGATTCTTTTTTCAGCAATCTTTCTCTCAAGATGAATTTCCATATTCCCAGTACCCTTAAATTCTTCATAAATAACTTCATCCATCTTAGAGCCTGTTTCCACAAGAGCAGTTGCAAGAATAGTTAAACTTCCACCCTCTTCAAGGTTTCTGGCAGCACCAAAAAATCTTTTAGGTCTTTCTAATGCATTAGAATCAACACCACCACTTAATATTTTTCCTGAAGCAGGTTGAACTGAATTGTATGCTCGTCCAAGACGAGTAATAGAGTCTAGTAAAATAACAACATCTTTTTTATGTTCAACCAATCTTTTTGCTTTTTCTATAACCATATTAGCAACTTGAACATGTCTGCTTGGTGGCTCATCAAATGTACTTGCTACAACTTCACCTTTTACTGTTCTAGACATCTCTGTAACTTCTTCAGGCCTTTCATCAATTAATAAAACTATTAATTCAACTTCTGGATTATTGCTTTTAATAGAATGAGCAATGCTTTGAAGCATCAGCGTTTTACCAGCTTTTGGAGGAGATACAATTAAACCTCTTTGACCTTTGCCAATAGGAGCTATTAAATCAATAATTCTAGATGAAAGATCTTCATTAGAACCACTGCCTTGCTCAAGTACTAACCTCTCATTAGGAAACAAAGGTGTAAGGTTTTCAAAAAGAATTTTATTTTTAGTATTCCTAGGCTCTTCACCATTGATAGTATCAACCTGAATAAGGGCAAAATATCTTTCTTTATCTTTAGGAGTCCTTATTTTACCAGCTACTGAATCTCCCTTTCTTAAACCAAATTTTCTGATTTGACTTGGAGATACATAAATATCATCCTCACCAGCACAATAAGATCCTTCAGGTGATCTTAAGAAGCCAAAACCATCATTAAGAATTTCTAAAACACCGCCACCATATATATCTACACCTTCAGATGCTTTATGTTTAAATATTCTAAATATAATCTCTTGTTTTTTTAATCTTCCTACATCTTCTAGTCCAAGCTCTGTTGCTATATCGACTAACTCATTTATAGGTTTTACTTTTATTTCTGTAAGGTTCATTTATATGGTTCCGTTTTGTAAATTATGTAAGAAGGGGTATATAAGATGGTGGTCTATGACCGTGATGCGAAGATAGTAATTCGTTTTTTTCCAAGACGCAAAAAATTTGCTTTGCCCTAGACTACTGTACTTATGAACTCCTCTAGTTGTTGTTTGCTTAAAGCCCCTATTTCAACTCCTGCAGGCTCTCCATTTTTAAAAATTATTAATGATGGTATTGATCTGATTCCGTATTTAGCGGCAATTTCTCTGTTTGAATCAACATCCATTTTACATACTTTTAACTTGTCTTGATTTTCAACAGCAATTTCTTCAACCGTTGGTGAAAGTTGTTTGCATGGCCCACACCATTCGGCCCAAAAATCTACGAGTACAGGCTTGTCTGAATTTAATACATCGGTATTGAAGTTTTCTTCGCCCTGTAATTCAATAACATTACTCATTTGATATTAATCTCCCTGGAAATCTCTTTTGCAGCATACGTAAGAATTGCATCCGCACCAGCTCGCTTAAAGCTTACTAACGATTCTAACATAACATCGCTATGTAGCCACCCTTTATTTATAGCTAGTTTTAGCATGCTATATTCTCCGCTTACTTGATAAGCAAAAGTTGGCACTTTAAATGTATTCTTAATCAAGGAAATTATATCTAAATAAGGCATGCCTGGCTTTACCATTACAATATCTGCACCTTCATTTATATCAATTGCAACTTCATGAATAGCCTCATCTTTATTAGTGGGCGACATTTGATAAGAGGATTTTGATGAGGTTCCTAAATTACTAGCAGATGAAACTGCGTCTCTAAATGGTCCATAAAATTTTGAGTTATATTTTGCTGCGTATGAAAGTAAAATAGTATTCTTGTAATCTGCGTTTTCAAGAGCTTCTCTGATAATGCCTATTCTCCCATCCATCATGTCTGAAGGTGCTAGAATATCTGCACCAGATTCAGCTAAAATTAAAGACTGGGATTTAAGAACATCTAAAGTCAAATCATTGTCTACATAATTATTTTTTAACAATCCATCATGTCCATGGTCTGTGTAAGGATCTAAAGCTACATCTGCGATTACAAGCATCTCTGGAAACTTACTCTTAATTTTTTGAATAGACTCACATATCAAGTTAGATTTATTTAATGCTTCTGTACCATCGCTATCTTTTTTACTTGAATCAATAGCGGGGAATAGCGCAATAGTATTTATATTATGATCTAAAAGATCTTCGACCTCATCTATAACAGACTCTTTGCTGTATCTTAGTATGTCTGGCATAGAATTAATTGCTTCTGTACCCTTAAGATTTTCTTTAATAAACAATGGCTGAATTAAGTCATTTGAAGATATTGATGATTCAGAAACAAGGTCAATTAAAGTGCTATTTGCCCTCAAACGTCTTAATCTGGAAGTAGGGAATTTTCTATTAATAAACATAAATTAGTCTGTTACTGCACCAAGACTTGCAGATTTTACACTTTTTGCAAATTTAGACAAAACACCTTTCTTGGGAGGAGTTTTAGGATTAGACCATTTTGACAATCTATCTTGAATTTCTTCTTCTGGTACCTTTAAAGTTAATTCGTCTTTATTAGCATCAATTAAAATAACATCATCATCTTCAATAATTGCTATTACGCCTCCGTCTGCAGCTTCAGGTGTTATGTGGCCAACTACAAAACCATGTGTCCCACCAGAGAAGCGCCCATCAGTTATAAATCCTACTTTATCACCCAATCCTTGACCCATGATTGCAGATGTTGGTTTTAACATTTCACGCATTCCTGGACCACCTTTTGGACCTTCGTAGCGAATAACAACAACATCCCCTGGCTGAATTGATTTTGAAAGGATTGCTTCAACACCCTCCTCCTCAGAATTAAAAACTCTTGCTCTGCCTTCAAATGATGTTCCCTCTTTTCCAGTAATTTTTGCTACAGCGCCTTCTGAGGCTAAATTGCCATAAAGAATTCTTAAATGGCTGCTTGATTTTATTGGGCTATCAAACTCTTTTATAATTTTTTGATGGGATTCATATGCTTTTACTTCTGACAGATTTTCACATAATGTTTTTCCCGTTACTGTAAGACAATCACCATGAAGCAAGCCCTTTTCTAGAAGAGTCTTCATTAAGGGCTGGATTCCTCCATTTGCATTTAATTCTGACATATAGTGAGATCCAAATGGTTTTAAATCAGCCATTACAGGAGTTTTTTTACCAACCCTAGTGAAATCATCTAGATTTAAATCAACTCCAATTGCATGAGCCATTGCTAATAAATGGAGAACTGCATTGGTAGAACCTCCAAGGGAAATTACAAGAGTAATAGCATTTTCAAATGCTTTCTTAGTCATAATATCTGAGGGTTTAATATCTTTTTCTAAAAGATTCATTATTGCAGCGCCAGCATCTAAACAATCCCTCTGTTTATCATCGGATATTGCATCTTGACTGCTACTACCTGGTAAACTCATTCCTAATGCCTCAATAGCAGAAGCCATTGTATTTGCTGTGTACATGCCGCCACATGAACCCGGACCTTTAACAGAAACTTTTTCAACATGTATTAACTCAGACTCATCTAAATCTCCTTTTGAGAATTCACCTGTTTTTTCGCATACTGTTACATAGTCTGTATTTTCAGAACTTGGCTTAATTGATCCTCCATAGATAAATATAGAAGGCCTATTTAGTCTGGCCATACCAATGATGCATCCAGGCATATTTTTATCACAACCCCCAATTGCTATAACGCCGTCATACCCCAAACATCCAACAACAGTTTCAATAGAATCAGCAATCACTTCCCTAGAGACTAAAGAATATTTCATGCCTTGAGTTCCCATTGAAATTCCATCAGAAACAGTAATAGTATTAAATAAAACTCCTTTCCCTCCAGAGCCATCAACAGACTTTTCAACCACATCTGCGAGTTGATTGATATGCATGTTGCAAGGCGTAACTTTAGCTCCTGTTGAAGCAATTCCAACAAATGGTTTTGTAAAATCTTCTGTGGTAAAACCGACACCCCTTAGCATAGATCTAGACGCAGCCTGGTTAGGTCCGTCAACTAATTCTTTTGAAAATTTTCTATTTGTCATAATTCTAATACTAATCTGAAGCGTATCTTAGCGCAGCTGTAAGTAATTTTTTAGTATATTCCTCTTTTGGCTCATCAAACACTTTTTTAGAAATGCCTGATTCAACAATATTTCCATCTTTCATAACAAAAATAAAATCTGACATTGATCTAATAACTTTAAGGTCATGGCTTATAAATAAATATGTAAGGCCATATTCTTTCTGAATGTCTTTAAGTAAATTTATAACCTGAATCTGAATAGATCTATCAAGAGCAGAAGTTGGTTCATCTAAGATCATAAACGCAGGATTCATTATCAATGATCTAGCAATTGCTATTCTTTGTCTTTGGCCTCCAGAAAATTCATGAGGATATTTATTCTTTGCAGTAGATTCAATACCAACATCTGATAATACTTTGTCAATTTTTTGCTCTTTCTCATTTTTTGATAGCTTGAAATGAACACTCAATCCCTCACCTACAATTTCACCAATTGTCATTCTTGGAGATAGAGATCCATAAGGATCCTGAAATACTATCTGGATATTTTTTTTCAATATTTTTTTTTCTTGATTTGAATTTAAATTGAGATTCTTGCCTTTAAAAAAAATGTCACCTTCATAAGAAATCAGATTTGCTATCGCTTTACCAAGAGTCGATTTGCCCGATCCAGATTCACCTACCAAGCCTATGGTTGTATTTTCAAATATTTCAAAAGAAATATCCTTGACTGCATGAAAAGAATTTTTTTTGAATATATTTGTTGAAGGTATGTTGTAAAAGACATTCAGGTTATCTACTTTAATTATTGGTTTATGTTCGATTTCAATAGACTCTTTTGGTTGCGGCTCAGCATCTAATAATTTTTTTGTATAACCGTGTTCAGGATTATTAAAAACTTTTTCAGTTAAGCCCTGCTCAACAATTGCACCATCTTTCATAACACATACCTGGTCTGAAAATTCTTTTACTAATCCCAGGTCATGAGTTATGAACAAAATTGACATTCCTAATTCATTTTTTAATTTAGACATAAGGTCCAGAATTTGAGCCTGAATTGTTACATCCAATGCTGTAGTTGGTTCATCAGCTATTAATAATTGTGGCTTATTTACAAGGGCCATTGCTATCATTACTCTTTGTCGCTGACCTCCAGATAGCTCATGTGGGTATGAATAAAATCTTCTTTCTACATCATCAATTTCAACAAGATTCAAAAGATTTTTTGCTTCCTTATCAGCATCTCCTCGTGAGCTATCTGAGTGGAGCATAATTGATTCAGTTATTTGATCACCAACTCTGTGATATGGGTTCAAAGATGTCATTGGTTCTTGAAATACCATTGATACAATATTTCCTCTTATGTTAAGGAGTTTATCTTTTGAAGCATCGATAATCTCATCACCTTTAAATTTTATTGAGGAGGTTTTCGAGTAAGAGGCTTGGGGTCTTGGCAACAACTGAAGAATTGACATAGCTGTAACTGATTTTCCCGATCCTGACTCTCCAACAAGAGCTAAGGTTTTATTATTTTCAATATTAAAACTTATATCATCAACAGCTTGAAATTTGCCTTCTCTTGTAGCGAAATCAATGCTTAAGTTATTTACTTCTAAAATATTGTTCATATAATTTTTTTGTACTCCCCTAAAAAATCATCTACTGCTATTTTTGCGGCATTAAGTCGTGTTGATGATACAAAGCCGTGAAACATATTAGGATAATGTAATTGTTTTACATTATCTCCTCTTTTATGCAATAAGTATGCATACTTTTCACCATCATCACATAGCGGATCAAATCCAGCAGTAATGATAATGGTATTTGGCAATTTTATGTCTGAGTTTAATTTTAATAAATTGAAAGCAGGATCATTTTTGTTATTTTTGTTATTGCCGAGTTTGTCCCAAAACCAAACCATAGTTTTTTTAGTTAGCAAATATCCTTCTGATAAAAAATCATAGGATTCTGAATTACAATCCGGGTCACACATTGGGTATATAAGGAACTGACTATGAGGGATATTTTCTTTATCAACTTCAATTAATCTATGTACAAGTGAAGCAGCTAAATGAGCTCCGGCGCTATCACCGCATAAAGAAATATTTTCAGGCTTATATCCTTTTTTGATAAGCCAATAATAAGCTTCGATTGCATCATTGAGTGCAATAGGAAATTCATATTCAGGAGCAAGCTTATATTCTAATGAGTATGTTTTTGTCTGAAGTTTGTCTGTCATATATGAAACGTATCCATCATGAGTATCAACAGAATTTAGAACATATCCACCACCATGAAAAAATAAAATGGCTTTGTTTGAAGAAATTTTAGAAGGTATATATTCCCTGCATAAGGTATTGTCCTTTCCTAAAAAATGATCAACTTTGTTAACAAAGCTTTTAGGACTAGATGATAGATTGTGTTGCACTCTATTTTTAATTATTAAGTTCCTTATGCTTTCAATCTCATTATCAGGTATAGAGGAAAGGTCAATGCTGGGCTGAAGACTTATTAGTGCCTGAGATTGAATATCAAACTGATGGCCTCTAAACGGCGGTTTTTTTTTAAAAAATATACTTAATACTAATATTGGTATTTTGAAGAAAAATTTTAAAATAAATGTACTCATGATTCATTAATTAACTTTAATATAAATATTGTTCTTTCTTTTAGTAGCTATGACGTTTATTCTTATCTGCCTATGAGGCAATTTATAATTATACTCTTATCTATAAATTTATCTTTAGAATTGGTTTCATCCGAATTTTTAGAAAAGAAAAATACTATACCAGAGGCCAAAGAAGTTTTTATGGTTAGTAGTTATTTGGATAAAAATTTAATTAAAGTTTCATGGGAAATTAAAGATGGATTTTATTTGTATTTAAATAGTATTCAAGTGAAAAAAAATGCAAATATTATTCCCTATAAAGTTATTGATTCTAATCAATCGATCTATTCGGATGAGTTTTTTGGCACAACAGAAATTCTTAGAAAGGATTTTAAAATTTCAATAAATAACTCAGATTTATTAGATTTATCTACTATACTGATAAATTATCAAGGATGCTCTGACTCTGGTTTTTGTTATCCTATGCAAACAAAAAAACTTCTTTAAAAAAATATATAAAATCGCTTTATTTCTGTTAAAATCTATAAAATGAAGATATTATTATTAAATGGTCCTAATTTGAACCTTCTTGGCTCAAGAGAAAAAGATATATATGGAAATACCTCATTAGAACAATTAGAATCCAATCTTTACTCTATTGCTAAAAGGCAAGACTGTAATCTTGTTTGCTATCAAAGCAATGCCGAACATGAGCTAATAAATGCTATTCATGATGCTGGTAACAATAATTTTAATTCTATAATTATCAATCCCGCTGCATATACTCATACAAGCATTGCTCTAAGAGATGCGCTGGTTGGTGTGGATATTCCATTTTATGAAGTGCATATTTCAGATATTTACAAAAGAGAGAAATTTAGAAACTTTTCATATTTTTCAGATATTGCTGAAAAAGTTTTCTGCGGCTTGGGCATAGATGGTTATGAACTAGCTTTAGAAGAGGCTATTTCATTAAATGTTGGAGATAAATAAATGGATATTAGAAAAATTAAAAAATTAATTGAAATGCTACAAGAATCTGACTTAAAAGAAATAGAAGTTAGTCAGGGAGATGAATCGGTTAGAATTCTTAGAGATCGTGTTGTTCAAACAAATGGAAATAAGATTATTCAGCAACCTGAGGTATTTAGTGCCGAGCCAGAGATTCAGCAAAAAATTGAAACGAGCAAGGCTGAAGGTAATGTCATTACATCGCCAATTGTTGGAACATTTTATAGAAAACCAAGTCCGGATAAAGATCCATTTATAAGAGTTGGTGACACTGTAGAGAAAGGCGATGTGTTATGCATCATTGAGGCTATGAAAATGATGAATGAAATAAAATCAGACTTCAGTGGAAAAATAGTCTCTATTGATCTTGAAGATGGTGAGCCAGTTGAATTTGGGCAAAGCATAATAACCATTAATTAAATAATCATGGCATTTAAAGTTCTCATTGCAAATAGAGGAGAGATAGCACTTCGCGCTATTAGAGCCTGCAAAGAATTAAATATCTCAACTGTTTCTGTTTATTCTGAAGGTGATAAAGATTTAAAGCATTTAAAATTTTCAGATGAAACAGTTTGTATTGGCCCATCTTCACCACTGGAAAGCTATCTGAATACGGCTGCAATTCTTTCAGCCGCAGAATTAACTCAGGTTAATGCTATATATCCAGGCTATGGATTCTTGGCTGAAGACTCAAATTTTGCTGAAATGTGTGAAAAAAGTGGATTTAAGTTTATAGGTCCAGCTTCAGGAACTATTAAGAGTATGGGAGATAAAATAACTGCAAAAACATTAGCTGAAGATGCTGGAATACAAATCGTCCCTGGCTATAAAGAAGATATTCCTAAAAATGAAGAAGAGTTTAAGAAAATTGCAAAAGACATTGGTTATCCAATCATGATAAAAGCTACTGCTGGAGGTGGTGGTAGAGGTATGAGAGTTGTTGAACACGAAGATGATCTTATATCTCATGCAGAAATAACTATGCAAGAAGCAAAAAATGCTTTTGGTAATGAAAAGATTTATCTAGAAAAATTTATCGCAAACCCTAGGCATATTGAAGTACAAATTGTCGGAGATGGTAAAGGTCATGCTATCCATTTGGGAACCCGTGATTGCAGCATGCAAAGAAGGCATCAAAAAATTATTGAGGAAGCTCCTGCTAGAAATATTAATGAAAATGCGCTTAATAAAACTTATGAAGCATGCACCAACTTGTGCAAGAAAATTAAATACGAAGGGGTTGGAACTATAGAATTCTTATATGAAGATGGAGAGTTCTATTTCATAGAAATGAATACTCGTATTCAAGTTGAGCACCCTGTTACTGAAATGATCACAGGATTTGACCTTGTAAAGGCTCAATTAAGAATTGCCTTGGGTATGAACATTAAACTTAATCAAGAAAATATACAATTCACTGGACATTCTATGGAGTGCAGAATTAATGCGGAAGATCCAGAAACTTTTCAGCCCTCACCTGGAAAAATTACGAAAATGCATACACCAGGCGGTTTTGGTATCAGATACGATTCACATATATATGGAGGTTATTTGGTGCCGCCTTACTATGACTCCTTATTAGCAAAAATTATCACACAAGCTAATTCGAGAGAATCTGCTATTAAAAGAATGATTAGTGCTTTAGATGAATTTTTTATTGATGGGATAAAAACCAATCATTCTTTACATCAAAAAATACTACATGATGATACATTTTTAAATAATAAACATACAATTAACTATCTTGAAAATGAGTTCTTAAAAAATGTTTCCTGAATATAATCCTAAAGATATTGAAAAAGCTGCTCAAGATAAGTGGTTGAAGGAAGGTAGATTTAAATCTGTACCTGACAATCGAGAAAAATACTATTGCCTTTCAATGTTTCCTTACCCATCAGGCAAATTGCATATGGGCCATGTTAGAAATTATACGATTGGTGATGTTATATCTAGATATAAAAGAATGAACAATTTTAATGTTTTCCAGCCCATGGGCTGGGATGCATTTGGACTGCCTGCTGAGAATGCAGCAATAGCCAACAAAGTTAGTCCAAAAGAATGGACCAATGAAAATATAGATCATATGAAGAAGCAATTGATTTCTCTTGGTTTAGGATATGACTGGTCAAAGGAATTGAGAACATGCGAGCCCAAATACTATAAATGGGAGCAATTAATTTTTAAAAAGTTTCATGATAAAGGCTTGGTTTATAAGAAAAAATCTATAGTGAATTGGGATCCAGTTGATGAAACTGTGCTTGCAAATGAACAGGTTATTGATGGAAAAGGATGGAGGTCTGGTGCAAAAGTTGAGTTAAAAGAAATAGATCAGTGGTTTATTAGAATAACTGATTATGCAGAAGAGCTGCTCTCCTCTCTTGACGAGGTAGACTGGCCTGAAAATGTGAAGACCATGCAAAAAAATTGGATTGGTAAATCTCATGGTGCAGAAATTAAATACCAAATAGTAGATTCTTCAAAATCTTTAACTGCTTTCTCTACTAGGCCAGACACAATCTATGGAGTTTCTTTTATTGCAATCTCACCTAACCATGAGATTGCACTTAAATTAGCAGAAACAAATTCTGAAATAAAAGATTTCTTAATTAAATGCAAAGAAACTTCCTCTGCAGAGGCTGACATGGCGAAGGCTGAGAAGCTTGGAATAGATACTGGCATTAAAGCTATCCACCCATTAACAAAGAAAAATATCCCTGTATGGATTGGTAATTTCGTATTACTAGATTATGGAACTGGAGTTGTAATGGGCGTTCCAGGACATGATCAAAGAGATTTTGAGTTTGCTTCAAAATATAATCTAAATATCACACAAGTTATTTCATCAGGCGATGATAGTGCTCTACCTATTATTAATAAAGGTAAGCTTATTAATTCAGAAGTTTATGATGACTTAAGCTCAGATGAAGCTTCCTTAAAGATTATTAACCAACTCAAATCAGATAATCTAGGTGAGGGTCTTATTCAGTTTAGGCTAAGAGATTGGGGTGTTAGTAGACAAAGATATTGGGGCTGCCCAATACCTGTAATTTATGAGAATGGGGAAGCAAAATTAGTTGATGAAAAAGATCTTCCAGTAAAGCTACCTGATCTACCTCATAACTCTGCTCCAATACCATTAAGTCAAAATAAAGATTTTTATAATTTATCTCCAGAAATTCAAAGGGAAACTGATACTTTTGATACGTTCATGGATTCGTCATGGTATTACGCAAGATTCACTTCAGCAGATAATGAAGCTGAAATTTTTGACGAAAATACAAAGTATTGGTTGCCTGTAGACCTTTATATAGGAGGAATTGAGCATGCGATTCTTCATTTACTTTACTCAAGATTCTTTCACAAAGCCTTGCGAGATATGGATATGGTCGAGGGGAATGAGCCCTTCAAAAAATTACTTACTCAAGGAATGGTTCTCAAAGATGGGGCAAAAATGTCTAAATCCAAAGGCAATACTGTTGACCCTCAATCTTATATTGAGAAATATGGTGCAGACACAGTAAGACTATATATGATGTTTACAGCTCCACCAGAACAAAGTTTAGAATGGTCAGAGTCTTCAGTTGAAGGTGCCTCAAGATTTATAAAGAAAGTCTATAACCTTGTAATTGATAAAACATTTATTTCAATTAAAGAGTCTAATAAATTTTCTAAAGAGGAAATAAATTTAAGACGAAAAACTCATACAACACTAAAAAAAGTTACTAATGATTTTGAGTCTAGGTTCTCTTTTAATACTGCTATTGCTTCAATTATGGAGCTGCTTAATGCCATTCCAGAGGACTTTAAAAAAATTAATGCGCCCGATTCAAAAAAATTCTGCCTTAATGAATCAATTATTATTATTCTGAAAACATTAAACCCTATTGCGCCTCATATATCAGAGTTTCTTTGGAATCATTTTGATGCAGATAAATTAATGGGACCAATAGAGTCTTCATGGCCAGAGGTGCAAGAAAATCTCCTAGAGATTTCTGAATTTGAACTTGTTATTCAGATTAATGGCAAATTAAGAGGTAAAGTTTTAGTCGATATTAATCTTGAGCAAGATGAAATCGAAAAAATTGCTAAAAATGTAGAGAATGTTTCTTCAAATTTAGAAGGAAAAGATATAAAAAAATCAATTTATATTAAAGGTAAAATAATTAATTTTGTAATCTAAATATTATTAATAATGCTTTGATAAATTTTACTCGGGTAGTTAAGATAATTTAATGCGCTACTCCTTTAAATTTTTTTGCTTTCTATCATTATTTTTAGTCTCTAGCTGTAATTTTAATCAGATAGTTATCAACCCATATGACAAAGGAAATTATAGTGTTATTGCAGATAAATCAGTGCCAATTCTTTTGCGTAACAAGATTAAGAGTGTATTTAAGTTTAATGACGAAGACAATGCCAATGTTGAGGCTAAAATTTATATTAAAAATTATTCTTTTCAAGAGTACTCTATTTATGCTGGTTCAGCATTAAGGTCTCTTGAAGGAGAGATCACAGCAAAATTTCAACTCGAAATTCAAACTTCTCAAAAAACCCATAACAAAGATATTAAAATAGTAAAAAGATATAAATCAAACGAATTAAATCCTTTTGCTGAAAAAGAAATGATCAAAATGATTGAAAAAAATATTTATAAAGAAATACTAGATGAAATTATTAGAGAGGTGAGTTCCTTTGAAATGTGAATCCTTGGCCTTAAACAAATATCTAGATAAGTCACCAAATATTTTCTTTTTATTCGGAACCGAGGTTGTTTTAAGAAATAGTTCTAAAGATATCCTTAAAAAATACCTTGATACAAAAGGTTTTCAGGAAAAGAGATTAATAACAAAAGAGCATTTTGATCAAATAGAGCAATCAATAATAGAGAGTTCAAGTGGTTCGCTCTTTGGCTCTAAGTTAATAATAGATATTCATCATGATCAAGGAAAAATTCCAGATCAAATAATTAAAATCTTTGAAATAGATAACATCAGTAATAATGAAAATATTGCGATAATTATTAATTCTCATAATGAAAAATTAAATAGCTCAACTAAATGGGTTAAAAAGATGGATCAGCACGCCCTAATTGTTGAATGTAAGAAATTAAAGTCTTTCGAAGAAAAAATATGGCTCAAAAATCAGCTTGAATTTGTTGATGATAATGATAAGAAATCTTTTATAGATAATATCTATGAAATGAACATTGGTAATTTAGTTGCTCAACAAAATGAGATTAATATCTTAAAGTTAATCTATAAAAGTGGAATGAAGGCATCTGGAATTTTTGAAAATGACTCAGCAGAGTTTATTCCATTTGATTTAGAGGATGAGATTATTGCATTGAATACTAACCATGCACTTAGAATTATTAACTCCATAAAAGAATCAGAGGCTCATTATGCTCCTTTATTAGTATGGATAATTGGCAAAATTATAAATAACTCAACTGCAGCCAAGCAAAATTCAAATCCACAATCAAATCTTCAAAAGTCAGGAGTATGGAGTAATAAAATTTCTTCATATATTAATTTTATGAAAATTCATTCCATGCAAAAACTAATAAGTCTCCAAAAAAATATATATGAATTAGATTTAACTAGTAAGGGTTTAAATAAAAGAAATTTTTGGGATGATATAGACAATATCATCATAAAAATGACTTCTAATTAAAAAATTTAGAATCAAAAGCTTGTTTAGCAATCAAATATTTATCATCATTTAAAATTAAATCACAATCTAAATTAATAATTTCTTCTATTGGAGCCATTCCTTTTGTTGAGCTAGTTAACCATGCGGAAGAGGCAACTGTTAAATCATCTAAAGTAAAATCCTTTTCATAAACATTAATATCAATAGCTGACAGAGTATCAATTAATATCTGCCTTGTAATACCTGGCAAAATATTATTTGATAGCGCTGGTGTGCAAATATCCCCATCTTTTACAAAGAATAAATTTGATGCGCCTGCCTCGGTTAAAATATTATCATTATGCATAATAACCTCATCACAGCCCTTTTCTTTTGCCTCATTCATGCTTAAAACATTTCCTAATAATGAAGTAGATTTAATATCACACCTACCCCATCTTAGATCTTTACAAATCATGATTTTTAAAAATTTTGTCTCAAAAGTATGAGGCAAGACATATCCAAACGTTTCAAGTTCGACATCATTAGAATAAATATGAGATCTAATTGGATCTTGGCCTCTTGTAACCTGATAATAAACATAGCCACTTTTAGATTTACATGATGAAATTAATTTTTTAATTTCATCTGAAATTATGTCTAAATTTATTTTTATAGATAAGGCGTTGGCACTATATTGAAGTCTATTGATATGTTTATCATATTCAATCGGCTGAGAATTATAGAAAGGAACTACTTCATAAATGCTATCAGAAAAAGTATATGCCCTTGAAAAAGGTGAAACTTTAATATTTTCTAAACTATCAAACTTACCATTGAAAACTGCTTTAATTAGTTCCATTATCTGTCATTCCAAATAAGCTAAAAATCCAAAGGACAAACTTAGACCAGAGCCTACCAAAAAAACCTTTTGATTTTATACTTTGCAGTGCAACCAATTCAGTTGAAAAGACAATTTCATCATTGCTGACAATTTCAAGTGTGCCTATTGTTTGACCAATTTCAATTGGGGCTTGAATATTGTTAATATAGTTATAATTAACCGTTAGATCTTTAAAACTTGTTCGTGGCAATGTAATAGAAATATCCTCTAGCACTCCCAGGCTAAGGGATTTTTCAAGACCGCCCCATATATTAATATTTTTATATTCTTGATTGGCAATAAGAACCTTTTGAGTTGCAAAAAATCTAAAACCATACTCTAACAATCTTTGGCTAGCTAAGAATCTATTATTATCAGAATCACTACCTGCCACAACAGTGATCAATCTCATATCGCCTCTTTTTGCAGATCCTACTAAACAATAACCTGCTGCTTCGGTATGACCTGTCTTTACTCCATCAGATGAGTCATCTCTCCAAAGAAGCTTATTTCTATTAAGTTGCTTGATATTATTAAAAGTGAATTGCTTTTCTTTGTACAAAGAATAGATATCAGGAAACTTTTTTATAAAATCTGAGGTGAGAGTTGCTAAGTCCTTAGCAGAAGAGAAATGATTTTCATCAGGAAGTCCGGTTGAGTTTTTAAAAATTGTATTGTTCATACTCAAAGAACCAGCGTAAGCATTCATTAAATCAACAAATCCTCTTTCAGTGCCGCCAGCATACTCAGCTATTGCAACAGATGCATCATTTCCTGATTGAATAATTATTCCTTTAAGCAAATCAGATACGCTTACCTTCTTTCCGGCCTCAATAAACATCTTAGAGCCTTCCATTCTCCAGGCCTTTTCGCTAATTAAAACTTGATCATCTAATGAAATTAAATCATTAGCAATCTGGTCTGCAACGACATAGCTTGTCATTATTTTCGTCATACTTGCAGGTTCAATCTCAGAATCACTATTAAATTCTGCAATCACAGTATTTGTATTTGGTTCAATTAAAATATAGCTTTTTAAATCGAGCTCTGGAGCATCGGGTACAAAGCTTTGAGCATAAATAATATTGGTTATTAATAGGGGTATTAGTAGTTTTTTCATGTTTTTAGTTCTTGTGATAAATAGTAAACAGCCATGGCATAAAAATGACTTATATTATATTTGGTAATTGCAACAAAGTTATCATCTCCAATAAAATTTATATCTTTTCCATTTTCATTAAAGCTTAATGGTATAAATTTTGAAAGGCCATCAGACGGCTTAAAAACTTTTCTAACATTATTGGGGAAAGATTCATGCACTATAGCACCCTCTCTTTTCCATCCATGAATATATAAATAATTTGCAACACTGCCAATTGCATCTTCTGCAGAATTAAATAAATCAGCATTGCCATCACCATCATAATCTATAGCGTAAGCTCTATAACTTGAAGATATGAATTGACCATAACCCATTGCCCCAGCATATGAGCCTTTAATATCTAAAATATCTAACTCGTTCTCTCGAGTTAATAAGAAAAAATTAACAAGCTCTTTTCTAAAGAACTTTGATCTTCTCGGATAATCAAAACCAAGAGTTAAAAGGCTATCTATTACCCTATAACTTCCTTGAATTTTTCCGTATCTTGTCTCAACACCAATGATTGCTGTTATAACTTCTTTTGGGACACCAAAGTCTTTTTCAGCTTTTTCTAAAACTTCAATATTTTCACTTATAAAAATTTTTCCATTTTTTATTCTTTTTTCTTCTATAAAAAGCTTCTTATACCTATCCCAAGTCCAGGTGAACTCAGCAGGCTTTGAGATTGAATCAATAATTTTCTGTTTCTTTTTAGCAACAGATAAAACTTCTTTTACAAAATTTTCTTCAAAACCATGCTCATTAACAAGTTCATTAATCAAAAGATCAGCTTTGGGATGAGATAGATAATCTGATTGTAAATATGCGGTTGTAAATATTAGTGTGAATAGTAATTTCTTCATTTTTGCATTAATTTTTTATGAGTTGCCATTGAGATAATAATTCCAAAAGCTATATAGAATGATAACAAAGATGAGCCACCTTTGCTTATAAAAGGCATGGGCATGCCAACAACAGGAATGATTCCAACAACCATACCAAGATTAATAAATAAAGTTGATGCAAAAACTAGACTAAGGCCACCAATCGTAAGTCTACAAAACCTGTCTCTTGCATTGAATGCCAAATAAAGACATCTTAATAAAATAAAGAAGAAAATTGAAAGCAATATACACACCCCAACAAAACCAAACTCTTCTGCAATAACTGCAAAAATAAAATCTGTCTCAGCTTCTGGTAAAAAATTTAAGTGGGCTTGTGAGCCATCTTGATATCCTTTTCCGCTCATTCCTCCAGATCCAATTGCAATTTTTGATTGAGTGATATTCCAGCTACTTCCATATGGATCATTGGAAGGATCCATAAAAGTTAAAATCCTTTGTCTTTGAAAAGGTTGCAAAAAGTTATTCCATAAGAATGGAAGTGAAAGTAATACCAGGCCAAAAGATGTAAAAATAAATCTCCAACTCAGGCCTGCTAAGAAAAGAATATACACACCTGCCATAAAAACTACCAAGCCGGTACCCAAGTCTGGCTGTCGATAAACCAAAAAGAAAATGGAACCAATTAGAATAAGAGTTATAAAAGTATGCTTTAAGCTAATTGGAAGTGGCTTATTATATAAATAAGATGCTAAAAAAATGGGTAGAGATATTTTTACAATTTCTGAGGTTTGCAGTGTAAAGAATCCTAAATCAAGCCATCTTTTTGCTCCATTTATTTCTTTTCCAAAAATCATGGTAGCAAAAATTAACAGTATTGATAAAACTAGAAAGATTCCAGAAAATGTTTTATAAAAATCTGGGTCTGGCTGGCTGACTCCGAGCATTAAAATCAAACCAAAGCCAACAAAAATTGATTGCTTTATCACCGTGTTCAAATCTTCTTGGGAGGCACTATATAAAAAAAATAATCCCATAACTGACAGTAGGGTTATGGAGATAAATAAATATTGATCAAAATAAATAGAGAAATTTTTAAAATTTAATTTTTTTTTCATTCTTCTATTAAGCTATTTAGCACTGCTATGGCAACTGGTCCTGCTACAGAACCGCCACTTTCTCCATTTTCAATTATTACACTTACTGCATATTTCGGTTCAGGCATTGGTCCAAAAGCAATAATTATTGCGTGGTCTCTATTTCCTACATTTTCTCGAATAATTTTATAATCTTCTTTTGTTTCTGTACTCACAAGTTCAACAGTTCCTGACTTTGCTGCAACGGTGTAAGTCTTTAAACCTTTGAGTCTCTTTGCAGTCCCTTGCGGATCATCTATCACACCAATCATGCTTGAATGAAGTTTTTCCCAATCAGAATTCTGGATATTCTTTAAAGGAAGATTCTCTGATATTTTTACTGTTTGATTGTTAACAAGTGTTAATTTCTTATTAATACCTTTATTTGCTATAACTGAAGCATAGTATGCTAATTGCAAAGGTGTAGCACTTAGATAGCCCTGTCCAACTCCCAAATTTACAGTATCGCCTTTAAACCATCCAAAATTAAGATTATTAATTTTCCAATCAGGAGTAGGTAAAAGTCCTAAGTCAGGATTAAAACAATCCAAACATATATCCTTTCCAAACCCAAAATTAGATAAATGGTTGATCAAATTATCTATATTGGATTGATATGCTAGTGAAAAGAAAAAAGTATTAGAGCTAACAATCATAGCCTTCTTTAAATTAACATTGCCATGACCACCCTTCCTCCAACCCCTATAAATTCTTTGATCTTCAGGGAGAATAAAGTACCCCGGATCATTGATTGAAAAATTCCAATCAATTAGATTCTCTTCAAGTCCATATAATCCTATTGCTGGCTTAATAGTTGATGCTGGAGAGTACCTACCCTGAGCAGCCCTATCAAAAAATGGTTTATTGGGATCTTTCAACAAGGCATTAAATGCTTTTGAAGATATGCCGTTTGATATGTCATTTGAAGAAAAACTTGGTGTACTTAAGTAAGTAACAATAGAGCCTGACTCAATCTCAATAGCAACAACAGCACCACGTCTATTATTCATTTTATCATATGCTACTTTGTGAGAATTTAAATCTAAGGAAGTAAACAAACTGCCCCCGTTCTTTGGTTCGATATAATTTGTTTGTTTTAGAAACTTGCCTCTTGCATCAACTTCGTATATTTTTTTCCCAAAAAGTCCGCGTAATGTTTTGTCGTATTTATTTTCAATTCCAGTTTTTCCTATTAAAAAACCGTTTGAATAGCTAAAGATTGTTTCATCTTGATCAAGAGCTTGATCTTCTAAGATTGAGTTTAGTTGTTCATTGCTTATTCCTCCAACATAGCCTATTGCATGAGAGAATAAATGTGGATAATTATTTTTTCTGCTATATCTTTTGTCTATAAAGGCATTAGGAAACTTAAAACTCCTTACTTCAAACCTAGCAATTTCAACTCTCGTAAGATCCTTTTTAAGTATCAGTTCACGATTATATCTAGCTTTTTGATTAAAGTTCTCAGTAACAAAATCTATTTCGTCTGGATTGAGCTTAATGACTAAAGAAATTTTTTCTATGAACTTGTTTAGATCTAGAATTTTCCAAGGTTTGATTATGAGGTCATACGAAGGGACATTATTAACTATAATGGCCCCATTTCTATCGTAAATTACGCCACGAACTGGCTGAACTAAAACTTCTTTAGTTTTGTTTTCTAGAGCAGCAATTTCATAGTCACTAAATTCAGAAATCTGCAATGAATATGTTCTTTCTAGAAAAAATATAAATATGAGTCCAAAGAATAAATAAATAATTACCAATCTATTAAAAAAACTTTTCTTCTCAACAATTCTTTCTTCTAAATCAATCATTTGTGATATGGACTATTACTAATTATAGAAAATGCTCTATAAATTTGTTCAATTAGAATTATTCTAAAAAGCCTATGGGGGAAAGTAAAATTTGATGCAGATAGAACTTTCTGAGAATTGTTAAGTATATTTTTATCAAGACCAAAAGATCCTCCAATTACAAAACAAAGCTTTAGGTTATTGATCATTGAGTTTTCAAATATTTTACTGAATTCTTTGCTATCAACCATATCACCATTAGAATCCCATGAAATCAAGAAACTATCATCAGGTATTTTTTTTAAAATGTACTCTGATTCAAGTTTAAGGACTTCTTCGATTGATCTTTTGGGGTGTTGTTGGCCTTTAATATTTATAAAATTTATATCAATTTTATTTTTGAGCTGTTTTGTGTAGTAATTGATGCCTTCTAACTCCCATGGACTGAGCTTATTGCCAATGGAAATAATGGTTAAATTCATTTAATTCGAATTATTGAGCAGGGTATTTTCACCCCAAAGGCCCTCTAAATCATAGAACTCTCTGATATCACTCTTCATGATATTAATAACAACCTCTCCACAGTCTACTAATATCCATCCCGATTCAATTTTTCCTTCAACTCCTAGAATAGTTTTTCCATTTGCCTTAACTGATTCAACCAACCTTTCGGATAAGGATTTAGCATGCCTATTTGAATTAGCAGTTGCAATAATAATTGCATCAGCAAACGATGAAATGCCATTTATATCAAGGGTCAAAACATCCTCTGCTTTGTTGTCAACTAGGGTTTTACTGCAGATATCTTGGAGATTTTTTTTTGGCAAAATTATATTATTTTTTAATAATTTAAAATTAAATTATAGTCAGAGTTATACTAAATCATTATTTATAAAAAAGGTGATTAATTATGGAAATAACCTTACTTAATTCATTGCTTGAACTATTTGAAGCATATAGAAGTTTAATAATTTGGTTTGGTTCAGTATCTTTATTTATATTCTTATTTAGTCTTTTAACTATCAAATGGCTGGTTGCTTTAATACCCGAAGACTATTTTATCAATAAAAAGGTCTCAAGAATACGATCTACCAACCCTTTGCTGTGGTACATAATTTTAATTATTAAAAATGTAATTGGTTATTCTCTTATTCTTGGAGGAATTATGATGCTTGTTCTGCCAGGCCAAGGATTATTCACAATAATTATTGGTTTAATGCTATCAAATTATCCTGGTAAATATTCAATTGAAAGAAAATTTATTGCCATTCCCTCTGTCTTAAAATCAATCAATTGGTTGAGAAAGAAGTCTGATAAGCCTCCACTCAACCTAAACTAGATAGTTGAAATCTTTTCTATATATTTAGATAAAATTGAAAGCCTCTGCGAGGCATCAAACGCCTCAAGTAGATTTTGTCTTTGACTCATTGAAAGAGGAATAAGGCCGGCTAAATGATATGCTATTGAATCAGCTGAATTAAAATCAACCTTGATGGGAAGCTCATTGATCTTAGGATGCTTTATTAGTTGAGACAAAATATTAATAATCTCGGGATACTCTGCAATAAGTGCTTGATTGTCTACTTCAGGATCTATTTCAGGCTTAATTTCTGCAATATGAAGGCCGTCTTCAAGCTGATATATATTTTTTAATGAGACTTTATTTTCTGACTTTACAGTAATTCCGAGCAAGCCATTTGGAAGGTTATTAAAATCTATTATTTCAACATAGGTGCCCTTCTTAGATATCTCAAAATCTTTAATTTCATTATTTTGGAGAACTATAACAAAACCATGGTTCTCAGACATACATGATTTAATCATATTTACATATCTTGGCTCAAAGATTTGAAGAGATTGAATGCTTCCAGGCAAGGCCACCAAACCAAGTGGGAATATAGGTAAATTATTTTTCATTAAGATAATCGATTATGGGTTTTGTAATTTTTTGACTATCTTTATTAGTCATACATACAACAATATCATAGTCTTTAATAATGTTTTTAACTTTTTGGATGCAATCAGCTAAGTCATTCGAAATATTTATATCATTGTTTTTCTTGATGGCATTTTTGTGATCTAACCAAATTACTTCATCAAAAAAGCTAGACGATTCAATAAGAGAATTTCCGTGGACACCTTTAGACATTGTATTTGATGCTAGTTCTATTACTCCGAGTATTTTATTTGATGGAAACTGTTTTCTGATAGCTTTTGAAGAAGCCTCTATGGCTGTCGGATGGTGAGCAAAATCATCATATATTTGGACATCTGAATGCAAGCCCTTGAATTCAAGCCTTCTTTTTACTCCCTGAAATTTTAATAAAGAACTAATAGAATCTTCTATTGCAACTCCTGCTGTTTTTGCTGCAAGAATCGCACATATATAATTCTTAAAATTATGTTCACCAATTAAAGGCATATTTTTCAATGAAAAAGTTTTCTCTGATACCTGCATCTCTCTTAAGTCATAATTGATTTGTATTTTATCGTCATTAATTTTTATTAGATTGCTCCATTGGCCCATATTAATAACATCTAGAGTATTGTGGTCGTCGTTAAAATAAATAATATTTCCTGAGGTAGGAATAATTTTTAATAAATGATGGAACTGTTTTTTGATATCTTTAAGTCCATCAAATATATCAGCATGATCATATTCGATGTTATTAATAATTAGAGTACTTGGAGAGTAGTGAATAAATTTTGATCTCTTATCAAAGAAAGCAGAATCATATTCATCAGCCTCTATGACAAATATTTTATCTGTACCCAGAGATGCCGATCCAGAAATGTTATCTGAAATGCCTCCAACTAAGAATCCAATATCTTTACCCTGATCTAAAAATATGTGGGTTAGCATATATGAAGTTGTTGTCTTTCCGTGAGTTCCTGAAACTGCAAACACTCTTTTTTCTTCTAGAATATCACCTAGCATTTGAGGGCCTGATTTAAATGGCAATTTAGTATCTAAAATAAATTCTACACACTCATTTCCCCTTGAAAGAGCATTTCCAATTACATATAAATCAGCTTTTGGGAGTGTATCTTTAGAATAGCCTTTAATCATATCTATACCTAAATTATCTAAATGATCTGACATCGGTGGATAGAATTGTGCATCTGAACCAGATATGTCATGTCCAGATTCCTTGAGTATTTGTGCAAGACCTCCCATGAAGGTTCCACAGATACCTAAGATATGTATTCTCATATAATCTATAATACGTTAACAATTTTTGTTACGACATATTTGGGGAGAAATAAATGAAAAAAAATGCTCTTTATGCTCAATCAGGTGGAGTTACCGCGGTTATAAATGCTACTGCAGGGGCATTAATTTTGGAGGCCAGAAAAAATAAAAATATTGGCAAGGTCTATGCAGCAAATAATGGAATATTGGGAGTATTAAGAGAAGAACTAATAGATACCTCAAAAGAATCACTTTCTGCAATAGAATCATTAAGCTATAGGCCTGGAGGTGTTTTTGGATCATGCAGATTTAAGCTTAAAGACCTTGAAACAAATGAAGCAGAATATAAGAGGCTGATTGAAGTTTTTAAAGCTCATAATATTGGTTACTTTTTTTATAATGGTGGTAACGACTCTGCCGATACAGCATTTAAAGTTTCTCAGATAGGGAAAAAACTTAATTATCCAATTCAATGCATTGCGATTCCTAAAACCGTAGATAATGATTTGGTTTTAACAGATTGTTGTCCTGGTTTTGGATCTGCAGCGAAATATATTGCAACTTCTACAATGGAAGCCTCCTTGGATGTTCAATCTATGTCAGAGACTTCAACTAAGGTATTTATTTTAGAGGTTATGGGAAGGCATGCAGGTTGGATGGCTGCCTCATCAGCTTTGGCTAGAACCAATAAGGAAGATGCTCCGCATGTCATTTTGTTGCCCGAAACTATTTTTAATCAAAAAGAGTTTTTATCCTTGGTTAAAAATAATGTGAATAAGCATGGATATTGCGTTGTTGTTGTATCTGAAGGAGTAAAGAATAGCAAAGGTAAATTTTTAGCAGAATCAGATAAAAAAGATGCCTTTGGTCATTCTCAACTTGGTGGCGTAGCACCATTTATCTCCAATCTAATTAATAATAAATTAAAACTTAAGAATCATTGGGCTGTAGCGGATTATCTTCAAAGAAGTGCAAGGCATATTGCATCAAGAGTTGACCTCGAACATGCTCAAGCCGTGGGATCATTTGCGATAAAATATGCTATGGCAGGTATGAATGGAGTAATGCCTATAATTGTAAGGAAGAAGGGATCAAAATATAAATGGGGTGTTGAGGCGGCTCCTTTGTCAAAAATTGCAAATTTAGAAAAAAAATTACCCAAGGGTTTTATATCTAAAAATGGTATGAACGTAACACAAAAAGCAATAGATTATTTAATGCCTCTGATTCAGGGTGAATCGCATCCACCTTTCAAGAATGGTATCCCGCTTTTAAAAGCATTTAAACTTAAAAAGGTCAAAAAAAAATTACCAAATTGGAAATAATGTCTTAAGCATTTAGAGTATCAATTATATTTGATACTTCCTCTTTTAAGACATTCTTGTCATCCTCGTTTAAAAAAGCTCCCACTTCAACGTCTTCACCTTTTGAACGAAAACTTAGTTTTAGTACTTTGTTGATATCTTTCGTAACATGGAAAGAAGTGAAAGTTCTAAACTCTTCCCAGCGGTAATCAGCTTTATGAATCCCCTTTTCAATCGTGACCTTGTCTTGAGAAATGAATATTTTTTCTCTTTTGCTGCTCCATTTAAAATTTAAATAGAAAGCAAAAATTAATATAGATATTTCTAATCCTGCAAAGGGCAAAATTAAAGTTGCTCCAACAAAATAAAATACAGTAGCTATACCAAGACATATTAACGCAATGCTTAGTATAAAAAATATCCTATAATTACCTTTCAACGAGCTATTTGGCTGAATATGAATTGCGTATTTATCTTCGCTAATGTTTTGAACTGAAATCAAGATACAATATATTAAATGAAAAAAATTATTAAAGAATACTCCAATTATACGGTGCCTTTTTATGGTCCAGCAGAGTTTGTTGTAAAAAAAGCTAAAGGTTCAATAGTATGGGATGTTGATAATAACAAATATATTGATTTCACAGCCGGCATAGCTGTAACAAATTTAGGTCATAGCAACGAGATATTAAGCAAGATTATGCAAAAGCAATCAAAAGAGCTATGGCATTTGTCTAATCTATATATCAACGAACCAGCAGTTAAGCTTGCAAAAAAACTTTGTCAAAAAACTTTTGCTGAAAAAGTTTTCTTTTGTAATTCTGGGGGTGAGTCTATCGAAGCTGCTGTTAAGACAGCAAGAAAATATACATCTGAAAAATTTAATAGAAATAAAAATGAGATAATTTCATTTTCAAGCTCTTTTCATGGAAGAACAATGCTGGGCATAGCCCTGGCTAAAGCTAAAAATCTAACGAATGGTTTTGCTCCTTTACCCAAGGGAATTAAGAACCACCCTTATAACAATATAAAAGATCTTGATAGCTTATTCTCTAGTAAAACATCTGCAGTAATACTTGAGTTGGTTCAATGGCAATCTGGAATTACAAAAGCTAACCAAAAATTTATTACTAAAATTAAACAGTTAGCTAAAAAGCATAATGCTTTAATCATTATCGATGAGGTTCAGTCTGGTATTGGAAGAACTGGTACTTTTTTTGCATACGAGCAATTTAATATCACTCCAGATATTCTATGTTTCGCTAAAGGCATCGCGAATGGTTTTCCCCTTGGAGGTATTCTAACCTCAAATAAGATAGGCAATGCCATGCATGTTGGTTCTCATGGGACTACTTTTGGGGGTGGCCCTATAGCATGTTCAATTGGAAATTCAGTGGTTGATATTATTTCCAAAAAATCATTTTTAAGAAAGGTTCAAAAGAAAGAAGATATTTTTTTAACTCAGCTTAATAAAATAAACCTTAAAGATAATTATTTTAAAAATATTTGTTCAGCTGGTTTATGGATCAGTGTAGAGTTTAATCAGACAGCATCTATCTGTATTGATTCCTTAATAGGCAATGCACACAAAAAAGGTCTTATGATCTTAAAGGCAAATTCCAACACAATAAGATTTTCACCAAGCCTAATAATTGAAGATGCTTTAATAACAAAAGGATTGAATATATTTAAAGAATCTATTCTTCAGACACAGAATCAGTAGCTTCAACTTCTTCAATCATATTATCAACTTTTCTGTAACCTTGAGGAAGCATATTGCCCCTTTTGGCCCTCGAAGAAATATAATTTTCTAAATCTTTTAATTTAAGAGTTAAAAACCTTTTTCCACTTTCTACTCTTAAACAGCTCGAAGGAGATATTAGCTGCGCATGTGCCATATATTCTTCTTTAGCTACAAATTTAGGTGTTGGAATATTTATAATTTTATTCCCCTTACCTTTTGGGAGAACGGGCAATTCATTAATTTCAAAAATTAATAATCTACCGATATTAGATACGGCGGCAATATATACATGATCTTCACGAACCCTGAGCGCTTTTAAAAGCTGGGCTTCATTTGGTAACTTCATAAAGGCTTTCCCAGACTTTTTATTTGAAACCATATTTTTAAACTCAGAAATATATCCATAGCCTGCAGTGTTCATAATCATATATTTATCATCATCATTGCCAATTAATGTGGATATAAATTTAACCCCTGAATCAGCAGAAACCCTGCCAGAAATTGGGTCTCCCATACCTCTTGCTGATGGAAGTGAATGACTCGGTAATGAATAAGCTTTTCCATTAGAGTCTAAAAAAACCGAAAGTTGATTGCTCTTACCTCTGCAAAAATCTTGAAGCTTATCCTCACCTCTATAGGATAAAGAGCTTGGATCTATTTCATGGCCTTTTGCACTTCTGATCCAGCCAGCCTCAGATAAGACAACAGTAATTGATTCTGTTACAAGTGTTTCTTCCTCTGAGAATACTTTTGCTTCTGATGATTCTTTAATTGGTGATTTTCTATCTTCTCCAAATTCATCTTTTATTTCTAGGAGTTCATTTTTAATTAAAGTTTTTAATCTTGTTTTAGACCCAAGAATTTTTTCAATTTCATTTTGTTCTTCTAATAAAGTATCTCTCTCTTGTTCTAATTTAATTTGTTCAAGCTTTGCTAGTTGTCTTAATCTGATCTCAAGAATAGCATTAGCTTGAATATCAGATAATTTGAAAGCTTTTATAATTTCTTTTTTTGGCTCATCTGATTCACGGATAATCTTTATTACTTTATCTAAATCTAAATAAACTATTAAAAGTCCTTCCAGTATATGAAGCCTGTCATTTACCTGATCAAGTCTATGCTCTAGTTTTCTTGTTACTGTATTTTTTCTAAAGACAAGCCATTCTTTTATTAATTCAACCAAAGTAAATACTTTTGGGCCTCCTTTAAGAGAAATAAGATTCATATTAGCTCTATAATTCTTTTGAAGATCTGTGGATGCAAATAAATGATTCATCACATCTTGAGCATTAACTCTATTTGATTTCAAAGTAATAACTAATCGCACTGGCTCTTTATGATCGCCTTCATCTGCTAAATCTATAACCATTGGAATTTTCTTTTTAAGCATTTGATCAGCTATTTGCTCTAGTATTTTTGATCCGGATGCTTGATATGGCAAAGCGTTAATAATGATCTCATTTTTTTCTTGCACCCAATGTGCTTGTGCTTTAAAACCACCCCTTCCAGTTGAATAGATTTCTAAAAGCTCTTCAGAACTTGCGATTATTGGCGCCTCGTTTGAAAAATCTGGTCCTTTGATTATCTTTGTTAGATCTTTTAGTTCGGCCTTGGGATTTTCGAGAGTATGAATAGTTGCATCTATGACTTCGTTGATATTATGAGAAGGTATATCTGTCGCCATTCCAACAGCAATTCCCGATGTACCATTAAGTAAAATTGATGGGAGTTTTGCGGGAAATATTACTGGCTCAAGCAAAGAGCCATCAAAATTGGGCTGCCAATCAACAGTGCCTGATTTCAATTCAGATATAAGTAAATCTGCAAACTTTGTTAATTTTGATTCTGTGTACCTCATCGCAGCAAATGACTTTGGATCATCTTGCGAGCCCCAGTTACCCTGCCCATCAACTAAAGGATATTTAAAAGAAAAGTTCTGAGCCATTAAAACCATGGCTTCATATGCAGCGCTATCTCCATGCGGATGAAATTTACCAATAACATCACCAACTGTCCTAGCAGATTTTTTATATTTTGATCCAGCATCAAGGCCCAACTCTGACATTGCATATAAAATTCTTCTTTGAACTGGCTTTAGGCCATCTCCAATATTTGGAAGCGCTCTATCTAAAATTACATACATAGCGTAATTTAAATACGATTCTTCTGCATACTGCTTAAGGCTTATTGAGTTTTTTTGGTCTTGCTCTTTCATAATTATATTTTTGCCAGGGATCCTTTCCTCTCTAACCATTCTTTTCTAGCTGGGGCATTCTTTTTTGACAAAAGCAGGTCCATCATAGAATTTGCGTTGTCACTTGAACTTATTGATAATTGAACAAGCTGCCTCGTAGCTGGATCCATTACAGTTTCTCTTAACTGAGAGGGATTCATTTCACCTAAGCCTTTAAATCTTTGAATATTAATTTTCGCCTTACCTTTTTTGCCTTTAAAGTTAGAAACTATTTCTTCTCTCTGTTTGTCGTCTAAAGCATATAAAACATCTTTCCCACAATCTATTCTATAAAGTGGAGGCATAGAAATATAAATTCTGCCTTCTTGAACTAGAGGCTTATAGTGTCTTAAAAAAAGAGCACATAATAATGTTGCTATATGCAAGCCATCTGAATCTGCATCAGCAAGAATGCAAATTTTTCCATATCTTAATGAGGATAAATCACCATTACCAGGAAGAACTCCTATTGCTGTAGATAGGTTCTTTATTTCTTGAGATTTAATAATCTCAGAACTTTCTAAATCCCATGTATTTAAAATCTTTCCCCTTAATGGCATTATTGCTTGAAATGACCTTTCTCTGGCTTGTTTTGCCGACCCGCCAGCAGAGTCTCCCTCAACAAGGAATAGCTCGGTTTCATTTAAATCTTGGCTATTACAATCAGAAAGCTTTCCTGGCAAAGCCGGACCTTTAAAGGTCTTTTTCCTCTCTACAATATTAGATACTTTGGCTCTTGTTTGAGCGGAAATAATAGCAAGCTCTGCAATTTTTTCGCCCTCTTCAGTGTGGGTGTTTAGCCATATACTAAAAGTATCCTTGGTGGTGCTTGAAACAAATGACATGTGGTCCTTTGAATCTAGTCTCTCTTTAGTCTGACCTGCAAATTGTGGGTTTTGAAGCTTTGATGAAACTATAAAAATAGCATTATTAATAACATCTTCCGCATTAATTTTTAAACCTTTGGGTAATAAGTTCCTATAATCACAAAATTCTTTAATTGAATCCAAAAGACCTGATTTAAAACCATTTAAATGAGAGCCACCTTGAGCAGTTGGAATAAGGTTTACATACGTTTCATCTAATTTATTTTTTAAGATTCTTTGTGACCAATTAATTGCAAACTCTAGTTCTTGAATATCACCTTTTTTTGAGCATACTATTGAATCTTCAAGAACTAGCTCTGACCCTTCAGAAGACTCTACTAAATAGCTTTTTAGTCCATCTTCAAAATACCATTTTTCTTTATCATTAGATTTTTTTTCATTGCTGAACTCAATTGTCAAACCAGGACACAAAACAGCTTTAGCTTTAAGCAGGTGTTTTAGTGTTTTTATCTGAACCTCAATATTTTCAAAATATTCAGGGTTTGGTTTAAAGGTAATAGATGTTCCGGTATTTCTCAGCCCAACCTCTCCAACTTCTTTAAGCTCGCTGATCTTATCACCATTACTAAAAGTAATTTGGTGTTCTTTAGAATCTCTTTTAACTCTAACTTCAAGACTTTCTGACAAAGCATTAACTACAGAGACTCCAACCCCATGAAGGCCGCCTGAAAAATTATAATCATCACCTGAAAATTTAGCTCCTGCATGAAGCTTGCATAATATCAACTCAACACCACTTACTTTATGCTCAGGATGAATATCTACCGGCATGCCTCTTCCGTTATCAGCAACCCTTATATTTCCATCTTTTAATACCGCTATTTTTATATTTGAGCAGTGGCCAGATAATGCTTCATCAACTGAATTATCTAGAACTTCCTGTATTAAGTGGTTTGGATTGGACGTATCCGTATACATCCCAGGTCTTTTTTTAACAGGGTCTAAACCTGATAAAACTTCGATTGCTTCTGCATCATATGAATTTTTAGCCAATTTAAGAAGCCTTTAATATTAATTGAACTTATGTAAGATATTCTACTCTAAGAAATATTAAAAAAATTATAAAATATAAAAAAATTAAAGAT
>Ga0213868_10000396_pt1 | contig 41163 bp, 36 predicted proteins | sample PICome_9_FD_160087 | JGI IMG/M metagenome (GOLD analysis project Ga0213868, IMG submission 160087) | Coastal seawater microbial communities near Pivers Island, North Carolina, United States - PICO127 | ecosystem: Environmental > Aquatic > Marine > Coastal | place: USA: North Carolina...
GTTGGAGGCGCCTCATAGGCAGCTGATATTTCATGCATGCGCCGAGGATCTGGAGGTCCTCGAATATGCTCTCGGCATTAAGACGTCAACAATTTTTGATACGCAGATTGCGGCTGGAATAACCAATGTTGGCTATTCTATGGGATATGCTCGACTAGTTGCGCAGATGTTTGATGTGGAGCTTGGCAAACAGGAGACTCGGTCTGATTGGCTCGCTAGGCCATTGACCGATAAACAAAAGCAATACGCAGCAGACGATGTTTTTTATTTACACAAAATGCACACATTGCTTGTTAAAGAATTAGAAAAGCAAAATCGCAGTGATTGGTTTGACGAAGAGACCATAGCCTTGCATGAGATGGTTTCTAGTCGAAAAAATACTGATGAATACTATGCCAGAGTCAAAGGAGCCTGGAAGCTTGGAGAAAAATCTCTACGTGTATTAAAACGTCTTTGCAATTGGCGTGAGATGAAGGCGCGGCAGAGAGACAAACCAAGAGGTCATGTGGTTAAAGATGGCGTTTTATTAGAGTTAGCTCGACGAATGCCAACGACACTCGCTAACTTTAATGGTATTAATGATTTACATCCTGGACAGATAAAGCGATATGGTTTGGAATTATTGAGTGAAATTCAGATAGCAGGGGCAGATGAAATGGTAAGTCCGCTGCCTGAGCCATTAAATAAAGCTAATGCTAGTGTGTTGAAGGTCATGAGAAATTGTTTAGGTGATATGGCTGAAGAATTAAGTATCCCCCAAGAGTATTTGGCCAATAAAAAAGAGTTAGAGGCTATTTTACGCAGTGCTATTGATAACGACTGTCAATGGCCTGTGCGATTTACACAAGGTTGGAGGGCACCCTACGTTAGGCCTGCATTGGAAAAAATACTTGAGAGTGAAGATTATCAATGAGCATGTCAAAAACCAAGTTACTATGCGATATTTACAAAGGCAGTCGTAAGGAGGAGATGTATATCTTTGTTGATCACAATGAGGGCCTAAGTAAGGTGCCTGAGACTCTGTTAGTAAAGTTTGGTGAGCTTAAATTGGTAACTACTCTTTTGTTGACTGAAGATAAGACACTTGCTCGCTCAGATGTTAAGAAGGTACTACAAGATATTGCTAGTACGGGATTCTTTTTGCAAATGCCTCCAACGGTATATCCCTTAGATGATACGTTGGCGGAAAATAGCAAGCTACAAAGAGGTTTTTAGGTGGATAAGTTTTGGCAGACTAAAACGCTTCAAGCAATGACTAGCTCTGAGTGGGAATCCCTTTGTGATGGTTGCGCTAAGTGTTGCTTAGTGAAGCTTGAAGACTATGAAACGGGTGAGATAGAGCATACTAATGTTGCCTGTGAGTTGTTGGATGTGGATTCATGTCGATGTCGCAATTATGAGCAACGCCATTCGATTGTTGATGATTGTATTACTCTAGATAAAGACAACATACATACCTTGGGGTGGTTACCTGAAACCTGTTCTTATAGATTGATCTCTGAGAAAAAGCCGTTGCCTGACTGGCACCATTTAGTGACGGGCGATCCAGAATCTCATCATAGCTATGGCGCTTCTTTGCGGGGATGGGTAGTATCAGAGCTTGATGTGAGACAAGAAGATATTCAAGAGCATATTATTCAGTGGGTTGATTGATTATGTACAGTGCAGAGGACTATTTTTGGGGCTGGACAGCATATATAACTGGTGCGCTATGCCTATTATTTGTGAGTTGGTACCTCATGAGAAATCTTCGATTCTCTTGGGTCAGGCATATCCTTATTATTTTGACCGCTATATTTCTACTTACGCCAGTAGCGGCTTACACTGATGACCCCAGGCTCGCCCCTGCTTTTTTTGTGAGTTTCTATGAAGGCTTCGTGTCCAACCCCGATACGGGCTTCCAGCGGGGTGCCGCACCTATCGTTGCATTAATGGTATTCGGTTTAGTAGGTTATCTGCTTCTTAGGCTGCTTGTGTGGAAAGTAAAAAAACCCAAGGCGTTAAAGGCCGAGCATTAATCGTTACCACCATTATCGACCTTTCGTTATAGGCTCTTGTCCTCGGCCAACCAGTAAGCAAACCCGCAGCTAATACTCGTGATCCCAGCGGCCATCAGTACAGTCATCGGATTAATGACAAAAGACGTGGGGACTTGTTGCAAGATCATCCCAAGAGGAAAGTAGGCATAGGTCATAGCTGCACCAATAATAGCGGCACTGCCAGTAATCATAGTTTCCTTAGTTTTAGATAGTTTTTTCCGCCGATCTATATCGACTGCTACGCGACTGACAAAGTCTTTCCCGCCGTAATAGGGTTCTTTTTGTCTGGCTTGCTTAAAAAGATCATCTAAATTTATTGGTTTACTCATCTTGTCTCCTCAGAATTCCAACCTGCAAGATTTTGGCGCAAGGTTATCTTTCCTCGATTAATTGCTGTTTTGACAGTGCCCAACGGGATTTCCATGATATCTGATATCTCGCTATGTGTTAACTCCCGATGGAGATTTAGGTGCAGCGCCATTCTCTGTGTCGCTGGCAGTACCTTCATAGCTCTAGCCAAGTCCCGATGAAGATCCTGCTGGCTGGTCTCTGTCCGCGTCTGTGAGGACGGAGTATCGTCTAATATCTCTACGCCGGTTACTTCACGATTTCTAGCCACTCTAAAATGGCTAATCATTAGGTTGTAGGCAATTCTATACAACCAGCTACTGAATTTAGCGCTACCTTTAAAAGTTTTAATTGATTGGTAGGCTTTTAAAAATGTTTCTTGGGATAAATCATCGGCCAAGCCTTCATCCCAATTCGTCATTTGACGAAGAGAATATCGCAGGTCAGATTGATGTCTCTCTACAAGAACGCTAAAAGAGTCCTGACACTGAAGTGTCTGAACTCTTTTGATGAGCGCCTGGTCCGTGGCTGATATCATCTCTTTTACTCAGTACTTGAAGAAGTTTTATCTGATAATTTCCAAATCACTATTCTAGCAATTCCGATACATAATGGAATAAGTGCTACAGTTGCTATATCCCAGTCAATCATTGAACCTAAAAAGATGAACAAACCCAGTCCTATGGCTGTTAATTTAATTCCGCGACTAAGGGTGTTGCTAGAGTTGTCAGCAAGATCTCCTGACTCCATTAACTCTGCAGGTACCTCTTGCCCTGAATCAAGGAACTTTTCAATTAAGGCATTGCGCTGACGACGTTTTCGGTGTTTATAGTAAAGGATTGTTCCAATAATTAGAATTGGGGATCCTATGGTAAACATAATAGCGACGATGGCAATGATTGCTTCAGTTGCGCTGGGTCCACTGGAATCAACATCAACTTCGACTTCGATGCCTGCTTCGATTTCTTTTAAAGTCTCGAGAATCTCCTCTTTTTCTGCGTCGTCTAGATCATCCCATTCCGTTTCAATGAGTTTATTAAATATTGTGCTGATAGCAGTGATGTCTTTGTCTACTCCGTCTATCGAAATAAAGACATGCTCCTCTGATGTTTCTTCATCTTCCCCTAGTTTAAATCTTATTGTGGTATTTTTATCATTGCTTCCATGGTTGTGAGTTTCTTCCCATGTTTTACCTTCTTCTGCATCTTGAGGTATGGTCGCTGGCGTATTTGAAACGTGCTCTTCACTCAAACTTGTTTCATTAGCAAAAACAGGGGTTGTTAATGCTGTTGATACCATCCCAATAGGAATGAGGTACAAGGCAATAACGAATAAAAAAGGTTTCAGGCGTCTAGTTTTCATGATTTTCTCCATAAAATGTGATCAAAGCGCTGAAGTGTGCTACTTCAGTAATATGTTAGCATTTTTGTTCGTAAGTACTGTTTGGTCATACTTAGTGTTAGTTTTCTCATTTAAGACGTTCCAATGACCTAATTTAGATTCAAAATAATAATCAGAATAGATTAAACTAGCCGCCTTGGAATTAAATTACTCTCAAATAGCGGAATAAATGCGATGAAATTTACTGGTACTGACAATTATGTAGCGACAGAAGAGTTGCAGATGGCCGTTAATGCGGCAGTTACGCTGCAACGACCTCTCCTCATTAAAGGAGAGCCTGGAACAGGAAAAACCATGCTTGCTGAAGAGGTTGCTAAAGCATTAGGTAAACCTCTTTTAGCGTGGCATATAAAATCCACCACCAAAGCTCAGCAGGGCCTTTATGAATATGATGCAGTTTCAAGATTGAGAGACTCTCAGCTAGGTAGTGATAAGGTCCAAGACATCCGCAACTATATTGATAAGGGTAAGCTTTGGGAGGCTTTTACTGCAGACGAGCAGGTCGTCCTTCTAATTGATGAAATTGATAAAGCTGATATTGAGTTTCCTAATGATTTGCTACTTGAACTTGATCGCATGGAGTTTCATGTCTATGAGACTGGTGAAACCATTAAAGCTGTGCAACGACCAATCGTCATTATCACTAGTAACAACGAGAAAGAGTTACCAGACGCTTTTTTACGCCGTTGTTTCTTCCACTTTATTAATTTCCCTGATCGCATGACAATGCAGCGGATTGTGGATGTTCACTTTCCAAAGATTAAAAAGCAGTTGGTTGATGATGCCATGGACATATTCTTTGATGTAAGAAAGATCCCAGGGTTAAAGAAAAAGCCATCAACTTCTGAATTGGTTGATTGGCTAAAGCTCATTATGTCGGATGATATTCCAGAGGATATTTTGACTAATCGTGATCCAACTAAAGCTATACCGCCGTTGTATGGAGCACTTTTGAAAAATGAGCAAGATGTTCATCTATTAGAGCGGTTGGCATTTATGACGCGTCGCGAAGCGCGATAACCTCAAATTAAATTGCTGAATTTATGTTAATTAATTTTTTCAATACACTTAAAAAGGCCAGAGTTCCTGTTTCAATTAAGGAGCTTCTTGATCTTTTGAGTGCTATGGAGCAGAACCTTGCCTTTGGCTCAGTAGATGATTTCTACCTTTTGGCGCGCACCTGCTTGGTTAAAGATGAAAAATACTATGATCGCTTTGATCGCGCATTTGGAGCATATTTCAAAAATTTAGAAAACATTGACGGTATTGTCGAAGCATTACTTCCTGAAGATTGGTTGCGCAAAGAATTTGAAAAGCATTTCACTGATGAGGAAAAAGCCAAGGTTGAGAGTCTTGGCGGTCTTGAAAAGTTAATTGAAGAATTTAAAAAGCGACTTGAAGAGCAAAAGGAAAGACATGAGGGTGGCAATAAATGGGTAGGCACCAATGGTACGTCACCTTTTGGTCATGGCGGTTATAATCCTGAGGGTATTCGAATTGGTGGGCCAGGTGGGAAGGGTACTGCAGTAAAGGTTTGGGATGAAAGGCAGTACCAAGATCTAGATGACTCAGTTCAAATTGGTACTCGAAACATCAAGGTCGCTCTGCGCCGATTACGAAAATTTGCTCGGGAGGGTTCTGCTGATCAGTTGGACCTTGACGACACTATTCGCAGCACAGCCAGAAATGCTGGTTTGCTTGATATTAAGATGGTTCCAGAGCGGCATAATGCCGTTAAAGTGCTCATTTTCTTTGATGTAGGAGGTTCAATGGATCCCTACGTGAAACTCTGTGAGGAATTGTTCTCAGCCGCTAAGACAGAGTTCAAACACCTAGAGTACTTTTACTTTCATAATTGCCTATATGATTACGTTTGGAAAGATAACCACAGACGCAGAGAAGAGCAGATCGCGACTCATGACCTGATCCACAAGTACTCATCGGATTACAAGGTGATATTTGTAGGGGATGCCTCTATGGCACCTTATGAGGTCACAAGCCCGGGTGGGAGTGTAGAGTACAATAATGAAGAATCTGGCGCTGTATGGATGCAGCGTATGGCTGAAACCTTTGACAAATTGGTATGGTTGAACCCTGTTCAAGAAAAATATTGGGACTACACTCCGTCTATCACTATGCTTAAAGACTTAACCGAAGATAAGATGTTTCCACTGACATTGGGTGGGCTAGAGAAGGGAATGGCTCTTTTGTCTCGATAGTTTACTTGACCCCAGTAGTTCGCCGTCCGGCTAGTAATGTGTCATTAAAAAGAAGAATAATATGTTTATAACAGATGCGGTTACCAAGGCTCAAAAGAGGGTGGGTATAGCTTCTGAGCAACCACCATTGCCAGCTAAATCAATTCTTCAGATATGGACAAATGCGGTATCTGACTCTCCCTCACATCCTGCTTTTACGTGTCTTGGTCAAACTCTAAGTTATGGCGAAATTGACCAGCTATCCCGAAGAGTCGCTAGTTATTTCCAAAAAAGACTTAATTTAAAGACCGGGGATCGAATAGCGATCCAATTGCCTAATTTGATTCAGTATCCAATTGTTGTCATTGCTGCAATGAAGCTAGGGTTGGTTGTGGTCAATACAAATCCCATGTATACCGTTCGAGAGCTGGTGCATCAGTTTAATGATTCCGGTGTTAAGGTCGTTGTTGCTCTAGATCAGTTTTATTCAACTCTGGCAGAGGCCTTGCCTCAGACGAGTATCGAACATGTTATTGTCACACGGCCGATAGATCTGCTGCCCTCGCCGAAGCAAGAGACCCTTGCAATTTTGATGAGACTTTTGGGGAAAAGGCCAGCAATTAAGGAAAATAGTACCATTGCGTTTAAGGACCTTTTGACAGTGGGAACGAGTTATACCCCCTACAGTTCCTCGTTAAATGATATATGTGCTCTTCAATATACCGGCGGAACCACGGGAGCGTCCAAAGGTGTTAAATTAACCCAAACAAGCTTGCTCTCTAATATCGCTCAGGCTCTAGAGGTTATTTCCGTAGGTGAAGATTCTCTTAAGTACAGTACTGCCATAGCCCCCTTGCCGCTCTACCATATTTATGCATATTCACTTTGTTTCGGAATGCTTCCGGCTATTCGCGGACATTCTATTTTGATCCCTGACCCTCGTAATATTCCCCTGTTCGTTAAAGCGATAAGGAAGTTCAAATTCGATATATTTTGCGGACTGAATTCCCTATTCGTCGCTTTGTTGCAAGATAAAGACTTTAAACGTCTGGACTTTTCAGGGCTAAAGATGACTTTGTCTGGTGGCATGGCATTAATGACTTCAGTTGCTGAAGACTGGCAGAAGGTTACTGGCTGTGTTGTTAGCGAAGGTTATGGCATGACAGAATCCTCTCCTGTTATTTCCATGAATCCCTCGGGTTTTGAAAAGATAGGGACCGCTGGAATTCCGATATCTGGCACAGAAATTAAAGTAATTGATGAACAGGGCGTTGAACAGCCTGTTGGTGGGGTTGGTGAACTCTGCATCAAGGGCGCTCAGGTGATGGCTGGATATTGGAAGCAACCTGAGCAGACTGCCGAAGTTATCATTGATGAATGGCTGCACACCGGAGATATAGTGACGGTTGATGAAGAGGGTTATATAACCATCGTAGATCGATTAAAGGACATGATTATTGTGTCCGGCTTTAACGTTTACCCCAATGAGTTAGAGCAAGCTTTGACTATGCATCCACAGGTAGCGCAGTGCGCAGCTATTGGCATTCCTGATTCCAAGGCCGGAGAAGTGGTAAAAATGTTTGTTGTAAAAGCCGACTCGTCACTTACAGAGTCAACAGTTGTTGAATATTGCAAAGCGAATATGGCAGGTTACAAGGTGCCTAAGCTAGTTGAGTTTCGCTCTGAGTTACCCATGACCAATGTGGGAAAAGTTCTCAGGAAAGATCTCAAAGCAGAAGAATTAGCCCGATCTTAAGTTTTGTGTGTTATCCAAAAAGGCCAGCACCTTGGTGCTGGCCTTTTTGACAAGTCCCTAAATTACAGTCTATATAAAACGCAAAGTAAACCAACAGTGGTCAGCACAACGGTATAGGGAAGGGCCATTACTACCATGCGCATATAAGATAAGCGGATCAGCGGTGCTAAGGCAGAGGTCAACAAAAACAGGAAGGCTGCTTGTCCGTTTGGTGTTGCAACACTGGGTAGGTTTGTTCCAGTATTAATTGCTACCACAAGCTTGTCAAAATGGTCTCGAGTAATATCCCCAGCATCTAATACTGCTTTAACTTCGTTAATATACACTGTCGCTACAAACACATTATCGCTGATTGCGGACAAAACTCCATTTGCAAGGAAGAACATACCTGGTTGAACCGCCGGATCTTCCGCAAGAACCCAGGCAATAACAGGAGAAAAAAGATGCTGCTCATGAATTACTGCAACGATGGCAAAAAAGACAACGAGCAATGCGGTAAATGGGAGAGCCTCTTCAAAGGCGTGACCGATGCGATGTTCATCAATAACACCGTTGTAAGCTGTTAATAGGATGATTACCATAAGACCGATAAGTCCTACCGCGGCCCAGTGAAACGCAAGTCCTAACACAAGTATTACCGCGACGATAAACTGTACGATAAGAGACGCGTTGTCATGCTGAGTTCGTTTTGCGGATTCATGATCACTTGATGCTTGCAGTACTTGGCGAACTTGTTCTGGTAATTGAGCGCCATACCCTAATATTTTGATTTTCTCCAAGAGAATACAAGTTGCTAGGCCGCATACAAGAACTGGCATAGTGACTGGGGACATGCGGACAAAAAATTCTATAAATTCCCAGCCCGCGCGTTCGGCAATCAACAGGTTCTGTGGCTCGCCTACTGTGGTACAAACACCACCCAAAGCGGTACCCACAGCTCCATGCATGATTAAGCTACGCAAGAATGCCTTGAAGTCTTCTAAGTTAGCCTCATGCTCAGATAGGAGTGTTGAGTCATTAGTGTGATCATGACCTTCATCGGCCAGAGTTTTTCCAGAGGCAATCTTGTGATAAACAGAATAAAATCCGACAGAAATAGTGATTAAAACAGCAGTTACAGTGAGAGCGTCGAGGAAGGCAGATAGAAATGCCCCTGAAAAACAAAACATGAAAGACAAGGTTGTTTTTGACTTAACACTGAGAAGAATCTTGGTAAACACGAACAGCAACATATCTCGCATAAAATAGATGCCAGCAACCATAAACATCAACAGTAAAATGACTTGAAGATTTGCAGATACTTCGAGATAAACCGCATCTGGACTCGCCATGCCTAACAGGATAGCTTCAATTGCCAGAAGCCCACCAGGTTGGAGAGGGTAGCATTTCAGAGCCATAGCTAGGGTGAAGATAAATTCAGCAATTAACGCCCAGCCAGCAACTACAGGACCCAATGACACGAGTAGGATTGGATTAATGACTAAAAAAGCGATGATGGATGATTTGTACCAATCAGGCGAAGCACCTAAAAAATTCTCTTTAAAAGCTTGGGTAAGCGTTGTTTCCATTAACCATCTCCTTAACATATTTTAAATTAACAGCAGTTGTATTGTACGGTGCTTTACTATTTATCCGCTACTGAATAGATGAAATTTTTTCGTCTTTCGTGGTAGACTCCTCAAAAATGCTGGGTCCCGCGGAACCATAGCTTCACGTCTTGAATATTGCAAGCGGTCACAGTCCAATCCATAATCTTTAGAGGAAACATCATTTTGTCAGTGCCCTCAGGTTTGGGTGGGTTTTACGCCGGCTCAACAAAAAATAATACCGAGAAAAAGTGGGTCATAGCCGTTGTGGGTAGTGATGTTCTCTTATTTTCTGACGATGGCGCTAATCCTCGACTTGCTATCTCCTCAGATGAAGCAGATGTACTTAGATTTTTTTGCGAACGACGTCTCTGTATAGGGCAGTGGCATGGAGATGATTGCGAGGTGTGGGACCTACTTCCTGAAGCGACGGCCTGTGAAGGATTTGTTCGATCAGAATTACGGTCTTTGCTCGCTCATTCTAATGATGCGGAATTTTCTCTTGCTAGCAGAGCAACTCAACTACTTGATTGGCAAAGAAAGCATCAATTTTGCGGTCAATGTGGCTCCCCCAACAAAATTTCAGCAACTGAGCATTCATTAATCTGTGATAACTGTAATTTAAACCATTATCCTAGGATTTCTCCTTGTGTAATCGTGGCTGTAACTCTTGGTGACAAATGTCTTTTGGCCCGGCATGCGAATTGGCCTGAAGGCAGGCTTAGTACTCTTGCGGGATTTATTGAAGCTGGAGAAAGTGCAGAGCAGGCATTGCACAGAGAGGTTTTCGAAGAGGTCGGTATAGAGATTGACAATATTCGGTATATTGGAAGTCAGGCGTGGCCTTATCCAGGTCAATTGATGTTAGGGTATATTGCTGAAGCAAAAAGCGAGACCATTAATGTCGATGGCATAGAGATAGCTGAAGCAGATTGGTTTAGGTACGATAACTTGCCATCAATTCTGGCGCCACCGACTATAATGGCTGGCCGCCTTATAAAACAGTTTATTGACGAAGCAGTTGAGCTATATGGTTGAGCAGTCAACACGTCGTGAGACCTAATTAATTTAAATTATTTTTATTTGGGAGTTTTAAGTGGAGTTTCTATTCGAATACGGTTTGTTTTTTGCAAAAGTTGCCACTGGAGTGGTTGCCTTTGTCATTATTGTCAGCGTTATCTTTAGCGCAAATCAGAAAAACAAACAGAGTCCTGAAAGAGGGCATTTAGAGATAACCCCGTTAAATCAGCAGTTTGAACACTTAAAGGAAACTATGCTGCTAGCTACTGTGGATGAGTCTTTACAAAAATCAGAAGAAAAGAAACTCCATAAAGCCAAGAAAAAACAACTATCGGATGAGAAGAAAGCATCAAAGAAAAATTCAAATACTTCTAGTGAAACAAAAAGCAAAGTCTACGTGCTTAGTTTTGATGGAAATATCAGCGCTAGTGCGGTGGGACATTTGCGCGAAGAAGTTACAGCTGTTTTAACCCAGGCTACACCAAAGGATGAAGTCCTGCTCAGGTTGGAGAGTTCTGGGGGTATGGTCCACAGTTATGGACTTGCGAGTAGTCAACTTGACCGTCTACGTAAAAAGAATATTCCACTGACTGTCTGCGTTGATAAGGTCGCGGCTAGTGGCGGTTACATGATGGCTTGTGTAGCAGACAAGATACTCGCTGCTCCTTTTGCCATCATTGGCTCTATCGGTGTAGTTGCACAGATGCCGAACTTTAATAAAGTGTTAAAGAAACATGATGTGGATTTTGAATTGCTGACCGCCGGTGAACATAAGCGAACATTAACTATGTTTGGTGAGAATACCGACAAGGGCCGTGAGAAATTTATAGAAGAATTAGAAGAAACCCATGAGCTATTTAAAGACTACGTGTCGACCCGACGTCCTCAGGTTGATATTGACAAGATTGCGACCGGTGAAATTTGGTATGGAGCAAGAGCTCAGGATATGGCCCTCATTGATGACATACAGACCAGCGATGAGTACCTGGTCTCGCGGATAGAGGAAGCTGATGTATTTGAAATTAGCTACGTATTTAAGAAAAAGTTGCACGAACGTTTGGGAATAGCTGCCGAGGAGAGCGCTGATCGGCTTCTTGTCAAATGGTGGGCTCGGTTAACGCAAGGCTCACACAAGCATCTCTAGCTCGATGGGGTTTGTTAGTCCCGTCGAAGTTTGTCACTAATGGCGATAGGGCTAGGAAAGTTAAAAACCACTATGTAACTTGAGACGAGAAAAGTGATAATCGCTGTGGCTTGAATTAAGTGTGATGCATGGGTCCCTATTAGGCCTGAGCTAAACGCTAAATAAGCAATCATTAAAGAAAATTCACTGTTCTGACCTAATCGAAAGCCAATATCCCAGGCCAACTTTTCGCTTTCACTCTGAGAACGAAGCAGTCGGTGGTACGTCCAAGGCTTAATGGATAGCATTAAAGCGGCTAATATCGCGGCAGGTAATGCAATCAAAGGAATGAGTGACAGATCAAAGCCGCTTCCTAAAGAGAAAAAGAACAAAATCAAAAAGAAATCACGTAACGATTTTAGATTTAGGGAAATAAATTGGGCGATAGGACTTGTAGCCATGGCAATTCCAGCGATAAATGCACCAATTTCTCGAGACAAACCAAGGTAGTGCGCTAGTTCAGAAATGCCAAGACACCAGCCGATTGCGAGTAGAAATATATACTCGCTTATACGATCAAAGCGAGAAAATAAGGGTAATAAAATGCCTTTAACGACAAAGAAGCAAACGAGCGTTAGCAGAGGTAGAGCCAACAAGGTTTTGCCCAATGGAATAAGATTTTGACCACTAATATCGCCCGAAATGATAAATAGCAGGGCAAGTATCGCCAGAAAGTCCTGCATCAGCAGCATGCCAACCATGAGTTCACCTGAGTGCTTATGATGAAGGGCGGTCGTTGGTAGCAGTTTGATTCCAATAATAGTGCTTGAAAACATCATGGCTATTCCGATGATGATACTCTCAACTATTGAATAACCAAATAGACTGGCGATGCTGTATCCGACAATCGCAAACAGTGCCGAGCTAATCAGGGTGATATGAGTGACCTGACGAAGTACTTTCCATAATGCTTGGGGTTGCATGTCTAACCCGAGAAGAAACAATAAAAAGATAATTCCAATACTGCCAATCTGGCTAATTAAATCGACATCTGTAACAAGAGCTAAGCCAAACGGGCCTAAGATTGCACCCAATAAAATATAGGAAACTAAAAGGGGCTGCCGTCCCAACAATGCCAGAGAGGCAATAATCGCTCCGCCACTGAAAATGAAAAAGAATAACTGTAGTAAATCACCATGCATATAACAGGCTCCGAGATAGTTCCCTCTAGTTTTGACTTGTCCCAATCTAGTTTAGCTAATTCCTAATGGACTTGCATCCAGCGCAGTTTAATCGCAGCAAGTTATTCGTCGAAATCATGCCTTTTTAGTCGAATTTTGGGATTAAACCGAAACAAAAGTGAGACACTTTCTCCAGAGGTTGTTAAAATGCCGCCCTGAAATTTACGCTTAGGTCAAACACTATGAATGAAGAAAATGTATCTGGAAACAATGGTGACTCTGCAGCGGATGCGGTAGCCGCAATTGTCGTTTTACTGGTGGTGGTGACAGCCGTGGTATATTGGTTGTCGCGGTTTTAATTATTGTGATTGAGGTTGATGCATAATGAGCGCACAACAACATACAGCTGGAGAATTGGTCGAAGAGCAGCGACTGATCGTGGAGGACTACCTAAACCGTTCTCCATCGGCTAATTCGTCAGACGTAAGTGATCTGAATGCACTGAAAGCTGAGATAAAAGCTCAACTTAGAGCAAAGGATGCCGTTTTAATAGCTCATTATTATACAGATCCTATGATTCAGGAACTTGCAGAGGAAACTGGCGGAATAGTGTCTGATTCTCTGGAAATGGCTCGATTTGGTAACAGCCATAGTGCCGAGACGCTCATCGTTGCTGGGGTTAAATTCATGGGAGAGACGGCTAAGATACTAACTCCCCACAAGCGTGTTTTAATGCCGACTCTTGAAGCAACCTGTTCTCTTGATATTGGTTGCCCAGCAGATCAATTTTCTGCCTTTTGCGATCAACATCCTGACCGAACAGTGGTGGTGTATGCTAATACTTCAGCGGCAGTTAAAGCGCGGGCAGACTGGGTTGTGACCTCGAGTATTGCTTTAGAGGTTGTTGATTATCTAGACAGCCAGGGGGAGAAGATACTCTGGGCTCCTGATAAATACTTAGGAAATTATGTCCAAAAGGAAACAGGGGCAGACATGTTGCTGTGGGATGGAAGTTGCATAGTTCATGAAGAGTTCAAGGCGAAAGGGATTGTTGATTTAAAAAATATTTATCCTGAAGCCGCAGTCTTGGTTCATCCGGAGTCGCCAAATTCCGTAGTCAGATTAGCTGATGTTGTGGGCTCAACTTCTCAGTTAATTGATGCTGCTATGAAGCTGCCTAATCAAAAGATGATAGTGGCGACAGATCAGGGCATTTTTTATAAAATGCAACAAGCGGTTCCCGATAAGGAGCTCTTGGTGGCGCCTACCGGGGGTAGTGGAGCGACTTGTAGGAGTTGCGCGAGCTGTCCTTGGATGGGAATGAACGGTTTAGACAACTTGCTGTCATGTATTGAAAATGGCACTAATGAAATTTTTGTTGATTCTAAAATAGCACAGCAGGCGATCCAATCATTAGATCGAATGATGAATTTTAAGGCTCTACACCTCTCCTAGAGTTTTTCTGCTCGCTCTTCCATTGAAACGACATCTCTCAAACGCTGCCTGATTATCGCGGACTGTTTGAAGTCACTCATGGTAAGTTTTTGAGCAAGCCCAAGCTGCTCTCGTGCCAATGAAAAAGCTCCTACAAGAATAAAATACTCAGCTCTTGCTTGATGAACGCCAGAGATATTTCCAGCGAGCCCTCTAACCTCAGCTAATCTATACCATACCATTGGATCTTGGTTTCGGTCTCTAGCTAAGAGAGATAGAACTTCGCCGGCTCCCTCATACTGATGATCTAACCACAGAGTTTCAGCCTTTAGTGATAGAAGAGGGTAGTTACCTGGGTTCCTATTTAACTGCGCTTCAAGTTTTTTCAGTCCTGATTTATAATCTTGCTGTGCGATATCTAATTCTATGTTGCTGTAGTGAAAAGCGGGTTGATATGGGTTTTCTTTCACGAGCCTGCCCAGAATTGCTTGGGCTTCATTAAATTGACCCGTCTGCATGTAGACTAAAGCTAACCCATAATATGCCGCAGCCTCTTGTTGGGTATTGTCGTCTAACTGTTTTTTAAATCGTTTTATGCTGTCAGCTGGAGTCTTTGCCATAGCGACTTCAGCCCGTGCTTTCATCAGATAATAATCCGGATGGTCCGGGTAGTGACGCATTGAGTTGCCCATCGTGCGCGCTCTTGCATCTGAGACTCGTTTTTCCGTCACCGGGTGTGTCAGCAGAAACTCTGGGGGGCGATCGCCAGAATAACGGAGACGCTTAAGCATAGTTTCAAACATGTCCCCAACCGCTCCTGGATCGCGCCCAGCTTTCTCCATAGTCCTCAGACCGAAGCGATCAGCTTCTTTTTCGTTAGATCGACTGTATCTAAGTTGATTTTCTAACGTCATGGCTTGAGTTGCGGCCATTGCAGCCATTCCGGCATCACCGCCAACAGTCGCAGCTAATACTAGGCCAGTGAGCAGCCCTGCCAGGGTGGCAGCAGAAGAGTTACGCCGTGATTCAAGTCCTCGGGCAAAGTGACGCTGACTCAGATGAGCTAACTCATGAGCAAGAACAGAAACCATTTGATCTTCATTTTCGGCATAAGCAAAGAGTCCGGTGTGAATTCCGACGACTCCGCCAGGTACAGCGAATGCATTCATCGTTGGATTATTGACTATTACTAGCTCAATATTAGGGTTTTCAAGTTCGCTGTAGGTTGCAAGGTTGTATATGAGATTTTCTAAATACTGCTGCATTAATGGATCATCAAATTCACGAACTCGACTCCTAAATACTTTGAGCCATGTGCGACCAAGCTGGAATTCTTGTTGCTTTGACACTATTCCAGAGAGGCTATCTCCAAGGACAGGAAGCTTTATCTCGTCGCTTGTAGTATTAAAAGCTGGCATTACCAGACACAGAAAGCAGAGCAGGATGCTCTTTAGCCATAGGGGCCTGAAATATTGTGTGATTGAGGTGGCTGGTCGGTTAATATCAGTGTCCAAAACGTAAAGTGGTATAAAAAGTCATCCTATCTACTGTAACGGATAATTTATAAGAGTTCGACAGTTGAAAGTTTAGCTAGTTTCATGTTCTATAGTTAAATATACAAATCCAGCAATTGGCAAGTGAATTCAATCACCTTAAAGGCGAGTTAGGACAATGAAGCAAATCCTGAGTAAATGGTTAGGTAGGTACCTTGGTAATGAGGAGGCTGTGTTTCTCGGTGTCATGATGATTGTATTTATAGTAATGCTTGCGACTGTAGGTGAATTTCTTGGCCCTGTTTTTGCCTCTATGATCATCGCTTTCTTACTGCAGGGGGTTGTCAATGGCTTGGGTCGTGCCGGGGTGTCAAGGCGGGTGTCAGTCTTGACCTCATATATTTTGTTTTTGTGTGGGCTGGTTGCTATTGTTATTGGCATCGTGCCTATCGTAGGGCGACAGTTATCACTTTTGCTAGGGGAAGTGCCGAGCATGATAGGCCGTTCTCGCGACTTCTTGATCGACTTACCCGAGCGTTACGCGGACTATGTTACTGCAGAGCAATTTGATTTGATCTGGGTACGAGTATCTCAAGAGGTGGCCAACGTTGCTGAGCAAATACTGAGTTTTTCCCTAAGTAGTTTCCCTAGTTTGTTCGCAGTGGCTCTTTATCTGTTGCTAGTGCCTGTTTTAGTTTTCTTTATGCTAAGCGATCGAGAAAAATTGTTAGCCTTTATCGCTGGAATGCTACCTGAAAAACGCTCTGTAATGACTGCGATATGGTCAGAGATGAATATTCAGTTTGCTAATTATATTAGGGGCAAGGCTATTGAAATACTAATTGTTGGCTCCTTGTCGTATCTCGTTTTTTTGATTCTCGGCCTTAATTACGCTGCGCTCTTGGCTTTGTTAGTGGGTCTCTCGGTTCTGATTCCCTATATTGGAGCTACAGTGGTGACTTTCCCTGTCCTTTTGGTGGGTTATATGCAATGGGGCTTTTCTTCGGAGTTTTTGTGGCTGTTTGTCAGTTATGGGGTTATCCAGTTCTTAGATGGCAACGTGTTGGTTCCTTTGTTGTTTTCTGAGGTCGTTAATCTCCATCCAATTGCGATTATAGTGGCAGTGCTCCTGTTTGGTGGTTTATGGGGCTTTTGGGGGGTCTTTTTTGCCATTCCTTTGGCAACATTGGTCAAAGCTATTTTTAATGCTTGGCCAGATACATCGATTTCTGATCCAACGTAGAGCGAACAACGCTTTGAGAGGGATTTATGCCTTCTACTTGTTTTTCGAAAAGTAAGGATATTCAATGTTGTTAAACTTGGTTTTGTTCTTAAACTGCCTATGGTTTGGCGCCGGGTTTTGGTTATTCAGCTTAAACCCAAGCAAAACAGCTCTGATGATGTCATCCCGAAAAATACGAGAAAACTCGCTTTACGACCTGGTCAAGCAAATCGCCCCTTTCGTGGGTGGTTTTAACCTGGCTTTTCTTTTCTTGTGTCTAGTCATGCTGATCCTAGGCGATGTCTTTACCAGCGCTGAAAACCTGATTGTATTATTTTCCGTCATCGCCGTTGCCCATGCTACCCAGTTCTATGGCAATGTACCCAATGCACTTAAAGATTGGCGCAATGAAAAACCTGGCTGGCGCGTGCTCAAAGGGCCCATGCTGTTTATTTTCATCGGCGACTTTGTGCTCATGGTTCTTAACGCCATCGCCGCTGGCTATATGCTGTATGTTTAAAACACCCACGTAGACGCAAGAATTTTTCTAGGTCTTTCCTCTCGCGTAGTGAGTTTAGTCCACCGTTCAATCTTACTTGCAATCGGGTAACGTACGGTAGAAGAGGATTGTTTATCGCTCTTTCTGGGTGAGTTTAGCATAATATGTAGTTAAACTATTTAACTAAATATTCTAAAATATATATATAAAACAATGAATTAAAGAAATATCATGTGTTTTTTTTCAAGGAACATTAATGTCAAATTGCTTTAATTTCGATAATTTTGTAGTTATACTACATACTACAGTTAAGATTTTTCTTTAGAGTTATATAAATTAGCCTAATGTCACATTAAATAACTCGTCTGTACAAAAATAAAAGTTAACCAAGAAGGTGGTACACATGGATGATTTAGATCCAACAGAAACCCGCGAATGGCTGGAAGCACTTGATTCGATTTGCCGCTCACAGGGGGATGATCGAGCCAGCTACATTCTCGCGCAGCTGAATGCTCGCGCCACAGAAAATGGAATAGACCTTCCTCAGTCGGTGACGACTCATTTTTGTAATACGATTCCAGCAGTTCGAGAGAAAATAATGCCGGGCGATCTCTTTATGGAGCGTCGAATTCGATCGCTTGTCAGATGGAACGCACTAGCTATGGTGATGCGAGCTAATGCCCAAAGTGAGGGTATTGGTGGTCATATAGCAAGCTTTTCATCAGCAGCGACCCTTTATGATGTTGGCTTTAATTATTTTTTCCGCGGATCCTCAGACGATACGCCTGGAGATCTCGTTTTCTTTCAAGGGCACAGTTCACCGGGCATGTACGCACGATCCTTTTTAGAAGGTCGTCTGAGTGTTGAGCAACTAGATAAGTTCCGCCGCGAGGTGGATGGAACAGGACTATCCTCCTATCCCCACCCTTGGTTAATGCCCGACTATTGGCAGTTTCCTACAGTGTCGATGGGACTAGGCCCCATTCAGGCTATTTATCAAGCTCATGTGATGCGTTATTTGTCAGCTCGAGATTTGGTTGCCCGAGGCAATCGAAAAGTATGGGCTTTTCTAGGGGATGGAGAATGTGATGAGCCCGAGACCCTTGGAGCTATCTCTTTGGCCGGTAGAGAAGGTCTGGAGAATTTGATTTTCGTCATCAACTGTAATTTACAGCGATTGGATGGACCAGTTCGTGGTAACGGTAAGATTATTCAAGAATTAGAGGGAGTTTTTAGAGGAGCGGGTTGGAACGTTATCAAAGTTATTTGGGGCAGACATTGGGACCAGCTTTTAGAGCGAGATAAGAGTGGCCTGTTGCTGCAAAGAATGAATGAAGTGTGTGATGGAGAGCTCCAGAATTATAAATACAACGGAGGTGCTTACACTCGAGAGCATTTCTTTGGTAAGTATCCTGAGCTACTTGAGCTGGTTAAAGATATGACTGATGATCAGATTATGGCTTTAAACCGGGGTGGACATGATCCCTATAAGGTTTATGCGGCATATTCTGAAGCTGTTGAGAGTAAAGGGCATCCCACCGTTATCTTGGCCCATACTGTGAAAGGTTACGGTCTTGGTGCAGGTGGACAAGCCGCCAACGACACGCATTCTGTTAAAAAACTGGATGTTGAAAATTTGAAGATATTCAGGGATCGCTTTGGAATTCCTATTTCAGATGATCAGTTGGAAACAGTGCCGTACTATCGTCCAGAGGAAAATAGTCCTGAATTGATTTATATGAACGAAAGACGAGCATCTCTTGGTGGGCCATTGCCCGCTAGGAAATCTGATTTTGAAGAGATGTCTGTTCCCGCACTAAAAGTTTTTGATAAACAGCTGGATAGTAGTGGCGAGAGAGAAATGTCCTCGACCATGGCTTTTGTGAGAATCTTGTCTACTCTAATCAAAAATAAAGATATAGGCCAGTACGTAGTGCCCATTGTTCCCGATGAAGCTCGCACATTCGGAATGGAGGGTATGTTTCGCCAATTAGGTATATATACCTCTGCAGGACAAAAATACGTGCCTCATGATCGAGAGCAGATCATGTACTACAAAGAAGACAAAAAAGGCGTGATTCTAGAAGAAGGTATTAACGAAGCGGGCGCAATGTCAGCTTGGCTAGCTTTGGCGACGGCCTACAGTACTAGCTCTCGTCCAATGATTCCATTTTATATATTTTATTCAATGTTTGGCTTTCAGCGTATCGGAGATCTTGCCTGGGCTTCGGGAGATTGTCAGGCTAGAGGATTTTTAATCGGCGCTACTGCTGGGAGAACTACGTTAAACGGAGAAGGGCTTCAGCATCAAGATGGCCACAGCCTAATATTGGCCAATACCATCCCTAACTGCAAAAGTTATGATGCTACCTATAGCTATGAGTTGGCTGTGATTATTCAAAGTGGTCTCAAATGTATGTTTGAGGACAAAGAAAATTATTTTTACTACCTGACTACGATGAATGAAAATTATATTCAGCCCGCTATGCCTGAAGGTGTTGAGGAAGGAATTGTTAGAGGTATTTATCCTTTAAAACGTAGCCAAAAAGTGACGTCTAAAAAGAAGGTTACCTTAATGGGGGCAGGTACTATTCTTAATGAAGTTGTTGCGGCTTCGGAAATACTAAAAGAAAAATTCTCAGTAGAAGCCGATATTTGGAGTCTAACCAGTGTCAATGAGTTAGTTCGAGAAGGTCAAGCGGTTGATCGTTGGAATCTACTTCATCCTACAGAAACACCCAAGCTCAGCTATGTGGAACAGCAGGTGGGTAATATTTCAGATCCTATTGTTATCGCGACTGACTATATGAAAGCCTATGCTGAACAACTGAGGCGATACTTACCCAGTTCCCTGCATGTGTTAGGCACAGACGGGTTTGGGCGGAGTGATAGTCGCGAGACGTTGCGTCACTTTTTTGAGGTAGATCGTTACTTTATTGTCGTGTCAGCGCTGAAAGGTTTGGCTGATAAAGGGATTATTGAGCAATCTGTAGTATCTGAGGCAATTGAATCGTTTTCTATTGACCCGGAGAAAACGAACCCGCTTTACATGTAAATCTTGTTTATCAAGGCTTTAGTAAGGTAGCATGAAATTTACTAGTACGAGGATTTGTTAGTGGCAATAGAAACGATAGTAGTTCCAGATCTTGGCGGGGCCGAATCTGTAGATGTGATTGAATTAAGTCTAGCCCAGGGCGACACTGTTGGGGTGGAGGATTCGTTGCTGGTTCTGGAGTCTGACAAGGCCACCATGGATGTACCAAGCCCTCACGAGGGTCAGTTGGTTAAGTATTTGGTTGCTGAAGGTGACACTGTCAAAGTTGGTGACCCCATAGCAGAGCTTGAAATTCAGGCTGATCCAAGCCAAGAAGTGTCGAATGAGGCTGCTGAATCTTTGGATGCTGAAGTCGAGGATGCAGCAGAAGCTACTGTAGCACCGGAAGCTGCGCCAGTAGCAAAAATCGAAGAGAAGGCGACTGAGTTTGATGTCGCTATATCTTCTTCCGCGGTTGATTCACCTCTTGCTGATTCAGAGAGCGCGGATGATATTTATGCAGGACCTGCGGTCAGAATGCTGGCTCGAGAATTAGGTGTAGATCTGACTAGCGTTCCAGGTAGTGGTCCTCGAGGACGCATCTTGAAGGACGATGTCAATGATTATGTGAAGCGAGCACTGTCTGGTGGCGCTGCTGAGAGCGGTCAAGATACTGGTGCTGGAATTCCAGAAATCCCGCAGATCGATTTCAGCCAGTTTGGTGAGATTGAAAAGGTTAAGTTAACCAAAATTCAGAAGGTCACAGCCAACAATATGCAGCGCAATTGGCTGAATGTTCCTCATGTAACCCAGTTTGATGATGCTGATATAACTGAGATGGACAGTTTTCGTAAATCACTGAAAGCTGAAGGCGAGATGCGTGGTGTTCGTGTGACACCAGTAGCCTTTCTTGTAAAAGCTATTGCCACTGCTTTGGAAGATAATCCTGGCTTTAACCGATCTCTTGTAGGAGACGGCGAGAGTTATATTCAAAAGCAATATTGTAATATCGGAATGGCCGTAGATACACCGCGTGGACTGGTGGTTCCGGTTATTCGTAACGCCTCATCTATGGGGATCTGGGAGATCGCTGGGGAAGTGGCACAGTTGGCAGAAAAAGCGCGAGAAGGAAAACTTAAGCCCTCCGATATGCAAGGAGGCTGTTTTACGCTCTCGAGCTTAGGAGCCATCGGTGGAAATGGATTCACGCCAATTGTTAACGCCCCTGAATTGGGTATTCTTGGTGTGTCTAAAGCTCAAATGAAGCCTGTTTGGAACGGGCATGACTTTGAACCACGTTTGATGCTTCCTTTGGCACTTTCCTATGATCACCGATTAATCAATGGTGGTGATGCGGGTCGATTTATGACTCAGATAGTTAAATTGTTAAGTGATATTAGGCACCTAGCTCTATAGTTTCGAAGACCCTCGAGGAGGCTAACATGCAGTTTTTGCACACCATGGTGCGTGTATCAAATGTCGAAAGTTCCTTGGCATTTTATTGTGATGCGCTCGGTATGATTGAAATCTCGCGATATGAGGTTGCAAAAGGTCGCTTTACACTAATCTTTTTGGCCGCACCGGATGATTCAAAGACAGCAATTGAAAAAGATGCGCCTTTGTTAGAGCTGACGCATAACTGGGATCCAGAGCCCTACGAGGGTGGCAGAAACTTTGGCCATTTAGCTTTCCGAGTAAATGATATATATGCAGCTTGTTCTCGATTAGCGGATCACGGAGTTCTTATCAGTCGCCCTCCCAGAGATGGGCATATGGCTTTTGTTAGATCTCCTGATGGCATTTCTATTGAGCTACTACAAGCTGGAAAGGCTTTGCCTCCATCGGAACCTTGGGCATCCATGAGCAACACTGGAGAGTGGTAAGAGGTGGTCTTGTTACAAGCTTTTCTTAAATGGCAACATCTCTAAAGCCTGATCAATATGGTGCTGGATAGCAACGTTTTCTTGCTCAAGATAGCGCGCGATAGCGTCCTTGAACTCAGGATGCCGTATCCAGTGCAGTGAAAAGGTTCGTACCGGCTCAAACCCTCTCACTAACTTGTGCTCTCCTTGAGCTCCGGCATCATATCGCTGCAGCCCCATTTTAATGGCTAACTCAATGCCGCTGTAGTAGCAGAGCTCAAAATGTAAGTACGGATATTCCCCAAGGCTCCCCCAGTAGCGACCATAAAGGGTGTCGTTGTCAAACAGGTAAAGTGCACACGCTATGGGTTCAGATTCGATATTTGCGACAGCCATCGCTATCTGCTCGGGCATTTTGATCGCTATCTGTCGAAAGAAATCAGACGTTAAGTAGCCTCGAGTTCCATTCCGTTTGGCATATGTGCGCTCATATAGTCGATAGAAAAGCTGCCATAGATCGGTAGTGATCTCGTCGCCACACAAAATTTTGACGTCAATCCCTTGATTGATAACTTCCTGACGCTCCTTTCTAATCATTTTGCGTTTGCGAGAAGTCATTGCCAAAAGGTAGTCATCAAAAGAGTCATAACCTTTGTTAAACCAGTGGTATTGAACCCCAGATCTTTTCAATAGCCTGGGGTCGTGGAGCAGGGATAGGTCACTATCATTGGGGAAAAGAATGTGCCAACTTGATGCCTGGGTCTCTTCCGCAATATTAGTGACTTCATCAACTAGTTGGCCCCATTGCGTTTGAGTTACAACTTGCTCACTTCGAAGGCGACTTCCAGTTGAGGGAGTAAATGGAATGGCAGTGACTAATTTAGGGTAGTAATCTAATCCGTTCTGATGGTATGCATTGGCCCAGGCGTGATCAAACACATATTCACCCATTGAATGATCTTTTAAATACAGGGGCATGAAACAATTTAACTCTTTGTCTTTAAGTTCAAGATGGATTGGCGTCCATCCGGTTTCTGCAGAAACACTGCCACTATCTTCAAGAGCTTGCAAAAAGGTATCGCGGAGAAATGGATAAGACAAATCCTTCATTTCATTTAATCCAATAATGTTAATATCTAAGGGGATATATGGGGTTAGTTCGCCATGATGAAGTATAATAGCGTTGATGCTAAAAAAGCTTCGGCCATTCTAAAAGTTTACGGCCACAGATCCAATTATGATCAAATAATATTATTCCTTAAAAGCTATGCTTTTGTGACTTTTTTAGCGCTAACAATACGAGAAGGGCGACCATTGGGTTATCATAGACAGAGTCGGATAAGACGATAAATTAGCTATCAGCGGAGATATTTGAATGATTATTAAGCCTCGCGTTCGCGGCTTCATGTGTATTACTAGCCATCCATCTGGTTGTGAAAAGAATGTTCGCGACCAGATTGATTATATTAGAGCTCAAGAGAGTATTGATGCTCCCAAAAGAGTGCTAGTCATAGGCAGTTCAACGGGTTATGGGCTGTCCGCTAGAATTACAGCAGCCTTTGGTTCAGGGGCTTCTACCCTTGGTGTGTTTTTCGAAAAACCGGGCTCGGAGCGGAAGCCGGGCACTGCAGGTTGGTACAATAGCGCCGCTTTTCATAAATATGCTGAAGAAGATGGTCTCTATGCCAAAAGTATCAATGGCGATGCATTCTCAGATGACATAAAAAAAACCGCAATTGAAACAATAAAATCAGATATGGGTCAGGTTGATCTTGTGATTTATAGTCTGGCCGCACCTCGGCGACAGCATCCAGTTACCGGAGAAGTTTTTAACTCAACATTAAAACCGGTGGGGAAAGATATAACGATGCTCGGCATTAACACCGACAAAGAGGTTATCCAGGAGTTTAGTTTAGAGAAAGCCACGACCAAGGAGATTGAAGATACTGTCGCTGTAATGGGGGGAGAAGACTGGCAGATGTGGTTGGATGCACTTAGCGCGGCAGGGGTCCTTGCTGATGGTGCAAAAACTACTGCTTTTACCTACATTGGCGAGAAAATGACCTGGGATCTATACTGGGATGGGACTATTGGGCAAGCAAAAAAGGATTTAGACACCAAAGTACTCTCAATCAGGGAGAAACTAGCCCAGACAGGAGGTGATGCTAGAGTTTCAGTACTCAAGGCCGTCGTTACTCAGTCAAGTTCAGCAATTCCTGTTATGCCCCTTTACTTGGCTATGTTGTTCAAAGAAATGAAGGCAGAAGGAAGTCATGAGGGCTGTATTGAACAGCTTTATAGATTGTTTACAGAAGGTTTATATTGCGATAACCCACGCTTGGATAATGAAGGCCGCTTGAGGATGGATGAGCTTGAAATGCGACCCAATATACAGGATAAAGTAGCTGAATCTTGGGCTAAGATATCCACTGAAAATCTCCATAGTTTGACGAATTTTGAAGGTTACAAGCAGGATTTTTTAGGTTTGTTTGGCTTTAATATTGCTGGTGTGGACTATGAAGCCGATGTTAATCCAGAGGTCGCAATTGCCAATCTGGTGAAAGGCTAGCCTCTTGACTGATAAAGCCTCTAAGGGGACCAAGTTTAGAGCAGAACTTCTGCACCCCAGGCACTGGCTTCTTTGGCTTGGTTTAGGGTTATGGCGGCTAATAACCATGCTTCCTTTTCCGATATTAGTCTTTCTTGGAACCGGGATGGGCCTTTTGGTATTTAGCTTGCCTAGCAGTCGCAAGAGAATTGCACAAAAAAATATAGAAGTGTGCTTTCCAAACCTGAGTTCAGACGAGCAATACGCTTTATTGCGCAAAAACTTCATCAGTATGGGTATTGCCATCATGGAAGTTGGTATGGCCTGGTGGTGGTCGAAGCGTCGTTTAAAAAAGTTGATTACTTACGATGGACTTGAGCATTTGACATCCGTGCCTAGTGGTCAGGGAACTATGCTACTTGGAATTCATTTTACGACCTTGGAGATCGGTGGCGCCGCTGTTGCAATGGCGACGCAAATGGACGGTATGTATCGAGCGCATGGCAACCCAGTTTATGATTATGTTCAAGCCTGTGGGCGAATATCTAAGGGGAGTGGAGACACTATGGTATTTGAACGAAGGGATGTTAGGGGTAGTATGAGGGCGCTTAAAAACGGACGAACATTATGGTACGGCCCCGACCAAGACTATGGCCTTGTACAAGGGCTATTTGCACCGTTTTTTGGTGTTCAGGCGGCAACTGTATATGCAACGGCTCGATTTGCTGAGAAAACTGGAGCAGCAGTGGTCCCTTTTACCCACATTCGGCTTCCAGGCTCCAGAGGCTATAAAGTAACAATACATCCTCAACTCAAGTCGTTTCCAGTGGGCGATGATTTAATTGATGCGACAAGAATTAACCAGTTGATAGAAAAGTTTATTCTTTTGCAACCAGACCAATACTTGTGGGCTCACCGGCGATTTAAAAATAGGCCCGAGGGAGAAGCTGATATTTATGACTCTGATGGTGTGCAGGATGATTAAAATTGAGCCATTATCAGAGTTTTGCTTGTGCCTGATCTTCTGCATCAGTACCATGAAGCCGCAGTCGCGCCGTCTAATTTGGAGAGAAAAATGATCACTGGGAGTATCGTTGCATTGGTCACACCCATGCAGTCAGGTTCCATGACGGTAGATTGGGCTGCTCTAGAGGTATTAATTGAATGGCATGTGGAGCAGGGAACAGACGCAATCGTTGCAGTAGGGACAACTGGGGAATCAGCTACACTAAATGTTTCAGAACACGGTAAAGTTATTGAGTTTGTGGTAGACAAAGTTTGCGGAAGAATACCTGTTATTGCTGGTACGGGTGCGAACTCAACTTCAGAGGCAATAGAGTTAACGCAAACAGCAAAAAAAGTAGGTGCTGACGCCTGTCTCTTGGTTACCCCCTACTATAACAAACCCACACAGCAGGGGCTGTTTGAACACTACAAAGCTATCGCTACGGCAGTAGATATTGATCAAGTGCTCTACAATGTGCCAGGGCGAACGGCCTGTGATATGGTTCCAGATACCGTGGCTAAATTAAGTAGATTCAGTAATATAGTCGGTATTAAAGAAGCCACAGGAGATGTATCCCGTCTCGATGAACTCAAGGCTAGTTGTGCTCCCGATTTTGCGTTTTACTCAGGTGATGACGCAACGGCGCGGCAGTTTATGGTTAAGGGAGGGCATGGAAATATTTCGGTCACGGCGAACGTTGCCCCCAAATTAATGTCTGAAATGTGTGCGGCGGCTTTACGAGGTGATAGTAATAGGGCTGAAGAGATCGATTTAAACCTTAACTTGCTCCATTCTGCTCTTTTTGTTGAAGCTAATCCTATTCCAGTTAAATGGGCTGTCAGCCAAATGGGCATGATGGAAAATGTGCTTAGATTGCCAATGACCGCTTTGAGTGAAGAGCACAAAAAAGTTGTTGAAGTTGCCTTGAAAGCAGCAAAAGTTATATAAATTTAATAGTCTACTTAAGGGCCTGACTTAAAAATGAGAATAATTTCATCCGGTATCATTATATTGTTAACTGTCAATTTGGCAGGTTGTGGCTGGTTTGGTCTGCGTGATCGCAGTAGCGACTATCTGTTGGCTGAGGAGACAGAACCTACTTTTATACCAGTAGAAAGCAAGAGCATACCTTTAGGGCAGCTATATCCACTGCCGCCAGCGCAAGGGGGTAGTGAGCAACTCGTTTCGTTTGATGTGCCAAGGCCTCAGCCAGCGTCGATAAATACCTTTGAGCAATTAGTTAAGATTCAAAGCTTTGATGATCGTCGATGGGTACTGATAAACATCTCTCCAAGTGAGCTTTGGCCTAGACTCCGTAATGTTTTAAACCGTAACGGTGTTCCATCCGCCAGGGCGGAAGGGTCTTCAGGAATTATTGAAACAGTGTGGGTTAGCTTTAACTCTGACAACGACAACTCTCATCGATTCCGTTTTAATATTTCCCCCGGCGTTCAATTGGAGAGTACTGAGATTTCGGTGGTCCATAACCAGGCTTTACGTGGAGAGGAAGATGCAGGCGAGTGGCCTGAAGAATCAAATAGCGATCAGCGGGAACTCGATATGTTAACGCTCGTAGCAAATGATTTAGCAGGCACTGAAGACTTTGCAAGTGTCTCATTACTCGCGCAAGAAATTGGAGGTTCGTCCAAGGTTCAAATAATATCCCCTGAAGTAGCCGATCCCTTTATAGAAATAAAGCTTGGCTATGATAGATCGTGGGCCTCTATCGTATACTCAGCTGAACGTGCGGGCTTCACGACTATCGATAAAGATCGTACAGAGGGAGTACTTTTTGTTAATTACACCGAACCAAACCAGGCAGAACCGGGCTTTTTTGCTGGCTTATTTGGAGGTGGTAGGTCTAATGATGAAATCATCGAGGTGAATTATCGAATTCTTGTTGAGTCGGTTAAAGAAAATGTGGAAGTTCGGCTAGTGGACTCTAAGGGTAACAGTCTGCCAAAGGCTGAATCGCTTAAGTTACTGGCAATTGTTCGCAGTAACTTGTCATAGACGTGTCGATGCGTTTCGCGTCGCTCGGCAGTGGGAGCAAAGGTAATTCAACAGTTGTAGAGTCGGATACGGCATGTGTGATGGTAGATTGTGGCTTTGGTTTGCGAAATGCATGCACAAGACTTGAGAGGATAGGGAAATCTCCAGAAGATTTGACTGCAATAATTGTCACCCACGAGCATAGTGACCACTGGAAAGGTATAGGAGCCTTGTCCGCAAAGTATAATATTCCTGTGTATCTATCTGCAGGAAGTCTTAAGGCAAAACAGATCCAGTCCGGTGAGGCTCTATTTAATTGTATTGATAGCCATAGAGATTTTTATGTGGGCGATATTTGTATCAAACCTGTTCCTGTCCCTCATGACGCGAGAGAGCCAATACAATATATCTTAAGCAACGGTAAGGTTCAGCTAGGCATTCTCACCGACCTTGGCCACTATACTCCTCACGTTGTCTCCAGTTACTCTAAATGTGATGCTTTACTACTAGAATGTAACTATGACGACGGCATGCTTTTAGATGGGCCTTATCCGCGATTTTTAAAGGATAGGGTTAGTGGAATGTTTGGCCATTTGAGCAATAGACAGGCAGCAGACTTGCTCTTGGCGCTTGACTTGTCTCGACTAAAAACTCTTGTGATCGGTCATATTAGTGCTAAGAATAACGACGTTTCCCTCATAAAAGCTGCTATTGAGCCATTATGTGGCGAGGACATAGTTTTATCTTTTGCTGATCAAGAGTTCGGTAGTCCCTGGATGGAGATAAAATAGGGGTCCTTTCACGAAGCATTTATTAAAATAAATGGCAAGAGTTATTTGCAAAAACTTCAACTTATTAGTCATCGAATAAATATTTTTTCCACAGATAGCCTAATGTTCTAAATCTTATTTTAAGTAACGACTGTAAGTCATTGATTTTTGATGACGGCTACACTAAGTCATTGATTATATTGATATTTTTTAACTGGTTAAAAAATGATCAATTTAAGGGATACCTGCATTTTTTAAGGATTTATGAGACAAAATAACCGTTAATCCACAAAGTTATCCACAGAATCTGTGAGTAACTTTTAAGCCATTTTGAGATCTATGTCGCTAAATTATGTTGCTTCATTGACGAGAACAAGTGTCGGAGATCAACAGGTCCTTGCCTATGAGCTTTTTTAGTTCTGCGATATCTCTACAAGCCACCTCACTATTGCCCGTTATGTCCACTAAGCGTAAATTTTCTAAGAAAAGTAAAGGCTCGATTCCAACCAGATTGTTATGGTCGAGCTTGATGTGCGATAGCTGAGTGAGCTGCTGAATTCCAGCCAAGTTAGTAATTCCAGCATAGCTACAGGAAAGCATTTTCAAATCGCCTACCCCCGTGACTAAATTGGATCTAATAGTTTCTGAGACACAGCTTCTCAGATTTTCGTCAAGGATCTCAAGTGGCTGATAGAGGGGCTTAGGTTCACTGATCGTCATATTATTTAAAGTGACGACATAATCGGCACAGGCCGTCAGTAATAAAAATAATGGGAAAACAAAGCGAAATCGTTGCATCTTATAGTGCCTAGAGCCAGTGGTTATATGGTTTAATGGTACCATGATAAGTATTCAAGTTTCCTCTGATAGCCCTCATTATTTAGTGCAAGCCAAGGAGCTATCTTCAGTTCTTGGTTACCCTCTAGTTACAAATATAGGATCCCCTGATGATTACCAGAATGATCCCTCATATGTGGTCTTAGTCGGCGAAGATGGGCTAAGTCTATTTCCTAGTAATCGGCGACTACACGGGCCGATACGAGTCGATTTTATGTTCGGCTCTAACAATCATCGGCGTAGGTTTGGTGGTGGAAATGGCCAAGCTATAGCTAAAGCGGTGGGTGTGTCAGGACGTTTCTTGCCCAGAGTTCTGGACCTTACGGCGGGTTTAGGTGGTGATGGTTTTGTCCTTGCCTCTCTTGGTTGCAGAGTAAGTCTTGTAGAGCGTCATCCTCTAATTTGCTGTTTACTTCGTGATGGTATAAATAGGGCTCGAAAAGAAGGGGAGTCAGACCCTGCGATAAGAGACTTAATGAATCGTTTAGATCTCATCGAGTGCGACAGTCTAGAAATTCTCTCAGATATAACTATTGACCAAAGACCTGATGTTATTTATTTAGACCCGATGTTTCCCCATCGTAAAAAGTCGGCAAAGGTTAAAAAGGAGATGCAAGCATTCCAGCATATTGTGGGTTCGGATATAGATTCTGACGGTCTTTTAGAAAGAGCGCTTGAAATAGCGAGGTATCGAGTCGTCATTAAGAGGCCTTCTGTGGCCAAATTTTTAGGCGACAAAAAACCTACCTACTCTTTAGAAGGCAAGAGTACTAGGTTTGATGTTTTTGCCTTATCTAAAATCCCCAGCTAGCCTGGTCTGCGCATCACTAGATAATTTCCTATAACGGCCAGGGTAAAGCCTATAGCCGCAGGAGCGGTCCACTGGTAATCTTCAAATACTGTGGACAATAAAATCGCCACAAAGGGAATCATAAGGGCTCCGTAACTGGCCTTTTCTGGCCCGATAAGCACCATTAACTTCAAATATGCACCAAAGGCTAGAATGGTCCCGAATACGGATAGGTAGATAAGTGAGGCGGTGTACTCTAATCTGTAGTCATAGCTAAATTCGATATCTAAGACTTTGGCTATGATCCCTAGTGCTAGAGTCCCGTAGAAGGTAGACCAAGCATTGATCTTCCATACCGAGTGCCCAAGAAGCCCGCTGCGAGTGGCTGCTATGTTGCCTAGGGAAGCTAAAACTACCGCTGTTAATGCGAGTGCAAAACCGGTTAGTGCGGTTGACTCTGAGCTTGCATTGGAAAGTTCAGGATAAAAAAGAAAATACAATCCCGAGATCCCTACTAATCCGCCAATCATGGTGTTTTTTTCGATCGGACGCTTTAAAAAGATCCTACTATTAATCAGATTGAAGAAGACTATTAGAGAAAAGATAACAGCAATAATCCCACTTGTAATATACATTTCAGACATATAAATGAACCAAAAATTGAGTCCAAAACTGAGAATTCCTTGAATAGCATAAAACAGATGATCACGCCTAGTCGCATGTAGCGAAATAGTACGAACTTTACACAGAATGAACAGTAGGACCGAAGCCAACCCCATTCTGTAAATAACAGAGATTATTGGTTCTACCTCGCCCAGCTGAAAAGTGATAGCGAACCAGGTAGACCCCCAGATAGTCACTGTAGAAAAGTACAAAAATAACTGATTATATTTCATTAAAAGGCCGTTTAAAAAATGGTACGTTAAGCTCTACAAAAGCAATTTCGAAACGACCTGTTGATAAATCAATGCTAAATCATCTAAATCTGTAACAGAGATATTTTCATCCACACGATGAATAGTTTTATTAATGGGACCCAACTCAACCACTTCAGAACCTGCGGGGGCTATAAACCTGCCGTCGGAGGTTCCCCCTGCAGTTGATAGTTGAGAATTTAGTCCAGTTACTGCCTCTATACTTTCAACAGTTGCCGCTACTAGCAACCCTTCAGGGGTTAAGAAGGGTTGACCGCTTAAGTTCCAATCTAAAGAGTAGTCGAGGTTATGCCTATTTAGGATATCGATCACTCGTTCCTGAAGTTCTTTATCAGTGACTTCTGTTGAAAATCGAAAATTGAATAACACCTCGATTTGCCCAGGTATTACATTAGTTGCCCCAGTCCCACTATTTATATTTGATATCTGGAATGATGTCGCTGGGAAAAAACTATTGCCAGTATCCCAAATTTCTGCCGTTAGTTCTGAAAGTGCTGGAAGAGCCAAATGAATCGGATTAGATGCGAGATCTGGATAGGCTACATGACCTTGGACCCCTTTAATCCGCATACAGCATCCTAGAGAACCACGGCGACCGTTCTTAATGGTATCACCGCAGCGAAGTGAGCTTGATGGTTCTCCAACTAAGCACCATTTTGGAATCATATCCTTGGATTTTAACCACTCAACAACGCGGACTGTGCCATCCACAGCGTCACCTTCTTCATCGCTAGTAATCAAAAAGCCGAGGCGACCTTTGTGATTGGGATTCTCCACGACAAACTTCTCAGCAGCAACAACCATGGCAGCTAAAGAACCTTTCATGTCTGCAGCACCGCGACCATAGAGCTGACCATCCATGATCGTCGGTTTAAATGGTTGATTGGTCCATTGCTCGATTGGTCCCGTGGGCACTACATCAGTATGTCCTGCAAAACAGAAGATAGGGCCCTGAGAGCCATGTACCGCCCAAAAATTATTCACGGCTCCGTAGGGCAAGCGATAAATAGTAAAACCAACGGCTTCCAGTCGATCAATCATCACTGTCTGACAGCCGGCATCTTCAGGAGTGACCGAAGGAAGGGATATTAACTGCATCGCCAGCTCTACTGTGGGTGTTGGAGTGTACATGGGTTCGGCCTGAGTTCAATTGGGTGTCATTGTAATACTCAAAGCCTAATCAGGCTATATAACACTGGGCGACTTTTTGTTTTAATGCAAAATTGCTGATTATTGTAGAAGAAAAATGGCCGATTCCATCATAAATGATCGTAACTTTGACGACTTGATTGAAAAGTTTTCACGCAAGGTTTACGCCGGTCTCAAGGGTGATATACGTCTTGCCGTTATTCGACGTGATCTGTTAACTATATTGCCGAATCTCAATACCTCAAAGCGCTTGCGTGTGCTAGATATCGGTGGAGGTTTGGGACAGATTTCCTTGTGGCTTGCCGCCATGGGCCATGAGGTCACCTACAATGATATGTCCAGAAAGATGCTTGAAGCTGCGCAAGAGTCCGCGACTGATCGGGGCCTGATGGAATCAATTCACTGGTATCAGTGTCCTTATCAAAGTTTAAGTAGAGACGAACTTGGGAGCTTTGATATCGTTCTTTGTCATGCGCTTATAGAGTGGCTTGCAAAGCCTGAGGATCTGCTCCGAGTTTTATCTCAGTTTACGGCAGAGTCTGGAGTACTTTCGCTGACTTTTTATAATCAAAAAGCATTGGTCTATCGAAACCTTATTCGTGGTAACTTTAAAGTACTGGAAAATGATTTTGTTGCTGACCCCGGAAGCCTTACTCCTCATACACCCTTTGAGCCTAAACAAATAGATGACTGGATCTCCGACCTTCCATTAAAGAAACTAAAGTCCTCAGGAATCAGAGTTTTTCATGATTACGTAATGACAAAAAGAGGCGGCCACAATGATGATAAAGCTATAATTGAGACTGAGTTAAAATATTCTGAAATAGAGCCTTATAAATGGCTTGGTAGATATATCCATTTACTACTATTAAAAAATTGAACGGCGTTAGACCAATTTGTCTTTAGCGGCATTTATTTTAGCCGCAAGATAATCACTGCCACCTCGGTCAGGATGTAAACGTTGCATTAGTCGCTTGTGCGCCTTAAGTACATCTTCCTTTGACGCATTCAGCTCTAAGCCTAATACTTCATAGGCTTCCTCTTCTGAGATGCCAGTAAAATTGGCATTCTGAAAGTCTCCTCCTGCTTGTTGTCCTGAGTTACCTGTGCGGATTCGGTAGGCGTAAAGCAGGGCATATGACTCTCGATCATTTTCTCTTAGGTCAGTCGCTAAACTGTCGAGTTCCTCGGAACTCAGTTCGGATAGAGTTTTACCTGAGAATTCGCCCGTTAGAACAGTGCCATCCATCTTTTTAGATGCAAAATTAATTGATACGCTTAGTGATGATGTTTTGAAATGCGATGGGCTTGTTTTAAATCGACTGAGAATTTGCATCAAGGGTAGGGCACGCCGCCCCCACTTAAATAAGAAGCTAACAAGGGGCAGTAATGCTGCGACTGCAGCTCCGACCCAATGCATTCTTCCTGTAACAGCAAGGACGACAGTCACCGCCAATACAGCCCAAAAAGCGCTTCTCCATAAAAAGGCTCGCTTTTGCTCTGGCTCCAGTCGTTTAACTGTGTTCCACCAGTACCAAATTGCCAGTATGAAGATAAGCAGAATAATAAGTCTAGGCATCGCCGATTGGCTCCATTAACCAGATAAGCAGGATATGGTCATCCTAGTGTAATAGGAAAGATCCTTCAAACCCTTGAGTGATAAATCTAACGCTTTTTAAGAACTTCTCGTAGTTTATCAGCCATTCCTATGATGCTAGACTCGGTAGTTTCCCAGTCAATACAAGCATCTGTGACAGAAACGCCATACTCCATCTCATCAGGATTTCCAGAAAGCTTTTGATTTCCAGCTTTCAGGTGACTCTCGATCATCGCCCCAACAATAGATGTGTTTCCCTCTAGAATTTGGTTAGCAACATTGTCTAATACTAGAGGTTGTAAATTATGATCTTTGTTGGAATTGGCATGACTACAGTCAACCATAATATTTGGTGTTATTCCTTCAGCGGAAAGCTCTTGTTCGCAAATCGAGACACTTACGGAGTCATAGTTGGGCTTACCGTTGCCACCGCGCAATACAACGTGGGCATAGGGATTTCCCTTTGTCGTAATAACAGATACCTTGCCATCCGAATTAATACCTAAAAAGCGATGAGGACTCGCCACTGATTGTAAAGCATTGATGGCCACAGTTAGGCTCCCATCTGTGCCATTCTTAAAGCCCACTGATGAGGACAACCCAGATGCCATTTCCCTGTGTGTTTGGGATTCTGTTGTGCGCGCTCCAATGGCTGACCACGCAATGAGATCTTGCATGTACTGGGGAGAGATTGGATCTAGGGCCTCAGTTGCGGTAGGTAGTCCGATTTCGAGAACATCATGGAGCAGCTGCCGGCCAATGTGAAGACCATCTGTAATCTTGAATGAATCATTCATGAACGGATCGTTAATCAGACCCTTCCAGCCCGTCGTGGTGCGTGGTTTTTCAAAATAAACTCGCATAACAATAAGTAGAGTGTCGCTAACTTTGTCCGCTAGGGCTTTAAGCTTGGCTGCATATTCATGAGCAGCCTTTAGGTCATGGATGGAGCAAGGCCCTACTACAACAAATATCCGGTGGTCTTTGCGTTCCAAAATCTTCTCAATAGCGCGACGGCCGCTAAATATGGTTTCTCTCGCCTTGTCAGATATTGGTATTTCTCTCTTTAGCTCGGCAGGAGTCACCAGTATTTCTGGTTGCTCGATATTAATATTGTCTACGGCTTTAATATCCATTTTTGCACTTCCTAGCTAAGTTAGATTCTCAGGGTGCGCTATTGTACTGAAAAATAGACGTTTTTGAAGATTAATCCACAGTTACTTCGCTAAAGAGTCCTATCTGAGGGAAATATAGAGCACAGCGTACTGGTTCTGACCCAATTTGCCTGTAAAGGCCGGCATAGTGCGCCAACTGGGGTAGGTATCTGTCTATTTGCCTTTGTTCAAATTGGCTTAGATTTTCACTATCATTTGGTTGGGCAAATTTATAATCAATAATCCAGCGGAAACCACCATCAATAAATGTCCTATCTAATATAGAAACGCCTACTTTATCGCTTCCTGAAAGAGAATGACTGAGCGATTGTTCGCAATAAGCCTCTTCATGATTTCCCAGAATCCACTGTCCTTTGGCTTCTTGAGTAATGGTATAAATAGCTTTGCTGAGGTCCTCAAGCTCTTGCTCAGACACCAGAATGCCAAGTTCTTTTAACTGTCCAGTCCAAGCCGCGGGTAGTCGATGTATTCGATCGTTGGGCCAAGCTCTAAGACCGTCGTTTGCTATTTGCTTCAAACTTCTATGTAAAACCGTGCCAAGGTGTCGGGCTCTCAGAGATAAGTCACTATCAGGAGTTAATTCGAGACCTGAGGACTTTGTTGCTGGAACAGTTAGTAATGCATATTGATGGTTATTTCGAGTAACAAAATCTGAGGGAAGTCTTCGAATGTGGCGTAGCTGCTTTTTTTGGTCTTCGGGTGACTCATGCTCTGGCGTAGCAATCACGTTGTAGACTTCTGCGTTAAGTCCCTCAAGAACTGACGGCCAAATGGGGCTAATCAAGCTTGTTTTACCAGGTGTATTCCACCCTTCTTTTTTCCCAGGTATTAATTTCCCATAGAGATATAGCTTACTGATAGCGCGTGTTACAGCCACATATAATACTCGCGTATCTTCGAGACGTTTCTTTAGATTAGATTCGTATTTAAGGTACCCATAAACAGGATCATCCTCTTCATCGTGCGCACCCAAAGGAGCCATTATTAATGCACTTTGATTATCTTCGCCAATGATCTTTTGCCATCGAAGTAATGGTTTACTATCTGAGGCGGACTTACTAGTCAAAGACGGCAAGATTACATGATCAAACTCCAACCCCTTTGATTTGTGAATGGTCATTATTTGGATCTTAGTTTTCTTCAACTGATCAGCGCTATAGTGGGGAGAGGGATTTGCGTAGAGTTTTTCTACGGCAAGTTCAAAGAGAGACCAGTCCTTCACCAATCCTGCTACCTGCCAAGTTTCAAGGAGGTCTAAGTAACTGCGAAGGTCACTGAGATCGGCATCACCAGAAACTGTTTCAGCTCCACCCAAGCTCTGCCAGATGGATTCAACCTCGGTGCGGATATCTACTCTTCTTCGTTCACCCCATGCATTTAGTAGTATCGGAATGATTCTTTCCAGCGCAACCCGTCCGTAATCAGTTAGTTTTGCAGCTGAGGAAGACGCCATTAAATTTTGCAATTGCCCAAGAATCGCGTCCCCGTTGTAAGGAGTTATCATCGTACTATTTGAAATTGTTAATAAATCCTCTAGACCAAGGCCGCAGAAGGGTGCTCGTAATAATGCTAGCCAAGCAATCCTATCTGCGGGGGACACAAGAGCACGTGTCAGCGACATCATATCTAAAACAGGCATTCTTGTTCCCAGAGGAGTGATATCGTGGGCCTCCCAGTTAAGCCTAGCTGTTTGAAGCGCAGGAATAATATGCTTTAAATGGCCTCGGCTACGAACCAAAATAGCAATTGATTGGGCAGGATCATCCTGATTAATCTGCAAACAGGTATTGGCAATATGCTTAGCTTCTTCGCTTTCAGCTAAATCACCGGTAAAACCCTGAAAATGAACGGCAGCGTGGTCGCTCATAGATTTAAACGCTGCTGCAAGTGAGTAGGGTATCGCACCGCGGCTAATATCGGCTTTTTTTGGGAAGGCCTCCGTAAATGCGTTATTTACCCAATCGACAATTCCCTTTTCGGATCGAAAATTTGTAGTTAGGTTTATAGGTGTACATTGGACCGTTCCAACGGGGTGGCGCTGACTGTTTATAAACAAGCCTACATTGGCGTTACGAAAACCATATAAAGACTGCATAGCATCGCCTACTAGGAATAGCGTTCTTCCATCATCAGGCTGCCAGCCGCTGACCAATTGCGCAAGCAACTCTACCTGGGATCCAGAGGTGTCTTGAAATTCGTCAACTAATATGTGCCTTAATTGGTAATCTAAGCGCAGCGTGATGTCAGATACTACCTCGTCAGATGTTGGAGAAACAGCTTCTAACGCTGCTAATGTAATAGCGGAGTAATCACATTGATCATGCGCCTTGAATTCAATATCAAGTTCTGCCGCTAAACGCGGTAAAAGTTGAGCTAGGGCATTAAGAATCAGCTGTTCACTGACATTTATCGATTTACTCGGTAGGTGCAAAATGTTATTGATTTGACTGACAAGATCAGCCTGCGCTCTGCACCAATCTAGCAGTGTCTCCATGCGAGACTTATACTCTTTCTTGTCAGATGGAAAGCCAACATTTTTATCTACTTTCGAACGAATAGCTCCGTCCTTGGTAACCAACATCCTTAAGAGGGTTTGCCAATCAGCTATTCCTGAGAGACCTACATCAGGAAGCTCGGTGATACCGGCCAATTGAGTTAAGCTTGGGTTTTTGCCCTCTGGTACGTGAGTCGCTGCAAAGTCTGCAAGCTCAATGAGTTCTCCTGCGAGGGGCATTAGACGGTCTTGCAGATCAATGATATTTTCTGCGACGATTTGATCGATTACCTGTTCGAAATAATGGTGATTGTCCTTAATGCCATAGATGATCGGAAGCCACTCTTCACGCTTACCGAGCAATTCTGATAATAGCCGCTCACATCGAGCTAGATCGTTTCCCGTGTGAGCTAGCAGCACCGTGAGATGAGGAGTCAATGCATCATCAGTTTCCAGTTTTTGTAGAAGTGAGCGACTTGCACTTTGATAGTGCACCTCCGGTTGATCGCTCGGCTCAGATAGATCCCCAAGCTTAGTTTCTAGGGAAAACTGGCGAGCAATATAGCGACAAAAACTATCAATGGTCTGGATGCGCAACCGATTTGGCATGTCTAACAAATTCCAGTTTAAATTCTGGTCTTGTTGCAGTGCCTTCTGAGCGAAGTCCCAGGTCTGTGCCTCATATTGATTCTCAGGTCTTGGTTCGTTGGCAGCTGTTTGTAATGCTGAATGAACTCTTGCGGCCATTTCTGCAGCCGCTTTGCGAGTAAACGTAATGCTAAGTATCTCTTCTGGATGATTTACAGTACCCAGCAAGCATAAAATACGTTGAGTAATGAGTCCTGTTTTGCCCGATCCAGCAGGGGCGGAAACAATAAAACTCTCTTCAGGGTCGATGGCTTTAAGACGCTCTGTGTGGTCGACGACTAAAGTCACAGGGATCTCACTTTTGGTTTGAGAGCTTCAGATTCTATAGACTTATTAACCATTGGCTCTTCCGGCCAGCGGTTAAGTGGCAATAAGTGAGTTTGATAGATAACACCACTGGGGTGTATGACTTCCATTTGCGCAATGCCAGCTGTAAATTCACTAGCAAGGGCCTCCATTGACTCATGCCACAGGGCAACTGATTCACTCCAACTGCGATTCCCTTTTTCGCTGTCTAATAATTGACTGTCACTGATGCCAGAGAATCGAATATTACCTCCCTTAATTTGTGCAAAGGCGCAGCCATTCACTGGTGGGCGGCAAGCAGAAACATAAAGAGGCAGCTGCGGGTCCTTCGGGCGTCCACCATCCCAGTGGGATGGATTAATTAAGCCTGATTTATAATCAATAATTAACAACTTCTCATCTATCCTATCTATTCTGTCGATGCGAAGAGAGATATCAAGATTGCCAAAAGACGCTGTTTTTTTAACTTCAAGATCTTCGATAATAAAGTCCGGCCTTTTTTTCTCTTCTTCTATCCACTCGATTAACAGCTTGGTGAGCCTATCTTTTTCAATCATCCGATAATGCTGGCCACGCAGAATTGGGTGGTGCATAGCCCATTTATCAAGTACTTTTGAGGCTGAAGTGTCAAGTTGGTTAGCAATAGATTTTTCGGATAGTCGTTGCAGCTCCGCTGAGCTTTTCCAGATATCCCACACCTCAAATAAAGTTTCATGGAGTATTGTTCCGCGATCCATGTCGTTAAGACCGTGGCTTGGTTGCTCTAAGGGTTGCGCTTTTAACCGATGAATGGCGAACGCATTAAAAGGGCAAGCAGCTTGATTTTTAAATAGGGCACTACCTGCACTGATTGACTCTATAGATTGATCAAACAGCGGAGCTTTGTCTTCATGAAGAGACGTTTGATTATCTTGCCTAAGCCAGTGAGGGAAGGCAGCAATATTTCCGATAAGATCTTTAACCTCGATGGAAGGCATATCTCGAAGTAGGGCACTTCGCTGGAGTACCTCTTCTCCTTTGGTACTTGAATAACTGAAAAATAATTCGCAACTACTATTGATATATCCAAGGAGTAATCGCCGAGCAATTTCAAGTTCTCTCTCAGGTAAGCAGTGGGGCATTTTCTGTAGGCGTTGGAACTGTGCCGGCAGTAATGGATTTATTGCAACTGAGGCAGGGAATGACTGGCTATCCATACCTGAAATCCACAGGCTATCGAAAGATAGGCCCGAGGCCTCTAGAAGCCCCAAAAGTTGTAGAGGAGCGTCCGCTGTTTTCGGATGAAATATTGCGTCTTTAGAAAGATGGCGAAGATGCTTCAGTGCGGTGGCATATCCAATCTCAATTCCCAAGTTATCAAGCTCTGCAAACTCTTGTAGCACCCGATGCCAATGCTCCTTCTGCTGATACTCTAGACTGTTTAATGTTCGTTTTCCTGGCCAGCCCAGGGTTGTAAGATACGTGCTAAAAGACTTAGCCCATTGAGAAAAACTCTGCTGTTCACGATTGAAGTTTGTGTGGCCATCACGTAACTCAGCTAGAGGTTCTAGAATATCAGGAGCTGATCCTGTTTCATGCTCATCTATAATTACGTGACAAAACTCGGAAAAACTGTGTTCAAAACGTCGTGTTTTTCTTAAGCCAAGTTCGGCATTGACTTTGGATTGTAGAGGCACTTCACTTAAAAGGTTGTGAGGGCTGTACATTAAGTCTAGCCATTCAGATAGAGGCTTCTTGACGCTTAAGCATTCGATCAATCCTAGGGCGCTATTAACAAGACTAGTTTGACTCAAAGGTGTGCCGGCTGAGATATTGACTAAAGATTCGACATCATGAGTTCGAAGAGCCTCATCGACAATTCGTGCTACCTTCGAGAGAGAATTGCTAAGGTCTGGTACAACGATCCCAATACGTTGATCAGGATTAGATTTTAATTTTTGTGCGGCCCAGTTAGCAGCGCTGCGGAGTTCATGATCAGGGTCCTCGGCCGAAACTACAGAACCTAGAGTCTCTTTTGGTGTAGCCTCAATTGTTCTAACCTTGTCGCTAGCGCTATTGAGTAATTTCTTTAAAAGTGGGGGAGTTGATTGAAAGCCGTAGGTCAAGATTTCTTGTTCTTGGTGAAACAAGCTAGTTTCAAACGCTTTAATAACAGCTTGCCAGCTATCCGGAATCGTGATGAGAGAATTTCTGGCTAATAGCCGTTTATATGACTTAACCCACCGCTTAAACAATACCAATGCCAGTGTTTCATCTTGAATCTGCTCAACAGCTAAATCCCATTGCTGAATCGACGTGTAGGTATCGCTGGCAATCTTTGCATATTTACTACTAACTTCCGGATCATTTTCACTAATCGACCGTTCCCAGTAGTAACGGTTTTGCTGAGATCCGACGATAGCTTTGCCAGATATTGCCTCCTCGTTGTGATCTTGCAGCTCTTCCCAGCAGAACTTTAGCCAATGGTCGACAGAAAAAACCCGAGGTGAGTGCCATACCCGCTGAGTTGATCGACAATGATTTCCCCAGGCTTCAGTAATTTTTGCCGCCAATCGATGGTTGGGCGTAATAATGAGTCGATCATCATTAATAGCTTGTTGAAATAACGTTATATCGATGAGTGGCGGTAACATTAGCGGAAGATCTGCAACTTTATTTAGAAACACCCGTATATAATCGCAAAACATCGGTGTAATTAACAGCAGGCTGATACAATAAAC
>Ga0213868_10000397_pt1 | contig 41102 bp, 55 predicted proteins | sample PICome_9_FD_160087 | JGI IMG/M metagenome (GOLD analysis project Ga0213868, IMG submission 160087) | Coastal seawater microbial communities near Pivers Island, North Carolina, United States - PICO127 | ecosystem: Environmental > Aquatic > Marine > Coastal | place: USA: North Carolina...
CTTATGCCAGGTCTAAGACAGAGAGTTACAGCACTTGGGATGTTCAATATAATTACACTCGGGCTTGGGGCGACAGCACCTCGATCTTTACACTTGGTGTAATTGATATGACTAATGAAGATGTGCCTCTGTTCAGAACGGCCTCCTACCATACTTCTATGTTTGATCCTCGCGGTCGACGCTGGTATGCAAGGGTTCTTTGGCAGTTCTAATACTCTTGGATTATTAAAAAAGGCGGTGAGAAATCACCGCCTTTTTTTGTTAAGAAAAATCTTAGGCCATCCGTCGTCACAGTCCTTGCAGTGCTAACAGATTATGAGGACATTGGTAACGTCATTTTTGTTGGCTTCGAAGAGACATTCAATGTCGGGGGCCAGCACTCACTAGTAGCGAAGACCGTTCCCCAGTGTCTGCGGATGACCGCCAGAACCGAAGGTAACAAGGTGATGGCGGTTCAGTATACTAGCCTGCCCATACATGCGGTGCTGTCTTACCCGGAGTCGATCGAAAGTTTGCAGGACTCGGCTGGACACAACCTAATACGTAACGTTGTTAAAACTGGTAGCTCGGGGGTAATTCGATAAAGCCGGCTTCCTAGAGAGCTGACCTACAGCTTATCTTCGAACCATAGTGCTAGCCGGCGGCCGGCGAGTGCCAACCGCAGGCGCGCATGAACCTTCATCGCATCGACGTAGCTCTCGCTCAGAGTGAATTCACGCAGGCGCCCAGTAGAGCTATCGGATCGAGCTATAGCAATTTTCATCTGCTGTGTGTAAACGGTATTGAGTAGCAGGGCGCGACTCTCGTGCATCCACACAGACCAGTCAGCGCCGTCTTGTTGATTCATGTTCTCCAGAGTCGCCGAGTGCTGCATCAGCATAGTCTCGAGCGCAGTATTAACACCCTCGCTGCGCAGTGCCCTATCCCAGCGGGCATGAAGATTTCCGCCATCGGTCTGAATGCCATTGCCACCACGATCGCCGCTGGCGAATCGATTCTTGCTGTACAGCGACCCCACGTGCAGGGGCTGATGAATATCGCCCACCAAATGCAAGACCCAGCATAATGCAACCGCTCGCTGTGACATTGTCGCATCGGTATTTCCCAGCAGGGCCGTATTGTAGTCCAGGGCGGTCATTACATTGTCGGCGTTGGATTCGGCTAGAATAGCAGCTGCACTGGGCCCCAGGATGTCGTCGAAGGGGGCGACGGCTATGTAGGTATTGCCTTGAGTCGTTGCCGCGCCACGCAGCCAGGCGCCATCGATGTAGTGCCAGTTCGCCCGGTTGTATTTGGCTCTCTCTGAATCGGAAAAGCCGCGTGTCATATCAGGCCAGATGGCAGCCTGGCCCAGTAACCATTCGAACTGACTGGCGTCATTCCCGCGGGCAATCGTGGCCGGCATCTGTTCGAGAAAGTCTTCCTCATAACGCGGATGCTGCAGAAGTATACGAGTCAACTCATTCCTGACGGAATCACTTAGGTAGTGGTTGGCAACGGCGGCGCTGAGTCTGTGGCCTACGGAGTCCCAGGCCAATGCATTCTGCGCAAGCAGGCAACTTACAAAGAGTAGGCTGTATACGAGTCGTGGTTTGAATGTGCCTGACATTGTATTCAATGGGTAGTTTCCCGAAATGTCTGTTCGTAGCAATCCCGCACTCTACTGTGTGTTCTTCAAATAGGAGTGCCCCAAATAGAGTTTTATCATTAAGAAACCCAGGGTAAAAGTTATTCCGCGTATTATGCCAATGACGGGAGAAATAGCTAAGAATTGTGAGGGCAGTGAGGAGCCCGACAACTCTGTGTGCTGCACAATCAGGGTGGACATCGCGTTGTATCTGGCTACAAACATTATCGAGACATGGAGGAGAGGTCTCCTACCTAAAGGCTTATCGGAAGGTTGAAGTGATCTCTGCCTGTATAGACGCTAATCACCACAGCGAAAGATGTCGACATCCAGTGGTTGAATAAGGAGTCCGTCTGCTGTGTCACGCCGATGAGCAGCTCGGCGAGTTCAAACGAAGAAAATAATTGATCCATAATTTCCTGCTTGGCAAAATTGGTTGTTGTGTAGAGAGAGTATCTGTTATGAACAGAAGATATCGTTATGTATAAAAAGCAATGTTACGCATAGACTCGGTCAGAATCAGACCTTTGATTCTCGGCGCGCTGGTCAGTGCAATGGGCCTAGCGGAGAAGCCGCGCAGTTCGGTCGCTGAATGGTCCACATCGCGTGACTAATTTTCCACTCATCATCAATCTTAATCAGGTTCAGTACGTCGATACCGCAATGGGAGAATTCACCGTTGACATGAAAGTCGTAGGGCGCCCAGAATACCGCGAACGCATTCGATATAAGTAATTGCTCGTCCCAATAGCGTTCGGTGAGCCGACTGTCTGCACTGACATTATCACTTTCGAACCAGCTTCTTTGCAGGAATTCATATTCCCCGGAGGTGTCTTCCCTGATGTTAAGAATCTGGGCTCCTTCCAATTCAAGGCCTGCTAACAGTTCACCGTTGCCCGTATTAATACTCTCAAAGAAGTGGTCTATTACCTGCTTTACGGCAGGATACTCTAGATGGGACTGCTGGGCGTTGCTGGTTAGAGATGTGACTAGCAACAAGCTGGCGGCTAGTATTCTGCCAGCGGTTTTCAGAGTAAGTTTGTAAGTTTTCATCCCAACATCCTGCTATTTTAAAATAGTATTGGCAAAGGACACATTTTATACAAAAGTCTACGCGTCGGAACAGTTAACGCTCTAAGCTATTGGTCCGTTATGTGTCGACCTCGATATTCTTTTGTCTCTCTTTCCCAAACTAATTAATGCATCAACATATTTTGTGAAGCTAGCGTCCATGGCGAATGGTTGAGTTTGCCACCAGGCCATTACACCGGGCCGGCTTATATAGAATTTAATATTATGTTCAATAGAACTCCAGAAACCCGAATCGAGGCGGCCTTGTTTGTGCATGGTGCAGTGCTGATTAAAATCACAGAATATGGCTACCATTAATAAGCCAAATTGCCATCTCCCATCGGTGTTGAGTTGCAGCGTGTCTTCGCAGCCGCAGCGATACAGGTTGGCTATTATGCCGTCGCTGCCAACCAGGCGGCCTATCTCGGTATTGTGTTGCATGTTTTATGCTCTCATAGTACTGAGTCTAGCCCGTCATCTGTTGGATTAAAACAGGTATTCCAGAAAGAGGGGCCAGGTTTAGGGTTTTGGATATGCTAGCTGGAGGATACCGACAACTTATCAACTTAAGAAACTCAACAGCGGCAAATGGGGCTGCTAAGTTGATAAGTTGTTAGTGTCCCCTGTTTTTTTGTTTTTGGTATCTACCTAAACTTCCAGCCATTCGCCGCGCACGTCGTCGGCCTTGAGCAGGCTTTCGGGGGTGCCTTCGTAGACGATCTTGCCGTGGCCCATGACGTACAGACGCTTGGATATCTTCAGTGCGATGGAGAGCTTCTGTTCTACCAGCAAGATGGAGACGCCGCGGTTGGCGATCTCCTGCAGCAATTGAGCAAGTTGCTCGACGATCTTCGGAGCTAGGCCTTCGGTGGGCTCGTCGATCATGATCATATCGGGGTCGCCCATTAGGGTTCGGCACATACATAACATCTGCTGTTCGCCACCACTGAGTGCGCCGCCATGAACGTCGCCGCGTTCGGCAAGGTTTGGAAACATGCTGAACATCTCTTCTATGTTCCAGCGACCCTGAGGCTTGTTCGATTTCATGCCGAGAACCAGGTTCTGCCGCACCGTCAGTGACGGAAAGATATCTCGATTCTCCGGTACATAGCCCAGGCCCAGATGGGCGATCTCGAAACTCTTCTTGCCGGCAATTTCCTGCCCCTTAAATTCTATAGACCCCTGTGGAGCCACTTCACCCATTATAGTCTTGACCGTTGTCGAACGGCCTACGCCGTTACGTCCTAACAGGCTGACTATCTCTCCCTCACCGACGTGAAAGTTCACACCTTGTAAGATGTGGCTCTTTCCGTAGTAGGCATGAAGGTCGCTGACTTTAAGCACTGGGCACCTCGCCTAGATAGGCTTCCTGCACCTTGGGGTTGGCGCGAATATTTTCGGGTTTGTCCGTGGCGATGATTTCTCCGTAGACGAGTACAGAGATGCGATCGGCTACGTCGAATACAATATTCATATCGTGCTCGACCATGATCAGGGTCTTGCCTTCGGTAATCTTGCGAATGAGTTGCACCGAGCTCTCGGCCTCGCTATGGCTCATGCCTGCTACTGGCTCGTCTAACATGATCAGCTGGGCACCGCTGGCGATAGCGATGCCCAGCTCTAATGCTCTTTGCTGGGCATAGCCCAATTCTCCCGAAGGGAACAGGGCCTTATCTTTGAGGCCTATCTGTTCCAATACATGCATGGCCTCATCATTTAATTCCCTTTGGCGTCCCAATAGATGCCAGAAGGAATAGCGGTAGCCCTTAGACCAGAGAAGGGCGCAACGCACATTCTCGAACACGTTCATGCGCGGGAAGATATTGGTAACCTGAAAGCTGCGTGCCAGGCCCATTCTCGCTATCTCATAGGGTGGCAGGTTCTCTATCTGGTCTTGCTTGAAGCGTATGTTGCCGGAAGTCAGCTGATAACGGCCGCTAATAAGATGGAACAGGGTCGATTTTCCGGCGCCGTTCGGTCCGATAATCGCGTGTTTCTCTCCCTCGATTATGTCTAAGGAGACACCCCGTATGATCTGGGTTTCGCCAAAATTTTTCTGCACATTCTTTAGGGAGAGTATGGTCATTTCTAGGTCTGCTCATCCTTGGAGATCGCGTTCGCACTTTCCCATGCCTCATTGAGCTGGCCTAGCGATTTTCTGGTCGCAAAGAAGGTGCCGCCGGAAAGTATCAACGCCACCACCCATGTGACTGAGCTTGATGTATTCAAGGCCATGCCGAGGAAGTGAAATATTTCATCTTCGGTATGGCTCATCTCAATCAATAAGATTGCGGTTAGGGAAAACAGAATCGCAGGAACACCCGTGATAATGTAGGGCTTAATCAACAGCGTCAAAGTGCCGCGAACCCATGCCACCTGATGCATCATGATGAACCCGGCAAAGCCCCTGGGTAGAAACATAACCGTTAGCAAGAACATGATGCCCAGATAGAGCATCCACAGTTCTGAATAATTACTGAGTAGAGAGTTCATCAGTGTAAGAATCACCGCACCGATTATCGGGCCGATGAAATAGCCCAGGCCACCGATATAGGCCATCAGCAATACCCGACCCGAAGTCGCTGCGTTCAGATTTTCTTCGGTGATGAACTCGTAGTTGAGGGCAAACAGTCCGCCGGCAACGCCAGCGAACAGGCCCGACGCGCAGAACGAGATGAACCGCACTTTACGTGCGCTGTAGCCGATAAACTCGGCGCGTTCGGGATTGTCACGAACGGCATTCGCCATGCGCCCGGCAGGTGTTTGCGTGAACAGATACATGAACAGGGTGGCGAGAAAGACCCAGAATGTAGCAACGTAGTAGATGTCTATGTTCTGGGTGAAGTCCACGCCGAAGAACGTGGGGCCAAAGGTGCGATCGCCACTGATGCCAGCCTCGCCGCCGAAGAAGCTGGAGAAGATGAGTGACGAGGCGGCGATGAGTTCGCCTATGCCTAGTGAGATCATCGCGAATACGGTGCCGGCCTTGCGCGTGGAGAAGCTGCCGATAAAGAGTCCGGCGAGAAGGCCAAACAGCCCTCCAATCAACGGTATCCAAAGTATAGAAAACACCATGGTCTCGAACTCGATAAGTATTAGGGCGTGTACCGACAGAAACCCTCCGAGCCCGAAGTAGACCGCATGGCCGAAAGACAGCATGCCGCCCTGGCCTAGCAACATGTTGTAGCTGAGGGCGAAGACTATCGCTATCGCCATCTGATTCAGGATGGAGATGGCTAGTATGGAATCGAATATCTGCGGCATCCCGACGAGTGTGACGGCGAAGGCAATCCAGATTGCTGATTTCTTAAGCATCGCCATCATTCTTCTCGCTTGCCTAATAAACCTGTAGGCCGGAATATCAGCACCAGGACCAAGAGCAGAAACGGTAATACCGGTGCAATCTGCGGCAGGTTTATTGTCCACAGGTCGTTCAGTGGATGGTCTCTGGCGAATGAGATGCCGAGCAAGTTAAGTAAGTCAGGCATGCCCACATCGGAGGCGATGGCATAGGATTGCAGCAGGCCAATCATTAATGATGCGATGAACGCGCCGGCGAGTGAACCCAGGCCACCGATGACGACGATCACAAACACGATACTACCTAACACCGTCGCCATACCTGGGAATGTTGTAAGCACTGGTCCGGCGATTACGCCAGCCAATCCGGCGAGTGCTGTCCCGACTCCGAATACGCCCATGAATATCAGCGGCACATTGTGGCCGAGATTGGCGACCGTCTGTGGATGTGTGATGGCGGCCTGAATGATGATGCCGACACGGCTCTTGGTCAGCACGTAGTAAAGGGCGATAAAGATGCCGATAGAGATCGTCATCATGAAACCGCGATAGGCAGAGAATTCCTGCCCGAACAATGTGAACAGAGGGAAGTCCAGAAGGTCTGGCGTCTGATAATTTTTGGTGTCGCGGCCCCAGAAAAACTGCACGGCCTCTTCGATGAGAAAGGCGAGCCCAAAGGTAAACACGAGTTCCGCTACATGTCCTGACTGGTGAACTCGTCTCAGGCCATAGCGTTCGATGAGGGCGCCAAGCAAGCCGACTATCAGTGGGGCGACAATGAGGCCGGTCCAGAAACCGAAGTAGAGGCTAATAGAATAGGCGACGTAGGCACCTAGCATATAGAAGCTGGCGTGGGCGAAATTCAGAACGCCCATCATGCTGAATATAAGAGTTAGGCCGCTGGCTAACATAAACAATAGAAGGCCGGTAACCAGGCCATTAAGTGTGGCGAAAATGAATACTTCTAGCATGCTGGCCTTAGCGTTTACCTGATTTCATGTGTTTCACAGTACTTGTTTCGTTGTCGGTCTCAGATATTTTAACGCCGTGGTGGTCTCATCTGACAACTGCTTTCAACGATAGTATCTTCCTTGGGTACCTGGTATTCGGTACGCAGCCCCCATCCGGAATTGTCAGCATCGAATTCTATGTCCTCATCGGTATGCACCGAGATACTGAGTGACTGGAAAATCTGATGATCGTCGCCTCGCATCCAGATCTCTTCGCCGCCTATAGTGGTGAAGCGCATATCCTCCAACGCCACAGCAATGTCATAAGGGTCGGTACTCTGGGTCTGTTCTATCGCCGTAACCACCATTTGCAGGGCGTTGAGTATGCGCGGTTGGGTTACATCGAAGTTTGGATTCTCTGCTTTAAAGTCGCGATTAAACTGTTTGCGTTCTTCGCTTGGCAGCGGATTGGCGACTCCGTTGTGAATCAGTCTGATCCTGTTCTTGCCGCCTTCGCCCAGTGTCGCGGTAATTCCATCGTAGGCCGCATAGAAAGTATAGATAGGTATGTCTAGGCCAGAGTCGATGATCGATCTGGCGAGGGAGACCATGTCGGCCCCAAAGTTGCCGGTAATCACGGCGTCGGCGCCGGAGGAGACTATCTTGGTTACGTAGGGCGTAAAGTCTTTCACCTGACCGATGGGGTGGAACTCGTTGCCCACTATTTCGATGTCGGGGCGCTTCTGTTTCAACAATTCTATGGAGGTGTCTGACACTACCTGACCGAATGAATAGTCCTGGCCGATGATATACATGCTCTTTATATCAGGGTCGGCAGCGATATAGTCGGTAAGGATGTTTAGCTTCATGTTGGCGTGTGCATCGAAACGGAAGTGCCAGAAGCTGCAGTTATCTTCTGTGAGAATAGGGTCTACGGCAGAGTAATTTATCTGCAGGACTTCTTGTCCGGGGTTGCGCCGATTATGTCTGGATATAGTTTGGTTTAGTGTGTTGGCAACGGCCGAGCTATTACCCTGAAATATTATTTGGATGTCATCGCTGACAGCTCTGCGAAATTGTAGCTGAGTCTCGTTGGGGCTCTGCTTATTATCGAGAGGGACGATTTCAATCATGCGCCCTCCCAATATGCCGCCTCTGGAATTGTAGTAGTAGTCTGCCGAGAACTGCAGAATTTTCAAGCCTGTGTTACCTATCGATGCGAAGGTGCCAGACAGCGGATCCATGAAGGCGATGCGCACGGGTTCCTGGGCTATACTTAGACTGCCCAGGCTCAGGGTGCAGACCAGGCTAAGCGTCGTTAGCAGCTTGCGAATAGGCTGGGAAATGACAATAAGGGCTTGGAAGTTTCTCATAGGCAATGTAGTTCTTTTTAGATTAATTATTGAGCTGTTTTTTTGTGCCTTAGTACATGCTTCGATCGAGCCTAAGGCCAGCGAATATCGACAGTAACCTAGTAGCCAGTCCGAATCAAGATGTCCTCATTACTCTGCTTCGACTGGGTAGGAGTCTGTGCCGGATCGCAGAATAATTCTCATAAATTCAATGAGTTGTGAACTATGAATATTGGGGGGAAAGATGCTGCAGGCAGGCGTAAGTCGAGTCGAAGGTAATCGCTGGGCTGTGCTGACTGGCATAAAAACCTCAAGCGAATATACTTCTGCCTCAGTCGCCCACTTGGCCCAGAGCATCTATCCAATAGTTGTCTGCGCTGGCACCCATATTACTACAATGCTTATGATTAAAATTGCAGAAACTGAAGTCGAATTTGTTGCCATCCGCGCCAGCGGCCCCGGCGGTCAGAATGTGAATAAAGTATCGACGGCTGTTCAGCTGAGGTTCGATGTGCGCCGTTCCAGCCTCCCCCGCGAGATCAAAGAGCGGTTGTTAGCGCACGCCGATGCCCGTATAAACAGCGATGGCTGTGTCGTGATAAAGGCACAACGCTTTAGAAGTCAGGAGAAGAACAAGCAAGATGCAATAGAGAGATTGCAGAATTTGATAGCAGCGGCAGCGCACGAGGACAAGAAGAGAATTGCGACCAGGCCGGGTAGGGCGTCGAAGGAGAGGCGCTTACTGCAGAAGAAGAAAACCGGGGATAAGAAAACGGGTAGGGGTTCCGTGCGCTCCTACGACCAATAGTATTTGGATATATTGCGAAGTCGACGATGGCTATTAATCGAGTTTCACATATAACGGTATATGTTACCGATCAGGATGAAGCGCTTGTCTGGTATCAGGAGAAGCTTGGCTTTGAAGTGTGCATGGACAACGATGCGGTAGTGCCGGGTATGCGCTGGCTGACTGTATGCCCCGCTGGCAATCAGGCGACGCAGTTCGTCTTGGTGCAGGTACGTGAAGAGTCAGACGTCAGTAGGGTGGGCACTAATCTGATGACAGTCTTGAGTAGCACCGATTGCATAGGTGACATGGCCAGATTGGCTAGAGAGGGAGTAGAAATTGTCGGCCCTCCGGAAGAGGTTCCCTGGGGTATCTCGGGAGTCATTCGAGACCTGTATGGGAACCCGTATAACTTGGTAGGTCCAGGCTAATTCGAGCCGGCTTAGGAAAAGCATAATGAAAAAACCTTTATCCGCTGCGCGAGCGGCCTGCTTTGCACTTCTTCTTCTGGTATCCGGGCTGTTGGTCGCGGCAGAAGATGCGGCGGATGCTGGGGCGAGTTTTAATTATATTGCCAGCACACTGCAAACCTTTCGCGGCAGCGGCAGACTGGTAAACAATCCCGGTATCGATGGTGCCGATCTGGAATATTTTATCGCGCTATTGGAAGAGGCCTATCAGGGCTTTAGTCGTGACTTTAATAGTGAGAGTGCCATGTGTCGTTTCTATAGAGATCCAGAGAACGGCAGAATGACAATTCAGGACAGGGCGCAGTTGAGTTATAGTTTTTTGCGAGATCCAGCTGCTAGGTTAGAAAAAATAAATTTGGCGAATGCCGATTTCAAAGAGGCGGTTGAGGATCAGTTTGGTCGCATCGTTCTGGAGAATATCAATGTTGTGAAACAGAATTCAGTGAGTTATCAACAGCTGCCACCATCGGGTTTCGATGAGGCAGCCATGATTAACTTTCTTGATGCGATGTGTAGCTAGTTAGTAGACCTCGAACAGCCCAGCAGCACCCATGCCACCGCCAACACACATCGTGCAGACTACATACTTTGCGCCACGACGCTTGCCTTCAATAAGCGCGTGACCGACCATGCGTGCACCACTCATGCCGTAGGGGTGGCCGATAGAGATGGCGCCACCGTTTACGTTGAGAAGTTCATTAGGTATGCCAAGCTTGTCACGGCAGTAAATAACCTGCACGGCGAATGCTTCATTTAGCTCCCACAGGCCGATGTCATCCATCTTCAAGTTGTTGCGTTCCAGCAGCTTGGGTATGGCATAGATTGGGCCGATTCCCATCTCATCCGGGTCCAGACCTGCAACAGCCATGCCGCGGTAGGCGCCCAGGGGTTGTAGGCCTTTCTGCTCGGCTAGCTTGCTGTCCATAATCACGGAAGCCGATGCGCCATCTGATAATTGACTGGCGTTGCCTGCGGTGATTACTCCGCCATCGAAAACCGGCTTCAAACCTTGCAGACCCTCGAGTGTAGTAGAGGGACGGTTGCCCTCATCTTTCTCTAGCATGGTGTCGTGGACGCTTTGCTGCTTTGTTTCCTTGTCCATGAACAGCATCTTCGATGCCATGGGCACGATCTCGTCGTCGAAGGCGCCTGCCTGCTGTGCAGCCGCTGTGCGTTGCTGCGACTGAAACGCATATTCGTCCATCTGATCGCGCGACACATTGTAGCGCTTGGCAACAATCTCGGCCGTCTCTAGCATAGACATATAGGCATGCTCAGATTTAGCAATCACGTTAGGGTCCTGTGCGCGATAGGCATTGCGGTGCTCGTTCTGTACCAGAGAGATAGAGTCCAGACCACCACCGACAACGATGGGCATGCCGTCACTGATAACTTGCTTAGCGGCCGTGGCGATAGCCATCATGCCCGAGGCGCATTGGCGATCCATGCTCATGCCAGCGACAGAACTTGGTAAGCCGGCAGCAACTCCTGCCGTGCGCCCGATGTTGTAACCGGAGGAACCTTGCTGCATCGCACAGCCTATTACCACATCATCCACTTCGCCCGGATCGATACCGGCACGTTCAACCGCTGCAGCAATTGCATGGCCTCCCAGAGTAGGGGCATCGGTGTCATTGAAGGCACCTCTATAAGCTTTGCCTATGGGAGTGCGTGCTGTTGATACAATTACTGCTTCTTTGGACATTCTATTCTCCATCTATAGTAAAATTTTGTGCGGACAGGCCGCAGCAATCTTGAAACGCTGATAAACTTCTATTGAAACTACTTCTTGCCACAGATCAATGCGGTAATCGACTCGATTGAATCTTTCGCCAGCTTCGCCATTTCCTCATTGGTGCGATCTTGAATGGGGTGGGCGACGAACACGCTTGCAGGCGATATGCCCAGAGACTTGCCTTGGGCCGCGGCGGCATCGATAAATTCTTCCGACGCTACAAAGCCGGACGGAAGTCCTCTACTTTCTAAGTCCATGATGTCATGCAAACTGCACGAGGTACATGAGCCTCAATCGGCGAGTCCTTCGATTACTGCGTCACATTCGACGCTAATGCGCTGTGTTAATTCCGTCGGAGCAACCCGTGTGAAGGTTGGCTTGGAATAACGTTTAACCTTGGCGCCAGCCTGTTCCAGGTGCTTCTGGACTTCGTCCAGAAATTCTTTGCCGCGGGGCTTGGAAATATCGAGCAGGCCAATAGTCAAGCCCGCAATGCTCGCTAGCCGCGGCAATAGCTGCCTTGCCGACGTCTGTAGCTCTGCTGTTGGATCCAGAAGGGTTGTTGGACTTTGCATATTTTTCCTCTTTTTTTCAGTTATTTCGTTTAACTGCTGTCTTTTCTCTTATAACTTCGTTGATACGAGCTGGCTGCCGCGTTCTCCAGAGGCTACCCAGCCGCCAATGATAGCGGAAAACATTCCGGCTGTGCCGCCGGTGGTAACGATGTGTAGTCCATCGTCGCGAAACTTGTTGAGTATCTTGTCTTTAAATTTTTCCGGCATGCCTTCCGCGATGTCATTTGCGCCGCGTACGATATCAGTGCCAGGTGACATTAATTCTTCATAGAGCGCCTTGCGTAAATCTTCTTTGTCCCAGCCGCCCTCACGGAAGACGCGGCGGTGTTCCGGGCATACGACCAGAATTGCGTCTGCCATCCCGAATAGTTTTGTGTGCGCTACGCTGCGCAAACTCATCGCCATGCTCTTTGCCAGAGACTGTGGTGTGCGTGATTGCTGGTCGAGTATCGGTTGCAGGCCGTCTCCGGCGAAGAGGCTGATCACCGAATCGGCCCTATCGAAACCGCGGTCCATCGCCAGGCTTGCCCAGTTTTCATCGCTTTCATCTTCGGCGAAACAGTAGGTGTATTTTCCCGGATTGCCCATATTCGCACGATCGATGCCGCCAGGAACGCCGCCACCTACATTGCGAATAATCAATTGCAGTGCTCGGCCAATTGTCGCATTCGCTCTATTGCCTTGTCCTAATGCATTGATGCCAGAGTTCATACCGATCTGTTTGGCGACGGGCCCACTAACTACCATGACAGGAGAGGAGAAATACGTTGTGCACAGCAGCCCATGCATACAGAAGCGATCTTGCAATGCGGCCTCGACGCTGGCGATAACCATCGGAAAGTATTCCGGCTTGCAGCCAGCCATGACGGCATTGATTGCTATCTTCTCTATAGAGCAGGGCACGTTGTCCGGTGGAACCTTACCGATAATTTCAGCGGCGTCGCGGTCGCTGCCGTTTAGCATTCGCATTACCCTCAAGGGTGTTGGAGGAACTACCGGCAGGCCATCACTCCAGCCTCTTTCAAAGCAGGCCTCCATGATATCTTCGGCCTCCGCCAATTCAACCGCACGAGCCTGCAGGATCTGCTTGCCGAAGCGTAGCGCGAGTACTTCATCCATGCCGGGGTCTTGTGTCTTTGATCCACAGCCAGGTTTAAAGTCAATGAGCTCGGCACCGAGTTCTTGTATGCCGGTGAAGTTCTGCCACTGCTTCTGATCCCAGCCGTAGATGCGGGACTCTTCGGATTGGGCATCGTTACCATCGCTTAGTCGTATAAGAGTAGGTACTACCTCTATCTCTTGTTGGTAGGAATACTCCAGGCTAGAGTCATCGATGACATCTTCTATGTCAGCCGGAAAAGACGGGTCATCCTGCACATAGACTTTTAGCGAAAGAGTTTCGTTATTTGCTAATGAGTGGATTACGGGTTCGATGAGCGCGCAGGTGGGACAGTCTTTCTTAACGACCAGCGCATAATGAGTTGCTTGGTTTGCGATTGCTTGGTTCAAAAACGAGTTCCTTGAAACGGGCCGACTTTCTTTCGGCTAGGCGTTATGCCTGATTCTTGAGTAAATTTTTTTAGCCTAGTAGATAAAACCCAGGGTAGAAATACCGATGAGGATGTTAATGATCATGAAAACCGAAGAAGTTCTGGACATGACCTTCCACAGCTGCGGTCCTTTATAAGCGGCTCTTACGCCAATTATGAGTACCACGGTATAGGCCATCATCGCGCCCACCATGATTAGATAGGGTCCCCAGCGTTCAGCGTCGACAGCGCGAGAGCCAAATGCGGCGAACAGGCCGGCACCGACGAAATACAGGGCCCAGTAGGTAATGGCGAGACCGTAGTCCCCGCCTAACATCTTGGCCAGGAAGGACTTTTCGCCCTCTGAATTTCTATCCACTGTCTGTTCTACGTCACTCATACAAGCACTCTCGTAAAGAGCGTAAGTGTACCGCAGGCCGCTGAAATTAAGAAATTTGGCGCTGAATTTTGGATATCCGGCCTGGCCTTCCTGAAGAGGTAGCATGCGCACAGCAGCCCACAATTTGTAACAAATCTGGCGCTGGCCTTCTTCTATAATCGGAAATTCAACAGATTGTAACGATTTCGGGTTAAAAAGCGGTTGCAGCCGATATTTTGAATGCATAATTCCCTAATAGCCCTGGCTGACTCCGTGTCTCCACCCACAATGAGACCTTATCTATGCGCAGTAAGTATTTTTCGTCGCGTGCAATAGCACGCCGATTTGCGACTCTTTTTCTGCTTCTTTGTATACCTGCGGCGCTTTTCGCCCAAGACAATGTAGGCGAAGAAACCACGATAATGTATCCGGCCTCCTACTTCACGGAGTTTAATCCGGTCACCGTCCAGGACATGCTGGACCGTATTCCCGGCGTAGGCTCTGCCACAGGAGGCTCGAATCAAAATTCCCGAGGGCCCGGTCAGGGCGGTGGCAATGGTGGCAGAGGGTTGGGCAGTGGCAGTGGTGGCAGCCAGGTCCTGATCAATGGCAAGCGAACCGCAGGCAAAAACAATCAGGCCAGCGGTCAGATGGATCGCATTACCGCGGATCAGGTTAACTACATAGAGATTATCCGCGGCACCTCGGGCGAGCTCGATGTGCGCGGCAGCGGGCAGATCGTCAACGTCGTATTGTTCGAGGATCTCTCGGCCAATAGTCTGAGCTATGAAGTCAATATGGACCGCTATCTCGATCACAATACTCAGCCCGGTGGCTCGGTGTCCTACAGTGGGCAGACAGGCGGGCTGAACTACGTGCTCAGTGCTGTAGCCGAACCTCGGTACGATCACAACGTCAGCAAAGAGACCAGCATACTCGCCGACTTCGCACTGAATGATGAGGTGCGCGAGGAAAGAATTCGTGAGCAGACCAGCTACGATTTTAGCGTTAACCTCGACTATGAACTTAGTTTGAAAAGTAGTGTTCGATTCAATGCGCTGTATTCGGAGAATGATAATCCCACCGACGTGCTGCGCTACACGACGGATCTAAGAGCTACGCCCAGGGCCACAGCAATTGAGCGCGAGGAAATACCCGGGGATAGGAACAATTGGGAAATCGGAGGCGATTACGAATACCTTAGCGAAGGTGGTGATCGGTTTAAGGTTCTATTTATCAGTAATCGAAACAATAGCGCATCGACGAGAGAGCGCTATGACGTATTTGCCGATGGTAGTGAGTCGAAAGATTTGTTTCTCGACCTCGGCAGCGTCACCACCGAACGCATCGTACGCGGTTCCTATACGATGGGCCTGTTCGAGGGGCAGGATATTGAATTTGGTGCCGAACGAGCTCAGACGACTCTCGACTCGAGCCTAGCGCTAGGCCTGCCGAGTTCTGCGGGTACGCCGTCGGCAGATTTCGGTGGACTGGTGCCGCAAGCCGTTAGCAATGCCAACTCTACGGTTGAGGAGATTCGCATAGAGCCGTTCATTATCCATAACTGGATAATAAATTCACGAATGACACTTGAGAGCACCTTGCTCTATGAACTCTCGGAAATCAGCCAATCCGGTGACGTCAACCGTACCCGCGACTTTGACTTCGTCAAACCCAAGGTAGACTTTCGCTACAATCTAACGCCGCAACTGCAGTTGAGGGGTTCGGCCGAGAAGGTGGTGCGCCAACTACGGTTCAGTGATTTTGTTGCCTCGAACGACCCTCAGGATAACGATTCTATTACGCTGTATGGTAATGAAAACCTGCGTCAGGAATGGTTCTGGAAGTATGATTTCTATGCTGACTATCGTCTACCCAACGACATCGGCGTCGTCAATATGAATCTCTTCTATCACCAGCACAAAGATAGAATCGCGCGTATCGATGTGTCTCCCTCGGAGGACAATCTGCAGTCTGCCAACGGTAATATAGGTGACGGAGATGTGGTCGGTATCAGTATAAACAGCAGTATCCGTATGCGTATGATCAATCTGCCTAACCTTCTGGTTACCTCGGCGCTTAGTGTGCGAGATTCAGAAATTGAGGATCCTTTTCTGGGTATCGATCGGCGCTTTGCGCGCTTCGGTCGCGGACGCCTCACGCTGGGGTTTCGCCATGACCTGCCACGATGGAATATGAATTATGGTCTGGAGTGGAGTAATCGTTTCGATAGCAATGAGAAAGTCTACGATATTGACGATATTGCAGATTATATAGGCGAGCCAAATACGAATGCCTTCGTTCAGTTCGTGGATTCCCGCGGAACTACCTACAGGTTTGACGCCAGAAACGCGACCAGTAATCTGCAGTGCCGCGAGAGGACGAGGTTTGTCGGGCGAATTTCGGCGAACATCTTGGAAGAGATCGAAGATCGGTGTGAGACGTCGGGCCGGGTGGTGTCACTAAAGATTAATGGAACGTTTTAAGCTGTAAGTTCTAGCCAATCGTGCTTTTGATGGTTTTTAGCGTGCTCAAAACCCTTCTCGTAACGGGGTTTTTAATTTCGGACCGAACTCTATCATCATCAGGTTTGTTATGCCCTAAAATGCTTCGACACTCAAATAGTAAAAATTCATGATAGCTTCCGAGCAACAAACTCAGGTCGCTACCTTTGGATATAAGCAAAGACATTGATAGCCAGCCACTGACTCGAGTATTTAGCTTCAGTAACCAGAAAGACAGGGCGTTCTATGGTTTAAAGGGAATACTAACCCGCGTTGTGGCGGACCAGCGGCTCAATGAGATGGAGCTTCTGTTTCTCGATACCTCGCTAAAATCACAAGAATTTCTGTCTGAAGGTGAAGACGTCCTAGACATTCTGCGTCTGGTTGGCGAAATCTTCGAAGATGGTGGAATCAGTCCCGATGAGTTAGTGCAGATACAGTCGCGCGTCGAGCAGATAATTAGCAGCAATGGCGCAGACGGATCGAAAGAAGCAAGGCATATAGAAAGCGGATTTGGTTTCTGACCGGCACAGCTTAAGATAGCGTACTCAACGATCAATAGATCACGGGTATGTCAGCCTGGTTGGATAAAAATTAATCCGTGAAGGAGGTGTTGCCGGCTAGCGCCATCGTTGAGCGACTGGCTAATATTCTTGAGGATAGCGTCATTACCGACAAGGAAATAGAGGATCTGCTGACAACTGTTCGACAAGTCATGGACATCGATACCGACATCCGGGCTTAGTTGCGAAGCTTCTATCGAAGTCAGGGATGACTCGGTAGAGGGTATCAAGTTTGCCGGAGCAGTTTTCTGTCTGACTGGCGACAGAGGTTCGGTAGATACCATGCTGCGCTGTCTGGGCGCCGAAACTAATTCCAGTGTGAACAAGAGCGTCGACTATTTGGTCATAGGCACCCCAGTTAGCCGCAGCTGGCTATATACTAGCCATGGTTGCAAGATCGAGAAAGTCCTGCTGATTAAGCGAGAGGGCTGTGACATCAAGATCATCACCGAGCTTACGCTGCTCAAATACAAACGCTAGATCCTATTTCTATTTAGAAGTATTGGGGGAGCTATGTCTACCGAGTTACTCTTTTCACTCTGCAATATGGCCATTATCCCGGGTTGGTTGCTATTGGTGTTCTTGCCGAAATGGAAATGGACGCTGGGATTGATCTCCAGTGCTATTATTCCCTTCACCCTGGCCTTGATTTACGGGGGTCTCTTCTTGACGCGGCTTGGCTCGATGCCGGAAGGTGGAGGCTTCGGGACTCTTCCCGAGTTGATGATTCTTTTTTCCGACCCCTACCTGGTAACGGTGGGCTGGATACACTATCTCGCGTTCGATTTATTTATAGGGAGTTGGGAGGTGCAGGATGCACAGAAGCAGGGAATTTCACACTGGTTCGTGATTCCCTGCCTCGGTCTAACGCTGATGTTGGGGCCAATTGGCTTTGCGCTGTATTTGCTGCTGCGCTATGTGAGCAAGCGCAAGCTTTTGGTTTTCGAGCAGACCTAGCTTTGTCGCTAGAGTGACTAGCGCCCCATAAGGCCCTTTATGGCCGCAGGAATGTCTGCGGGGAAGACCACAAATTTGGAATTGTCCGAATCGGATAGATTCTGCAACGAGCTAATGTATTTCTCGCCCAGTAGATAAACTACCGGCATTTCCTTCTCGCCAATCGCTTCTGTGACCAAACTAATAGATCGCTTGCTTGCTTCGGCGAGAATTACCTGAGCTTCTGCCTCGCGCTTCGACGCCTCCAGTGCACCTTCTGCCTGCAGAATTGCAGCCTGCTTGTCGCCGTCTGCCCGGGTTACCGTTGCTCTTCGAGCTCGCTCGGCCGCCGCCTGTTCTTCCATGGCGCTTTGCATGGTGGGTGAAGGATTGATGTCCTGAATCTCTACGGTCTTAAGTGTGATACCCCAGTCGGCGATGTCATCGGAAATCGCTGCCTTGAGTTTAGCCTTGATGTGGTCTCTGGAAGAAAGCGCGGCGTCCAGGGTCATCTCGCCTACGATGGAACGTAGCGAGGTCTGGACGAGAGTTTGTATCGCAAAGACATAATTCTCGACACCGTATACAGCCTTCTCGGGCGATACGATATTGATATAGGCCACGGCGTTAGTAATAAGTACCGCATTGTCCTTGGTGATTACTTCCTGCGAGGGAATGTCCAAGACGATATCCTTGGTTGTTACCTTGAAGGCGACTTTGTCAAAGAAAGGAATGATGATGTTGAGGCCCGGGTTTAGTGAGCTGTGATACTTGCCCAGGCGCTGTACGACCCATTTAAAGCCCTGAGGCACCTGCCGTACGCCCTGTCCCAGCGTGGTAAGCACGAAAATAACGAGCGCGATGGCTAGAATTGTTCCAATTTCCATTATTATTCTCCTTGGCTAGAATGCGAGACCCTGAATTGAAGTCCTTATGCCTTTGTCACGATTAGTGAGTTGCCAGACAGATCCACTACGCTGACTCGATCGCCAGCGGTTAACACATCTTGAGATATGATTAACCATTCATCTGACCCAAGAACAGGTGCAGGAAAGCGGAGCTTGCCGAATTTGTCGCCGTTAGGGGGGTCTAAAACCTGGCCAATTTCTCCTAATAAAGCTTCTCTGGATAGCCCTGCCTTGGTTTTATCTAGCGAAAGCGGTTTAATAATTTTGAACCAGCCGACTGCGAACAGGCTTGAAGAGAAAGTCCAAACAATAATCTGTGCCGTTTCTGACATTCCTGGGATGATCAGCATTGCTATGCCGACACTCAGCGCTCCGGCCCCGAACCAGAAGATAAAGAAGGAGCCTAGAAAGATCTCGCTTAGCATGAGAATCAAGGCCAGAACTATCCAGTGCCAATACAGAAGCTCAAACGCCATAACGGTTCTCCTTTTTTGACTTGTACATCTGTGTTGCAGCCGGCATTTTCAGTGGCTCGCAGCAAATATCTTCTGTCTATACTGATCTGTTTTCCGGGTCTAGTAAACAGATATGGGATTATTTTAGCCAATTTCTACCAGGAAACTGGCGGCTTGCCTTTAGCCCACTCGTGGCGGTGCTTTTAAGCACTCTATGGGGCAACGCAGACTGATAAACTCGTTCAAATCTGGCAGAATAGCGCACCGAATTACAGTAACGGAAAGTAAAGCCGCAGGCCTATGACCAAGACTTCCCAATTGTCAGAGCCCCATCTTCATATGGGCGGCGAGGGCCAGGCGATGCATTTCGCCGCCGCAAACGGGTATCCGCCGGGTGCCTACCGGGCCTTTCTGGAACCGTTCGCCCAGAGCCATGAAGTAATCGCCAGTTTGCATCGGCCACTGTGGGAAACGCCACCCGATCTGGCATCATTTTCTTCCTGGGATGTGTTGGGCGAAGATATCGGTAAGTTGGTCGATCAGATTGATAAACCGGTTATCAGTGTTGGTCATTCCATGGGTACGGCGACAATTCTAATGGCGGCAATACAGCGCCCGGGATTGTTCAAGTCGCTGGTTCTGATCGAGCCGGTATTGGTGCCGCGTCGTTACCTCTACGCGCTGCGCTTCTTTAGTCGCTTTTCGCCAAATACAATTCCGCTGGTGAAGAAAACTCTGTCTAGGGTGGATCGCTTCTCCAGCAGGGAGGAGGCATTCGAGCACTATCGGCCTAAGCCTGTGTTTAGAGAAATCAGCGATGCCGTACTTTGGGATTACGTTCAACACGGGACGCGAGAGATAGAGTCGGGAGTCTATACGCTTTCCTATAGCCGAGACTGGGAAGCCCGCTGCTATACGCTGGTTCATAATCTCTGGCACCTACTGCCAAAATTGCGTGTGCCCACGCTAGCTATACGCGCACAACATTCGAATACGCTAGGCCTGTCTTCCTGGAACAAGTGGCGTGGCATGTCATCGAACGTCGACTTTGTCGAGATCGAAGACGCGGGTCATCTGGTGCCCTTTGAGAAGCCGGATCAGCTTGCCGCTGCGATCCTGTCGTGGATACAGCCACAAAAATAGACCTTAGAAATAGACCCTTAGAAATAGAGCCTCAGAGATAGTCCCGCGAATAACTTTTTTCCTCTGCTGTGCGTTTTGTAAACCAATTGGCTCACCCTGCGTTCTATTGAGCAAGGGTTGAGCAGTTGGGTCGCAAGTCCAAATCTGGCTCAATCAAACAATCAACTAACTAATTAATAGTCCATTGGTGTACCGAACGGGTACAGAGGAGACAAGCGAATGTTAAGGCTCTCACGCTTGGTGCTCATTGTGCTGGGATTCTATGTAATGTAGCCTGCCTCCCATGCGCGGGATGGCGAAGATACAAAGGCGCTAGAAAAATAGCGGAGCCAGCGACAGGCTCAAGATAGTAGGGCGGGGACAGAGGAGTTGCGTCAACTTGAACAGAAAGAACGCGAGGCTCACCGAGCCTAGGGGCAACGATGTTACCGTTGTCGCCGATTTCAGCGGTGGTCTATTCTAGCTGCGGCGTTCGATTAACGGATTCGCTGTCGATGTGCCTGTGTACTACAACGTTGAACTTAACACCGGCGGTGGCAGTATCAATGTTGGCGATATTAATGGCAAAGTAGAGGCTGATACCAGCGGCGGCAGTATAAGCGTCAGCGTCGTAACTGGCGGCGACGTGAACATGGAAACCTCAGGCGGAAGTATCGATATCGAGAAGGTCGACGGTGATGTATTGGCCGATACTTCCGGAGAAAGCATAGACATAGGTGAAGTTACCGGTGAAGTGAGTGGCGATACTTAGGGGTGCAATATCACTATCAATGGCAGTGAGGGGCCGGTTGAGGCAGATATTTCCGGCGGTAATATTACTGTGAGCAATTCGCGCTCTGCTGTAAAAGCCGAGACTCTGGCAGTCGTATAGAAGTTGAAATTACGGCTACATCTGGCAGCCCCATCAGCTTGCGAACTCCTAATAGCGGCAATCACATTGTTAGTGCTTGTGACTAGGGTGTGTGTCTAGAGTATGTACCTCTAGTTTAGTAATAGTGAGTTACTAGCAATAAAAAGGGGCCAGTCAGGCCCCTTTTTATATTTCTCAATTCTGTTTCTCCTGGCACTTAGAGCCAGCTCTTGCGAATAAGCTCTTCCGGGATTTTGTCTTTAATCTTTTCATGTAGCTGCGGTAGCTTCGACCAGTGCAGCCCGCCTTTATAATGATGCGCCGTGTGGTAACCAAGGTTTCCCGTGAACAGGTTGTACCAGTAGTTCAGATTATTAAAAGAGGCTTCGAATTCATTCTTTGTATTCAGCCCGGCGTGATGCTCGTAGGTTGCCCAGGCCGTTATAAATAAACCCATGATCATGGGGAGTATAAAAAGCAATATTCCCGCGGCTGGCTTGTAGATTACAAGACCTGTGAGGATCGCGAAGGTGATAATAGAAAAGAGGATGAAATCGCGCTGTTCCTTGGGATGTTTCTTGCCAACTTGGTAGCCGCGATAGTAAGCCGTCGCGGCAATCTTCAAGCTGTATTCCAGTTCGCCCATCTGCGTGCCATCGCCTCGCGTCCAGCGACTCTCATCCATCTTCTGATCTAGGAAATTATTGTGGTGCCCATGCACATGATGCAGGGTCCATAAATTGGTTGTCACGCCGGTGTGTAGCGCATAGAAAAATTCCAGTAGCCGATTTAGTGGTGTCTGAATAAAAGTGGGTGCGTGTTGATGGTGATGATTCCATGCGCAGATTTGCGACTTGGGAATAATCATTAAGTAGAAATAGACCCCCAGTACGTAAGGATTGCTAACTAGGTAATAGAGAGCAAAATCTAATGCGCTGAGGGAGAGTATGAAGAATACCGGCCAGCGGTCTGCAGAATGCTTTAACAATGCCAAAACTGTTTACTACTTACTCTATCCAATTATTAGTAATTGTCGCGAAGATTAGCACATTCCATAGCTCGAGTGCAGTAGCTGGATCAACTTAGCAAGCCGGAGCTCAGATAGAGGGGCGGTAACCACAGTCGGCCGCTAAGCAGCAGGGAGCTGGTTACCAGCAAGAGTAGGCTGCAGGCAGCGAGGTGCGAGGCCATGATTCGTGGTCTAAAGCAGTAGAGCTCGGCGATCAGTGAGCAAACCGCGAGCACGCTGCGTTTAAACTCCAGCTAGCGCTCGATTAAGGCATAAGTATCTGTTTTTAAATAGTAAATAAGAAAGAGAACGGCAAATTCGGCGCCGGCCACATCGGCGAGCAGCACCACTTCCAGGGCAAACGGCGCCACGGCGAGAATGATTATGACGAAGGCTATCTTCTTCAGCAGCGGGCGGTCTAGTTTCATTGCAGGCCTCTTCTGTTATTTATTATTCGTATCTCAGCGCATCGATTGGGTCGAGATTGGCCGCCTTGGCGGCTGGCAGGATGCCGAAGAGCACGCCGACGAAGCCGGAGAAGCCTAGCGCCAGGCCGACGGACCAAAGAGGGATGCTAGCCGCGGTAAAAGAGGGGATGCTTCTGGAGATCAGTGTTCCCAAGCCATAACCAATAGCCAGGTCAAGCAATCCACCCAGCAAGGACAGTAGAAGTGCGTCAATTAGAAATTGCATGAGAATATGATGCTGCTTCGCGCCTATCGCCTTGCAGATTCCAATCTCTCTGGTGCGTTCAGTGACCGATACCAGCATGATATTCATGATGCCAATGCCGGTCTTCTTATGATTGCCGACTGATAGGGCTGAACTGGCTGTGCTACAGCTTGTTATGAGTATATGGGGCCTGTCATTAGGGTTTCAGGCAAATGGCCAGCTTCGTAGTCAGATACGCGGCATTCGGCTTCGCTGAAATGCGCAGCCGGGCTTGCTGCGGTCTGTAGCTAGTGAGCTACTCCACAGCCTTTTCCACCGCTCGCTTAAATGCGGGCCGGGCCTGATTTTGCTCCAGATAACTATTCAGCGTTGGATAGGAATCGAGGAGGCCCAGGCGTTTTGCCAATGAGACGACGTAGGTCATACCAAAATCGGCAGCGCTGAAGGCTTCGCCAAGAATGTACTCTCTATCCCCCAATTGGTCTGCGATGTGACCCAGGTGCAGTTTTGTTTCTCGTTCGCTGTAGGGAGTCAGTGTGACGTGGGGTTCCTTCGACCGCAGTAGCAGCATGGTTACCAGTAGTGGGCAAAACACGGAGCCTTCCGGGTAGTGCAGCCATTGTGTAAATTTCGCCCACTCTTGAGACTGTGACCTTGGTGGCGAAAATTTATTCTCAACATCGAATTTTTCCAATAGGTAGCTTGTTATCGCGCCGGATTCGGACAGCATGATATCGCTGTCTTCGATCACTGGCGATTTGCCTAGTGGGTGCACTGCCTTTAACTCTGCAGGCGCAAGAAACGTTTTGGGATCTCTGTGATAAACTTTGATCTCGTAGTCTATGCCAAACTCTTCCAGTTGCCACACGGTAAATAGTGAGCGGCCGATACGTAGGTGGTGAAGTAAAATCATTACTGGGTCCCTTATAAATCCTTGTGCTGGTGCTTCGCTGAGCTCCGAATAGTCTCACGTTGCCTTAGGCGCTGCCAAGGTTAGAGTGGAATGCTTGCTCGGTTGCACGTCGCGCGAGCCATAAGATGACAATGATAAAACCCGAATCAATAAGCTATAGCTACCTACTCGAGAAAGCCTGGCCTATCATTCTCGCCAATGCTGCGGCACCGCTTCTGGGTCTCGTCGATACGGCAGTCATCGGTAACGTGGGCAGCGTAATCGATCTGGGCGCCATCGCCTTCGGCGCATTGATATTCTCTTTTGTGTATTGGAGCTTCGGCTTCTTGCGCATGGGTACAACCGGCTCCGTGGCGCAAGCTCTGGGTGCCGGTGACCAGAGTGAGATTCGCGCCGTGCTGGGTAGGACTCTGCTATTGGCTGTGGCACTGGGAGTGCTGCTTATAGCCCTGCAGTGGCCGATCCGTTTGGTCGCGCTATCACTACTCGATGGTAGTGCTCCGGTGGAGGCCGTCACTCAACAATATTTTACTATTCGCATATGGGGTGCACCTGCCACCCTAGCGATGTTTGCTCTGACGGGTGTGTTGATCGGCCTGGGAAATAGTCGCCAGTTGCTTCTGGTGCAGCTGCTGCTGAACGGGCTCAATATATGTCTCGATATAGTCTTTGCCGGTGTTCTGGGCTGGGGTGTCGAGGGTATTGCTCTGGGCACCATCATCGCCGAATGGCTTGCGGTGATCTTCGCGACTTGGTTGATTCTGCGTGAGCTGAATGCGCGTCGCGAGCCGGGCGCTGACTTCTGGCCCAGGGCGCGACTGCTCGATATGGCTCAGTTTACGAAGATGCTGGCGGCGAACAGAGACATCATGATCCGCACGCTGTTATTGGTCTTCTCCTTTGGCTTCTTTATAAATCAGAGTGCGCACTTCGGTGATGTCGTGCTCGCTGCAAACCATATCTTACTGCAGCTCATCTCCTTCGCCGCGTTTTTTCTCGATGGCTATGCCTTCGTCGTCGAATCACTGGTCGGAGCTTCGGTAGGCGCGCGTAGAAGAGACTCCTTCGATATGGCCGTAAAGCGCTCTAGCATTCTGGCTTTGGTTACTGCGGCAGCATTGGCGCTATTGCTCCTGGTATTCGGTGATATCTTCGTCGCAATTCTTACCGACATCGAACTGGTTCAGGACGCGGCCCGTAATTCACTCTTCCTGGCCGCTATCTATATCTTCTTTTCTTTTGCGGCCTTTCAGCTGGATGGCATCTTTATTGGTGCTTCATTTACCAGGCAGATGCGCAATGCCGCCTTTCTTTCCATCGCGGTTTATCTGGCAGCCTGGTTACTACTAAAGGATAGGTTTGGCGTGAATGGTCTGTGGTGGGCGATGATTATCTACGTAGCCGCAAGGGCGGATGCGTTGCTGCTGTATTTTTCTGCGCTGAGGAAATCGATCGAAGACTAGTGTAGCGATCGGTCGTCGTCTTTGGGTATTAGATGCGGGTCAAGATGCAGTTGGCCTAGTCGTGCGCCCAGAAGTTCTACTGTGCCTTGAGATCGGACTTCACCGGTGGAGGTGAACTCGAAGCTATAGCGTCGTCTAAGTCGCAGCGAGCCTTCGCTATCGCGCACCGGCCAAACGCCTTTCAACACCATGGTCTGATCCAGCAGTTGTAGCTTCTGCTCTTTGAAATAGCGGTACACGTGAGTCATGGCGATGCTCTTCACCCGGTCCCCCTGCCACCAGAAGCTAATAAGGGCGGCAATGACAGTACTCCAGATGAGAAAAGACAGAGTCACGATGGCATCCAGGCGGGTGAGTTGAAGGTGCTGCTTAGTATAGACGCAGAGTCTCTAGATGAGTACGGCTGATTAACTCAGTCTGTAACTCTTGCGGCGTGCTCTGTGTAGCGTTTTATATGGGGCTCTATAATCTCCAGGGCCGTCTGCTCGCATGGTGGCATCTGCGCATCGCTTAGCTGCAAAGGCGTAACTCGGTCTCCCCAGCGTATAAGTCCTGCGCCCCAGGTTAGGCCTGCGCCGAAGGTGGCGGACAGCACATAGTCGCCTGGTTTGACTCTGCCTTCTTCCAGCGCCTCGGTGAGAGCCACGGGAATCGTGCCCGCCGAAGTATTGCCGTATTTGTGCACATTAACGAAGACTTTATCTTCCGAGATGCCTACGCGTTTTGCGAGTGCATCGAGTATGCGTTTATTCGCCTGGTGAGGCACCACGAGGTTGACTTCGTCCAGCGGAACGCCGGTCTCGGCAAGAACATCTATACAGGCCTGAGACATCGCCTTCACCGCGCGCTTGAAAACTTCCTGGCCTTCGAAGTTCCAGCCTACATAGAGAAACTCATCGCTGAGACGGCTATAGGCTGAACCCAGATTGGTTATCTGTATCGCATACTTTGCATCGGCCTCGCAGCCGATCTTCGCCGCCAACAGGCCTACCTCTTTGTCAGTTGCTTCTATCACTACCGCGCCGCAGGCATCGCCGAACAATACGGCGACATCGCGTCTGGCCCAGTTCATGTAGTGAGAAATAAACTCACCACCGATTACCAGCACTTTCTTGTGAGCGCCGGTTTTAATGAGGTTAGTGCCAATGTGCAGGCCGTAGAGAAAACCGGTACAGGCTGAGTTGATATCGATAGATGCAGCATTTCTGGCGCCTATGGCATCTTGTACCAGTGATGCAGTGTTAGGGCAGAGGCTGTCGTTGGTTAGGCTACCTAGAAGAATGAGATCCAATTCCATGGGATCCATGTCGGCAGCAGCCAAGGCATGTCTTGCAGCTACGATCGCCATGTCTGAAAAGCTCGTATGGCAGATGCGACGTTCGCTTATACCCGTTCTGGAGGTAATCCATTCGTCTGAAGTATCGATGAATGTGGCGAGGTCATCGTTGCTGAGCACCGCAGGTGGTACGCATTTTCCCCAGCCGGTGATTTCAGCGTGGTACATGTAGTTTCTCCAAGTTATCCGGGCCGGTTATTTCGATTGTTCAGTGCCAAAATGGCAAAGAATAAACTATTTTTGAAATAGAATCGGCTAAACCCTTTCTTGTTATATTGACCGCTGGAAATTATTCTTTACCCGTGTGAATTATTGCCTTGTCTCAACGGGTGCAGCGCGCCGTTAGTGGCTGAAGCATACTTCATTTCCTCAGGCCATGATAGCCTCCAGCCCAGTAAGCGGGGCGCTTCCAGCACTTTAGGAATAGAATGGGAAAGTCGTCACACTTAAGACAGAACCGGGATAAGGAAATTGGCTTGAAACAGGCACTAAAATTATTTTGCTTCGCATTACTGCTGCTGCCGGTCAGCGCATTAGCCGAATTCGATCACAGTCAATGGGATAGCTTGCTGCGCAAGCATGTAAAGGTTCAGGGCGCTGGAGTCGCTACTCAGCTTGACTACGCTGGCATGGCCGGAGATCAGGCGCAGTTGAGTGCCTATCTCGCCGCGCTCGCGGCGGTTGACCGCGCCAGCTTCGAGGTTTGGGATACAGCATCCCAGCTCGCCTTCCTGATCAACACCTATAACGCATTGACCGTCGATCTCATCCTGGATGACTATCCCGATATCGACTCAATCAGGGATATTGGCTTCCTGCTGTCCTCGGCCTGGAATCAAGACATCGCCAGTCTGTTTCGCGAGCCGGTAACGCTCGACGAGATCGAGCATGAGATGATTCGTGGCTGGGATCGCTACAAGGAACCCAGAATTCATTTTGCCGTCAATTGTGCCGCGATAGGCTGCCCTGCATTGCGTAACGAAGCCTATGTGAGCGACAGGCTCGAGAGGCAATTGGAGGAGAGTACGAAGTTGTTTCTGTCTGATCGCAGTCGTAACTATTTCGACAACGGGCGACTGTATGTTTCCAGCATCTTCGACTGGTACGAAGAGGATTTCGAGAGGGGTTGGGGAGGAATCGATTCGGTGGCGGAGTTTCTAGCTAATTACCCGAGTGAGTTGGGGCTGGATGGGCAGACCGTGGGCAGCCTGCGAGCGGGCAATCTTCGAATTCGCTACCTGCGTTACGACTGGGATCTGAACGACGTTCCTTGATGTAAGCCCCGGGGTGACTCTCATCCTGATTATGCTAGAATCGACGGCGGAAGAGTATCATCCCCGGTGGGGTGCCCGGACTTCAAACCCGGTGAAGTCTGTTAATAACAGGCTTGGTGGGTTCGACTCCTGCCTCTTCCGCCACACACTCGTTCAGTAGTCTTCAGCTATAATCAGTAAAACTAAAATATCCCGATATATATAGCATATTATTGTTCAAAGCGGTTCAACAAGACTTCCTAGAATGCAATAGTTTTAGTAACATCTGTAGTAACACTGATGTTTATTTAAGGCTAGATGCCGCTTATGCCCCGAATAGCGAAGCCATTAACTGACACTCAAATACGAAACGCTAAACCCAAGTCGAAGGAATACAACCTTGCCGATGGGCAAGGCCTGTATCTGCGGGTCAAGCAGAGCGGGTCGAAGGAGTGGGTCTTCAACTACTATAAGCCGATTAGTGGAAAAAGAACGAATAAAGGGCTTGGTATTTATCCAAATGTATCTCTCAAAGTAGCAAGAGACAAACGTCAAATCTATCAAGAGCTGCTAGCTGAAGGGCATGACCCTGCTGAGTATCTCGCAAAGAAGAAAAACGAGCAGGCTAGCGTCGCTGCAAATACGCTTCGGAAAGTCACTGAGCTTTGGCTAGAAACGCGAACCGACATCACAGCTCGATATGCTCGTGATATTAAAAGTTCATTGACCACGCATGTAATGCCTAGTTTGGGGCATATTCCGATTACTGACATTACCCCTGTGATGGCTATTAATGCGATTCGTCCTCTTGCAGAGCAAGGTAAAAGCGAGACTGTCTCACGGGTTTGTTCGCGGTTAATCCGAATTATGGGGTTTGCCAAGAATACTGGCCTGGTAGAAGAAAATCGGTTGTATGGAATCAAGGATGCGTTTAAATCTCCTAAGCATAAAAATTTCCCCACGATAGCCCCTTCGGAGTTGCCCGATTTTATACAGCAATTGTCGAGAGCGAGCATCACGCTGACCACTCGGTTATTAATAGAATTTCAACTCCATACGATGGTTCGGCCAGGCGAAGCCGCAGGAGCGAGATGGTCTGAGATTGATTTCGATAACGCGCTTTGGATTATTCCAGGGACAAGGATGAAGAAAGGCAGACAACACATTGTGCCTCTTACCAAGCAGTGCCTCGCAATCTTGTCCGAGATGGAAGTGATTTCAAACCAGTCAGAATATGTCTTTCCCGCAGACAGAAGAGGTAAAGGTCACGTTAGTGCTGCAACGGCAAATATGGCCATTAAACGGATGGGGTATAAGGGCAGGCTTGTATCACATGGGCTGCGGGCATTAGCAAGTACGACGCTTAATGAGCAAGGCTTTAGGCCTGATATTATTGAGGTGGCTCTTGCTCATGGAGATAAGGATAAGGTGCGAGACTCCTATAACCATGCGGAATTTTTGCAACAACGCGGAGAGATGATGGCATGGTGGTCGAACCACATAGAATCCGCCAACCTTGAATTAAAGGGAGTGAGAAATGTCGCAATCGAGGTTTGAAAAAGCAGCACCACTAGCAAGAGAGCTTAAAACTTGGAATCACAATGATGTAGCTCAAGTAGTCAAGGAATCGTTGGGTTCGCAAAGTCAAAGTGCTGGAGCCTTGGGAGCCGCTGATTCTAGAAAAGGCATGGCTTTGGAGGCTGAGAGTCAAGCTAGGATAGATTATGAATTTGATAATCCAATGGAGTGCTTCCACACACATGTCGCTGTTGGCTTAAATCCTCCGCTCGAGGTGATGATTTGCATGGAACGATGCATACGAGACTACTTTCTTGCTGGAGGAAAGATTTCCTTAGATAAAGCTTTTTTTGGCAAAGAGCATGTGGCAACGAAGAGTTATGCAAAGCTAAATTATGATAAGAGCCTACACTCCGAGTATGCTTTCTTCGACGCAACTAAAAATTCCTCAAAAAGAAAAAGTTTAGAGGGCAAGGCGGAGGAATTCTTGTCTAAACGCCTTGGAGACCATTCAACGGACATAGCTACCTTCTTAAAGGGCTATAGTCGTTGGAAGTCTAATAAAAACAGTTAGTTAGTTCGGACAAATTTTTGAAATCCGTGTCCGTGACGAATTTTCTTATGTGACTAAGCTAGTGCCATGTTCAACAAGATACAAGAGGTATCAAACATGGATGCTAAGTCTCACAGTAAGTCTCGAATAATTCGATGGCCAGAAGTTCATGAAAGGGTCGGTTATTGTCGAACTAATATCTACTACCTAATTCAATCGGGGGATTTTCCATCACCCATTAAGCTTGGCTCAAGAGCAGTAGGGTGGCTTGAAAGCGATGTAGAAAACTGGATTGAATCTCGAATTGAGCAGTCGCGAAGCGGAGGTGAAATATGAGCCTCCGAAAATGCATAAATGAAAAGTGCCGAGACTGTATTTATGACTCAATCGTACCTGGCACATGGCGACAACAAGTAACTCTCTGTAGCGTCAAATCATGTGCTTTATACGATGTAAGGCCGAAGTCTACCCGTCCTATTCCCGAATCAGTTCTATCCTACTATGGGGTCGATTTGGCCGAATATCAGACTCTGACTGAGGCCTAGCTCGTGCGTAATCGCAAAGCCAAGAGCAAGGCCATCATGTTCAAAGGATTCTTTCATTTACATAGGCCGCTGCTTGACTGTGAAGATTTTATATCGCTCAAAGGAAACAGTATTAAGCTTCTGATCGATCTAGGCAGTCAATTCAACGGGTACAATAATGGCGACCTTTGCGCGAGCCTCTCGGTCATGAGAAAGCGCGGATGGAATTCGAATCAGCAGCTCGCGAAAGCTCTTAAAGAACTGTTAGAGCGAAACCTAATAGTTCAGACAAAACAAGGTGGTCTGAATCTCGGTCCGAATTTGTATGCGATAACTTGGCATCGCATAAACGAGTGCAATGGGAAGCTTGATGTTAATCCGACCACGGTCGCTCCGAGGAGCTTCAGGTAAAATTAGATGCACCACACCGTATATTGGTACGAGCTACACCGTATATTGGTGCGAGAGACTAGTGCGACTGCACCGTATGATGGTGTTAACTGAACCGCATGATGGTTAAGAAAGTGGAGTTTTGAGGCTTTTACTACACCGTATTGTGGTGACCTTTATAAACTTTACCATATGCATAACACTCAGAAGCACATTGGTTATGTCAGATCGATGGAGAGTTATTGAGTCGCTGTCTCTTCAGTTATCCTGAGACGAGTTCTGCAATTGGTTTGGCGGACCTATTGATTGGGAAGCGTAGATCTTGACGAGAGAAAGTTAGGAACTTGGTGACTAACGTGGCTGATGTGGCAAGCTAGCCTCGTGCTACCACTTGGCGGCGAATAGATAAGTATCAGTAAAAATTAAAATTTACAACTGGTTGGGAGCGCCTCAAGTATATCTCTAAAGCCTTGCTCTACAAGACCAATTCTCCAATTCCAAATGTCCTTCATTTCACACACAAAAAGATCTTCGCGAATTGCACGTAGCTTTGCTTCCCAGACAGATTCAGTCATTAAGCCGTTGCTGTACTGAAAGTAATCATTTTCATGAAGTGTCCATTGGATATTCAGTATATTCCTAGCACCTTTTTCAGCACTTGTGAAAAGGCTATCGTTGTCTGGAGCTTTCGAAGCCGCGGTAAAAAAATCTAAATTAGCTGCTGTATAAGTACCGATAAACGAAATGACAACGTTCATTCTATTATTCATCTGATCAGCAACGGCTAATTGGCGTGCTTGCCTAAGTTCGAAGCCCACAAATATTAAGGAGATAACGACTGCTGCTGCGCTGATTAGGGAAATTGCACGCTCTGTCATGGAAATATCCGTAAAAAGGTTAAAGGCTCTTTAAATTCGCAGCCTTCTCCCAACACATTTTGGGTTCAAGCATGCATTTTCATAAAAATTTCGCCTCGTTTAATTATTCGAATTATATTCAGAAATTAGAGAATTAGCTAATGCCGTAGTTATTTGTGTTGCAGATGAACGTTATGCCAATTACGAAGGTGTACTGCCTGATAGGAAAACTTACTAGCCAAGTGTGAATGGTGAGCAGGCAGCCTAAATAAGAATTATTCTCATTTGAATACTGTTTAATCTAATTGAAATCACAGCAGATGCCCGCCATTCGCGGACTTACAGACGAGCAATCACTGATTTAATTCGGTTGAAGTTAGACTTTTAAATACGCTACTAGCGCGGGTCTTTTGGGAGGCAATCGACCGTATTTCTAATGGCAATTGGAGGCGATGGGTACTCAACGCCATAAAAGACAAGCGCGAGGATGTTGGACGGGCAGCTCATCTCAGAGGTGTGCTACTTGATGCAGCGATGCGAGGTCAGTTTAGCGCCTAACGAGCTGTCTGAGCGTCTTCGCTCTGCGCTAAGAGACTTGATTAAAGAAGAACCGCGAAGACCTCATGGCGCGTTATGCGGCCTTCTAGGTGCTATATTCCTTAATCTTGAGCCGGTTGCTATACGCTAAAAAGACTGCAATGGTAATTAAGCGATTCGTATACGAAGCAACAAAGTGGTACTGTTCAATCTTAGATATTCTCACGTTTGAAATAGCTTCCAAAATAACAATGGTAAGGTCTAACATGACTCGGAAATACTGCAAAAAAACGTTCGCCGGCCTATTATTTTTTTGTTTATCTAGTTTTTACAACGTGTCCACTGCAGTCGAAGCTGGAGATGTGCTATTTGACGGTTCGATACTTACAGTTCCGTACGTTGAAGTAGGTAGCGTGGCCTACGAAATCAGACTTGCGCCTTCAAATAGCTCTTCGCTAAAAAATTCAGACTGTTTAGTTACTTGCCTTGAACTAGTTTTTGCCGGCCCTAGCAGCATTGAAAAGCCTCGTAATCCTCCAACTTTTGATGGTTCGGTATTACATGCACCACGTGTAGTAGTCGGAGAAAACCTATTTGCAGGGAAATTCAAATATCTATCAGATTACTCAGAAAACTACTTTTTCTCAGTTACAGAGGCCGATTTAGCGCCAATATTTAGCGAAACTGACCGGCAATCTTGGACGTCTGACGAACTTGAGGCGCAATATGGATTCTGCCGCGAATCAGCATATAGATGGGATACGCCATTTCCATTTGGAGATTTTAATAACGACGGTATTGAGGATTTTTTTGTTCCCATTGTTTGTTATCAAGGCCCGTTACCGGATTTCGGCGGGGATAATGATGTGTCTGTGAAATCAGGATGGTTCTTCTTTTGTTCAAACCTTGATGCCACTTATAACAACTGCTCAGAAAAAATATTTGGCGAAAAATTCATTGACACCTCAAAAAACGGCGGCAAGGGAGGAAGCCCTTATCACCACAACACTGAAGAACCGAAGGATTTGAATGGAGATGGATACCTTGACTTTGTTCTGACAATTAACAGGGACGATGGTATAGGCCGTGAAAAATTTGATGCCATTTCCGCAGATGGCTATCAAAAAGCCATCGATCAATGCTTTTCTGGCGATTCAAAAAGTGCGGATATCTACTCGACTGAGGATCTGGGATTGTGTGCATATTTCTCAGACCAATACGTTTTTTTAAGCAAGGATGATGGAACTTACTCAAATATCCGAGTGCCTTGGCCGTCTCATTGGGGACACGCCGTAAGATCTTTACCCAACGATGTTGGCGGCTTTGACTTGATTTCAATTGGATATTACAAGCCCTATGCGGCGCGTATTGATGGTGCGTCAGTAATTGATGTGACTACCGAATACGAAGGATTTGATAACTTCGAAGAAATCGCTCAGGTAAAACCATACGTTGGGGGGTATTTCGAATTTGATGGCACGGGTTATTGGATATCTAACGGAATATCATCGAATAGGATTACTAATCTTGCAGAATATTCGAATTTTGACATTGATACAGGTTTTTTTGGGAAAGTAATCGGAATTTCTTTATGGAAATGGCTGCCTGGGTCAGGCTTTGAGTTTTCGGATTACTACATTCCGCCAGTAACTGACTTTTTTAATTATACCGATGAATTTGGATTTGAAAAAACCGGTCTTTACCAGAAAGGAGTGCCGTTATTTGGAGGTGGTCAATATCTATTCATGAAACAGGCTTTGCTCAAACTTGAGGAAGGGTCGATTTTGGTTGCTACAGGAGAATCAAATGGCTTTTTAGAGGATATTCGAAGAACAGTCCCAGATGGTTTTCAAGTTCAATCGACGAGCGATCAACACGTACCTGATTCTTTGTATGCTACTTCAGTACTAGAGGGCTTTGTAATAAGTGAAGGGAAGATAACTGCGCGAGTGCAACCCGTAATAGAAGGCGACGTCATGTTTAATAGTCCGGGTATGTATTTCCGAGACTTTGAAAACGATGGATTAGACGACATGGTGACTATAACGGGCATGAAGGTTCAAGGCGGTGCATACATCAACGATGGCCTTGGAACACTGAAACGAATTGATACGAACTCAATCCTGCCGTCCATACCACGGACTTCAGTTGGAAATAACATGCACTTATTTTGGCCCTTGAGAAATAACGGTACTCTGGATATTTTGTATATGGAAGTTGGTAGTTATAACAGGCCAATTTTTTGGAATATTAATGACGATAATATTTTTCGAGCTGGAGATGTGGGATTAATTAGAAGTAATTATCCAATATCTCGGTTTCCTCTAACGACGGTCGATAACGTCATCGAAAAATTTAGAGAATGCGCTATAGCTCCTAGCTGGTCGTGGACATGCCCTTACTAGTAGTTACTCAATAACTCAAGCCTGCAGTGGTAATCACGCCTCTGCAGGCTTTTGTTTATGCGTCACTTGTAACCGGCTACAGGCAGGAGTTAAAGCATCTACCCTTTAGCTTAATCGCCACAACGCGGCCATATTTCGATACCCTTACCTCTGATAAATACGATATGTCCGCCACAATGCGCGATAGTTACACTCAGATACAGGCTCACTTCCTTGCCTCGCGTCAAATCCCTCTCTTCCCATATCCCATCTTGCAGCTATTGACGAAGCCGTCTCACCGACTTCGGTCATTACGTACTGTCTACCTTGAACAGTATCGTTATTCCCTGGTCCTATGGCACGATGCGTTAGTTGCATAAGCGTGTCGTCGCCTTGGCTTTGCCAGTTAGACGCGATGTGGTTAATTCGTTGCCATGCATCTTGCAGGGTTCGGCCCTCATTGAGTCGACAAAACCGAGTAGTCATTAAAGTCTCGTCACTCGGTGGAGCGCCTCCAGGAACATTGCGTACCCGAATAATTCTTCTAGTGGCAGGGTCGCAGTCCATAATATCTGTTCTTGTCACGCTAGGGCGCTGACGAGCAGGAGCACTATCAAGGGAAGCTGTATATATTTCCTCGCTTCTTTCTATATATTCACTCCATGATGAATAGTATCTCGCTATACGAAAATCATGTTCGTATCCATTGGGCTTTACTAAGGGTTGACGGTAAAAAATCTGATTCGCAGCCCAATCATTTCTGGAGGCGTTTCTCCCCCAACGGACCGTCTCCTCCATATCCACGCCTGCCCTAAAGTTGCAATCAACATATGAAACTATCGCACCAGGTGGCATATCCTGAGCTTGAACAGCGGTTGTGATAATTAATCCACCAAACACGGAAATAAGCGTTTTATTAATGAATATTTTCATAATATACTCCCTTTACCCTATGTTTAAGACGACTCTAAATTCCTCTATCTTTCCAGTGTACAACGTGACTTTCTGCCATTTGGGTGGGTCGACACGATAGAAGGTCGCTTCCTGAAATTCTGTCTTCCGTTCCTAGATAGAATTCATCAAAAAATTCTGCGAACCCTTCTCGAGAGTTACCAATCCGACGAATAGTGACACGCAGACCAGCTGAATCGTCATCAGGACCACCAAAAATAAGATTTGAAAGCTGAGCGACTGTCTTGTCAGCGTTTCGCTCCGACTGACCCTCCGAAACAGCGCGATTAACTCGAGTGTAAACCTCTGACAAACTTACTCCTGGATTTACCTCGCAATTCCTTGCCTGTACATAAGCAACTTCTGTGTCTTCATAAGCAGTGTCGCGATTTGAGCCTACGACACGAGTGGATTGAAATCGTCGATTCTGATTTTCACACACGTATAAATCGGTTGGACTCAAATTGCCGTCAATTATCGCCTGATTCCAGTGCTGCATATTGTCCCAACTGACGACACGATAAAACTGATTCGGCGCGTTGTTCGTGCCAGCGATTGGCCGTCTGAAAAACACCTGATTAGGAGAACTCTCAGTGTTTGTATATCTTCCTCTCGCTTCTTCTAAGGCTTGGCTGAAGCCAATTCCTTCATTGAGAAAACAGCTAGTAACCACATAAAGCGAATTGGCAGGCGGAAGATTTTGAGCAAATAAGGTAGCGGGAAAATAAAGCAAGATTAAGAGCGAAAGAGTCTTGAGCGATTTCATAGCGAGCACCGACTATTTAATTTTAATTCAGGGATGCAGTCGAAAAATCTACCATTGAATTTTTCGGATGTAAAGCAATTGGTATCTGTAACGATAATTTCATAATACTGAAATAAATTTGCACGACACTAGCCCATGATGCACCATTTTCGTGCATTTCCTCTCGCTGCATACTAGAAAACTTAGATGATTGATTGCCTTCGAAAATCATCATTTCACCCGTCCCGATTACTGACGAAAAAGTAATTAATTAGCTATAACTAGGAGTCCAGTCATGTCTTCAAAAATACCTGTAGCAATATCATTTACTGGAGTGGCCAATTTTCTTGGCGTGGTTGGAATTATTGGCTCTTTGATTTTTGTCGGTTTAGAACTTAGACAGAATAAAAAACTTGCGACGACGAATGCATATCAAACACGCCTGAGTGAAATGCAGCAAGCCCAGCGAAATCTTGCATTGTCAGGTGACCTGGCTGAAATACTGAGTAAGGCAACAAGTCTTGGCGCTGATGCTCTGACAGAAACTGAATTACGCAGAGTGAGAGCCTGGGAGACGTCCGCCCAATGGCGGATGGAAAGTCAATTTTACCAGTATAAACAGGGCTTTCTAGACAAAATCGCATTGGAAAGGACGCTTGATGACATCGTCAGTATGGGAATCTATGAAAAATGGGAAGATTTAGGTTTAGTAGAACGACTTTATCCTCCTGAATGGAAAGCCATGATTGAAAGTAGAAAAAAGGTTCAGGAGTAGATTAGATGACTTCAAAAATACCCGTAGCAATATCATTTACTGGAGTTGCCAATTCTCTTGGAGTGGTTGGAGTAATTGGTTCTCTGATGTTTGTCGCGATGGAACTTCAGCAGAACCAGAAGATTGCACTCGCGAATGCGCAGCAACAAAGAACTAACGCAATCCTCCTAAATTTCGACACATATACAGCCTCTGGGTTGGATTGGCAGTCCTTCATGCTTGAAAACAACCTCGAGTACGGCTACTCCAAGGATTTAATCGCTCGAAGGAATACGTATCATTCCTCGTGGTTCCTATATGAAAACGACTACTTTCAATATATGCAGGGCCTGATGGACGAAGCTGTTTGGCAGGCAAAACTGCGAGCATTCCAAGATTGGTACAACAGATGCGACTTGAGAGACTTGTATACTTCACGCTCGAGGTACATGCCTGATGGTTTTACTGCGGTAATAGAATCATTCCCCGACGAATGCGCTGAATAAAGGAAAGCCCCGATGTCTTCAAAAATACCCGTAGCAATATCATTCACTGGAGTGGCCAATTTTCTTGGTGTTTTAGGAGTAATTGGTTCTCTGGTTTTTGTCGGATTAGAGTTAAGGCAAACCCAAAAGATTGCTATAGCCGCTCAAGTCCAAGCGCGAGCGGAACAACTCACCGAAAGGAATTTAGTGTGGTTACAAGGGCAATGGGAACTGGGTTACCGAATAAGAACGCTGCCGCATAATGAGCTGACGCCAGCTGAAGTCTGGGCTAAAGAAGTCGAAAGCAGCTGGGGAAAAACGATGCAGCAAACTAACTATTACGCTTACCGCGAAGGTCTTCTAGATGATGACCAATGGAAAGCAGTTAGCAATAGAATATTGCAAGGATGGAATAATTGCGAAATGAGATATACGTATGATTTTGATTACCTTGAAGATGCCTATGTAGAGTATCTTCGCGCATTGCCTGATGAATGCGCTGAATAGAGGAGATTGCAAATGTCTTCAAAAATACCTGTAGCAATATCGTTTACTGGAGTAGCCAATTTCCTTGGTGTGGTTGGAGTAATTGGTTCTCTGATTTTTGTTGGATTGGAGTTAAGGCAAACTCAGCGTATAGCTATTGCAGGTCAAATACAGGAAAGAGCAAAAATGGAAACCGACCGAATCATTAGCTATACGGCGGGGAATATACAAGGGCAGTTGCTGTTTAATCCGTCCAGTTTTGAATTTGAATCCCTAAACGACGAAGAACAATCAATTGCAAGATTAGCGCAAGCTTGGAAAGGCGTAATGCTTCAAAATAATTATTATCAATACCAGATGGGACTCTTTGATGAGAGATATTGGCCTCAGCAAGTCAGACGTATAACAAACTGGCACAATACCTGCGAACTTAGACAGCCAATAGAAAATTACATTGAAGAATTTCAGGAATTTCTACTATCCCTTGAGGATAGGTGCGTCGATTGATGCTCAAACGATACCTAGAACAGCGTCACATTGACCTAGACAGCGGACGAAGTTGTTTAGCGTTGGAGCGTGAATACTGGCAAGCACTTGAAGTCCTGGCCTATGAAGATGGTTGGAACAACTGGCGTGATTTCTTCTACATGCGGGTGCTACCAGGCAAGCCTGAAGACATATCTTTGGCCAGTCATGTGCGGAAGCTGGTGACTGCGTGGTTGCTTAACAACTTTGAAGTGGGGCAGCCAGAACGACCACCCCTTCGACTAACCCGTTTCTTATAAAACGGTGATGTTTTCTGCCTGAGGCCCTTTTGCGCCAGACGTGACGTCAAATTCAACTTTTTGCCCTTCAGCTAGCGTTTTGAAGCCACCGCCGCTGATTGCACTGTAATGTGCAAATACATCAGGGCCTCCTGCTCTTTCAATAAAACCAAATCCTTTGGACTCATTGAACCACTTTACGGTTCCTTCAATTCTTTCTGACATAATAATTTCCAGTAGATAAATCTTTACCCGCCCCTCGTATTGAGGGCAGGCGAGAACGCTTGAACTTGCGAGTTACTTAGAGACTACGAAACGAGGTAATACTAGGAAGACTTCGGTGAGGACTATAAATAGGGTTCGTTAATTGAAGCCAGCGCAGGCTAATAGCATCGACACCCAACGTCAATATATTTACAGATTAAATGTATAACCAATAAATAGGTCAGCATGCTGAGGACTTAAAGATTGATACAGCTTTTGGGCGGCTAGATTGGTTGACTCCGTCCCTAACCACACTTCAACACATTCCTTTTCCTTCGCGAGATTGAAAAAAGTCGACATTAAATTTGTAGCAACGCCGTTCCTGCGATGGTCACAACATGTGTCTATTTCGTCAACATATAACCAGGGCCTGTCTGCATAGGGTTTCCATTCAAGGCGTGCGGAAGCAATACCCATGAGAAAATTTTGACCATCACATTCTAGATAACACGCCAGAAACAATGAGTCTTGCTTCTTTAAATACGCATTTAAACTCGATACTGAATAAAGTTGGATATCATTATCCTCATCCCAAGATGCAGAATTTATATCAAGTACGAGTTTTTCTAGGTCGTCACTGACGCTAATCTCTTTTATTTCCATATCTTTAAGTAGCAATACGATTATTGTTCAGTTTCTACCCTTATTCTGTTTCCGCTAACATGCCTTTCCATTTCAGCACAGACTCGCCCGTATTCATCGCACAGCGCAATTTTTTGTATTCCGCTAGCGGCGTTGGCATTCGGGAATAACCCAATCTGATTGATAGTTTGCAGTGTTAGATTAACTGCGATAATCCCAAACAATATTTTTAACGATTTGTCGTTCATTCTTCACCCTCTTTCCTAGTGTGTTTGCTTTTTCTGCGATAGTCATTTTTTCGGTCCCTGTGAGTAGCAGGTTTGTTCACAGAATTCATATTTTTAGCCACTGGGTTTCTCTTGCTGGCTCTCACTTTGCGGTAGGTATCTTTGGCTATCTGTCTGGCTTCTTCAATCTCTCTAGGCACATTCGGTCTTGGCGGCACCCTCCAGCCAGATTTGTGCATATCTTTGTCTGATTTAGTGTCGTCAGTCATCACTACACGAGTTTGGCAAGGTTTTGATTATTTCGTTGAATCCAGAGGGAAACCATCTCATCCTAAAATCAATAAGCACTCTCATGTCACACTGGTTATAGAAAAAAGAGAGAGCCTGTAACTTGGCGTCCCAAACTGCATCTGTCATCAAGCTTTGGGTGTACTGAAAATAGTCATTCTCATAATTAAATAGATGTGCGTGATAGTTGTTGCGTCGAACTATTTCAGCTTGACTTAGCTGCTCACTAGCTTCTGAATCAGCTTCGTAAACTGTGGATTGCCAATCGACACCAGCTGCATTATTAGAGCCAATCAAGTTTAAAAAAGCCGCAATTCTCTCTTGTTGCTGCTGAGCTTGGGCTATCCTTTGTGACTGTTGCAACTCTAATCCGACGAATAGAAGTGAGCCAATGACACCAAGGACTCCAAGCAAATTTGCGATACCAGAAAAAGAAATTGCAACAGGAATTTTTGAAGACATATTCCCTCCGATTCATTAGTCTCGATTCATAGATTATCTAGTTTGGAGAGGAAAACCGTTTTTTTCAAATCAGCTCACGCAAGCCTGGGTTGGTACTATTACTGAAAAAGGACGTGAAAGCCCTCCCCGCCCCTTATAATTTGGGCCACCCTGGATAGATAGGGCCTGAGAGATAAACTTTCATTCAGTAGACTCTTCTGCCACAAGCGAATCAAGGTAGTCAGCCCAGGTCTGCATCATCTCTGTTCTTTCATGAATAAATGCCGTCCTGTTGTAGGTATCACCCATCGGGTCTTTGACCTTGTGAGCAATTTGAAGCTCTATCAGCACGGAACGGTAATTCAGTCTCTCCTCAAGGATTGTCCTACCCATTGCCCTGAAACCATGGGGACATATTACATCTTTATCAAACCCAAGCGTCCTGAGAGCTGTTCTCACGCCGTTATCGCTCATAGGCCGAGTCCGTAATAGGCTATTGGCTTCATAATTATTCATTCATTATTATCTAAATTATTTCGCTTACTTTCTTTCAATTTATTTAGGCTCATCTT
>Ga0213868_10000398_pt1 | contig 41078 bp, 67 predicted proteins | sample PICome_9_FD_160087 | JGI IMG/M metagenome (GOLD analysis project Ga0213868, IMG submission 160087) | Coastal seawater microbial communities near Pivers Island, North Carolina, United States - PICO127 | ecosystem: Environmental > Aquatic > Marine > Coastal | place: USA: North Carolina...
CTACATTGGTATCGATGAGAACTATGCCGAAAGACTTACATTCGGATACACATACTTTGAATCTGGTATTGCTGTCAGTATCTTTGTAAGTGGACTGTTTGCTGTTCCTGAACTCGTAAGCCTTTTCGTCAAACAACCAAAGGTAGAAAATCTTAATGCTAACTTTCGTCACGTAATGCTGGGTATAAAATCGTGGTATAAGTATAGAAAGGTGGCATTGACTGGCGGATTAATAGGATCATTTGTTGGAGCTCTCCCTGGTGTGCACGGAATAGTAGCTGACTGGTTATCCTATGGACGAGCTAAACGAGCTCACCCTCACAGCCGTGTGGCCGGTGTTGTAGGACCAGAAGGAGCGAACAATGCAGTACATGCTGCATCATTTGTTCCGACCGTAGTGTTTGGAATACCGGGTACGCCATTTGCTGCAGTGATACTATCGCTGTTCTTTATGCTACACTTTGAACTTGGCTCGATTGACATACAGTTTGATGGCAAGTTCTTTGATACGATGGCAATTGGATATATAGGAGGAACGATTCTTGTAGGATTATTCTGTTTATTTTTAAGTGTACCTATTACGTGGATCTTAAAAGTTCCACCGCGAATATACTCTGTAGCCATATTCGTTTTAATTTGTTGGTCATGCTATCAAGTAACAAATACAGAATTTGATTTAATTGCATTGGCTATCTGTTCAACTCTAGGATTAATGGCAAAAGCTTTCTCGATTAATAGACCAGCGATTCTCCTAGCGTTCATACTCTTTCCTAAGATTGAAGCATTATTGTTTCAAACGATAGGGATATATAATCTAAACTTTCTAAACTGAGGTGAAAATGAAACACTTTATTTCTTTTATTGTTGGGATGCTCATGACAATGACAACCGCATATGCTGACTATACGTTGGTAGTACCTAGCCCAAAGGGAACTGGTACAGCAATTTGGGGTGACGTAGTTGCTGCTGAACTCTCGAAATATCTTGATGAACGTGTAAACGTTGTCAATATTCCGGGTGGTAAAGGCAACTTAGGCCTCGAAACTTTTAACTCTAAATACAAAGACGATCCTAAAGCAATCATGCTTGCTCACGGTGGTAACGCTAATGCATGGCTAATTCAAGATGTAAAATGGTCGTTTAAGGATTGGGATCCAGTAATGATCCAGCCTTATAACATTACGACTACTATTGCAAAAGATTTTGATTGGATGACTGAAAGACTCGATCTGGCAGATTGTTCGGGTTGTGTACCTGAAACTCTAGCATGGACAATGCTAAAAGGTTGGGATAGCATTAACTTTATTCGTAAGATGAGTGCTGGTGATGCTAAGACTGCATGGCTTCGTGGAGATTTCAAGTATATCCGTGAACCGGCCAGTCGCCACATTAAGAACACAGCGCCGATGGTAGAAGCCGGTGAAGCCACACGGCTCTTTAATCATGGTATGTTTACACCAGAAAAAGGTGGATTCATTCAAGATTACAACTGGCCTGATACTCCAACGGCAGAAGAGTTGTACAGACTAGAATTCGGTGCGGATCCAGAAGGTCCTGTATATGAGGCTTATATTCTTTCAGCCGTATGGCGTGATGGATTGCAAAAAGGTATGTTTATGCATAAAGGTTCTAACTCAGCTCAAGTCATTGAAGCATTCAAGGCAATGATGGCTAACGAAGAATCGCGTAAACATCTTATCTCAAAACTCGGTGATTATCCAATGTACTTTGGTGATGACTCAAATGAGCTAATGGATTCTCTCTATAGCTATGTTACAAAGGAAAGACTGAAACATCTTGTTGATTTTGCAAGAGACAAGATGGAATGGTCAACTGCGACGTATGTCGAATCAAAGACCGTTGATTAATTCAGATCTTATTTTACACCTTGCAAGTCTAGGGGACGTTGTTCCTCTAGACTTTACGCTCGATGTAGATCTAATACAAGAACAACTTAAACCTTTTGATGACGAGTGGAAGCAATACAATCCACGTAAACCAAATAATAGGCAAGGTTTAAGTATAACGAGTCTGGATGGTGGACTATCAGGCATACCAGATTTAGATAGCATATTCGAGTATAATAAGCTTCACAATACTCATGTCAGTGAAGCTGAGATTAATGTTAAGACTCGAGTTGCTGAACAGGTGACAGCTCTTCATCCTCTTATCGATAAGTTTAATCTTGGTAGATCTCACTTTATTCGATTAAATCGTGGTGGTCATTTTCCTCCACATAGAGACGGTAAGATACTTGGAGTCACCTGCTTTCGTGTACTCACTATGTGTCACAATTGTAAGGATGGACAGTTTCAATTTACGCTTGAAGATAAAGTTTACTCGTTTGAACCGGGTCGTCCATACTTTGTAAATACAAGAAAGAATCATAACGTATTCTCTTTTGTTGATAACAGCGTACAGTGCGTGCTTAATCTACCTTTGACTGAGGAGAACTACAATTGCGTAGTCAAGCATTTACAAATGAAATAGATTTCGAAACGATCTGCGAAAAGTGGAAGAAGCTCTGGCCAGATACTAAACACCGCCAAATGAGCTCTATGCTTTATAAAGGCGGAACTGATATGGAAATTTATAATAAGTATACGCCTACATTCTTTGGTCACTTTATAGGTGAACAACTAGTAGGAGTTAACTCTGGTCACAGAACTTCAGATGACATGTATCGGTCACGTGGAATATGGATTGATAAATCTCATCGCGGCTTAGGAGTCAGTACCGCATTATTTCAAATGACTCAAGATGTAGCAAGACAAGAAGGTTGTACGATGCTATGGAGTATTCCGAGAGAATCCGCTTATAAGAGTTACTATCGGTTTGGATTCAGGAGAACAAGCGAATACTTCAATGAAGGTATGGACTATGGTCCTAACTGTTATGTCGTCAAGTATATATGAACATCAACAATGTAGAACATTTTGAAACATGGTTTGATATTGGAGATGGCCTACAGAACCAAGACTTCTTTACCGAAAGAAATTTTCTAGGTGGATGGACTGTTTCAGATAGACATCCTGTGCAAGGGCTTAAGAGGCATACTCATGGTGTGTCTCTTCTTGATGATAATGTTGTTGACTGCAGTATACAAGAACTCAAAGATATTATAGAATCAATACTGCCCGAGTACGCAGAAGAAAAGAACGCGCTGTTCATTTCAGGCGGCAAGGATAGTACTACTCTTGCTCATATTCTTAAAAGACTAGACATTCCATTCGTACCAGTTAGCCTCTATTCAAGCAATTCAAGAACAAGCGAATATAACGTAGTCAAGGATATCGAAAAAGATCTTGGCATACAAGTAGAATACGTTGAGATTGATAGTATACCACAAACGGAGTTTAAGTACTGGGTAGAAAATCCATACACGGCAAAGTGTATCGCTATCGAAAAGTTAGGGTTGCAGGACCATGTTATCTTTACTGGTGAGATAGGTACTGGTGAAATGCAAGTCAATCAGCCTCTTCTCTACACAGCACAAATGGGATATAGACCACGAGATCTCGCTCATTGGCACGTTAATGTTTGCGGCTCGTATCGAAAGAGTAACTCTATTCGAAACGAATCACGAGATACGATCTACGCAGAATGTGTCGATTATTTTTATCAACGGCTAATAAACTTTAAGCATCCCGATATTCTAAACAAAGTTATGTTTGGTAGGTTACAAGAAGAAGGATCTTATAGATTACTCAACTACTCACTTGACAAATACAAGTGGTGTCATCCATTTGCTGAAAGCGAATTCATCTATCGCTGTGTAAACATGCCTTCTCATTACAAGGGTAGTAAGAATCTATATCGTGAAATGTATCCAGACCTGACAGATATTCCATGGAGGTATCCGAAAAGTGGACTCGGCATTCCAACTGTGTAGCATTAAGAATATTATTTGTGTACCTTCTGAGAGTGCAAGGAAAGCATATCTCGATACGATCTACCAATATAACATTGATTGCTATGTTACGACTATCGATAAGCTCGACCAGTTCAAGGATGTAAGGATCATCTTTATAGCATGCTATCGTGACACAGAGTACGAGAACATGATAATTGATGATGTTCTTCTCGAATCTACTCCTAAACAAATTGCAAGCTATATACAGGCTTGGTTTGGCCAGTTTAAACTTAGAAAGATGGGAGAGAATTTATCTTTCCGCTTTCGAAATAAAAAAGAGTGGCTAAAAAAAATTACAAATTAGTGCATTTTTTCCTTTACATTCTCGTGATTCTGTGGTAGAATAGATCTATAAAATGAAAAAGGAAAGAAAATATGGGAATGTCAAATTACATCATGGATCTTCAAGACCAGTTTGAGATCAAATGCGAAGAGATTGCCGTGGAGTCTGAGTCATTTATGGAGTATGCAGAGAAAGCAGTTCTTCATGATAAGATGGTAGCATGGCTGGACGAGCAAGAAGTTGCTGACATCATTGAACACGTCTGGCACGAATGCTGGAAAAAATATGCATAAAATGCATTTTTATGGTTTACAATCGCAGAAAACTGTGGTATAATATTATTATAAAATGAAAAATGCTGAGGAGCAAACAATGTTGAATAATTCTGAAATGTCTAAAATCCAAGCTTTACTTATCGAAGCGTCTAACGATCAAATGCAAGAAATTGCTCAAATGTTTAATGATGCTCGTAACCTTAAAGTCCAGCGTGCAGCTCGGTCTTTTACTACTGGCCAGAAAGTAAAGTGGGTTGGTCGCAAAGGTGCTATGGAAGGCACTATCATAAAAGTTCTGAAAAAGAATGTTCGTGTTAAAACTGAAGCAGATGGCGTTTGGAATGTTACTGCATCACTTCTGCAAGCCGCTTAAAGGAGATTTATATTATGGCTCATCAAGTTGAAACAATGGCGTATGCCGGTCAAGTTCCGTGGCATGGTTTAGGTGTAAAAGTTAGCAATGACTTGACACCAGCACAAATGCTTGAAAAAGCAGGACTCAATTGGAATGTTCGTGAAGTCGAATCATTCGTTGAGTTTGACGGTAAGCGTATGCCTACTGGTCAAAAGTCACTGATTCGTGAAACAGACGGTCGTATCCTGACCAACGTTGGCGAGAACTGGAATCCTCTTCAGAACGAAGATGCTTTTGAATTTTTCAATGAGTATGTTCTTTCTGGTCAAATGGAAATGCATACAGCTGGTTCGTTGAAAGACGGTCAGATGGTATGGGCTTTGGCTAAAGTCAAGGATTCATTTGATCTCTTTGGAGGTGATCAGGTTGACTCATACTTCCTGTTCTCTAATCCACACCAGTATGGCAAGTCAATTGACATTCGCTTTACTCCAATTCGTGTTGTATGTAACAACACTCTTACACTGTCATTGAACAAGCAGGCAGAACGAGCTATCAAGGTTGGACACCGCGTAGCATTCGATCCTTCCGAAGTAAAGGAAGCTCTTGGTATTGCATCTGAAAAGCTTGCAGTATATAAAGAGATGGCTGAGTTCCTTGGCAAAAAGCGATTCACTGCAGATAGCCTCATTGAATACTACAACACAGTATTTCCACGTACTGCTGATAAAAAAGTTCAAGGTAAGGCTCTCTCAGTGGATACACTGTCACGCAATGCTAGGCTTTGTATGGATGCTCTTGAACAGCAGCCAGGAGCTAAGTATGCTGAAGGCAGCTGGTGGCAAGCATTTAATTCTGTCACATACATTACAGACCACGTACAGGGTCGTAATGAAGACAACCGCTTGTATTCTTCATGGTTTGGTGGTAACCAGACTCGCAAGAAGAATGCGCTTGAAACTGCAATCGAATTTGCAGATGCAGCCTAAGGAGGGCTAATATTATGAAAGAAATTGAACGTTTAGAAAAAATTGCTAATGGCATCATCGCAAAAATTGAAAAGCTAAAATCATATACACCTCAGGTGCTATTTGATTCAAATGCTAATACTATTACATTTGACGGCCTTGAAGTAGTCAAAAAAAATCGCAAGTCTTTGATTCTGCGTGATAACGTTGGTCGTGAATATATGTTTAGATGCACAGAACATATAGATGGTATTACAAAAGGAACTCGAGTTCCAATTGTTGATGCTGCTTAATGTATCGCATTAAAGGATACTTTAGAGATCATACTGTTGTCAGATACTTTACTGACCAGTATGATGCTATAGAGTTCAAAGATATAGTGGATGCTCACTATCCACTGAAAGTAACATATGAAAAAGGAGTTTATCCAGTGAGAACATTTGTAGTTAATGGTTGGAATGCTGTGATGGATGATAGGCGAAATCCACTCAGCAATATTCCAGATCTTCAAGTACGACACCTAGTCATGCAAGTACTAGCTTGGATGTGGTGTATTGTATTCGCGTTTATCGTTGGTAGTTGGACTGCGTTTGGTGTAAGTGTCATTGGACATGTTATTCTACTTGCAGCGATCGCAATCACTGTCGGAACTTTTGAAACAGCCAGACGAGCTCCACAATACTTTGGAGGCTTAGGTCGTGGCAACGGAGGCGAACATGAATAATGAGGGACCACTCAGATCAGCACTTGACAAGCTTCCAACTCAGGGAGTGTATCAACACTCTCTAGTTACTTATCGCTATCGCAGTAGCAATCTTGTCAAAGAAACTGTAACTCGCACGTATACCGAAGATGGTGACTATACGGATTCAATTATATCACAACCTATTGGAAAAGGAAGTAGCGTATGAAGGCGCATAAAATTGACATGATCGCAGCTTGGGCTCGTGAACACGGATTAAAAGGTTATGAACACCTAGATCCACAGGTGCGAGAAAAGCAACGTCAAAAAGCAATTAAGGCTGCTAATGAACGTATGCGGCGTGATGAAGAAGATAAAGAAAAGCGCCGCTTTTAGGCGCTTTTTTTATGTACATTTTAGTATAAATAGTGTAGAATAGAATAATCAGAGGATCGAATATGTTACGGTTCAAACACTATTTAATGGAGCAATCCATGTATAAGCATCTAACAGCTGGTGAGCTGCTGAAGCCCGGTCGTGAAGGCCGTGGTATTACTGTCGTTAATAAGATTAATGATGGCGAAGAGTTTCTCCTGCAAGCCGGCGGAACTGTACGGCTCAAGAAAGACGCAGAAACCATTAAGAAATTCAAGTCTGCTCTTGATGTTCGTGATGCTAAGACTCTTAATACTATTGCATTTGACGGGCAAGACGGAAAGACTTATATGCTTAAGCATTTTTCAAAGTCTCCTGAGTTCGGTGGCAAGGGTGCTGGTTCTGGTACTCGTGCAGAAGACGAAGCATTGACCGCGTTCAAGAAAGAATTGTTTAATGTTTTACAAGATGAAAATGTACCGTTCATCTATTTGAAAATAGGTAAGAGAACTGAAAAGGTTTCTGAGATTGCAAGTACACCGGGTACACCTAAAGCCGATTTCCACATGATGGATCCTACAGGCAAAGAAGTCTTTTGGATCTCTCATAAGAAAGGCCGGAAGGCAAATGACTTTCAGCAGTATGGTGGCATGGTAGAGATTCAATCAGAATCCGAAGTAAAACAATTTGTAAAAGATCTAAAGGCAGCACTGCAAAAAGATCATGGTGATGCTAACAAATTTCCTATGAAAACTGGATACTATCGTCCAGTCAAATCTCGTTCAGTCATTAACAAAACAATGTACGGTAAAGATTACAGAGGCGGAAAAGCAACAGGTAGACAAAACATTGATGTCCTCTATCAAGGACCAATGCTGCTTAAGAAAATCAAAGACGGTGCAACTCCGACTTACGAAATAAGATCTAACCACACAGTACTTCACAGCGAAACACCGCGTGGTGATTATCAAGCGTACTACTATGTCAGACCAGAGCAAGCAAAGAATCAATTCGGCATCCGCGGAGGAAGATTCTTTATTGTATCGAAGATGACAGCAACCAAAAATAGAAATGCGAAGCAGATTTAAATGAACTTTTCTACTTTTATAACCGAAGAAAAAAATACCCATATGACTCACATCGAGGATAAGGTTATCTACGGTGGAGTTAAAGGTACACGTGATGCTATCATGGCTTTACGATCTCTTCGTGATATGTTAGGAGGCAAACATGCTGGCAATGTATCTGTTAAGTGGGATGGTGCTCCTGCTGTGTTTTGTGGCACTGATCCTCGGGATGGAAGATTCTTCGTGGCGAAAAAAGGAATCTTTAATAAGTCTCCCAAAGTATACAAGAGCGATGCGGATATTGATGCTGACACATCTGGCGATCTTGCTGACAAGCTTAAACTTGCTCTTAAATATCTACCAGAGCTCGGGATAAAAGGAGTAGTCCAAGGTGACTTCTTGTATTCAAAATCTGATATTAAGACTAAAAAAATCGATGGTAAAGCGTATGTCACGTTTCACCCCAACACAATTGTTTATGCGGTTCCGGCTGGGACGGAAATGGCCAAGCAAATTAAAGCAACAAAGATTGGAATCGTATGGCACACCACGTATACGGGCAAAACATTTGAATCTATGAAAGCAACGTATGGTGTCAAAGTAAATAGTTTCAATCAATCAAAGAACGTTTGGTCTCAAGATGCCATGCTTCGTGACATGACTAAATATACTATGTCAAAGAAAGAAACTGATCAAGTAAACGATTATCTTAAAACCGCAGGATATATCTTCAATCGTATTGCAGGCTCTACTCTACGCCAACTTGAGAACAACCAAGATCTGGCTAAACTCATTGAAACTCATGCTAATACCTATGTACGAGCAGGTGCACTTCCACCAGATCCAAAGAAAAGAGTCGATGCTCTCATTAAATTCATTTCAAATAAATATCAAAAAGAGATGGATAAAAGATCTACCGAAAAGGGTAAAGCTGCACAGCAGAAAAAGCTTAACGATATTCTAGCATTCTTTTCAAATAAGAATAGACAAAGTTTAATTCAAATGTTTGAATTGCAAAAAGTTATCGTTCTTGCAAAATTAAAACTTATAAATACTCTAAACAGGTTGAATAGCGTATCTACGTTTTTAAAAACTAAGAAAGGATATCGCGTAACAGGCCAAGAAGGTTATGTTGCAATCGATAAACTTGGTGGTGATGCAGTGAAAATAGTGGACCGAATGGAATTCTCATTCGCAAACTTTTCACCCGATATATTAAAAGGATGGGATAAACCAGGGAGAAATTAGATGGCAAAACCGCTGTCATTCAAAGACTTTATGATCGTGGACTTACGTCCAGGTGAACCAGAAGAAATTCAATATCAGGCTCATAAAGCTAAGAAGGCTGTGAGCACTTCAGAAGAACTCTCCATACAAGGTAGACGAAAGCTTGCACGTAATATGAAGCGGCGCAAGACTCAACTTAAACTTGCTCGCAAGCGCGCTCGCAAGAGGCTAGCTAAGACCGATGTTCTTAAGCGCAGATCTCGTCGTGCAGCCAGAGGAACCTTTGCAGATAAGCTAGCTGGTAAAGGTGTAAAGAAGAGTCAACTTTCAGTAGCTAAGAAGAAACAGATTGAGAAGCGTTTGAAGCAAGGTGGCTGGCAACAGCGGATGAAGATCTTGCAACGCCGCTTAATGCCTAAGAAACGTCGTGCGGAGATTTCTCGTAAAAGATGATTAGTTCATTTAGATCATACCTTGTTGAAGAAGAAAAGACGGTTTATTTTACTTTCGGTAGAATGAATCCTCCTACTATTGGTCATGAGAAACTCTTGTCTTCTCTAGCTAAAAAAGCAGGTAGAAATCCTTATCGCATTTTCATATCTCCATCTCAAGATAAAGATAAAAATCCACTAGACTATAAAACAAAAGTCAAGTTTGCACGAAGAATGTTTCCAAAGTATGCTCGCTCTATCGTAATGACTCCTACCGTTCGTAATGTTATGGATGTTGCATCTAAGATATACGATGAAGGATTTAAAAATGTAGTGATGGTGGTTGGCTCAGATAGAATTAGAGAGTTTGAAGCTCGTCTCAACGCAGTAAACGGTAAAAAAGGTCGCCACGGATTCTTTAACTTTCAAAGGATTTCAGTCATTAGCGCCGGTGAAAGAGATCCAGATGCTGAAGGAACATCTGGAATGTCTGCATCTAAAATGCGTAAGGCTGCAACAGATAAAGACTTTACCGCATTCTCTCAAGGCCTACCAAAGAATGTTTCTACAGCAGATGCAAAAGCTATTTACAATGCTGTTCGTAAAGGAATGGGCCTTAAAGAACAAACAGAATATCATAATCATGTACAGCTTCAGAAAGTTTCAGAAACTCGTGAAGCATATATCAAAGGCCAGCTTTTCAACGTTGGAGATACGGTAGTCATAAAAGATACTGATGAATTAGCAGAAGTCAAAGTGCTAGGATCTAACTATGTTATTGTTGAAAGCGAAGGCAAAACATTGCGCAAATGGCTAGACGCAGTTGATATTCTTGAAAAGACTAGTTCACCCCAAGATCCAGATATTAAAGACCGTGAAGGCACACAGCCTAAAGCATATCATTCAGGCATTAAGTCTAAGTCTACTAAAGCTAGGCGAGATGCGCATTTTAAGAAGGGCGCAAAGAAAGATGACGATGATGCATCTGCATACAAGCCAGCACCCGGTGATGCAACCGCCAAAACAAAACCTAGTAAACACACAAAACGCTTTAAGGCTATGTTCGGAGATAACAAATGATTCAGTTTAAGTCATATATTACAGAAGAAGAAAAGAAGGGTTTAGCAGCTAAAGCTGAGAAGTCTGGTATGCCTATCGGTATTCTTCGCAAAGTTTACAACCGCGGCATGGCCGCATGGAAAACTGGCCACAGACCGGGAACTACGCCTCAACAATGGGCAATGGCTCGAGTCAACTCATTCGTCACTAAGTCTTCTGGTACTTGGGGCAAGGCAGACAAAGATCTAGCAGCAAAGGTAAAAGGATAATGAAAACGTTCGAACAAATTAGAGAAGGTGTCACCGGTGCTGTAGCTGGTGGAGTCGCTGGAGGTTTAGCCGGTGGTCCTGCAGGAGCAGCAGCCGGTGCTTATCTCGGCCACAAAATTCAGCAAGCAGCTGGTAAAAAGAAAAAAGATCCTAAGCCTACTACGATTGGTCCTGATGGAAAGCAAAAAACATCTGAAGGCAAAGAAGACTTTAAGCCACATATGATGTATGATCCAAAGACTGGTAAAGGGTACATGGCTAAGAAGTATGAAGATCATGTTCGTATGGATAAGATGGGTTATACTCACGACAAGCCTGATGTTAAAGAAGATTCAGATGCAGTAAAAGCATTCCTTGCTAAAGGCGGTAAGATCAAGAAGCTTCCACCAGGGAAAGCACAAGGCTATCATGGCAAAGATGATCCGGGCAAAGACGTACATGGTGTAATGTCTAAGCCTGACACCAAGCAGATTGGCACTCGTAAGAAAGTCAAGTCAATGGCTCGTGAGAACTACCAAGTACAGCCATATAAAGATGGTAAGAAAGCTGGACCAGCTAAATCATTTGGTGGAAACCTGAAAAAAGCTACTGCGCATGCTAGTGCAATGAAAAAAGCAGGTAAAGGAGACCATCGAGTTCATAAAGAAGCCAGCCAAGTTGATGAGATCTCTAAAAATACTGCGGGATCATATGTCAAAAAAGCTTCAGATAATATGAGTAACCAAGCAGACAGAATGGCTCGAGCTCAGCGTGGCGATGGAACAATGGACAAGGCAGCTAATAAGTTTGTTAATCGTCGTAAAGGTATTGCAAGAGCTGTAAGCCGGTTAACTAAGTAGGAGTAAGACATGCCATTAGGTAAAGACGCAGATGCTGGTGATTATGTAAAGGATTTTCAAAAGTCCGATGCACCACAGTTTAAAGGTAAATCAAAAGACAAGCGTCGTAAGATGGCAGTGGCAGCATTCCTTGCACAACGTAAAACTAAAAAAGAAGAAAAGAATTGTGGTTGTGGGCAAACACCATGCAAAACACACGGTGTAAAAGAATCCACTGATCTTAATGAAGAGATGATGTTCAAAGTCTCTATTGAAAATCTACCGGACATGGTTATGATTGGTAGATCACCGAGTGAAGTTAAGTCTGCTCTTCGTAAGATAGTAAAGCAACCATCAATGATTACTAACGTGCAAAGAATGACTAAGGCTCAGGTTAAAAAGCGTTGGAGAGATATGGCCATGTCTGGCGATCCAGAACAAAATGTCAAGGATAAGGGCGGAGACTGATGAAAAAACTCAAGCAACTAAGACTACCAGATGAAGGTACTTCTGAAGCTAAGAAACGAGCTTGTGAGATGACACCTGGACAAGTAAAAGAATACGGTGGTCCACAAATATCTCGTGCGGAATATCTCAAAAAGCAAAAGCAAGCCGGCCAAGTCAAAGAAGATAAGTCTGAGTATGATGAAGAAGGTAAGATGATGAAAGATCAGCTTGACATCGTAATGGATGCTGCTGATGAAATCTATGACATGGTTGATGACGACGATAATCTTCCTGAGTGGTGTCAGAATAAAATTACTAAAGCTGCAGACTATATCGATAGTGTACGTGATTATATGATGTCACAGGATAAAGACAAAGATGATGACGACGATGATGAGCAGAAGGAAGGCTACGTATCAATGGCACAACAGCGTGCGGTATGGGCTACTCGAAAAGATGGCGGTAAAGGCCACCCTGACAACAAGAAAAAGAAAAAGAAGAAGTGAATGAATTCGTATCAATAAGACCTTTAGCTAAATATGATATTTTTGTAGATTGGTTTATTGGAAAGCGCTGTAATTATGATTGTACGTATTGCACTGAAGATCTACATGATAATATATCAAAGCATCAGACTTTTGTACAGATAAAAAAACTAATAGATAATTTATCTAAGAAACTTGAAGATAGAGAAATACAATTAAGCATAACCGGAGGAGAACCAACAGTACACCCAAGCTTTATTGATATATGCCACTATATAAAGAAAAAGAAGAATATACAATATCTGACAGTGACTACAAACGGAAGCCGAATGGCAGATTATTATATTGAGCTTTTGTATTCAGTAAATCAAATCACGTTTAGTCAGCATTTTGAGACGGCAAAAAATTCTGTTTATTTAAAAAAGCTAAAAGAAATTAATGAATTTTCTCCCGGCGTAGTTAATGTACAAGTTATGTTTAATGCTAAACATTTTGAAGAGGCAAAGGAAGCGGTAGAATTTTATAAAGCAAACGAGATAAGATATACTCTAAGAAAAATAAGGCATAAGATTTTACCGATTAGAGAATATGATACTTCAAGTTATGATTATACTGATAGACAATTAGACTGGTTTGATAAACAACAGAATAAGAAAAGACCTAACACTGTTGTGCACCATCGATGGCATGAAAAGATTACATTACCCGCTGGTGAAGCAGCATACAAAGAAAGAATAGATCCTAAAGAAGTACATGTAAATGAAATTAGTTCTAACAATTTGCAATACTTTAAAGATTGGACATGCTACGCAGGATTAAAAGGATTGCATTTAAGACCAGATGGCACAGTCTATAGAGGTAATTGCCGGATGGGTGGAGAGATTGGAAATATATTAGATAATGATTTTGAATTGCCAAGTGAGCCAATAGTATGCGACGGAAGAAGATGCTTTTGTGCTCATGAAATAAATCTGTTAAAGTATAAAAGGACAGACAGATATGTCAAGAATTACATTTAAAAGCTTTGTTAAGCTAGATGAAAAAAAATTAACTGGCAAGGATAGCAAGGGTCATTATCGAGCAACTGAAAAAGGTGCTGGTATGACAGCTAAAGGTGTTGCTGCTGCTCGAAGGGAAAACCCAGGAAGTAAATTGCAAACTGCTGTAACTGCAAAGCCTAGCACTCTTAAGCCCGGCGGTAAAGCTGCGAAGAGGCGTAAATCTTTTTGCGCTAGATCTCGCAGTTGGACAGGTGAAAGAGGTAAGGCGGCTAGACGCAGATGGAACTGTTAACTATTATGGCTACAGAAACAAACACACGATTAGATAGAATCGAAGAAAAACTCGACAAACTTACCGATGCTATGGTTTCTATGGCTAGGGCAGAAGAGAAGATATCAGGCTTGCAAGACGATCACGATAAAATGTATCAAAGAATGAACCGTTTTTCTGAAAAGTTAGACGTTATTGAAAAAAAGGTTGATGAAAATTCACGTACTGTTAACCTTATAAATAAAGTTGTATATGCGGCTGTAGTCGCAGCCGTTGGGACGTATGTGGCCCACATGTGGATGTAATAGGAGAAACTAATGTTTAACAATAATCCATTTAATGAGTACAGGGCCACTCTATCCGAAGGCCTCAAAGGTGATCAGCATAAGCTTGATCACGACAAAGATGGCGACATCGATGGAAAAGATTTTGCTGCACTGCGCGGTAAGAAGAAGAAGCCTAAAGACAAAGAAGAAAATGCTACAATGAATCCTAAAGTTGACGATAAGACTGCAAAGGCTTCAGCGGTTGAAGCTAAAGAAGATACTGAAGTCAATGAAATGCTTGGAGCTTTGAGCAAAAAGAAAGTGACACCAGCTATGAAAGATAGAGCTGCAAAAATGCAAGATGAAAAGCCTAAAGACAAAAAAGAAGAAGGTTACTATAAGGATAAGCAGATCAAAGCTCAGGATAAAGCAATGGGTGCTAAGCCTGTGCCTGCTCCTAAGAAAGAATCAAAAATCCGTGAAAGCTTGCTTGCTGTCCTTGAAGATAAGAAACATACTAAAGGTGCAGCAAAAGCTGAAGATCCAGTTCGTGGCAACAGCAATAAGAAAATGATGGATGCTCATGGTAAGCCAACTGATGCTGGTTTTGACGATGAGGAAGGCCATGATGATGCAGCTAAGGCTGGACGTGCTGGACCAAAAGCAAAAGCTCGTAACAGTGGAGATGCTACTAACCACGGCGATAAGAAAGTTATTAATAAAGTAAAAGAAGCATATGCTTCTATGTACGCAAAGAAAGAAGAAACAAATGGCGATTAAACCCCCAGGATGGTGTAACGGAGCTGTTCCAGTCAAAAACGGTTGGAAAGATCCAAATACAAATGAACTTCTCGTATCTGGCAGACATACTCAAGATCAGATTGATGAGTTTCATGGTGTTCCATCAGTAAAAGAAGTTTTAATTGAAGCTATGCCAGAGCCGGTAGCTGATACTGAAGAAGACGAGTATTGGACATCGGATGATCTTCATGGCATGAGTAAACTAGAACTTGAAGAACTTGGTCGTGAATTCGGTATTGAATTGGATAGACGTCAGAATAAGCAAGCATTGATAGAAGAACTTGAAGCCGTGATGTTTGACTAGTTGAATATATAACTATATGATGATATTCAATGAACTTACTGAAGAGAATCTATTTCTCTATGCCGCTAAACATTATCGCAATCCTCAGTTTTCTGATATTGAAGAATTCTATGAGGATTTGAAACGGTTTAAATATATTAAGCGATTGCTTAATCGTTATATAGATCAAGGCGAGCTTGCTGAAAGATTGATTCTCAATCATGTGATTGTAGTCTTCAACTCTTTTGGAATAGAAGCCGCCTTGAGTATATTAGAACTTAAGCTATTAGATAAGCACTGGTCGGTTATAAAACCATTTTTAATTTATTTGAAATACATTAAAGATGATCAGTATATTGGAATACCAATGGACCAAGAAGTAATTGATGCATTAAGGAAAATTTAATGGGTGTAATTAAAAGAGCAGCAGATCTAGCTTATACGTTTCGGTTCATACGTATGCTTGTCATGAAATGGGAAAACTGGGACGCTTATAAAGAAGGCGTTATCGATAAAGATGGAAAGCGTATCAAATCTGTTAAGCTTGACACCAGCGAGAAGAAGTCTTCTTACACTCCTTTCATTCGTCTTGCCGCTAATGTTAAACGCCTGCTCAGCAAAATCCCTGGTGGAGGATCTAAGCTTGGATCGTTTGCCGCAGCTTTGTATCTCATTAAAGAAAAATACGAGCTTTCCGATTGTCACGTTGAGCAGATCATGCGTAAAGTAGATGTCGATACTTTAGACTTTTTAAATGAAGAAAATAAATGGTTCATTCTTGAGAACAGCCAAATGTCACCCGGCGTTTATAGAGTGAAAGAACCTAAGATTCTGAATACCACGTTTGAAGAAATTGTTATGCCAAAGGACCAGATTAAGTTCTATGAAGAAGCATTTCCTATTGGAAACATGTTTGGTATAGATGTATATGAAGCCGTGCATCTAAAAACAAATCAAAAAATATACGTAACAGCTAGCGAGATTTACAAATGAACAAACAATCAGAAGGACTGTGGGCTAACATCTGGGCCAAGCGACGGGCTGGAAAGAAGATGCGAAAGAAGGGCGAAAAGGGTGCACCGACAGCTGCAGCGATTAAATCGGCTCAAGGTAAGAATGAAGATACGACAACCGCAAATATTCCTAATCCAGCTAATACAGCAATGGGACCTCGTATTAAATCGATCAATGTTACAGATCGTAGAAGAAAAAAGAGTCAAGTCCCTATGTTGCTAAAACGTTTTAGAAAATACTCAGAAGATATGGAGACAAATTAATGCTTTCGATATTAGGCTCATTGATTGGTTTCGCTTCATCTGCCGTACCTGCGATTACAGATTCGTTTAAGGACAAAGCAGATAAGAAGCATGAAATCGAGAAGATGAAGACAATGGCCGAGCTCAGAGCTCAAGGCTATGATCACGAAATTAAAGTATACGAACAGATGGGTGCAGACAAAGAGCACGATCGTCTGATTCAACATGATATAAGTATTAACAAAGGAACAGGGTTTATTTCTGGATTGCAGAGATCTGTACGACCAGTAATTACCTATGCGTTCTTTGGATTATTTGCTACTATTGAGATTACACTTTTAATGGAAGCACTTGAAAAAGGAACAGAATTTTCTGAAGCAATTCAGTTATTGTGGGATGAAGATACAAAAGCAATCTTCGCAGCAATCATTTCATTCTGGTTTGGTTCAAGAGCAATTGATAAGGCAAGGAAAAGATAATGCAAAAAGAACAAATGAGAGACTTACTACTTACAGCTGTGCGGAAGCATGCTGAAGGCCACGTGGATAAACACATCGCAAATATTGAAGTGTACCTTACGAATCCAGCTGGCATTGGTGAGCACTCAGATATCATTGAAGCAATTGAGATCGAGTTAAAAGCTATAGCTGAATACGATGATCAACTTGAAATGATTCAAAAATATTTTCTATAAAAATGTCATTTAGCGGATGTACATTCTCTGCTAAATGATATATAATACTACCATCAAATAAATTTATCACAACAACCTCTGTTAGGGGCTGCAATGGCTATTACACTCAATCTTAAGAAAGATGAGCTACTTACCGATTATTCTGTAGGCATGCTCAAAGATTTTTATCTCCGTGATGATGAGAAATCACCACAGCACGGATACGCTCGGGCTGCAGAAGCTTGGGCCACATACGAAGGCGAGACTGACTGGGATCTTGCACAACGTTTATATGATTACGTTTCAAACAAATGGTTTATGTTTGCTTCACCAGTATTATCAAACGCACCAAGTAAATCACAGCCAGACAAGGGTCTGCCTATTTCGTGTTTTCTTACATATGTTCCAGATTCTCTAGAAGGTTTGATTTCTCATACCTCTGAGCTTCGATGGCTATCTGTGTTTGGTGGTGGTGTAGGTGGTCATTGGTCAGATGTACGTACAGTATCTGATAAGGCACCTGGTCCTATTCCGTTTCTGCATACGGTTGATGCTGATATGATTGCGTATCGTCAAGGTAAAACTCGTAAGGGTTCTTATGCTGCGTACATGGACATTTCGCATCCAGACATTGTTGAGTTCTTAAACATGCGGATTCCTACTGGTGATGTACAAAGAAAAGCACTTAACTTGCATAATGCTTTGAACATTACTAATGACTTTATGGAAGCTGTATGTAATAATACAGAATGGGATCTCAAAGATCCGGCGAGTGGTGAAGTAGCAGAGACAGTTAATGCTCGTAAGATGTGGGAAAGAATCCTTGAAGTACGTTTCCGGACTGGTGAGCCGTATCTTAATTTTATTGATACAGCAAACGAATATCTACCACAACCGCTAAAGGATCAAGGGCTAAAGATTCACGGATCAAATTTGTGTAATGAAATCCATCTTCCTACCAATGATGATCGTACAGCTGTTTGTTGCTTGTCGTCTCTTAATCTTGAGCTATACGAAGAATGGAAAGATACAAATATCATTGAGGATCTTATCACTATGCTTGATAACGTTCTTGAGTATTTTATCTGGAATGCACCGGACGCTATTTCAAGAGCACGTTATTCTGCAGCAAGAGAAAGATCTATTGGTCTTGGTGCTATGGGTTTCCACTCACTATTGCAGTCTCAAGGTGTAGCATGGGAATCAGATCTTGCACGTGAAATCAATGAGGTTGTATTTGCTACAATTAAAGATCGTGCTGTTAAACAATCTCGAGCTTTGGCAAAGACAAGAGGCGAATATCTAGACGGTGAAGGTTCAGGTGAGCGTAACTCTCATTTGCTAGCAATTGCACCTAATGCTAGTTCTGGTATTATTCTTTCAACGTCACCATCTATTGAGCCACTTAAGGCGAATGCATATACACACCGTACGCGCGCAGGGTCATTCCTTGTAAAGAACAAGTATTTGGAAGAAACACTTGAAAGGCATGGCATAAACAATGAAAGCATATGGACGTCTATCATCACAAAGAAAGGCTCTGTACAACATCTACCGGAGCTTACAGAACAGGAAAAGGCGGTGTTCAAAACTGCACAAGAGCTCGACCAAACCTGGGTTGTCACCCACGCAGCAGACAGACAAAAGTATATCTGCCAAGGGCAATCAGTAAACCTGTTCTTCCCGTCTGGAGCAGACAAATCATATGTCAATAGAGTGCACATCAAGGCTTGGAGAGATGGGCTAAAAGGTCTGTACTATCTTCGTACCGAGTCAAAACAAAGAGCTGAAACAGTATCCGATAAAGTAGAACGTCATGTTTTACAAGAAGATACTCGTTCTATTGTGTACGGTAGAGACACGTGTCCATATTGTGCTAAATCAAAAGAAGAACTATCACTACGTGGTATTGAGTTTGACTTTATAAATCTCGATGACATTAATAAAACAGCTGCAGAAGTTACAGGCAGAAAAGTCAAGACTGTACCACAAATTTATATCGAAGGACAATACGTCGGTGGTTATGATGAGCTAATGGCTTATCTCAATTCACCATTAACAATTCAAGAAGGCGATGAATGCCGAGCATGCGAGGGATAACATGGGACTACTAGAAGCATCAAAAACATATAAACCTTTTCTCTATCCATGGGCGGTAGAGTTAACAAAGAAACACGAAGAAATCCACTGGGTAGAAGATGAAGCTGAGCTATCAGAAGATATTCAGGATTGGAGAACAAAACTAACTGAAGACGAAAAAGAATTTATTACTCAAGTTCTTAGGTTGTTTACTCAGTCTGACGTTCAAGTCGGAGAAAACTATTACGAACTATTGATTCCTAAGTATAAGAACAATGAAGTACGTAACATGCTTGGTTCGTTTGCTAACAGAGAAGCTATCCACCAGAGAGCATATGCTCTATTGAATGATACACTTGGTTTGCCAGATGAAGAGTTTCATGCATTCCTTGAGTATTCAGAGATGGCCGATAAAATCGAATTCATGTCTGAAGGCAATCCAAATACTCTACAAGGATTAGCACTCATTAAAGCGCAGTCAGTGTTTAACGAAGGCATGTCACTCTTTTCATCTTTCGTAATGCTTCTTAACTTCCAGCGGTTTGGTAAGATGAAGGGTATGGGTACAATCGTAGAATGGTCAATCCGTGACGAGTCAATGCATGTACAAGGTATTGCTAAACTCTTCCGCGAGTTCTGTGACGAGCATCCACGGATTGTTAACGATGAGCTTAAGTCTAAGATCTACGAAATGGCTAAGAATGCAGTGAAGCTTGAAGATGCATTTATTAAGTTAGCATTCAATGGCAGTGAAGAAATGCAAGGGCTAACTAAACAGGAAGTTCGTGATTACATCCGCCACATCGCTGATCGCCGGTTGCTACAACTAGGAATGAAGCCAATCTTTAAGCAAAAAGATAATCCACTGCCTTGGCTAGATTGGGTATTGAACGGTGCATCTCATGATAATTTCTTTGAGAAGCGCGTAACAGAATATTCAGTCAATGGTATGGAAGGCGATTGGGGCTGGGACAAGGTGGCCTAAATGGAGTTTAAAGTCGAATGCGAAGAATGCGAAGAGACAACTTACATTACAGCAGACGATTCTCCAGAATTTTGTCCAATGTGTGGTAGGCGATGTATTGCCGAGGCCACGCGAGAAGAAGACTGGATTAAGGACGAATATGATGAATAAATATTCGTATGTGGACATATGAAAACAAACCTTTTGACGAAGCCCCCGATGAATATCAGGGCTTCGTTTATCTCATCACAGAGCTGGATACAGGTAAGAAATATATCGGTAAAAAGAACTTCTGGCGGCCTAAGACATTACCAAAGAATTCAAAGAGAAATCGAAGAGTACGAACGAGAGTTGAATCTGACTGGAGAGAATACTACGGATCCAGTAAAGAAGTGCAACAACTTGTCGAAGACAAAGGAACAGAAAACTATTCTAGAGAAATCTTACATCTTTGCAAGTCTAAAGGAACTATGTCATACTATGAAGCAAAGATTCAGTTTCAATACGATGTTCTCTTGAGTGATGAATATTATAATGAATTTATTGGCTGCAAGATACATTCAAAACACTTGAAATTATAAATAAAATTAGAGGTGATGATGGCAACACTAATGATACATGAAGTTATTGACAAAGCTGAAAAAGCAAAGTCAAAAAAAGATAAGATAGAAATTCTTAAGCAAAACGAATCATGGGCTTTGAAAGATATTTTGAGAGGTACATACGATTCGAAAGTAAAGTGGAACCTTCCAAAGGGACAACCACCCTATACTCCTAATGACGGACAGCACAACGCTCCGTCAAATCTCTTAAAAAGAAATGTAGATTTCAAATACTTTGTCGAAGGAGGTCCGGGCAATAAGTTGCCATCCTACAAGAGAGAAAGTATTTTCGTCGGTTTGATTGAAGCAGTTGCACCTGAAGATGCACTGCTCGTTATATCTATGATAAACAAGGAGCCCCTTAAAGGTCTTACTCGTAAAGTCGTAGAGGAAGCATTTCCGGGGCTATTACAAGACAACCCCTAACCGGAGAATATAAATGACAGCGATTCAGCTCGAAAGACTCAAACAAGATTCAATGGAACTCGAAACATACGCAGAGAAACTCAAGAAAAAAGGGTTGATCGATAGAATGAAGAAGGTTCTACAGAAACGAGCGTTTTTAGATAGGAGGATTGCTGAAGTCACATAATAATAAAAAAAGTTGTTTACATTTCCCTTGAAATTTGGTATAATATATCTAATGCTAAATTTCAAGGGTTTTTTATTATGAATCTATTTGTACTATCACTCGATCCAGTCGAAGCTGCACAAATGCAATGCGACAAGCATGTACCTAAAATGATTGTCGAATCTGGTCAGATGCTGTCAACTGCTCACCGCATGCTCGATGGCCAACTAACTAAACGTCCATCAAAGTCTGGTAAGACTATGGTCAAGTACTGGGATCTATATCTTGGTGCTGATGATCTCGAAGCCGAGTTGCTATACTACAAGGCTGTACATACTGGTCATCCATGTACCGTATGGACTATGGAGTCTACTTCGAATTATCGATGGCACTGGGAACATATGAAAGCTCTTTGTGATGAGTATACATATAGATATAGCACAGAGAAAGAACCATACAAAACTCATAAGACACAACGAGAATTGCTATGGCCGCTACAATCACCACCTCGCAATATACCAGAAGGACCGATGACACCGTTTAAGCTAGCCATGAAATCAAATCCAGAATGCATTGCACTTGAAGATCCAGTCGAAGCTTATCGCGCATTCTACCAAACAAAGCAGGCTCGTTTCAAAATGGTATGGACCAAACGCGAACAACCAGAATGGTTTATGCATGCCTAAGTATACTCTAAAAGATATAAAGACTCAAGAAGAATGGGATGTAATGTGTTCTTATGAACAGCTACAGGTTATTCTTGATGAGACACCAAACACAAAACAAGTCTTGAAATTTCCAGCAATGGTGACTCAATCAGGCAGTACGCTCTCTAAGACAAGCAGCGATTGGAGAGATCATCTAAAGCGAATTGATAAAGCTGCAGGAAAAAATAGTAAGGTACACACGTGACAAGCTCTAAAGTAAGACATGAAGATCTTTTAGAATTCGATCCTATTACAGTAAATCAAAAGAAAGCTTTTGATCTATGGGATGAAGGTGAGAATTTAATCTTAGCAGGCTCAGCTGGCACAGGTAAAACTTTTATTGCGCTCTACCTTGCATTGGAAGCAGCACTGGAAAGATCCACATCATACGATAAAGTTATTATCATGAGATCTGTAGTCTCTGTAAGAGAGGTTGGATTTCTTCCAGGGAAGTTGGAAGAAAAGACTTCTGTATTCGAAGCACCGTACAAGTCTATCTGCGAAGAATTGATGCAAGATAAAGCAGCCTATAACAAGCTTGTCAATTCGCATTTTGTACAATTCGAAACAACATCGTTTGTTCGAGGTAAGACGTTTGATCGTGCTATTATTATTGTAGATGAAATGCAAAATCTAAACTTTCACGAGTTAGATTCTGTCATGACAAGAGCCGGAGAAAATTGTAAAATGATTTTCTGTGGTGACTATTTGCAATCAGATTTTCACCACGAAGGTGAAAGAAATGGACTATCTAAGTTCTTAAACATCATTGAGAGAATGAAAGACTTTTCTTTGGTGCAATTTGGGTGGGACGACATTGTCAGATCTGGTATAGTAAGAGACTATATCATGACAAAGGAAATGATGGGGTTAAAATGAGATGAAAATAATCTTAACCATCGCAGCAATACTATACAGCAGTTTAGCATATGCTCAAAACATGTATGCTAAGCCAGTGCATTGTTCGGATACTCTAGATTCTCTTATCGAAATATGGGAGAAAGAAGAAGTCTATCCAATCATTGCACTAGGAGGAACCTCTTGGACTGATGATGGTTCTGCTATTCAGTCTATCATGTATGTTGTAGTAAACGCCGATGGAAGAAATGCAATTATTGAGAAAACAGGTACAGGTTTTTGTTTACTTTCCACCGGAAATGTGGTAGAATATAACTCTGATACAATAAAAGAAATGATGGAATGGGAATAGCATGGAGTTTTTACATGAAAAGATTGATATGGGATACGAAAGCCTTGATAGAAAAGATAGTCCTGACGGTAGGAGATACCTTACCCTTGATGGTAATGCTTATCCTTCTGTCACTACTGTACTTTCTATCCTAAGCGAAGAGTCTATTGCCAAGTGGCGCAAACGCGTTGGGGAAGAAGAAGCTAATCGTATCGGTGGACGTGCTGCAGCTCGTGGCACAGCCGTACATAGTCTTATTGAAAAGTACATGGATAATCAAGCAGATTGCCGTGAAGGTTTCTTACCTCACGTAGTACAATCTCTTGAAAATCTACGTCCTCTACTCGATAAGCATGTAACTAAAGTTTATGCTCAAGAAGTTCCTCTATACTCAGATCATCTCAAGCTAGCTGGTACCTGTGATGCTGTAGTTGAATGGGATGGTGTACCTACGATCGTTGACTGGAAGACTTCACGCCGTCCTAAGAAGAAAGCTAATATTAGTAACTACTTCATGCAGCTTGCAGCCTATGCTGTCATGTGGGAAGAACGTACTGGTATGCCTATCAACCAGACTCGTATTGTCATGGATGTAGATGATTTCCATCCTGTCATGTATAAAGAAACACGTGATGCTTGGATTGACAAGCTGATTGAGACTCGTGATGAGTATAATCGCCGTAATATGTTCCACGGCTAGAAAAAAAACGTAAGCCTTTATTTTAATTAAATAAAAAAGTGCATTTTTTCCTTTACTTTTCTCCATTTATGGTATATAATAGATCTATAAAATGGAAAAGGAAAGAAAAATCATGTTAAAGTTAGTTAAAGTTTCTGAAGGTTTCTACAAAGCTTCAAATATCGTTTCAGACCATACAGCATTTATCGATACAGATATGCTTGGTTCATTCCGTGGCACTGTAGAAATCAAGACTGAAACAGGTTTTGATGCTGATGAGTCTCAAGGTTTTGATTCTATCGAAGAAGCTGCTCGTTGGATCGAGTGTCGTGTCGGTGAGAATGAGCTTGGTGGCCAACCAGTTATCATGTCAACAAACTTTGACGGTTCACCAATGATTGAGGAGGCTGCATAATGACAGTATATTTAGATATGGATGGCGTAATCGCCGATTTCTTCAGTGGCATCGAAAACAAATACGGTGTCGACCACTGGAAGTCAATTCAGGATCGTGAGATCAAGTTTAAAGAACTCGCTAACACCGATTTCTTTTACACACTACCAATCTTTAGAGAAGATCGTGGTCCACGTAGATCAGGTCCTAGTCTCTCATGTGAGATCATTAGGTTTGTCAGTGACATTACTAATGGTGATTGGGGTATCTGTTCTTCTCCACTCAGAGGTGATCATAACAACTCAGCTTACTGGAAACGCAGATGGTTAGAAGATAAGAACTATATGCCTCCATTAGTCGAAAATGTTATCTTTACCAGTAACAAACATAAGTACGCAATGAATAGTCTTACTCGTCAGCCAAACATTCTGATTGACGATAAGCCTGAAAACATTGCTCGTTGGAAAAAAGCTGGCGGTATTGGTATTCGCTTCCAGTGTAATGAAGATGATCTTGAAGAATACCTGTTTGTAGAACTGGAGAAAGCACTTGGCTAAAACCTTTTGGGATATTCTAAACCTTCGATTCGAATTTGAAGAACTAACTAATGGCTATCAAATGCCTGAAGGTAGTGATATAAATACGATTGAGTGGTTTGTTGAAAATGGACATAGGTCCAATTCACTTCGCAATGGATTTGATGATGCAATGCAAATAGCAAAAACAATCCTCACGGAAAGTGATAAATATGTCAACAGAACAGAAACCGAAAACTATAGACCCGGGCCCGCTTGATGGTGCCGATACTAATGGTGATGGCCATATCAGTGCTGAAGAACTTGAAATGCACATGGAGTTCAAGCGGAAAGAACTCGAAGATGCTGATGCACAAAGAGATGCTATGAGAAAAATGACTTGGTTTGCATTATTTGGAATGCTATTATATCCTGCAATCATTTTGATTACGACTATTCTTGGTCAGGATAAAGCTGCACAATTAATCAGTGATATTGCTCCTACATACTTTGTATCAATATCTGTGTTAGTCGCAGCATTCTTTGGTGCTGATGCGGTAAAGGGTAAAACGCCTAGTAAAAAATAAGTGAGTAATTATGAAAAGATTGATATATCAAGTGTACGTAGGTAAACGTTCACGTCTTTATGATTGGTGTGCAGGTACAGTAAAAGATTATGCAGAGAGGATTGGTGCCGACTATATTTGTCAGTCCCAACCTCTTTTGCGTATCAAGCCAGACATCTTTGCAACAAATAGAAGCAAGGAGTCATATGAAAAACATGGTGGCTACTTACCAATCTATGAGAAAGAAAACGCATTTGGATACTTCGATAAATACGATCAGATTGCTATTATTGATTCTGACATCTTTATTCGTGACACAGCTCCTGATATTTTCTTTGAGCTTGATGATGATCAAGATTTCGGTGGTGTAGTTGAAGCTTCTATGCCAATGTTTGGTTGGTATCGAGACAAGATTATAAATTATTCTAGGATGCAATATGGTAGTCTAAAAATAGATTGGGACTTCGATACTCAAAGCGGATTTCCATTTATGAATATGGGTATGATGCTAATGAATAAGTCGTTTGCTAAATATCTAAATGGTCAGACTCCAAAAGAATTTATTGAGAGAAAAGAATTTAAGATGTTTGTAGATGGTATGGGTCCATGGAAGTGGTCAACCGATCAAACTCTTCTTAACTACTGGATTCGCAATGAACAAATGAATATCAAGAAGCTAGATTGGAAATGGAATGCACTGTATGGTGCATGCACTCGAATTAGAGAAGCACACTTTGTCCACTTCTTCTTGAAAGATAAACTACCAAACAAAGGCGAAGACATTAAGCCGCTACAGGATGCAATACTATGACGATAATTCATGAACACTTTGGCGAAGGCGTATACTCTAAGCGGTACGCTAGTATTTCGTATAAGATGAATTCTTTTATTGTAAAATATTACGATGATGGTACTATCGTAGGAACATATATGTCAGCTACTGAAGTAGCTGCAGAAAGCCGTGCCGAAGAGTTTTGTCTTGGTTATATGCCAGCATATAATCCTGATGAACATCAAGGTGGTGTAGAGTATTTTTAAATGAAAGCAGTGATTTACCAATTTTGGGAAGGTGGCGAGCTATCTTCTGGAAACAAAGCTGGCGTTGAGCTTATGAAAGCATACGCCGACAGAATAGGAGTTGAACATGTTTTTGACCTCAATCCCGCATGGCCGCGCGATGCAAGAATTAAACGACAAAATCTCGGAAGGTACAACCCTCACTACGGTGCCTTTACGCCGATCTTTGACGTGTCTTATAGCAATTATGATTATATCCTTTTTTGTGATACTGATGTAGTACCAGTAGATAAGTGCAATCAACATATCTTTGGTGAGTTTATGCAGATGAGAATGGATAGCGACATGGATATTGAGATCGGTATCTGTGAAGAATGGATGCAGCCAGAACTCAGAAGTATACATAATATGGGTGGAATCAGTACAGCCAATGATAAGAGATGGCATAGTGCTGTTAAAAAAACCTATGGCACAGACATGCCAGTAGATGACAAAGGTAGACCACGCGTATTTAATTCAGGCTGTGTAATGTACAGTGCTATAGGTAGACTTAAAGCTCAAAAAGAATTTGTAGATTTTAGAAAATATTGTGATCTTATGATTCGTAATTCACTTCCATCTTTCTACCAAGGAGATCAAAATTATCTTGGTGCAATGCTTCCTAAATTTAAGTGGGGTTTGATGGATTATAAATGGAATAGTCAGATATTCTTCAAACCCGGCACTTCAGGTCATAACCGGCCGGTATCTGATTATCGTAAGAACGCTAACTTTGTACATGTACAATTACGTGGAGCCGATAACTATGATATGGAAAGACTAAGGAAAGTTGTAAATGATTAATGCTAAACTCGGACACGTAGAAACTGTAGAAGAATTTTATAATGAAATTCGCTGGCAACAAGAAGAAGCACACGGTGCAGATTACTGTGAGCAACACGATGCTATTCGTAAATATGCAAGTGAATGTAAGACATATAGAGAGTTAGGTACTCACCAAGGTGGCACTGCAGCTAATGCTATGCTAGCGGGCTTCAAGTATATCGAGCTTGTAGATATTAGCATGGAGAAGTATCAAAAATTTCTACAGCCTCTTGCAGAAAAATATTGCAAAGACAACAAAATTGTTTTAAAAGTAAAAGAAGTAGACTCTGGTTCACTTGATTCGATTGGTCCGCATGTAGATATGATGTTGATTGACTCATACCATAAAGCTTTCCACATGAAAAGAGAACTTGATATGCACGGCAAGTCCGTAAAAAAATATATCGTGGCACATGATACCTGGGCTGTACCTGAACTACATACTTGTCTAGAAGAATTCTGCTTTAATAATCCAGGGTGGAGAGTACTAGAACGCGGCAAAACAAATGTCGGCTATACGGTATTGAAAAAAGATGACTAATATTATTCTACAACATTTTGATGGAGATCTTAGACCTCTCGATGAATTATCCGTCGAGAACATTTCGGCATATGCTAAAATGATTGGTGCTGAGTATCGTCTAATCAAAGGGAAACCATTTAATAAAAGATTGACAGGCGCATGCCAGAAAGTATACATGATCAATGAAGAGTTTGACGAGTACGATCAGGTATGTATGGTAGACATTGATATGTTTGCTCCTAAGGGAATGACAGAAAACGTATTTGAGCAAAACGGTATTGGACTACACGCTGATACTCAAAAGATGCTACACCAAAAGATTGTAAGAGAATACGGCATTGCTATGACCGATATTAACAAGCCATATTGGGGTGGAGCAATCTATAAGATGGATCGAGGTTTACGTCAGAGGTTGAGATCAACACTAAACAAAAGCGATGATATGTGGATGAACAAGTATAATCAACCATATCACTTTGAGGATGAAGGCATCTTCCATACACTCGTAGTCTGGTCATCGGCGTTTATTAAGAAAGAAGAATGGTACATGGATCGTAAGTGGTGCCAGTGCTCGTTCCTTCCTAATCCTGAGCTTGCAGGATTTATTCATGTTCGAACAAAGGTTACTCCAACCGGTCCTAAACGCACCAAGATGGAGAACTATAAGGAACTTGTCGATAAAGGTATACTATGAGCTACGTAGTATATTGGGGAGATGTTCCTTATAATTTTGGCGATATCCTAACGTCTAATATTTTATCTCATTATGGATATAAATACAACCATACTAACGTCCACGAAAGAGCTAACTTTTTTTCTACTGGCTCGATTGCACGTTTAGCAAAGAAATCACTTGTTCTTGGATCTGGTATTATCCGCAGCGGTGAAGACTTAGATCCAACAAATACATGGGAGTTTGTACGAGGTCCTCTTACTCGAAACAGAGTGTTAGAATGTGGAGGTACATGTCCTGAGATCTATGGTGATCCTGCACTACTTCTTCCAAAATTCTGTCCATCTGTCGAGAAGAAACACAAGGTAGGATTTGTTCCGCACTATCAACACCAGTCACTGGCAAATCAAATACTAGCTGGCGATCAAGGTTGGCGTTGGATTGATGTAGTAAATACAAATCCTCTAGAAGTTGCAAGAGAGATCTCATCTTGTGAAAAGATTGTAGCTACCAGTCTACATGGTTTGATTGCTGCACATGCTTATGGTATACCGTCTTGTCACTTATCCTTAGGAAGTAAGTTACATGGCGATGGATCCAAGTTTAAAGACTTCTATGCAAGTGTTGAGTTAGAACATAATACATATAACCAAGACAATTTAATTTTTACTCTCGGTAAAGTGCCTGACTTAGATCCAATAGAAAAGATTTTTAGAAAGTACGCAAATGTTTAATTACCTTTTAGACAAGATTAAAGAAGCAGAGTTTCAAACAGATCCTTTTAAGTTTATTTACTTAGAAGATTTTTTAAGTGATGAGCATTTTCGGTTAATTACTCGTAATCCTCAGATGAAATTTCCTGAGTTCGAACATGTCGATAATCTTGTAGAACATCTAGACATGAGAGATTACAAGCCTGTGCCATTCCCTGGTTGTACTACGGATGTAGGCCAATACTTGAAATGGTACAAAGGCGATACCAATATTAAGTCTCCTGACCACGCTCGTGGTTTGATTGAAGGATTCGGCATTGCATATCGAGTACAAAGATACCATAATGAAACTATTAAGCAGCTTATGGACTTTTTAAACTCAAAAGAATTTTTAGATACTCTCAGGTTTAAGTTTAAGAAGACCGGTAAGTATACAGTTGAAACTGCTATTCAAAAGTATTTGACTGGATACGAGATCAGTCCTCATCCAGACATTCGTAAGAAGTGTTTGACTTACATGCTTAATATCAATCCAGATAAGAAAGCAGATGAGATGGGGCTATCAACTCACTTCATGAAATTTAAAGAAGAGAAGAAGCATATCTCAAAGTTTTGGAATGATAACCCAGGCACTGACAGATGTTGGGTTCCATGGGAATGGTGTGATACAGTCTTTGAGCAGAAGGCCAATAACTCAATCACTATCTTTGCACCAGACAATGATACTATGCATGCAGTCAAGCTTGACTATGATATGCTCAAAACACAGAGAACACAAGTCTATGGCAACCTCTGGTATGCAGATAAGCCAAAGGTTAAAGGTTCAACTTGGCAAGATTTCGCATGATTGAATCGTATGCAATTACATTACGAGGCGATGAATACTCAGATAGAGCAACTCGTCGACTAGAAGAATCTTCTCCTAGTAACGTATCTCTCAATCGATTTGATGCGATTACTCCGGATCAGGTCGATAGACTTATGAAGAAGCTTAAGCTCAAGTGGACGTATCCGTGGCAAGGGCAAGAATTCAATTTTGCTGCAGGCCTTGTCCTGACTGCGTATCCAACAGTAGAGCCTAAAAAGAGAATAGGTTGTTTCCTATCTCATTACATGTTATGGGAACGGTGTATAAAGAGAGATGAACCTATCATTATTCATGAACAGGATTCAATCTATTATTCAGATGAAGTGATTCCATACGAAGATTGGATGAAAAGTAAGTACGACATTATTGGTTTGAACAGTCCGTTTAGTGCTACTCGTCTTGCTGCAGCATATGACCGCATAACTCAAGAATCAAAGGCAGATCCATACGGAATAGTAAGAGCACCATTGATTGATGATCACAATGTTCCGCAGGGGATCGCTGGCAATAGTAGCTATTACATGGAACCTACGGGTGCACACCGTGCGATATCTCTAGTCAAAGAGCATGGCTGTTGGCCAAATGACGCCATTATGAATAGACAATTGATCTCCACACTAGGTCAGACAAAGCACTATTATACATATGTACAAGGACTAAGGAGTACAACTACATTATGAAACTAGAAGCATATTGCATATACGTTAAAGGTAAAGCAGATGAGCTAGCTGACCGGTGTGTTGCGACTGGAAAAAAGCATGGAGTAACAGTAACTAAAGTTCCCGGTCATACACCAGAAACCCTAGACATCGATGCTTACTACGCTGAGCACAACATACCACAGGCAGCTTTCCACGAAAAGTATTCACGAATTGATCCAGTTCGTTGCGCCTTTGCATCTCACCACACGCTCTGGAGGCAATGCGCTGAAAGTAAAAGCGCTTATCTAATTCTAGAACACGATGCGGTGTTTGTTAATAATCTACCAAATACAATTATTGGAAACATTGTCAATCTCGGCAAACCTTCATACGGAAAATACAATATTCCAAATCTAGGTGAAAATAGATTGTCATCAAAGCAATACTTGCCGGGTGCTCACGGTTATATGATTACACCATTTGGAGCTAAACTCTTACTACACAGAGCTCAGATCGATGCAGGTCCTACAGACGTGTTTATTCACAACCAAAGATTTCCTAGCCAAGTCAATGAAGTATATCCGTGGCCAATCGAATGTGAAGATTCGTTTACTACAATTCAAAATGAAACAGGGTGCTTAGCTAAGCATAATTATAATGAGCAATACCAAATACGATAGAGCATTTCTTACAGGATGCGATTCAACTACAGAATGGATGATGGGTTGGTTCTTAACTAACTTGAAAAAGAATACTCAGCAGCCTATTATCTTTGCCGATTTCGGCGTCAAAGACATCGAAGCAATCAAGCCTTATGTTCATGCTATTATCGATATGACTAAGACTGAAGAAAAAGGCTGGTTTAAGAAACCAAAGGCAATGATGCATTGTCCTTCTTATAAGACTGTATGGCTTGATAGTGACATTGAAGTGCTAGGTGATATTGATAAGATATTTGATTTGTTGGAGCCAAATAAACTCAATATGGTAAAGGATAAACCCTGGTCAACTCGATTTCAAACAGAGATGTACAACTCTGGCGTGGTTGGTCTCGTAGACAAACCATATATATTAAGTCTGTGGATAAAAGAGATTAAAGACAATCCATCACGAGGAGATCAAGAAACTTTACATGCAATGTTAGATCCTCTACAAAATTTGACGTATATTAATGGACTGCCGAACAAATATAATTTTCTAAGGTTACAGTTTGAGAATGATGGTCAAAAAATTCCTAAGGATTGTATAGCAGTGCATTGGACAGGACAAAAAGGTAAAGACAGAATTAGAGAAAGTATAGATGGTTAAGCCAAACGAAGATTTTAAATTAACAGTAAAAGAACTTGCGCTTATTGAAATGGCTCTACTAAGCTATCAGCATACGCAGCCAAACAGAGCGAAAGATGTTCAGGAATTGTTAGCAAAATTCTACCACGAAAAAGTGTGGTACAGACCTAAAGATGAAGAGATCTATGTTAGTGGATAAAAGTAATGGCTAGAGTTGTACATATTATTGGAAACGGTGATAACGCATCGCTCTATGGACGAGAAGAAAGAAAAGGTTTAAAGATAGCATGTAACCAAACTCCTTTTCCTATTCCAGATAAATATGCTACAGTGATGGTAGACTTTAAGTTTATGAATGCACTGATGAAAGGGCATGTTCAAGTAGATGGAAAGTGGATCTGTGGATTCAGGCCAAAGAAGTGGATGGAAGATCATCCCGATTGGTACATGAAAGTTGCTAGTCAAGTAAAAGATTTCTATACTGATTTGCCTAAGTACGCTATTCCAGATAACAATATAGGTATGGGATACACAAACTTCAATTGTGGCCATGTTGCAACTCATTATGCTTGTAAGAAGTTGAAGCCGGATGTCGTACACCTATACGGATTCGATTCTATCTTTGACTTTAACATGAGAAGTTTTTCTGATCTTGTTCTAAACTCCGATAGAGGCAATACTAATAACAATAGACTTGCTACATTCTGGAGACCAATCTGGACAAATATGTGGCAAGAGTTTTCAGATGTTGAGTTTGTTTTGCATCATACGCATGATAAGTTTAAAGTAAAGCATGGCGATAATGTCAGAGCAGAAGTTTACAAACCTCTCAAAGAAATTCAAAAAATTAGATATGACGCATCTGGCATGCCAGTGATGGACGTTTCCTCTGCATAAAGTTGTTTACTTTCTTTAGTCTATATGGTATAATAGACTATACAATGGAGAATGGCAATGATTTATTGGAATGTCACAGGCGGTACTAAGCGTGAAAAGCACCTAGTCAGAGAAGCATTTGAATTCGCTGTATCTGATCTAATGCCTCGTAAGAAAAATTTAGACGTTGAATTCTTTATACGTAAACTCGATGGTGATGTTCATGGCTACCATCAATATGTTGATCACGGCGAACACAATATAGAAATCTGTAAAGGCTTAGACGAAGAAGATTTTGTCACCGCAGTCTTTCATGAGATGGTACACGTACGACAGAGCGAGCGACGTCAAATGAAAGACAAGGGCTTTGTTAAAGTTTGGAATGGTGTTGAATATCTATCTCTTTACAGCACAGTCGACGAGTACATGTCTTTGCCATGGGAAGCTGAAGCATATCAACTACAGGAGGAAATGCTAGAAAGATGGAATCGGAAAACGAGATGTATCGGCGAGAGATCTTAAATCAAAGTGGATACATTGAAATTTTAGAAGGTAATGTAAAAGAATTGCAAGGGCAATTGCAGCAATCATATAAACGTATCGAAGAATTAAATCAGGAGTTAAACGATGCAAAGTCTGAAGTACCTCGGGTTGTCAGCCATGTTGATGGCCTTGGCAAGCCCAGCTAAAGCTGAAACAACACAAGATCACTACAAGGAAGTGATTATTAAAAAGCCATATACTGTTGAAGTGTGTATGGATACAGGAGGTAGTGGTAACGGCAAGTCCGACATTACTAACTTTCTTGAAGGTGCCGTCATTGGCGGAGCCCTTGGTAATAACATTAAAGGTGAGCAAAACGGTGGAGCTATCGGTGCGTTTCTTGGTGGTGTGCTCAACACAGAAAGAAACAAAGGATCAACTGGACCACGTTGCCAGACTGAAACACGATATGAAGAGCAGCGGCAAACCATTTATTCCCATTCAACTGTAACGTTTATGCATAATGGTAAGCAACACACTCTTCGCTTTAATAAGTAAATTCTTAATAAAACTGTAACACAATGTTAGCGTTAAAGTTCCTAAATAATAACTTAGGAACTTTAATTATAGGAGAATCCAAGTGGATCGACTCTGGAAAAAGGTAAGTAAAATGGATCTAGGAAACCCTGTTATCACTACAATTGTAGGACTCGTTATTTTCTATATCGGACTAAAAACATTCTCAGGTGGAATGAAATCTATGGGTAACATGGAACACCTCGCGTGGTTCACTGGTAACGTATTCTATATGTTTGTTGGTGGAATCGTTATGACACTGCTTTGGCAATCATCATCTCTTTCAACGACTGCGATTATTGCTTTGGTAGCATCCGGAGCTATTCCTCTGCCAGCCGCTATTGCAGCAGTCCTTGGAGCAAACTTAGGAACAACCGGCACCATTTGGTTAGCCGGTCTTTTAGTATCTGATGGCATGCCAAAAGGAGATACTCTTCGAATAGCAATGGCTCATACTGGTGTTAATCTACTCATGGCTTTGTCTCTACTGCCCTTTGTACACCATATTGCAAGATTCCTAGGAAGATTTTAATTTTAAAAAAAACGTAACCTATTGAAAATGCACCATTTTTTGGTGCATTTTTTTGTTTACAATTGAAAAAAACTATGGTATAATAGATCTATAAAATGGAAAAGGAACAAAGAAATGACATAGCGAAGTTGAGATGACTGGCCCCCACCCCGTTACCGAGGGAAGGGTAGAGGAATAGGCCTATAGTCGTGGTGTATCGGAGGCAGGATAAGATTGGCACCTTATCCTGACATAGAATGCCATTCTTTTGAAAGAGGAGTTTATATTATGGAAAAGAAAATCAAACATTTTAAGATCGAAGTTACTCTAGAAAACAACGATATGTGGGAAACTATTCGCCACACTCGTAAAGGTGTATCGAAAGTAATGCACGATCTTTGGAAAGATGACAATGTTGCAAAATTCTCAATCACGGAGGTATTAGCCTAATGTTAAATTTATTTGCACCTACTAATGTTTCTTATGATGGAACAAATGAAATGTCAACAGCTAATGGCTCACCCTATGATCGTGGTGGTGCAGACTCCTACTACCGTCGTAAGTTTGATCCGCATTATTATACCTTCGGCACTGGCAAAGGAACCAGAACTGAAATGAAAGACATGACTCCTGAAGAGATAGTCGCATACACAAAGGGCTTCAATGAGAACGAAGAAGCCGGCGACTTCAAAGACTGGGGTTAACAGTTGAACCTACGGCGCTCCTCCTCTTTCCTCTTTTCCATGTAGCGCCGTAGGTTCTCAAAAAAAACGTAAGCTATTGTTTTAATTAAATAAAAAAATGCATTTTTTCCTTTACATTATCGGAAATCTGTGGTAGAATAGATCTATAAAATGGAAAGAGGAGTTCATTATGTCTAATATTGTTATCACTAAAAATTCTACATACGAAGAACGTATGGCTGCTATCCGCGATGCTGCTGAAAGATTTGCTAAAGTCAAAGCACGTCGTGCTCGTCTAGCTGCCAGTGCAGCTCGTGTTCGTAAATACGTCGATGAGGTTGACAAGCCAGAACGTAAAAAGTTCGATGATATGATCGATAAGATGGATGAGAATCATAATCAGTATACTGATGGCGAAAAGTATCTTGCTGAGCATTACGGCGATCGTCTTGCTGATCAAACTTCATATGAGTCTGAGGAGGGCTGGAACTAATGTACACTCAAGAGCAACAAGAGTGGCTGGCACAGGGCAATAAGATTACTATTTGTCCTCCATCCAGCAAGCGTCCGGAACCACGTAAAGGTCCGGTCTATTCTAAGAGCCGTACTCGTTCTGGTTGTTATCTTCCACCAGCTCGTGACTTGAACTTTGATTACTCTAAATAGGAGCTATATGTGACTATGCATCTTGTCAGAGGTATGTCGTCTATAAATACTAGAAAGCGTCGTACTAATAAAAACCCTGGCCACGCAGCTGCACAAGCTAAGCATGATAAGTGGCTACGCAAAATGGGTGTACATCCCGATCAACTCAAGAAACAGGATAAGTCAAGTGGCGCGAGTATTCCGAACTATTCAAGCAGCTGTACGTCAATCTCGACGTCGGACCGCATCGTACCCATCGCAGGAAAGCGTAAGGCTCAGGAATACTCAGGCGACTACATCACCGGCCTCGCAACAATGCACAAGTCAAACACAGTACCGGTCGGTCGAGGAAGTGACCCAAAAATATACGCACAAATGAGGAGAAACTAAATGCTCGCAGAAGCAATGTTTTGTCTGGCATTGAACGCCTATTGGGAAGCACGAAATCAAGATATGGAAGGAATGATTGCAGTATCTCAAGTTGTTATCAATCGTGTTGAGTCAGAGTATTATCCTGACCGTGTTTGTGATGTAGTATATCAAGGACCAACTCGTCCATCTTGGAAGGATAAGACAATCGATTATCCTGTACGTCATCGTTGCCAGTTTAGCTGGTACTGCGATGGTAAGTCAGACGAAGTACCTGAGGTAGATACTGAAGCTTGGGACATGGCACGCCTTGCAGCCTTTGGTGTATACTTTGGTAAAGTTGAAAATAAAGTTGGTGATGCTCTCTGGTATCATGCAGATTATGTGACTCCCGGTTGGGCAGATCACAAGCAAGAAACTGCTCGTATCGGCAACCACATTTTTTATGAGTGGAAAGATGGAACTCAGTAATCTAGTTAAAACTTATAAGCGCGCCTTTAGTGAAGAACATTGCCAGAGTCTAATAGACATTTATGAGGCTAATGAAACTAAAAGCTACAATACTGACGTAATGAAGTTTGATCAACACACGTTGCTTAATAACAATTTGCCTACAATGAATGCGGTACAGATCTTCCTCAATCATTTCAATCAATATCGTAGGTGGTTAGAAAGTAGAGATCAAAAGTATTTGCCTGCCGTACAAGAACTCGAACAACTAAGAGTCAAGAAATATCCTGTTGATGGTTATTTTAAAGAACACATTGATGCGTATGGCAAAGCCACATCAAGACGATATCTATCTGCTTTCGTCTATTTAAATGACAGTGGTGGAACTAGGTTCTTCGGCAAGAAAATAAAAGCTGAGACAGGCACTATGGTCATATTCCCTCCAATGTGGATGTTCCCTCATACTGGTTTAGTCGGAGATAAGCCTAAGTATTTCCTTTCAACCTATTTACATTTCTCTGCGTAGCTCAGCTGGATTAGAGCAACAGCCTTCTAAGCTGTGGGTCGGGGGTTCGAGTCCTCCCGCAGAGGCCAAAATTAATTTCAATAAAATGCATTTAATGGTGTACATTTGCCGAAAACTGTGGTAGAATAGATATAATGAAAGATTGTCGAACGAGTCTAAACGTGGTTAAGCCAGTAAACGACATAAAAATTAAGACGCTGGTAGGAAATTATAGGGTGCCTTCACAAGAAAGACCCACTATTATTATTGATGAGGAGAGACATCATGGCGATACCTAAGAGAACTAAAAAGAAAACTGTACGTGCATCTCGCCGCGTTGGTGTAAATGCTGCACCAATTGAAAAAGGCTTAGAGTCAGTACAGATCTATTTTCAGAATGAGGTCAGTCGTAAAGAAGCGATTGACCAAATAAAGACTTTTGTTAAAAATCAATTTAGCAAAAGCGATGCAAAGTTTATTCTTTGCAATCCAGAATACAAGTTTCTTCCAAGCTACTACAGTGCCGGAGCTGCGTTTTGGTGCAATAGTGGATTAGAAGAAACTGAGAGATCGTTGTATTGGAAAAATGCAACGGTGAAGAGGCTGGCTGAACTGGTTGAACCAGGGAAAGCTTTACATTATGAGAAGTTGCAGGCGAAGCATGACAGCGATAAAGTTGTCAGTCTCTCTCCTCAGCAACGTCTGCAACGTAAGATCAATAACACTATCATGCAAGATCTCCTTGATCTTGAAGATATGTGGATTGATGGTGATAAAGCCTCTATTGATGTTTATGGTTTATTCCGTAAACATGGGTTGAGTGGTTCTGCCACGATACCCGTTCGTCAGGTGGTTGAGGGATGGTTGCTAGATTATGAAGACGCTTACCATAAGCGCTGTGAACAAGCCGTCGAGGGTTATTCACATTTGAAGCGACCTGAACTCAACCGCCGCATCAAAGAATGCCAAGCTATGCTAGCTGATTGCGATCGTATTAAGTCCGCAGCTAAAGCTCAACGTAAAGTCAAGGTGGCTAAGGCTCCATCTATTGACAAGCAAGTTTCAAAGATTAAGTACAAGAAAGAAGACAATGACTTCAAGATTGTATCACTGCAACCTGCACAGATCATTGGTAAGACTAAATTGTATATCTTCAATACGAAGTACCGTAGACTTACTGAATATGTAACATTTGATCCTAAAGGGTTTATCGTGAGTGGTACGACTATTAAGAACTTCGATAAAGAAGTGTCTCGTACACTCACGTTACGGAAGCCATTAGATATACTGCCAAAGGTTGCTAAATGCACACCACGACAGTTGACTAAACTTCTAGATGATATTAAGACTAAGCCGGCTGTACCTAATGGCCGGATCAATGAAGATACAGTATTATTGAGAGTGGAAATCAAATGACGATTGAAGATAAGTTTTTAACTAAATCAAAATTTACTAAGTTGATTGAATCGACTGTAGTAGAACTGAAGATACCATACATGGAAGCAGTACTCCACGTATGTACTAAAAATGAAATTGAGCCTGAAGATGTGAAGAAGTTTATTTCACCAATCATTAAGGCCAAGATCGAGGCAGAGGCAATGGCCTTAAACTATTTGCCAAGTGGCAATACTTTGGACAGCGCTTTTGCTGATTAAGAGTATAAATAAATGTGTACAACAACGCATGAATGTTGTATAATATTACAGTAACATACAAACATAAGGACAATACTATGTCATTTCAAAATCTAAAAAGCAATCGCGATCAAATCTCAAAACTTATTCAAGCTGCAGAATCCACCGGAGGTGGCGAGAAAAAGTCATATGCAGATGATCGCGTTTGGAAGCCAACAGTTGACAAAGCGGGGAATGGGTATGCAGTACTTCGATTCTTGCCAGCCTCAGAAGGCCAAGAACTACCATGGGTCAGATATTGGGATCATGGATTCAAAGGACCAACTGGCTTGTGGTATATCGAAAACAGCCTTACTTCTATTGGTCAACCTGATCCAGTTGGAGAACTCAACTCCCGGTTGTGGAATTCTGGCATCGAGTCGGATAAAGAAAAAGCCCGTACTCAAAAGCGTAGACTACACTACGTAACTAACGTGCTTGTTGTTCAAGATCCAAGTGCACCACACAACGAAGGTAAAGTATTCCTCTATAAGTTTGGTAAGAAGATCTTCGATAAAATCATGGACGTGATGCAACCATCATTCCAAGATGAAGATCCAGTGAATCCATTTGACTTTTGGGAAGGTGCTGACTTTAAACTAAAAATTCGCAATGTAGAAGGTTATCGCAACTATGATAAGTCTGAGTTTGCTAGTGCTTCTGCTCTATATGAGTCAGATGAAACAAAGCTTGAGGCAGTCTATAATCAATTGCATGATCTTAGCGAGTTTACTGATCCAAAGAACTACAAGACTTACGATGATCTTAAAGCAAAGCTAGGTCGTGTTCTTGGTGAGGAAGCTTCTATTGGTGCGCCAACGATGAAGCAAGAAGCTCAAATGCATGAGGCTGCAGCACCGGCTCCAATGCCAACAGCGGAAACTATTCCGCAAACAGAAGATGATGATACTATGTCTTACTTTGCTCGCTTAGCGAACGAAGACTAATATATAGTACTGCAACCGATAATGTATATCTCGGCTCTGCTAAATTTTCATTCTGAATTAGGTAAGCCAGCCACCATGTGGTCCTAGTTGCAGAGTAAGCCTCGAGCAAAAGGCTGGCATAACAATAAAGGAGAAGACTACTTCGGTAGTCGGGGATTAGGGAGCTTCGGCTCCCTTTTCTTTATGCACCAGATAGCATAGGATCCATAGCATCATGCGCAGAAGGTGGAGTTGTTATGACTGGCTGTGTAGTACTAGGCGCGATAGTCGTACTTGATTGATCAACCGCAAGATTATTACCACCATCCATAGCAGCTCTGTCAGATCTAAGTTGCTCAAGTTGCGCAGTGTTATCGCCAAGTGCACCACTACTTTTCTCAACTTTAGCTTTTTGTCTATCAATCATGCGCTGTTCGCGAGCGCTGATTTTACCGTCTTCCATCGCTTTGCGTTCTAGAACACCGAGCTTGCGCTGCTGAGCCATATCATATTTCTTTAGTCCAGCTTGTTTACCCGAAGCTTCTTCAATCTCAGCATCTAATTTTTTCTTTTCTTGGACCTTAGTATCAAACTTCATGCTTCTAATTGATTCGCCAGCACTACCGAGGCCAGGAATACTTTCAACTGCGGATGCGACTAATTCAATAACACCGTTAATGATGTTCTTAAACAAATCAAAGACGCCGTCAATTGCTTGAGAAAAGAGGTCAGTGAAACTGAAATTATCTAATGTCTTTTCTGCATTTTTGAAACCGAACTTACCGAGAACCCAGCTAATTACACTCTTCAATAGATCCAATGGCATGCCTATAACTGAATTAAGTAGACCAGTGATTGCACCTTGGATTGCACCGATAATACCTTCATCTTCATATCCAGCAAGTGCACCTTTGATAGTATCAAAAGCAGTCATAATTAATGTGATAGGGAAGAATAAACGACCAATCACTTTACCAATGCCGGCGAGGCCTTTCATAAGTGCCGAGCCTTCGTTAAAAATACCGAATGCAGATTTAATAACACCAAATGCTTTTGCTATCGGGCCTTCTGCACTGAAAAAAGTAGTGATAGGTTTAATAAGACCCTTTACAAAATCAACAGCAGCAGTGAATGGACGAGTGATAGCTCCAATAATTCTGCTTATTACGCTTGGCCCTTCACTTGCTTGGAACACAGCTCTGAATGGCTTAACGACGTTATCAATAACTCCTTCAAATGGAAATTTAAATATATCAACAATGCTATTAAATAGTTTTGTAATACGCTGTCCGACTACGCCTTCGCCAGATAGTAATGTCTTGAA
>Ga0213868_10000400_pt1 | contig 41025 bp, 13 predicted proteins | sample PICome_9_FD_160087 | JGI IMG/M metagenome (GOLD analysis project Ga0213868, IMG submission 160087) | Coastal seawater microbial communities near Pivers Island, North Carolina, United States - PICO127 | ecosystem: Environmental > Aquatic > Marine > Coastal | place: USA: North Carolina...
GCGACACAGTAAATCTTACATTACCTTTATTTACTAGAGTCGATATGGGTGAAGAATGGAAAGATAAATATTATAGTGGAAAATATTTGATAACAGGAATTAGACATATACTAGCTGGAGATCAGTACACCACAGATTTAGAATTAGTCAAAGACAGTTTCAATGATGTTTTACCATCAGAAAAACCAGTATTGTCAGGAGGCGGCGGTAAATGAATCTTTTTACTGGTACAGAAGGGTTGGTCTGGTGGCAGGGTGTTGTTGAAGATGTCAACGATCCAGAGACATTGGGCCGAGTTCGTGTCCGTATTTTTGGATTTCATAGTGATGATAAATCAAAAATTCCAACGGATAAATTGCCTTGGGCCGCACCAATTATGCCTATAACTAGTGCATCTATTGGTGGGGTGGGACAATCGCCAACAGGTGCTCTGCCTGGCGCATGGGTTATGGGATTTTTTCGAGATGGTATGAATGCTCAAGATCCGATAGTTTGGGGAACTGTTTATGGTAAACCAAATGCAACTTCTTTGAGATCTTCTGATGGTTTACACCCACCGGCAGATGGCGAATATGTCGAAGGTGGTACTAAAGTTGACCAGAGTGATGTAAACCCTCTAGCAACTGGAGCTGGGACTGATACAAGCTCCAGTGACGCAACTGCATCAAACGACCACCATAATAAGGGAAATGATAGCGCAAGTCCAGATCAATCCGGCACTCCAAATGATGCAGACAATAGAGAACGCCTTTCAAAAATTACGACTAAAAATGGAAAAAGTACTTGGGTTGCGACTATCTATGCAAAGAATTTTCAAAACTTTATAAATGAATTTGAAAGAACGCCTGCACCAAATCATCCAAATGGATATACTATTTATAGTTTGGGAGGATACGTCCATAGACAAAGTAGAGGTTCTAAAAAATGGAGTTATCATGCTTCTGGTGTTGCGATTGATATCAATCCCGCTGAAAACCCATACCAAAAAACATTTGAAAGTGATATGCCAGCAAATACCTCTGCAATTGCAAGGAAATATGGCCTTGGTTGGGGTGGTGATTGGAATAGCGTCAAAGATGCAATGCACTTCAGTGTGGCGAAAGGCGAACGTGGTTCTGTACCAATAAAAAGAAATGGTATTGTACCAGACCCAGAAACAGGAAGTCAAGATTCCAAAAGTACCGGATCTTCGGTTGAAGGTTCTCCTTTGGAATATTCACCTTCTGTATCAGGTCCTAGTGGCAACACTGGAACTTATGACAAACCTGAACCAAAATCCAATGAAAATCAAACCGCTCCTCCTAGTTTGGATGTCAGTGAATGGAAAAGTGCAACCGATTATTCGGAGGGAGACTTAGTTCGTTCTCCACAATTGCAAGAAAATCAAATTGGAAGTCTACCTCCATATACATTTAGGACTGGCATCATTACAGCTGCTGCTGCAATGCAGTGTAGCGCATTAGACTTTGGTACTGTCATGTCTTACGAGATGGGTGGTAGATGGGACGCCAGACGCATAGGCCCAAAGACAGAGGCGTGGGGCCAACATAGGGGTGTAATACAATTTGGAGAAATACAGGCAAAAACATACGGTGTTGATTTTAGTACGGAACAAACAGCAATTGATACACAACTTGGTCCTAACGGTGCGGTTGTAAAATTTTTACGGGCTCACGGCGTAAAAAATGGAATGGGTAGATTAGAAATTTATTCTGCAATTAATGCTGGTGGTGTTGGAGAAAAATACTATGGAAGATCAGATGCGGCCGCTGGAGGTGCAAAGGGAACTGTTAGAGACAAAGTTAATAATCAAATGGGTGGGCATGAAGCAAATGCCAGGAGATTATTGAACAGCAAAGACGATGGTAAATACATAGAACAAAAAGTTTACCGAGCAGTAAAATCTGGAACATCTAGTGCTGGCGGAACTGGACCGGCTTCATCTAAACTGAAAGATGGAGATGTATTGTGGGAAGTTGCTCCAGAAGAATTTCAGAGTGCTTCTAGGAACACTCAAAATGCAGCATATGAGTCTGAGGCCCCATCTTCAAGCGATGGTTATTCTGTAGCGCCCCAACAAGCAGGCGGTGGGGGAGGCCAACCAAAACCCACATCTGTGCAGAAAAAGATATCCGATCAAGATACAACAGATTTGTTTCAAGAACCGGATAATCCGTTTGCAGCAAAATATCCACATAATAAAGCACTATTCACAGAATCGGGACACATTCAAGAATTTGATGATACGCCAGGAGCTGAAAGAGTACATACTTATCATAGAGCTGGAACTTTTGAAGAAATACATCCAGACGGTACTAGGGTTGTAAAGGTAGTAAAAGACAATTACGAAATCATTTTTGGAGAGAATAATATTCATGTAAAGGGTACTGCAAATGTTGTAGTAGACGCTGATGTAAATGTCAAAATAGGTGGAAATGTAAATGTAGAGGTTGGCGGAAAAATCGACACTACAAGTGGTGGGAATACAACTATCAAGGGCGCTCAAATTCATCTGAATCCATAAGGAAATTAAAATGGCATATGCAACAGAAACAAACAGAGATTTCGATTTAAAATTTATGAAAAACCCCATTAGTAATGATGTGGTAATGAAAATAGATAGACCAAATCTGGCCAGATATCCTGCTATAGAGCAGAGCATCACTAATATATTGATGACCTCTAAACTGGAAAGAAAGTTTATGCCTGCATTTGGCGGAAATGTATTAAAGACTTTATTTGAGTTAATGACTGATTTTGACAAAATCAGTGTACCGGGCGAGATAAATATTAGAGAAGTTATAAAAATGTCACTGAAAAAATATGAACCTAGAATTACAGTCGAAAATGTTGTTTTTGGTGATTTTAATGAAGATAGTAACTCAAATAAACTAAATATCACCATTATGTATTCAGTACCACCCGTTAATGAGGTGCTGTCATATACGCTAGGGATTAAAAGAGTAAGATAAATGGCAAAAAATATTCAAATTTCCGAATTAGACGTTTCAAGTATCAAAAGTAGTATAAAAGAATATATGAAAAGTGATCCTACATTTAAGGATTATGATTTTGAAGGCTCTGGACTATCAACTCTCACAGATCTTTTGAGTTATAATACCTACTACAACTCTTTTTATCTTAATATGATATCTAACGAAATGTTTTTGGATACTGCTAGGTTGAGAGATAATGTTGTAGCTAAAGCAAAGTTATTAGGTTATACGCCGTCTTCTGCCCGATCAGCTGAGGCCTCACTGTCATGCACATTTGAAATTGTTTCGGACTACGAAGATCCATCGGATTTTGGCAGTATAAAAATTGATAATACTTTCGTATTTTCAAAAAATAATAGTCAAACATATGAAGAATATAAATTTATTCCAAAAGTGAGTAGAAGTGTATCTCGATCTTTTGCGCCCCTAATACAACGCGATGGGACATATAGACATACATATGAAATTTTTGATTTAGAAGTTATCCAAGGATCATTTGTCGAAGAAAAGATAGTAGTAGATACTACAGATCCAAATCAAAAATTTCTTATGTCCAATTCCAATATTGATACAAATACATTAAGAGTATTTATTCAATCGAATGCTACAGATACTAACTTAACAGAATTCAAAAGATCTGTTGATACAATGTCATTGTCAGATATTAGTAAGGTCTTTTTCTTGCAAGAGTCGTATGAAGGAAAATATGAAATTGTTTTTGGTGATGGAGTACTAGGTTCTGCTATTTCAAGTGGAAATATAATTACTATGAGTTATGTGGTTACTAAAGGTGCAGCTGCAAATGATATGACAGGAAATTTGAAACTTATTTCTTCAAATAAAAATATTAAGTCGGCGAATATTCAAGATAACTTGCAAATAATTGGAAGAAGTTATGGCGGCGCAGACAGAGAATCTACAGATTCTATTAAATTTTATGCTCCGAAAACTTTTGAGGGACAGGATAGAGCTGTAACTGCTAGAGATTATCAGACTATCATTCCTAGAATTTATCCACAAGCATCATCTGTTAATATTTGGGGAGGCGAAGATTCTGATCCGCCCGAATATGGAAAAGTGTTTATCAGTATCAAACCAAATTCGGGATTTTATGTTTCTGCTCAAGAAAAACAATCCATAAAACAAAATTTAGTAAAAAATTACTCTGTACTGACTTTGACTCCAACCATTATCGATCCAGACTTTATAAAATTGAAAGTAACAACACAAGTAAAATATGACAACGAGTCTACAATGTTGGATGAAGCTACATTGCAAGATATTGTTAGAAGATCTATCATAGATTATGATATGAATATGTTAAACGATTTTAATAGTTACTTTAGGTATTCTCAGTTCTTGGCTAAAATCGATCAATCAGACGAATCTATAACTAACAACTTGACTGAAATATTGATGATTAATGAGAAACAAGTATATTTGGATACGTCTGTTAGTTACAGATTTCGATTTAATAATGCTTTAAGACCATCTACTTTGTATTCGAAAGCATTTTATATTACTGGAAACGAAAATGCATATTATCTCGATGATGATGGCCTTGGTAAAGTAAGATTTCATACTATGGATCTCAGCAGAGAAAAAGTTTATAATCCTTTATATTCTGGAACAATAAATTATGAAACAGGAGAAATAGCCATTCCTGAAATTTCTATAACAAATTTGGTTGGAACTTCTTCTACACTAGGAGTGGTTGTTCAGCCTTTAAATAATGATATATTTCCAGTAAGGAATCAAATTATTTTACTGGATTTTGATGAACTCAATATTACAATGCTAGAAGATACCGATGATTTTAATGAAAATTATGACATATCATCACAAAGAGTCGTGGTATCCAGAAATACCACAACTACATATAATAATACGTCTATGTCTGTTACATCGGCAACTGGAACTTCATCTATTACCAGAACATACTCCGACTCTCCTTCTGCTGGTACTTCGGGAACAAGTAGTGCCGGCGGATCGACCAGCGGCGGATCGAGTACTGGCGGATCAAGCAGTGGTGGATCGAGTAGCGGCGGATCAAACAGCGGCGGCGGATACGGTGGTGGATATTAAAAATGAATAAAACTAATATTTCAAATGTAGCAAACCATATAAAATCTCAACTTCCAACCTATATTTCTTCTGATGAAGATTATTCTAGGTTTGTAAAATTTTTAGAGTTGTATTATGAGTGGATGTCTCAATCAGATAATCCGTCCGGTGTTACTGGCGATATTACAGAATATGGCGATATTGATGATACGTTAGAAATGTTTGTTTCATTGTATAAAAATGAGCTCGCTTCATCATTTCCAAATGTTGTAAAAATAAAAGGAACTAACGAAAAAAATTCCGAAAATGTAAACCTAAATCAACTAGGAAATGCGGCCGAAACTGCTACAGAAAGTTTGTATGACCAAGAATTTTTAATGGATGGAATTGCAACATCTTTCAAACTCAATTATTTTAATCCTTTCTATTATTTCGGCGAAACTGATGCGACAACTGTTGTCGATGAAATTGTGGTATTTAAGAATCCCGCAAGTGATGTTGCTAATAGAGGCGATGGTGATACTTTACAATCTTACATTGATTCTTTGACCCCACCAGATGTAAGTCGGACCGGTTCCACGGGCCATTATGTAAAACTGGTTGAAAATACAGATTATGTCATAGAAGAAAATTTTATTAAATTTATTGACTCTAATGGCGATCCTGATACTTTGATATCGAATGATATAGTAAAGGTAAGATTCTATGTAAAAACGTACTTGGATGTTTCAACAACACCAGACACAGAAGATGGTGTTAAAAGATTAGTTGAGTCCACTGGCGTCAAAAAAACTACTTACGAAAATCAAAGAAACTTTCTAAAATTTATGAAAGATTTTTATCAATCTAAGGGCACAGAAAAATCATATGATTTTTTGTTTCGAGCTATTTTTAATGAACCAATAGAAATTTATTATCCAAAAGATAACTTATTTAAAGCTAGTAATAATATATGGGAGAGTTCTACATCTGTACGCGCTATTCCCCATGAAGTTAATTATGATAACCCTGCAATACAGAATCCTTATAGAATAACAGGAAAAGTGTCTGGTGCCACTGCCACAGTCGAATATTATAATGACTTTGAAATTGGTAGTTATGATGTTAGAGAATATTTTATAACAAATGTTTTTGGTACTTTTCAGAGCGAAGAAGATATAATAGTTGCCCAACAAAATGGCACTACATTTGAAGAAAAATTATATGAATGTGTTGTAGGGTTTGATATTATAAATGCGGGTACGGATTATTCCAGAAACCAACCCTTACATTATAATTTATCTTCGAATGGTTCGGGACAAGGTTTTGCTGCCGTAATAGATCACACAACAACTGGCAAAGTAGAAAGCATTGATATTGGATCGGCCGGCGATGGATATATCGATGGAGAACATATAGAATTTGTACACACAGGATCTTTGGGATCTGGAGCCTCAGGAATAGTGAAAAACACTAGTGGTTTGACCACTGAATACGGCGTTTTGTTTAATCAAAATCCATCTTCTAGTGAGTATATTGCAAACGGGCCGCAAACTATATTTGATATTGGATTGTCTGGTGATGTTTATCACGATACTGCAAAAAATACAGTGGTAAGTATTGAAAATATTGATTCTAAATCTAGTTCAGTTTTTGCGTTATATGATTTTGAGGGTATTGATAATTCTATTATCACTGTGAAGGATGGCACCCGATTTTCTGGATTAATACCAGATTTGAAATCAAATATGAACGGAATTCGGATTGAAACATCCTTAGCGTCAACTGTATCGCCGCCGTATAGTGTTGCTAATATTAATCCGACTGATGATTTGGATACAAGATATCAACATGATTTGGTACTGACTATTTCTAGTGTAGATTCAAACGGCGCTATCACTGGTGTGAATGTTGAAAATTCTATTAATGGAATAACAGGAGCTGCGTTGGGCACTAAATCTGCCGGTAAAACATCGACAAATTCACAAGTTTTGCCTTCACCAGTAAATTTAATAAATCAATCCGGTAAATATGAATCTGGTAACGGATTCAACGCTAAATTTGATATATCAATTACTGATAATTCTATAACTACTATTGATTTGTCTAGTGGCGGAACTGGTTTTCAATATTTGGTGAATGATGTTTTAAAAATAGATGGCAGCGCTTTTGGAGAAAATGGAAATTCTGGTACAAATGATGTTTTTGTAAAAATAACAGCGGTATCTAATGGAACATCTTATCCTACTGTTATCCAAGAAGATTTATCAAATTCTATCGATGGATATTCTACCACATCTATCAGTGGTCAAAATGCTAGTTTCAATATTTCAACAGGTATGAATCCTTATCCCAGACTTTTCTCTGTTATATCAAATAACACACCACTTTCTGTCGGATATAAACAGAATGATGTTTTTATAATTCCTGGCGATTTAGTTGGCGGCACGACACCAGAAAACGATATTACCATTATAATCGACCAAGTAGATTCTACAGGAAGAATAGAAGAATTTTCTTTTAGGGGTATATCTCCGGTTGGGATAATATCTACTTTTGATTTGGTAGGGACACCAGTTTTGCCGGATGTAATGTCTACATATCACAATCCGATTTTTACTTTAACTCAATATAATGCAACCCTTACGGCTGGCGAAAATGCTGTGTTTTTTGTTAGAAGAAATGGTACATCTTATATAATTTCAGAGCCCAGTTTGTCGGAGAGAGGTAAGAATTATGTAGTTGGCGACTCAATACTTATAGATGGTGCCCAATTGGACGGTGCCAGCACTACAAATGATTTGAGTTTTGAAATTTCTTCTATTGACAGTAACGGCGGAATCACAGGAATCACCAATATAACCGGCGTTGCTGTAAATGCATTTTCTATTACCAATCAGTTCGCCAGATCTGTTAAAGGTAAAGATGCAGAATTTGATATTGCTATTACAAACGATCTATATTCTGCAAGTGTTAGTTCTGGAAAAGGTGGTACTGGATATAACATAGGACAAATTTTGACTTTCAAGGGATCTACTTTAGCCAATCAGTGGGTTAAAACTGGATTTACTTCAAAAATAAATCAGGTCGGTGAAAATGCACTATTTACTGATTCTGGATATATGAGACTTTCCGATATCGGTGAAACATTTAGAAAAAATTCTACAGATGGTATTACTATTGATTTTTGGTATTTCCGAAAAGGTACTGAAATTAGTGGTACTTATGGTGGCGCATCTATATTTTCTATAAACGATGCGGTCGGCGGCACACAAAAAACATTTTTACAACAACTTCCAGATGGTACTTTAGAATTTGGAAATGGGACTGTATCGCAGACTGGCTCAGCTATTTCTTTTGGCGACTGGCATCATATTGCAGTATTTTTAGGACCAACAGAATCTAAAGTTTATGTCGATGGACAAGACTATATTGCAATCGCCAATGGTAGTTATTTTGATATTTCAGAATATGGAGAGTATACAGAGACAATCACTATCGATTCCACAAACACGACAGGTATTACAAAATCATATGACCCAAACAGTCTTATCGAAGTTGGTGTAACCTATACAGCAAATTCTGCACTAGGAATACAATATTTACCATCGAAGTCTATCACTGCTACAAACGGTACTACAATCGTTTGGTCGAATTTATCAGTGGGAGATGTGGTTACTCTAACATATTCAAAACCAGTAAAGAATTTTTACTTGGGTGCTAGACAAAAAGTAGATTCTTCGTATTCCATAGAAGATTATAATCATGCTTTCTTTGGAACTCTCAGATTTACAACTGGCCAGAGATATCAGGAAGTATCTGGTTCTATAGAAGATACCGGAACAGATAATTCTATTTCTGGTGTTGGACTCAATCCGATTTATGTAAATCCGATTCCCTCTGTTCAAACAATTCGTGAATCTGCGCCATTAAAAGTTACATTTAAAGTGACAGAGTCAAATAAATCTGCATTTTCTATGATGTTCGATTTAAACGAAACTCCTAGAATTACTAGAAGTGTAGATTCTTTAAATGGTTTGGGCGAAACTGTTACGACTACTACAGATTTATTTGGGCCAGGCGAAACTGATAATTCTGGTAATCCTATAACACCTCAGTATACATTGACTCAGTCTTTAGATTCTGGTGGTAACGCTATAAGTGGTATGGGCAGTGGAATCGCATTTTCACCAGACTTGGGAATAGATGAAGTAATAGAAATAAGTTATTTGAGTGTTCTTGAAGATAATGTAGAATATATTATTCGCAATGAAAATCATCCTGTGTCTGCTAATAAAATTTCTTTGCGAAAATCCGATGAAAATGGTATATATTCCACCTATGCTTTACCGGACGGAAATTCTTTAAGGGTTAATTGGTCTTCAAAACCTAGATCAGAAATTAATTTGGTAAGTTTACTCACTGCTGGAAATAATTATAAAAGAAATCCATATGGGTATGTTAAAAACAAAACTAACGGTTATAAATCACAAGGCTCTGGGGCTTGGTTTTTGGGAAAAGGCAAGGACATCGGTAGGATAGAAAGTTTTGAAATCAACGGAAATAATTTTCAGTCAGAACTAGATGGGTTTGGTGTTGATTATACTACTGCCCCAGTAGTCGACCTAAGTTCGTTTGGTGATGGGCAAGCGGTTGTTACAGTGTTGACAGGCCCACTTTGCATTAGGCGTGGAGAGTTTTTAAACAAACAAGGATTTTTATCTGATGACAACAGATTATATGATGGTTACTTATGGCAAGATTTTTCTTATGTTGTTAAAGTTGGAAGATATATTGACGAGTGGAGAAAAATCGTTAAAAAAATTGTCCATCCAGCTGGATTAATGATGTTTGGAGAATATAGTATTACTACGGATGCCGTGGTCAGAAGGGGTGCCGGTGTTGCATGGGCTCAACTTATATATGAGATTATCAAAAATGTCAACATGAAAGTAAAAAACATGGACGGCCTTGGTCGATGGGCATATGGCGAAACCGATGGGCATTGGTATCCCACTTCGACAAGACAGGACACTAATTATCTAAATTCTCATGGAAACATTTTTAAATATGATAACAGACAACTCAGTGTAAATTCTACAATAGATGGAATGTATAATGGTGTCGGTGAAGGAGAGGTTTCTGATGATACTGCTGGTTCTACTTCTGTGGACAATGGTTCTGGTAGGTATGCTTTATTGCAGGCCGATGGTACAAATGCTTCTGATGGTTGGTGGCAAGTTAAAAAGATAGCAATAAACTTTAAAGAGGCTACTGGAAAAGATTATTCACATTATTATACTTCCAATCTTATAGGAAATACTGTCACTGTATATGATGTTTCTGAAGAAGATATGGTCGCGGATGATTGGATCAATACTCGACCTTGGGGAAAATTTAAAATTACTAGCGCTATGATAGATTCTTCAGTCGGCGAAAGATACGTTGTTTATGATGTCGATCTAGTTTCTAATTATACTCCCAACATGCCCACATGGGATAATGCCGCAAGTGGTGGACCGAATATAGTAGAATTCAGATGGGACAACATATTTAGAGGAAATGTGGACAGAAACGCGAATAGTTGGATAGGCTCTATTATGGATGGCGCCAATCCAAGAGATGAAAAAATGATAATAAATATTTCTGGAAGGTGGAATAATATATATGGAGATGTCCCAACACTACATACAACTTGGAAATCTTTGGAAAGATTTAAATTTTACTTTAGAGATATATATCCTTGGGATGAATTGACATCGTTATACTTCAGTCCTTCGGCAGAAATGACAGACTCGCCATATAACAGAAATAGAAACACAATACAAGGAAATGGGTTGATATATGTTGCAACGAAACATCCCAATTATAATATTTGGTATAGTGTTCCAACAGACGCGTCTGGTGACACTGTGGTCGCGGTCACTGACGGAACAGATCATAAATGGAGAAATACTGTTATTTCAGATGTAATAACAAAATCAGATAGAAAATACAGAGCAGTTCTTGATTCTACAGTAAAAATTTCACCCGTTTTTTTGATTATGTCAGAAGAAAATCCCTTGGCTAAAACTAAAAAAAGATTGGGCCCAACAAATTTATCTGTAGAACGATCTAAGTTTAACAATAGAGCACAATCAGGTTTGGATTATAATAAAAATTTGATCGATTTCAATACTATTGATAAATATTCGCCAGAAACATTACACGATAAAACTAACTATGCCGCAGAATCTTCTTTAATAAAATACACTTCGGCGCCGACAACTGTTGAAGAATTGAATGAAATTTTAGAAACATCAACAATCGACTAAAAAAGATTATAAATAATATAAAAATCATATGCAAAAGGTAAAACAATGGCAGCAATTATCACAAATAAACTGAGAATATTTAACGCTCAGGAATTCTTGCAATCTATAAACAGATCAGCACCAATTTGGAAAGCATCAACATCTTATGCTTTAGGAGATCAAGTCGTAAAGGATGGCAATCTATGGATAGCTTTAAATAGTGGAACAACTGGCGCGACCGGTCCAGTTCCTGATTCTTTAGTAGATGGTAATATTACTTGGTCATCTCTGGGCCACGCGGTATATAATAACCTTTACATGTCAATCGGTAAACCTACGCCTTGGTTAAATGATGCAAATCCGCCGACCCCAGAAGATTCTATCGGATATGGATATGCAGTAAAAACCGCAATTATAGCGATGAAAAAAGTATTAAAGGCTGATATGACTCTTGCAATTCCAAGAATCAATTGGTCATCGGGCAACGTATATACTATGTATGAGCACGATCTAGCAGAAGAGATTATTCCCAATTCGTATGTAATAACTGAAGGATCTAATCAATATAATGTATATAAATGCATTAACAATCAAAAGTTTGTAGATGATAGTACAACATCTATTGCAGTACAATCAACTGTAAAACCCACCTCTACATCGGTATCCGAAATAGAAACCACAGCGGATGGTTATAAGTGGAAGTTTATGTATTCTATTTCTCTATCAGATTCGTTGAAATTTTTGACAAAAGATTATATTCCAGTGACTAGAATTTCTTATGATCCTAATAATGATTTGTCAAATCTAACATCAGCAGATATTCAATGGGATATTCAACAGGCTGCAACTACTGCGCCAGGCCATATCAATCAAGTAAAAATAATGCCCAATGAGGTTGGCCAAGCGGTAACAGGTGGTTCTGGATATCATGCAAATATAGTTAGAACTGATATTGCTTTAAGTGGTAACGATACAATACATACCATAAATGGAGTTGATTCTGCTATGACAAATGATATGTATAAAGGATATCATATGGTAGACATCAGTAAGAGTCCACCAGAACAGGGCAAAATTTTAAATACTGTTGTAACGGGCACATCTGTAACTATTACATTAGACACGTCTCTATCAGGTGGTCCAAATTCTAGTATTATTATCGCGCCAGGTGTTACCATAAACAATGGCAATGGCAGTGGATTTTCAGCATATGGTACTGTGTCGAATGGAAAAATTTCTAATATAGTTATCACTAATAAAGGTACAAATTATACCTTTATCGATTCTGCTACTATTGATACGGATCATTTGCCTGCTCTATCATCGGGCGTTCCTAATGTAAATGCATGTAAAGTAAAACCAATCATCAGTCCCGAAAAAGGTCACGGTTTTCATGCTATAGAAGAACTTGGTGGATATTATATTATGATTGCAATGCGACTAGAATATGATGAACAAGATACTAGGGACGATGATACATCTACTAGCAAAACAAAATCAATGTTCCCTGTTTCGGGCACATCATCTATGTTTAGACAAATTGCAATTGTTGCAGATCCCCTTGAAAAAACATCTCTTATTTCTGCAACAAGCGATTCTTATAGAGGACCTGCTTATACAACTCCAAGTGCCGATGCGTGGGGAACAACAAATGAAACTACCTTTGATGTAGAATCTGGTTCTGGTAAAGTTTTATACACTGAAAATAGACAACCAGTATCTAGGGCCATAGACCAAATCGAAGATATCAAGGTTGTCTTTGAATTTTAATTTGTTTAACTAACTAATGAGAGAAAACACATATGACTTTAAATCTTAATGTCACCCCCTATTTTGACGATTACGACATAAACAAGGGATATCTAAAAATACTATTCAAGCCTGGAAATTCCATTCAGGCAAGAGAATTGACTCAAATGCAGAGTTTGTTACAACAACAGATTACTAATTTGTCGGATCATTTTTTCAAAGAAGGTGCGATGGTTATTCCTGGCCAAGCTGCGGTTGATTTATATGCTCAGTATGTAAAAGTTATGCTTCCCACTGCTTTACCATCTGCAAATGATTTTGTAGGAAAAGTGGTCCAAGGAAATAAAACTGGACTGAAAGCACTAGTCGTTAAACATGTAGATATTGTAGATGGAAATAGTGATGGAGATTTTACGGATTATGAGGTAGACGGAGACGAACCAACTACATTATATTTGAAATATCTCGATGGAGCTCCAGATTCAACTACACAAGTTAATACAGGTTCTGGATTAGTTAATATTGAAAATTCTGTGCCCGGCACCACATCGTTTACAGTTAATGGGGAGACTGTTACTATCGCCGCAGGCGCGACTGCTACATTTGTTGAGGGAGAAACACTAGTAACAACTGCAACAGATGGTTCTACTTTAGCTTGCGAAGTCATGTCAAATTCTGTTGTCTCTAGACCCATTGGTCAAGGTACGATTGCTTTTGTCGAAGAAGGTGTTTATTATATCAGTGGACAATTAGTAAAAATCCAATCACAAAGTATTGTTTTGAGCAAATATACCTCCGATCCATCTGCAAAAATTGGTCTGGATATTGCAGAAACGGTCATTACTTCTAATGATGACGATTCTTTGCTTGACACATCTTTGGGCAGCGTAAATTATAATGCGCCTGGGGCCGATAGATTACAAATAACATTGACATTAGTAAAGAAACCTTTTGATGTAGTAGACACAACTGGATTTGTCGAATTGATCAGTATTAAAGATGGAAAGATTGCTACTCAGGCAGCAAGAGATGAATATGAAATTTTAATGAAAACTTTGGCCAGAAGAACCTATGACGAATCTGGTGATTACACAGTCAGACCTTTTAAATTGGATATCAGAGAATATTATAATGAAGATAACAATGAAGGCGTTTTTGATATGTCAGATTTTGTATTTGACACAGATATTGAGGCCAGATTTTGGGCTAAAGATAGAATGCCAGAAGAATATGGAATGACTATAGATGGAGTTGGACAATCTCATCAGATAACTCAGCAAGATATTAGAAATTACCCCGATCAGGTATTGGACACGACTCAAACAAAATATTATCCGGGCCTCACGCATCAAAATTTAATCAATGCCGTCAGAAATAAAATTGCAATTGGTATTGAATCTGGCAAGGCGTATGTAAAAGGGTATGAAATAGAATCGCGGGCGTTGACAAAAGAAAGTAAATATCTTATATATGACAAAGCAAGAGAAATTTATAAGGAAAATAATGAATTTATTCCTGTGGATTTGGGCCCATATATTTTAGTTTCGGATGTTAAAGGTTTACCAAAAGTCAATAGTTCTGTTAATTTAGTTAATTGTCATATCGGTGCTGGTGCTGCGGAAAAATGGATTTCAGTTTCGGCTGATTCTGCAAACACTTCTCAAAATGCTGCTGGAGTAGTTGTAGATGGAGTCGCTGGTGAAATTCCAGTAAACATGTTCGAGAGTGGTACTCTGTCAAGCGGAGTTCTGGGCGCAAATACATATGGTATTGATATTGTTGGTACTGCAAAAGTTAAGGCATTCCATTATTATGATGACTCTAGTAGCGGTGCTCGTGGAAATAACTATACAACTTCAGATTTTAGACCGCCCATCACCGCGCAAGAAACAGCAATATATAAAGTATATTTGTATGATTTGGAATTTGAAATCAATCCTAGAACTGGTGGTGAATATGCCATATCAGATGCTAGATCATTGACTTCAATAGAAACTTATGGTGCTTCTAAAGTATATGATTTCGGTTCAAATATATTGACAAAAATGATAACAATGCAAACTAATGGTACATTTGACACAAAAACCATGTTGTATGAAAAAGATAATGATGCCATTCGGGGAATAGTTTATCATTATAATCAATATACTGGACTCTTATTGGTAAAACCATTAAATTCTGGTAATGCGGGTGGTACGAATGGCCAAGTCGGCGATTCTAATATTTTGCCAAGGGATAGTTTCAGTCTTAATAGAATAATTTTAGAAGCTGGTGGTGTAAGTTCATCTGGAACATTTACAAATAGTGGTAATTCTACAGATACTACTATCAGTGATACAGGAGTTTCCGCTAGACTTTTCAGTAAATCTGTTGTAACTGCATCCGAGGGTAGTAGTTTGGTATCCACAGGTAACAAATGGGTTCAGACCATACGACATATAGATGATATTAGTGGTACTGCTACAGTAGATACTCAATATTCAGTTATGAAACAATTTGTTGGCGTGACTAGTGGGGCTTCTGGTTCAGTAACTCTTACCTTAGCAGCCGCAGATGAATATTTTGAACAAACGACATCTTTATATAGTGTATGGCAACCAGCTAATGGAACAACTATCACCGCCGGTGTAGTAGGAGTTCAGTCGGGTTTCAGCTTCTCGGCGGACTTAAAGGAGGTTACTTTTAACACTTCTATATCAAGTTCGACTAGTTTAAATGTTTCAGTTCCAGTTAGAAAAACTCAATCTAAAGAAAAAATCAAAACAGAAAATACTCAGATATATATGCCATTCACATTGACAACATTAACAGGTGCAAATATAACAGGTATAAACTGGAATTCCATTGTAGCAACCAATGATACAAACAACACCAATACCTATGATACTGATATTGCCTCTCAGAGAACTACCTCTTCTGGTCAGTTACTTAGTACATTAACAGGTTTGGGAACCAGCACTACATTGAGTTTACCTATAAGTGAGTATCAACTGCATCATTCGGATGTGACTGAATTGAAAAAACTGTACGATACTTGTAATGTGAATAATTATGCGTATAGGGTAAGTGTAGATTCTTCTGATAAGAAAAATATTCACCAAATGTCAGAGTCAGAATTTGAATTTGCTCTGAAAGCATACAATTTTTGGGAACAGACCAGTGTTAGTCCGTTCGATGTAAGTTTACAGAATAGTACCAATACCATGACTTATGAATTAGTTGAGGCCGGTTTGACAAAGGATGGTATAAAAAATCCATTTTCAAGTGAAATTTTGACTATGTTTGTTTCTGGTACAACTGCGATTCCAAATCAGACGGATATTCCTGTTAAAATTAATGATGTTACCGATAGATATATTTTAGACTCTGGTAGTAAATCAAATGTTCTAGGACTTGGAAAGGTGAGTATTAGAGGTTCAGCCGAGGCTTGTAAAGGTCGTCCCATTTTGATATATTCATATTTGTCACATGGCGTTGGTGATTATTCTTCGGTAGATTCATATCTTAATTATGATGATATTGATTATTTTGGTAATGAGAGATTATCCGATTCCTTTGACTTTAGACCTGCTTTGGAATGGTCACAACTAGATGGTTCAGGTGGATTAGTTGGTGGCGGTTGGCCAAATGTCAGGGGTATCGTAAGTAATTCTTCTGGTGACTATCCCAGAACAGGTAGTGCTATTAGTGCAGATCTTCGTGCATATCTAGGTAGAAAAGATAAACTTTATGTCACACCAAAGGGAAAATTTTTAATAAAATATGGTAGTTCTTCATTGAATCCTATGTTACCCGATGATCCGACAGATGCCATGGTCATATACGAATTAGTGACAGAACCATATACAGTAGGTCCAGAAGCAATATCAGTTTCTATGATGGATAATAAAAGATATACTATGAGAGATATTGGAAGGTTGGAAAAAAGAATTTCCAATTTAGAATATTATACATCTCTCAGTCTTTTAGAAAAAGATACAATAGACATGAAAGTTACAGATGCTGACGGAAACGATAGATTCAAAAATGGGTTCATTGTAGATCAGTTTCAAAATCATAATGTCGGCGCAACAGCCAACCCAGATTATAGAGTCGCTATTGATGCTAATCGGTCAGAACTGAGACCTTTTCATACCTCAAAAAATGTCAATCTTAAAATCAACACAGTAGAGTCATCTGGGTATGCTCTTAAAGAACAGAAAGTTTACTTGCCATATACTAGCGAAGAAATTATGGCACAGGAAAAATCTTCAAAAACAATCAATGTAAATCCTTTTGCTATTTTCTCATTTAGGGGCAGTGTAAATCTCTATCCTTCAACTGACGATTGGAAAGAAACTAATCAGGCCCCAGATATTGTAACAGACAAAAGAGATGAATATGAGGTATTTAAACATTTACTTCCGGAAGATGGAGTTATGGGTACAGAATGGGGCGAATGGGAAACAAACTGGACCGGTTTAGAGCAAGGCACGCCCGTGCCGATAGATACTCGTGTTATACGGGACCCCGCAAAGTCAGGCCCTTGGTGGATCCGTCAAAACTTGATGAGAACACCGCAAACAAGAGTGGGTACAAAAACTCGATTGGGACAACTGACCACCGTTGCGCCTTTAGATAAAAGTGAAAATTATGGAACTAAAACTCTAAAAACTGAAGTGATTCCTTATATTCGTTCGAGAAATGTTTATTTCTCGGCTGAAAGAATGAAATCAAATACAAAATTGTATCCGTATTTTGATGGAGTATCAGTTTCAGAGTTTTGTGAAAGTACTAGAAAATTCACATTTACGGATACCAATGAGGTTATTGCTCAGTGGTTTAAAGATAATAGAGATGTGATAGTGGATAATAGAGGAAATGTTGGTTTGGTGGGAGACACCAGCGAACATAAAGTGAATGTATACGATGTTGATTGGATAAATGCAACTACTATTACACTACATGTGGGACCAGATAATGTATTTGCACAATTTGGTGGACGCGAGGGTTCGTATACTACTGGCGAACAAATGACTGTTAAATGGCCGGATCCAGATAGTCCAACTGGTCTTTCTGAAAAACGAGTCGGAACATTGCCTAGTGGGGATAACTTAGTAGCAGCAAATTCAGATCTTATAACAGATAAATCAGGATTTATTTCTGGAATATTCTCACTTCCAAATACTGGAAATATGAGATTTAAAACCGGCGAAAGAATTTTTAGACTATCGGATCAATTAAACAATGCATCTGATGCAGGCACAGAAGGTCAAACAACATATTCTGCAACTGGTATTATAGAAACTGTTGCTAATCAAATTGTCTTGACAAGAGTTCCAGAATTTACGACCACTGAGGTTGATTCTGGACCAATTCGCACCACCGAGCCGGCCGAGGCCCTTGATGATTGGAGTACAGTAGCAGGATGGTATGATCCACTAGCACAGACAATTATGGTTGATATGGATGGCGGCATGTTTATCAGTGCAGTCGACCTATTCTTTTCCACTAAAGACGATGGCACAACCTCCGATGGATTTGTACCTGTTACATGTCAAATTAGACACACTGTAAATGGATATCCTGGCCCTAAGATTTTGGGCGAAAAAGTCTTATATCCAAAAGATGTAAATATTTCTGAACTTGGCACAGAACCTACACAGTTTGTATTCCCTTCTCCAATTTATGTACAAGATCAAACGGAATATTGTATTGTTATCTTAGCAGAAACTCAGGGTTATAGATGTCATATTTCTAGGATGGGACAAGAAGCCGTTGATGGTAGTGGAATCATTTCTACTCAACCACATGCTGGCGTTTTCTTTAAATCACAGAACGCATCTACTTGGACAGCAGATCAAATGGAAGATTTGAAGTTTAGAGTACATCGTGCCGTATTTGATACATCTGCTCGGGGAGAAGTGATATTAGAAAACACAGAATATGATGATAACAATAATGATCTGTGGTCAAAAGAATTTGGTCCGCAAAGTATGAAAATAACTGAAAATTCATCAAAAATTACATTTTATGTCAATGATACTTCGGGACTTGTTTCGACAGACCGATGGTCAGGTCAAGGATATAACTACGTTACTTTATCAGATTTTCATGGAACATATGATGTATTTCCATCAGAATCTTTCAACGGCGACCACCTAGTTACAGAAACAACTTATGATACATTCACTATTGATATGAGAAATAGTTTTTATGCTCAGGGATCTACTACATTGGCCGCAGCTTACTCAGCTGCAGAATTGCCGACCGTGACAAATACATACACTCCAAGAAGCAATACAAATTTTGCCCCGAGGTTTATGGGCAATTTTAAATATGATCTAATGAAACCGACTATTCAAACAATAGAATTACCAAATACTAATATTTCTGCACAGTTCCGTGGATTATCTGGTACATCTCAAGATTCTAATAGAGTGCCGGGAATTAAAGATCCTAATTATCAGTATTTTGTACCCAATAAAAATATTGAGTTTTCTTCTCCGATGATGATGGCAACAAATACAAATGAAAGACTTTTCAACACTTCTTCTACTGAGATTGATAAAAAATCATTGGCGATAAAATTAAATTTGACTACGGAGTTTGATAATATTTCTCCTGTTGTCGATACTCAAAGAATGAGCGCAATTCTTGTATCAAATAAAACGAATAGTCCTTCAAATACAACTGCTGGACAGAGAGGATATGTTAATACAGGATTCATTGCAGAAACAGAACCCACAGGTGGTTCTATTGCAACTAAATATATGACAAAAGAAGTTACTTTAAATCAGGCTTCTACATCTTTGAAAACTATTGCGTCCGTAATCAAACAGGCGCCATGTGATATTGATTTTTACTACAGAATTAAAACTTCAGAAGAACAAGTTTTTTTAGATAGACCTTGGGTATTAATGGAAAGACCAGATGTGTATAGTAATAATTCTGCGAATGAAAATGATTTTAAAGAGTTTGAATTTGATTTGCAAGATTTGCCAGAGTTTACTTCTGTATCAGTAAAAATTGTAATGACAACTACAAACTCTTCTATTGTTCCAAGAGTAAAAGACCTAAGAATAATTGCATTGGCGAGTTAAGATATGAAAAAAGAAAAAATAAAAGTACAAGACCACGAAGATTATGTGAGAGATAATTCTACAAATGCAATTATCAATACCGATGTAAAATCTTATAAACAACATATGAAGAAAATTAACGCAAAGAGACAAACAAAAGAAGATATCATAGATTTGCAAAATGAGATGTCAGAAATAAAAGAACTTTTAATAAAGATATTGGAGAAAAAATAAAATGGCCGTAGAATATCCAGACATAGAAACTGTTTTAACCACAGATACTTTCGAAGTATGGCGTCAAAAAACTAATGCTATTACTACATTTAACAGTGCAGTGAAGGATAACATTGGAGATTTGAGCCTTCTTAGTACAGAAGATAAATTTTCTATTGTAAATTCAATCAATGAAGTACACAATGATACTGATGTAGTTGGCGCATTAATTGGTGATTTGACCCTTTTAAATTCTGATATAAGTGCTGTAGATTTAGTTTCTGCTATCAATAAAAATTATGAGTATCAAAAAAATAATACTGATAGTCAAATTTCTACAGAAAAAACAAACCGAGAAAATGCGGATATTGCGATTCAATCAGAATTAGATAGAACTCAACTATCAATGGGTATTAATGCTGACGGTACGTTTACAACATTTTCTGATGCAACATATGTGAATACATCAACCAATGTTCGCAACGCAGTAGGTACTTTAGATACTTCTCTGAAAAGTACTTCGGACTTGTTAGGCGCATTAATCTCATCAGTGGGTGCTGGGTCTAATGGTCTTTTAGATATACCAAAATCTGTAAATTACATCGACCCCACCGAAGATATCAAAGATAATATAGTTATCCTTGACAGTAAACTTAATAGCGTTGCAAATGATGTGGCCGGTTTTCCTGCTCTTGCCGAAGGGAATACGAATAAAATAGACAATATTATTACATCTATAGGCAGTGATGCAACAGGAACTATATCCGCATATGACCCAGCATTATTAACAGCAACAGCGAGTGATTTATCAACTAATATTAAGTTGTTGGATAATAAAATTGAATTGTTAGATGCAAAAGATACTTCGATTGACGCAGAAATTGCAAATTTGACTAGTATTGTCGGTGGAACAGATGGGAGTATTGCTGCGGCATTGATACCTCTCAATACAAAACTTACAAATATCATCGCAACTTTGGGTACTATCAGTCAAGTGGGTGCAATGGTTGAGGCCGATATTACAGTAAGTGGCGCAAAAAACACTTTCGCTAATTTAACTAATATAAAAAGTAATATTAATTTACTGGATGCAGAACTTGATGCGATAAATGCAAGGGCTAACAGCCTTAATATTTCTTCTGTGTCGGGACTGCAAGCAGCACTTAACCTAAAGTCTCCAATATCAATAATTGGAGATATAGCAGATTTGTCAGATGGATTTCCACGAAAAAATACTATAGTTACTATTGTTGATGCGTTAAATGCATTAAATGATTCCGTGTCATCCATTGTCGCTGAACATATTTCTGGTACGGGTTTTGTCAAGAAAAATGGTGATACAATGACTGGCGGACTTAAAATTGTCAATGCAAGTTTGATGGTAGGAGAGGTGAATCAATATAATATCGCAGATGAAGTTTCCGGTAAAATCATTGCCACTGACGATTTAGAGGCATTTCGCGGGCGGCCGACAATACTTTGAAAACATACACACTGAGTTAATAAATAGATAAAAAAGAGTATCAAACATGGCAATACCAAATTCTGGCCCAATAAAAATGTCTGACATCATCCAATATTTGCAAAAGTTGGGCGGACAAAAAAGAATTTCTCAATATTATAGAAATGGTGGAAATGTAACAGACATCTATGATAATCGAAATATCCCAGAAAGCGGACCAATAAAATTTTCTGATTTTTATGGAAGTGGATTGCAATCTGAATATAATTGGCCAATTCCAGAACTTTGCACAGATGATTTTATAAGTTTTGCAAAAGGTATAGAAAATTGGGATCAGGTAAACGATTCCAAAACTGAATATATTGGAAGAAATGATACCGAAGCTTCAATGGAAATACCAGTTTACAATAAAGAAGGTGCAACCATAACAATCCCTGCATTAAAATTTGAAATAGATACTGAGCGTGGAAATGATCTGAAGTATGAAAGAATTTTAGAAAACACTTCTATTGAAGCTACAAATAAGGGATTGCCGACTGATACTTTTTCGCCAGGCTCATGGAATATGATTATTCCTAAAAAATTCAAAAGAATTAGAATTGTGGCAGTTTCCGGTGGCGGGTCTGGTAGTGTTCAAAAAATATCTTTGACCGGTCTAGAGATGGAGAATAAGAGAACAAAAGGTACTGTAGAAAACGGATACGATGGTGGCAATTCTACTGTTTTACATGACAATTTCAGAGTATCCGTCAGGGGTGGACATGGTGGCAATCAGGACGCGGAGGATCATGACCGCAGTCGTTATGATCAAACAACGCTACATCCAACTGGCCTTCAACAATCCAGCTTAGCGGCCGCAGGCCAAAGCTTTATAATTGGTGGAATTCCGACTTCATATGATAATAAATCAGCTGAAACACCTACAGAACATATAGCAATTGCCGATCATATGTTTGGTCTTGATGTGCCGGTTTTTGATGATGGTAGTAAATCTTTTGCGCGAAATAATTTTCCTATCAATATTCTATATGCTCCTCCGCTTCCACATGGCCGAAGACATCACAACATCTTTTCCCCATCGAACCTTGGCCAAGGTGAAGATTCGTTGTTTGGCCCAGGCGGCCAGCCAGGATCTGAATATTCATCATCATCGACACCGCAAACTGGACCTGTTGAGGTACTAGATACAAGCTTTGGTGCTGGTGGTGCTGCGGGGCAACATGGTGGACGTGGTTCAGATGAAACTGGATATACCGTCACTCAAGCTGGTCAGAGTGGTATCACTGGATATTTTGGTGATTTTGAGGTAAAGGGTGGTGATATTTTAAACATTCGTGTCGGCGCCGGAGGAAGTAAAAGTAAAAATACTTATAATGATTATGATGATATTCTCGGCCGAGAGACTCAAAGAATCTCGGAATCTGGTTATGGTGGCGATGGAATGGTCCAGATAATCGGTGGTCATGGATTTGCTCATTCGTCGTTGAGTCATCCTGGCTGGGTATTGGAAGATGAAGATGGTAGTATTATTGCATCTTCATATGCAGCGAGTGAATCATCTGAAGGAGTTACATTGCTTCAAGGATCGACTTCTTCACAGAGAACCATTACGTTAATGGGTCCAAATAATGTATCAAATCCAAGAATATATCGGTTAAGATTTAGTGCTAGAATTGGAAAAAGTGGCGATGAGTCAGTTAAGACAAGATTTTGTCACATAGGAAAAAAATCAGTAAAAGTACAACCACTCAAAACGATAGTAATGGAAAATCCACCTAATCAGGAATTATATGATAATCCAGACCTATCCCCAGATGTAGAACAAGTATCCGGAACTTATCTGCCAAGAGGTACAGATGATAATGAAATAATAGATAATTGGTTTGTCCCACAATGTAATATCAGTCTTACAGTAGTGGCTAACACTAGTAGGTATGATAGTTCAGCAACATTTACAAAATCACCACAGGGTGCTGTTTCACAAGAACGTGGCGGAGGCCCAGATAGTTTTGTATTGAATAAAACCACTCCGGTTGTAGAATTTACGATGGCTAAACAAGAAAAATATGTATTAGAAAAATCAGGGTTATCTTCTACTGCTTCAACTGTATCTAATCAAAATAGAATTGCAACATATCTCAGAAGTCGTCAAGAGTTTCAATTAGACGAAAAGAATGAGAATGACCAGAATTACTCTTCGGTAGATGGAATAAATACTTGGGAAACAGCTGATATGGCAGTTTTTCATTCTGGCGCGGGTGGATTCTTTTTAGGACTTGATGGAGCTATCAGTGAACCACCAATTAGTGCCTCACAGATTGAATATGATATGATTGGCGGTGGTAGAGGGGGAAATGGTCAGGGGTTTACGCCCGGCGGAGATTCCGAGGATGGGTATATCCAAGGCTATTTTGGATCTCCTGGCGGCACAGGTGGCGAGACAATTTTATCAAAAAATGGTGTGGTGATTGCAACTACAGGTGTTTATACTAACAATACTCAAATGGCTCCTTCAAACTGGAACAGTACTATCTATGGTAATGGCGGCCGTAGTCAGTCATTTAACTACCGGTCGGCCGGCGGATCACCACGCAGGATGCAACCTCTTGGTTGGACGCAATCGACTCCTAATGCCCCGAATGGTATAGTTAAAACAGGCACACTAGATGTGAAAGCTGGAGATGTGTTAGATTTCGTTATTGGACAAGGTGGTGCCGGCGGGTTTGGGGCAAGTTGGCCAGCATCTCGAAGTGTTGGAAATAATGATGATACTGAGAATTATACGGCAGTAGGTGCGCCGGGCGCGGGTGGACAATCTGGTGCTATCATACTTCAAGGGGTTACTTATACCGAGTCTGGTAGTCATACCGTAACAGATGAGTTACAATTCAATCAGTCCGTTTTAGATGGACAAGTAAATCCACTTGTTTTTGGAACCACTGGACATCCGATCGATGGTGCCATAACTTGGCCTTATCCTTGGTGGCGAGATTGGACTATCGGCGGCGGAAGAATAAAAGAACTCTTTGGTGAGGATCCGATAAGACTTGGCAAAGATTCTATGAATACTTGGATGTTTAATCGGATAGGCCGTTATATCACAAAAGAGCAACACAGCGGCATCTACACAACAACTCCTGACCCTTACGACCCAGATGGAAACGCACCATATGTAGGTAATTTTCCTGAGTTGTACGAAAAGTACTACTGGTCGTATCAGACGGGTAGGGATGATGATGAGACTAATGTTCGTTCAAACTGGCGACTGAAAAGCAATTGGAAAGAGATTGCACAAAATTCTGATCGGTTAAATTCGCCCTCACAAGACTTGAAAACCTTTTTTAGTTGTGGATATGTTGGAGATAAGACTATAGGGCCTGGCACAAATATTCCACATAACTATACTCCGCCGCCAGTAGTTGAAGATCCCCCATCGGTTCCAAAGAATGATCATATCTGGGATATTAATTTATGTTTCCTTGCCGGTACAATGGTTACAATGGAAGACGGATCTAAAAAGTCTATAGAAACAATAGATCTGGGCGAAAGTGTTAAAATTGGCGGAAGAATATTTGCTTGTGGTAAATTTTTAACTAATGATTTGCACGATTATCATGGTATCAAAGTTTCGGGATCGCATATGGTTTTAGAAAATGGTAATTGGATTCAAGTAAAAGATTCTCCCGATAGTACCTTTATTTCTGATGAAGTTGTGACTACATATAACTTTGGCACAGAAAATCGAAGACTCGAAATCGAAGGAATTACATTTACAGATTATTTCGAAATTGACGAAAAATTAAAACTAGAAAAATTAGGTAATAAGTATTTCGAAAATTGGACAGATGATATGATGGAAAGAAATAAAGAAGTGGTAGATATAATAAATGAATAAAAATGATAATTTTAAAGTGAGAGACTATGCCCCAGATAAAGATTATGATACATTAACAAATTGGTTTTCAAAATTAGATGATGGGAAGGGTTGGATAGCGCCAGATAAAAATTGGTTAGAAAATGGGTTGATAATAGATGGATATTGTGCTGCATTTTTACACCTCGCAAAAACTGGAAAAGGAAAAAATAATTTTGGATACCTTTGGCCGATAGTGTCAAATATAGAATCTAATGTTATGAAAAGAGACAGGGCTTTAGATATTTTATTAAAAAATATGACAAAATATGCAGAAAATAAAAATTGCAATTTTCTCTATACTACCATATCTACCCCAGCTCTTATAAAAAGATTGAATACTCGACACAATATGTTGATAGCAGAAACTAATATGACATCTTTAGTTCTACCACTTGGCTCACAAGACAATATATCTTTAGAATGTATGGTTAATGATGAATATATAGAACATTTTCCTGAATCTAAATAGAATTTAACAAAAAATATCATATAAATAAATGAGAACTAAAAATATTAGGAATTGATGCAAATGGCTCAACGGCAAATAACAAACATGTCTACATTCTCTAATTATGGAATGAGTAGAATTAGAACTGGATTTACAACTATAGAAGGAACTGCTTCAATAGATGGAAACGAAGTTGTTACCGGCGGTATGATGATGGCATTAGCCATTGACATGCAGAATCAGTGGGGAATGTTTAATGGTTCGCCAGACGCTGGTAATGAATTAGTCGATAATCTTGGGGCCCCCATAACTAAACAATTTTTTCAAGAAATAGGACTCACTAGTCCAACATCTACCGGAAATTATGCCGGTTCGGCAAACTATAGTCAATCAACACCATCATCGCCGTCTCAACATGTAATGTTATTCCAGACAACAACAGAAAGTCTTCCCAATAACGGCACAGTTTCTAGGGGATTGGATCAAAATTACAGAATAAGATTTGAATTGGATTTGAGGCCTCGTCTTTTTTATAATTTTTCGACATCTACCGGCGACAGAGAATTTGCAGATGAATTGTATCAACTAAATTTGAGAATGGATTCTTTGGGATATTATCATTACGCCGGCGGCAATCAAATAAACGAACAACTATTTAAACCAAATTCATACTACCCCGATAGCGTATATAGGGCAGATACCTTTATTTTGCCTAATTCTGGATTTCCAAATACTTCTGGTTGGGAAGATCAAATTGGTATTCCAAATCCTATGTACGGATGGTTCAAAGTTAATGTAGGTTGTTCGAATCAACTATTAGCTTCTGGTGATATTTCAGAGCCTCAATCAGATTCAAATGGAATAATAACACTAGAAAATGGATCGACAGTCGATACATCTATTACAAGATTTCCAGGCGAGTGCGTAGACTTGACATTTGAAGATGTTACTGTGTTGTCCGATCCGTCTAATACAGGGCCTTATTATGTTGAAGGAACTATAGTAAGTGATGATCCAAATCAACTATTTTACTATCCAGTGTTTTTAGATCAATATGCAGCAAATCAATATGATGGAGCAATCGCAAATACTGCTACTGCTATAAGTATAACAGGGGTGTCTAATACAAATCCTGTAGTAGTAACAACGAGCGCTCCACATGGATATACACAGGGTCAACCAATATCGTTTTCTAGTATTTCTCCAGCAATAAATCCGCTAAACGGTAACACTTACTACGCAAAACCAGTTTCGGGAAGTGCGAACGAATTTTCTGTATACATGAATTCAAATTGTACTATACCATTAAACGGAACTTCTTGGACTACTGCCCAACAATATGTTAGTGGTGGTAACTCTACTTCGGGAGTAGGTACATCTTCTGCAAAAATATTTTCTGAATTTCCATTATTGACAGTATATGTTCCCACTACGACACTTGATCCTGCTAATTCTGCATTATGGGGAACTGCTACTGCACCTACTTCGGTATCTGGATTTAAAAAATATATTAACAATCGGTCTCTTAGATTCAGAAATAAGAAAAAGGGTTCTGGCTGGTTTAAAAGATTTCCAAAAACGGAACCATCATTGCAGGGTACATATCCATTTTCATATAGACTGACAATGACAGAAAGAGGAATATTTCTATACATTCACGACGATGCTTCTTCGGACCAAGCAGACGATTATGCATGGATTGCAGTTCAAAGAACTGTAAATAATGAAACTGGAATACCAAGAGTTGATGAAGGTTCTAAGTTTCCAGTACATACCATGTATTCTTGTTCGAGAGATTCAATGTATTCTAGGGATGCGGGTGTTTATTTTTCTCAAGATGCGGCAAATTTACAGAACGCAGAAACGGTGGTCAACACAGTATATGATGAAAGAGGTAATACATACAACTTATCAAATTTAGACAACAGCAAAACATTTTATATTCTCAGTCCATACGATAGAGAAGATTATCTTGCAGATGAATATACCGCAAAAAATATTTGGAGATTTGTCGCAAGAGAATTTGATATTTTAAAGCCCACAGATGTTCATAAATTTGCCACTCGACATCAAGTTGACAGCAACGCAGTCATCAATCCACTTGAACAATTATCTATCACGGATGAAAATAGATTTGTCATCACATTTCCCACTGGATTGACAACTCAAAGATTTATGTATCCAAAAGAAGAAATGGATTTAATTTGTTTTTCATCTGCCGAGGTGGTTGCAGAATCAAGTAATATTCCAATGACAACTTACAAGTATGATGGAACAAATATAGATAAACGCAGATATCAAGGTATGAGATCGACAGCTGCATTTGGTAATGGTATGAGAATTATGGCATTAGTGAATGGTCAAAATATCCATAATAGCGATGTAATATTAGATGTAAATGATGCGATAGGGATTGAATACACACCTTAATCACAAAACTAAAATCAACAAAATATTTTTTATAAATATAAGTAAAAAAACTAGATAGGAGACCTTAATGTCTATTGCAAGCGGATTTAGCATTCAAAGAAATGACGTTATACAAGTGCCACATAGGCAACAATACGAAGTTCATAATGCCATAGCAGGAATTTCTGTTTATGTCTTGAGATCATTACCAGATTATAAAGACAAATCTTGGGATTGGGATATTCGCATGGGTGAAGTTAGAATTCATCTGGAAAGAGGATCGGAGGCATTAGGAGTAAATGTTAATAACACTACTTCAACTGGTGTCGGACCAAGTGGTGTTATTCCAACAGAAGATGAAGCCTTTGCAGAAAATTTATACACAGAAGGTTCCTTGATTGCCGGTCGTGGTTCGGTTGAATATGATTCTAAATATGGAGAATTTGGTGCTATTGTATTTGATACACAGTCAGCGCCCATGTCAGGTGAAAAAATAGAAATTTCGTATATAGAAGATGTATCTAAGTTTAAAGGCGATGGCGGATTAATGTTTCAACTTGCACATGATCTCTGTCTACATCCATATAATAGCGCTGAAATTTTTAAATCTCATTTCGGAAACCAAAAAATAATTACTTTGGGACTAGACGGAACTACTGGAAATGAATTTCAAGAGGATATTCCTTTATCAACTGTAGCCGGAGGCAACAATAATAACATTCTGGATGTAGCCAAGGGTGGTTCTGGTGTTGTTGATACAGTTAAAATATATAAAAATCCATTGTCAATAAGATATAATGACTCTTTTACTGGTGAGGGTCTTGAAGCTTCACAAAGAACTGTAAAATATTTGTGGAAAGTTGTAAAAGAACATAGAGAAAGCAATCTAGCACTAGATATGAGTGGCAGTACGGCCGGAATATCTTTTTCTGAAATAACTACAACTGACAGAACTACATATGTCACATTAATGAATGATTTTCCATTAGTGGAATCTGATCTAGGTGCGGGAGAATTTAGAGTTTCTATAAACAATCAATTATTATTAAGTGATGATTGGACCGTTACTTCAGATGATGTTAATAGAAAGGCTACTTTCAAACTGAAAAGAACCGAAGCTATGACATGGGTTGCTGACCTAGCGAATGTTAATGTAAATATTTCTTATATATGGAAAAAGTCTATAGATGTTCCTTTTGGTGCATTGGTAGGTAGAGGTGGTCTGGGACCAAATCAAGTTACTGCCGATTCGGGCGCTGGTAGCGCATCACACATTGCATTCCCACACGATGATAATATTATTGATGATACCGAAGCGGCCCCAAATAAATATTGGGCATTTAGTAGAGCGTTTCGTGGTATTAGTGCCTCCGCGATGGATCCAGCAAATCCACAAAATGCATATTTCGGTTGGCATGCTCCAGTAGCAAATGGCGACCCGCACATTGTCACATCGCAGGCAGATGCGACCAATGCTTTTGTCGGATTGGCCAATGTTTCAGTTATTCCCGCCACAAGTGTTAGACATAAAAATACTGCAAAAATTAAGGATGGCGATTTATTTAGTTTGTCTATGATGGAAAATGAAGAATACGCAAATCCGTTTAAATTGATTTTCCCAGCTCCACTCTCTTCTACCAATGAGATTGACATAAAAAATAAACTCAGGACAATAACCGATAAATTTTTGTTAGAGTCAGATAAAGGTGTCGATTTACTATCGGATAGCAATCTTAGTTTTACTAATAGTTATCATCCCGCAAGTAATAGAAAACCACAAAAATGGCGTTTGAGATTTCAATGGGATCCTTCAACACTGTCTGTAAAAGTTAATGTTGGGACAGAATATCAATTGAGAGATGATTGTAGCATTTCTGCTATGGATGTACGAGATGGAATAAAATCTCCAATATTTAGAGAACCCGGCGAATTATGCGATGTTTATAAAACTCCAGCTGTTGGCCGTGGAGCTAACTTATCAATCTCTCGAGCAAAATCTCAATGGTTTAAAAAACGTCAGATAGAACAAAGTATGGCAAGTACATATCCAATGACATATAAAATTACATGTACTGATCATGGTATGGCTCTTTTTGTATTCGATCAATCTTCAGTAGACCAAGATGATGATTATGCTTGGTTTGTCATACAGAGACATGTTAATCAATCTACAGGAGAACCCGAATTCTCAGACAAATCGCCAGTTCATTGTGTTTATTCGCCTTCAAAGAGACCTGTTGATGTTTCATCTTTGACACCATATTTTGCAACAAAAGATACAGAAGATTTATCAAAACCAGATGCTATCTATAGTTCTTTGGGAAATTTGTATAAGACCGAAGCACCGACAATTTATGTTAATAGAGATGCAACTTTTTTCGATGGAATCGTTAATGCTATTGATTTTAACGGATATGGATATGCTTCAACTACTGCGCGTGGACAGGTAACTCCCACAACATTATCATCTTCTGATATAAAAACAGATTTATTCAGAGGAATAACTGGAAATCAGGGTTCTGCTAGTACAAATCTTTGGTCGGAAAAAGTATGGAATTTCCGAATCGCAGTAGATGCCAATGGCAACTTACCGGAATATGTCGTAGGTCATTATGTTAAAATGGAAATCAACACCGATGGTGATGCCGCTACTATAGAAGATTGGGGTGGTAGAATTAAATTCTGGGATCCGATCGGTGGGTTGTTGACAATTGTTTCCACAAATGATTTACATCTAACTGGTGCCGGCGAAAAATATGACTCAGTGACAGTGCCGCCAGGCGCTGAGAATATTCTTGAGGCTGGGGGTAAAGAATTGGTAATGGGATTGTCTATGTCAGGTGATGTCACTGTTGATTTCACCCCACATGCAGGAACCACATCCCCTTACACATCAATAACAGATGTGACTAGAGAAGCAAAAGGTATGTTGTCAACTATTCCTGTTGTAGAAAAATCTGGGCCAAAATCAGCAGTTACAGATTTAGCGATAACAGGTTTTAATTCATTACCTAGACGCAGAGATACTTCTATTGCATTAGACGCTTCGCCATCGCCAGGATCTGTCACTCAAGTAGCAGGGCCGCCAGCATTCATCAGAGTACCAACTAGTGCTGGTGCAAACTTGCTGGCAAACACCGCGCCAGCTGCGAGTTGGTCGGTTGGCAGTTCGGCTTCAACGATGTCTCAAAATATTGTTTGGCCATCAAATCTGTTAGAAAGAATGTCTACATTTAAAAATTCTTCTGCATCAGGGACCGGAATTGGAAGTGCCGCCGAAAATGTAAATATGAGTAGTTTCAAGAGTGGCGACTCTGCTCTATTAGATATTTTATATACTTCACAACCAGATAATGTAGAAAAAGTATTTGAATCTATGGTGGTATCCCTTGATGATATAGAAATTAAAAGAGATACAAAGGCGTATGTTCTTACATATGATGAATGGGTATTACGAGGCGACCCATCTACTGTTCCAAGATTTTTAGAATCTATGGATGCGGCCGGAGTTACAACTCTTGGTGCAGATTTTAAAATTCCTGCCACTGGCACCACAACTGGTGATTTGCCAAACTTTAATCAATTAATTCCTGGCATGGATCCGACAGCAACAGGCGCTGGTGTAAACAAAATCACATTTAATACAAACAATGCTTCTACTGGTAGAAAGTTTTTTAATAATTGGCAGAATTGGTTTGAGAAGGGCGTAATTCCTACCGGATGGGTTTCAGGCGATGATTATCCAGAATGGACTTTTGCAACTTCTCATTTGGTAAAATCTCAAGATATTGATAGTCTCAAAGATAAATTGCCCGGCGATGTGATATGGACTAATACTATTGTTCGTAATGAATATATGTATGATTTCTGGAATAAGTCTCTTTTCTTTAAAATTTCTCCAAGAGCAGGCACAACATTTTCTATTTCTATGATAAATTACCAAACTGCAAATCCTTCGCAGGGTACTTATATTATTTCTAAACCAGAAGATAGAAATTTTCCAGAAACAAATTTAAATGAAGTTAAATCAATAAACCGATTTGTTGTGAGAGAAAAAGATGTTTTGAAACCTTGGGATTATCATGTTTCTGCAACAATGCACGAAATAGACTCTCATGCTATAATCAACCCACAAGAACAACTTTCAATTACTCAAGGAAGAAATTTTGTATTTTCTTTCCCAACACAATTAACATCTCAGAGATTCTACTATCCAGAAATGGAATTGGATTTGATTTGTGTATCTTCTGCTGACTTTAGTACTCAAGCCGGTTATGTGGAAATAGACAAATATACTGATTCGGATGGTAAAAATACAGATGCTAGTACGGCAGCACAAGAAGCAATGAAAAGTGCGTTTACTGATTCGACTTCAAGTGGTTCATTAGGAAATAGATTTAGTGTTAGTGAAATAGCAGCTGGTGCATATGGTGGACATACCGGGCCCGATGATAAAGTTTACATATGGAAAAAACATAAAAGAAAATATGAAGGAATGCCATCTACCCTACCTAATGGTAATGGTATGAGAATCTTTTTGCAAGTCACTGGTGGGGCAATCCGACACAGTGACGTCGAAGAAGGCACAGCACCGCCCATGACTAGATAATAATCAAAGTATTTTTTATAAATAGAAATAAAACATTTAAGGAGACATAAATGCCAACTTCATTAGAAACGAAGTATCTTTCGGGCGGTTTCTCTATCCAGAGAAACGAAATGATATCTATTCCACAGCAGAAATTTCATCAAAGATTTCAATTTACTAATAAATTTAATCAAACATTTGTACGTCTGGACAAACCAGCACAAGGGTTGGGCCAAGATGAAACAAAACAAATTGATAGAATTCCGCCATATGAAGTACGTTCAGAAGAAAGAAAAGTAGTTTCCGGAACTATGACAACAATTAAAAAACCATTGGCGTATATGTTTTCTCCAATTGATTTGACTAGTAAAGCTGAACTTAGTGTAGAGACTGTAGATGTAACTGGAAAAATTACAAGTATTAGTATTGCGAACGGCGGTGTTGGTTATTCTCCTTCTACCATATTCAATGTTTGTATTAGAGGTGGCGCGCCCGGCGGATCGGGTTCGGTAAATGATTTGAAACCTGCCGAAGTTCTAGCATATTCAGATGGTAACGGAAGAATATCCACAATCGACATTGTTGATGGTGGTGTGGGTTATGAAATGTCACCTTCAGGATTTCCTGCTATCTCAGCAGAACTAGATGAAACTCCTGTCGAGGGTAATTTTATTGTAACAAGATTTAATGGACCACTACAATCAACCGGAGTCGGAGCGGTAACTTCCGCTAATATAAATGGTGCTGGAACTGTTTTGACAGGACATAGGCCTGGCGTTTGGTTCATAAAACATAATACAAACCAACCTTTGACAACTTCTGGATCGGGCGATCTGGCAGGGTTTTCGGGACAATTATACGTCAATAATCAGTCCATTGTTACTAAATTTGTTTTAATGTCATATGGTGAAGGATTCGCAGTAGATGATACAATTACCATACCACAGTCTCAGATCGGTGGACTTGCTGCTGATACCACATCGAATCAAGTTGTTTTAAGAGTTACGAATGTTGCATCACAAGCACAAGTGGAAGCAGATCATGGTTCTGCTATTTGGAGATCTGAAAGCTTTGATTTAAACATGGATGTTATATTAGAATACAATATAGACACTAGTATAGATCTTAATACTCCTAATGGATTATTAAGAAATTTAGCATCTGACTTGTGTTTGCATCCATATGCAAATTATTATACTTCTTCATTTTCTACATTAGAACAGGGTAGTGCAGAATTAACTTTTTCTGGTAGTGGACTTACTGATTTGACAGCTGGCGCCAGTATGGACAATATTATTGCTACTCTAACAGATCCATTGACAAATTTGGCACTTGATGGAGATACCGGATTTCAAATTGAAGATGTAGGGAAAAGAATTATAGAACCATTTGGTAGTGGAACAATGGTAATCACGGATGTTGGTAATGATGATGGCGCCGGTGCAGCAGCTGATTCTACAAGAGATCATAATAGTCATCCAGCTGGTTGTGCCGTTTGTTCATTGACTCCCAATACAGGATCGGCCGATGAAAGAACGACAGAAGAAGTAAATACTTTCTCAATTCCTACTCAACTTACATATAAACCAAAATATTGGCGTTTAGCTATCAAGAAAGATAAATGGACGGTAGGATTTAATTCTGGTGCGGCTGTTAATAATTCGAATCACGAAGGAATGAAACTCAATGAAGGTGGGTTTGAATCACAACCTTACAATCTAATATATCCACATATAAAAGCAGAAGAAAAACTTCATGTTCCTGTTACTACTCTTGGACAACAAAATCATAGAGATGTTATGAGTTGTATTCGTAGAATTGGAGATTTATTTGTCGTAGAATCTGAAAAGGCAACAGATTTACTGTCCTCAACAGATGATATTACTCCTGCTACAACTTCTGTGCCGACAACTGTACATTTGACACCGCCCGTCAGAGATCAACGCAAACCACAGAAATGGCGAATGAGATTTTATTACGATTCGCGGGACGAATACATATATGTTAATGTTGCAACTCCTTTGCAAATATTAGACGATGGGAATTTGACATCAGGGCAGGGACGCGATGGTATTAAACAGGCCATATTTAGACAACCCGGCGAACTAAGTGAAGTTTATTTTAATTTTTCGTCAGAAACTAATAAAGCAAAAAGTGGGTTTTTCAGAAGACAAGGTAAAACAGAGACAGGGATCGAAGGGTCGTATCCTATGGCATATAGATTAACTTGTACCGATCATGGTACTGGATTTTTCTGTTTTGATCAAGCTTCTGTCGATCAGGATGATGATTATGCTTGGTTCGTTGTACAGAGACATGTTAATAATGTTTCTGGCACTATTGAATCGGAAGATGGAAAAACACCTGTTCATTGTTTATATGCTCCATCTAAGAGACCAGATGAAACCAGTAACTACAATACTGGATTTTTTGCTTCTGTTAGTAGTGATACGGATCCTGCCACTGGCGAAACGGTAATGACATCAAAAAGTTTAGATGAAATGGAGATTTATGACGTCAATGGTAGAAAATTGAGGCCAGGAATACCCTTAGATACATCTATTATTACACATTCTGGTCCGGTTCAGGTTAGAGCAGATGCATATCAAAGTGGACAAAATTATTTACAAAAAGGTACTACTGGATATCCACTTACAGATTCCGCAGCACTTGGTTCTGGCGGTTCTCTATCTGGTTTTACTACTGTAAATGATTTCTTTCAATTCCCAGATGTCACCTCAACGAATTATCCAGAAAATGTTGGATGGGCAAACCACACATCCGCGACCGCATCTCCATCTGTTACGGGTAGAGATGGGTGGGCCTTACAATATCCTTCCCAAGTCACTGATACTAATTTTGTTCCTGTAGGAGATTTTGTTACGGCCGATACTGTAACAAACAGATATTTAAGTACAACTAAAGGTACGGGTGATACATCAGTATGGGGTGCTTTGGGCAATGCCGGCAACGGACTTATAAATTATGTTATGGCATGGAATCAAATGCAAGGTCCCTCAAAACTTGGCGTGACACCATCAAGAGTGAGACATAGAAGTTCGACCGGAGTTGATACTTTCTTAGATGCAAATAAAGACTTCTCATTTATCAATAGAGCAGAAGAACCTGCTAGAACGAATCCAGATGGAAAACCAAGAGAATTACCTCTTTCTTCTGCTGTTGCAATTTTTAATCCAAAAACCACTGAAGCAAAAAGACTTGCAGATTCAAGAGCTCATGTTATTATTTATTATACTTCTATCACATACACACCTTCAGGCAGCGATTATATTATTAGATCCAAGCAAGATCCACTGACCGTTGGCGTTGCACTCAGCGGCAACAACCCCCTTACATTGGCCGAAAATATCGCGCAGATGTTGGACGTTGCCGCCACCGTTGGTGGACCATATTCTTTCCAAGAATCAGAATTGCAACCGGTCAGCGGTCGCGGTATTCATGGTGGTGTGACACAGGGATTGGTAGTCGAAAAAGCTCTAGTTAGTGAGAATTCGAACGACGAAGGATCGCTTTTATGTCGTATAGGTAACATTTTAGACAAAGAAACCGTATTGCCACAAGTTGGAGACGAAATTTGTTTTGCTAAAGAGAATGGTAAAAGTGGCGTCAAAGTCGGCGGAAGAGTTTCTGCCGTCATACAAACATTTCCAAAAGATGACACTATGATATACGAATATTCGTGGAAAGGTGCTGGATATAATAATGAATATGCGAATTTCTATGGTAGAAGTGGTGTCAACTCTCACCCATTATTTGAAGTAAATAGACTTAAAGTTTTTGTTAATGGAGTTGAAGCTGATTCTGCTATTTTGGGACAAAATTATAATATTGATAATGATGGTGATATTCAGTTTGGAACTACAACTTCTAGTTTAGAATATTTTGGAGTGCCTAAATCCATGTATGCATATAATGTGTCTGATGATACATTAAAATTTGCGTTACCAATACAAGATAATACTATTGTAAAACTGAGTTATGAAAATTATTCGGATACTGAAGAGAGGGATACTGGAAAAGGTACTTATTTGATTAAAATTCCCGAAGACAGAGATGTTCCTAATATTTGGCAAGATATACATTCTGTCTCCAAAGGTATTTACAGGTTTTGTGTGCGCGAAAGTGATGTATTTAAACCGTGGGATTATCATGTTTCTGCTGTCGTTCCACAAATTGACAGTCCAGCGTGTATCAACCCTGTTGAACAATTGTCAATTACACAAGATAAAACTATAATATTTAATTTTCCGACTCCTTTGGCATCCCAGAGATTTATCTATAGTAATGCTGAATTAGATATTATTTGTGTCGCAAATGCTGGTAGTTCGACTCAGGGTGGTATCATTAAAACATCAGAATCTAAATACGATTTGGATCATATGCAACACAGCGGATATAGAAACTATACTAATGATAAGACATATCCACCTACATTAGATTCATCAACTGCCAGTACAACTCTTGCTTCAACTCAGTTTGGAGAGGATGCAAATGGGTTGACTACCGATGCAAATGTAAGTAAGTCGGCCGGACTCAATCCAGCTGGTGAACCACTCTCATTAAACTATAGAAGAGAATACTACTGGCATAATGTATATCAAGGCGGATTGACTTTGGCAACTGGTCAAAGAACAGGGGCAACAGCTAGTCCGGTTGTTAGAGCATTTGATACTGCCGAAAATTCTACCACAAGAACTTATTTGGGTATGCATTCGACAAAACCATATGGTAATGGTATGAGAATATTTATTCAATGTCGGGGTGGTTCTATAAGGCCTCAATATTCTGATTTCACCCCAAGAGATCAAGTTGCTGTAGAAACTAATACATTTACATAATTATTAGAATAACAAAATTTAAAATAAATAAGAGGGGAACTTAGTTTCCCCTTTTTTTTATAAGAGTACTAATGACAGATATTGCTAATATATTTTTATTCAATGACTTAAAAAAAGTTAGGATTGGAATCGAAAGACCTTCCAATTACATAGCTGTTCCAACTACAGATCCAGAAAATAGAGATTTTAGTCTTTCTATCAATGACAATCTATATGAATTTAGATATCCTTATGGTTGGAACATTCCACAGGATACCGTTTTTACCGAAGGAAACATCGAATATACTTTTCAAACACAAGGTTTGAGACTTTTCGGATATTTTCAAGATCATTGGAAAATTAAAGTAAAATCTAATCTTATTATGGTGTCTGATCTCCCATTCGCTATGGCTACAATAACATTTAATGGCGGAGATATTGAAAAAAATGGTATATCTGTCGGAAATTCTACAACAGTCGTTAATGGAGATACGATTAGAATTTCAGTATCAGATTATATTCCTAATACAAATCAACCAAATATTTTTGACATAGATATATCGGGAATTATTGTCCGATGGATAGTAGAACTTTCCGATCCGCATTTCATGGGATTTGATTCTGAAGTTAGTAGGCCAGGATCTAGTGATAATCAAGAAGTGTCTTATAGGGCTCAGACAAATGTTATAAACTCTATAAAATTTCTTATCGTTAATGTGGTGGAAAAAAACGAATCTATTAGTCACGACATTGAACAAATAAAAGAAATTGTAACCGCAACAATTAGAGAAAATATCTCAGAGATATTAACACATACCATAACTGAATTTGGTATAGAAGAAACGGCAGACATATTTACTTTAAATGAAATTTTAAAAGAAAACATATATGATACCGAAACTCTCATACAAGAAGTGATCGAACCGGCAGAATCTATAACAACAAACGAAATAGATCCAGTTTCAGAAATAGAAACCTTGTCATTGTCAGATATCGATCCAGTATCAGAAACAGAAGTTTCTGCCGAATCAGATATTGGTACAGAAACCGAAACTGAAGTTTCTGCCGAATCAGATATTGGCACGGAAACAGAAACAGAAGTGTCGGCTGTATCTGATGTAGGTACAGAAACCGAAACTGAAGTTTCTTCTGAATCTGATGTGGGTACGGAAACTGAAACAGAAGTTTCTTCTGAATCTGATGTGGGTACGGAAACTGAAACAGAAGTGTCGGCAGTGGCCGATGTAGGCACAGAAACCGAAACTGAAGTTTCTTCTGAATCTGATGTGGGTACGGAAACTGAAACAGAAGTGTCGGCTTTATCTGATATAGGCACAGAAACCGAAACAGAAGTGTCGGCAGTGGCCGATGTAGATACAGAAACAGAAATAGAAGTTTCTGCCGAATCAGATATTGGTACAGAAACAGAAACAGAAGTTTCTGCCGAATCAGATATAGGTACAGAAACCGAAATCGAAATATCTGCTGTATCTGATATAGGCACAGAAACCGAAACAGAAGTGCCGGCAGTGGCCGATGTAGGCACAGATTCGGAAACTGAAATATCCGATGAATCTGATGTGGGTACGGAAACCGAAACCGAAATATCTGCTGTATCTGATATAGGCACAGAAACCGAAACAGAAGTGTCGGCTGTATCTGATGTAGGTACAGAAACCGAAACTGAAATATCCAATGAATCTGATATAGGTACGGAAACTGAAACTGAAAATATTACTACTTCAGACGTTGATAGTATCGAGGAAAAAATAACTGAATTTTTGGCGACTGTCGATAGCGTATCCGAAAAAATAACTACAGATCTTTTGGCAACCGTTCTAGAACAAGTATCGGAAGATATAACTCTTTCTGATACGGAATCGCTCAGCGAATCAGAAATAGTAAATTTATTAGAATCAGAATTTGATAATATTTTAGAAAATGAAAATTTATCAGACATAGATCAAGAAATAATAAATGAAACATTTTCTCTTTTAACACAAGAAGCACTAAGCGAAGTAATACGAAATAGTTTTTTAGATAGACCTATAGCTGATATATTAGACACAACAACCACATCTGATAGAGATAGTGAAAATATTATAGAAACGGTAGATCTTTCTGAACAAGAACAAGATATTGCTAAAGAAATTACGACATCTGTAGATACACCAGATTTAGATGAATCTATCGAAACTATATTAGAAGAAACCAAAGAAGATGCAGGAACAACATCCTCTGATAGTTCCGAAGTTTCTTTAGATTCTGATACAAAGTCAGGCACAGATTCTAGTGAAACAATAGATTCATCTGTTGCAAGTTCTGACAATACTGATACATCTGAAGATGGCACCGTTACATCATCTGATAATTCTGATACATCCGAAGATGGTAATGTTTTATCGGCTGACAATTCTGAGGTAGTTGTAGAAAGATCTATACTTTTAGATTCACCTACAGATGAGACTCCAGAAGTTGCTGCGTTTTTAGATTCACCTACAGATGAGACTCCAGAAGTTTCTGTACTTTTGAGTTCTCCAACTGATGAGACTCCAGAAGTTTCTGCGTTTTTAGATTCACCTACAGATGAGACTCCAGAAGTTTCTGCATTTTTAAATTCGCCTACAGACGAGACTCCAGAAGTTGCAGCCCAAATAAATTCACCTACAGATGAGACTCCAGAAGTTGCAACCCAAATAAATTCGCCTACAGACGAGACTCCAGAAGTTGCAACCCAAATAAATTCACCTACAGATGAGACTCCAGAAGTTGCAACCCAAATAAATTCGCCTACAGACGATACACCAACTGTAGCAGGAACACTTGATCCGCCAACAGATGAGATTTCAGAAGTTGCAGGAACATTTGATCCGCCAGCTGACGATACACCAACTGTATCGGGAACACTCGATCCGCCAACTGACGATACACCAACTGTAGCAGGGTCAGTAGACGCGCCCACGGACGATACACCAACTGTAGCAGGGTCAGTAGACGCACCCACGGACG
>Ga0213868_10000401_pt1 | contig 40943 bp, 38 predicted proteins | sample PICome_9_FD_160087 | JGI IMG/M metagenome (GOLD analysis project Ga0213868, IMG submission 160087) | Coastal seawater microbial communities near Pivers Island, North Carolina, United States - PICO127 | ecosystem: Environmental > Aquatic > Marine > Coastal | place: USA: North Carolina...
CCTTGAGGGGAGATGTCCGCGGTCCTGAGCGGCTTGAAATGGGCTCTAAGTTCGGCATGGACATGCACATGATTGCCAACTACAGAATTAAGAACACGGTGGTTGAGTTTGAGGACACCAGAAAAATTGCTTGGTGTCACCCGGGCCATCACCGCTGGCGTTATGAACTAGTTCCCATCGATGAGAACACGACAACTGTCGTTGAAACATTTGATGGATCGACCGCTCGGATACCTCCGGCTTTAAAGTTGATGAATGCCTATGAAAATAACCAGAAGGCGATTCTCAAGACCTTGGTCAACCTTAAAAAGGTCGCTGAAGCCCAAATGACCAACCAAGAGAATTAACAATGTCCCTCGACGATTTTGAGCGTTATCCACTGACATTTGGCCCCAGCCCTATTCATCAGTTGCCCAGACTGACTGAGCACCTTGGTGGAGCAACTATTTGGGCTAAACGTGAAGACGTCAACAGTGGACTGGCCTATGGCGGTAACAAGACGCGAAAGTTGGAGTACATCATCCCCGATGCTCTTGCCCAAGGCGCCGACACTTTGGTGTCCATCGGTGGGTATCAGTCGAATCACACCCGGCAGGTTGCTGCAGTTGCAGCAAAGATTGGAATGAAGGCCGTACTCGTTCAAGAAAAATGGGTTGACTGGCCTGACAGTGTCAACGATCGCGTTGGCAATATTCTCCTTTCCCGCATCATGGGTGCAGAGGTGCGTCTTGATCCTGCGGGTTTTGACATTGGCATTCGGGATAGTTGGACCAAAGCGCTCGAGGACGTTAAAGCACGGGGCGGAAAACCATACGGGATTCCTGCGGGCGCCTCAGAACACAAATTTGGTGGTCTCGGTTTTGCCAATTGGGCGTATGAGGTGGAAAAACAAGAGCAGGAACTTGGGGTCTTTTTTGACACCATCATTGTTTGCACCGTCACGGGCAGTACTCATGCCGGAATGATTGCCGGCTTTGCGGGACAGGATCGCCCCCGTAAAGTCATTGGAATAGACGCTTCTGCGACATTGGAAAAAACTCGCGAGCAGGTTGCCAGAATTGCGCGCCATACCGCAAATCTCATCGGTCTCGAGCGTGAGTTAGCTGATCACGAAATTGTGGTTCTTGAAGGATGGGCGGGAGATTTATACGGCATTCCGGTGCAATCAACACTTGACGCCATTCGACTTTCAGGCAGCCTTGAAGGCATGATCATTGACCCGGTCTATGAAGGCAAGTCAATGGCGGGTTTGATTGATCTGGTTCGTAGCGAAGTAATACCCCAGGATTCGAATGTTCTTTATGCGCACCTTGGTGGACAGCAGGCGCTCAATGCTTATAGCGCACTTTTCACTCACTAATTGTCAATCGTTTGTACATGGGTAAATAAAATTTTCCGTATATTCCGCGACCTCGGTATTCTGGAGAGATCCGGAAGCGGATCAATCTAGGGCGAGCTCAAGGCCACGGGACACACCATGCTCGTAACAAGAAGATTGTGGATTAAAGACCTGCGCTCGTGGGTACTTTTGCAGAGGGGGCTTGGGCAGGTGGTTGCGATCCTCGAACCTTGCGAATATAGAGAGTCATAACAGGTATGACATAGGCCCACCATGCGAAGAATTCAAGCCAAGTTGTTGCGGGACGGAAGTTGAAAGTGCCACGCAAAAGTGTTCCGAGTCCACCATCTGGTGGAATCTGCGTGCTGACATCGAAGGCATATGAATTCATGAATGGAAGAATTCCGACTTCTTGGAGTTCGTGGATTCCATAGCTCAATACGCCTGCTGCGACGATGATGAGGGCAATGCCGGTCCAAGTGAAAAGCTTTGAGAGGTTGAGTTTCACCGCTCCGCGATAAATGATGTAACCGATGACGGTTGCTACGGCTAGACCCAGAAGTGCTCCGATGATTGGAGTGGCGGAACTGCCTGCGGCTCGAATGCCGGTAAACAGGAACAATGCTGTTTCCATGCCTTCGCGGATGACAGCGACGAAGGCTACAAAGGCAATTGCCCAGCCGTTGCCCAGTAGGGCCTTATCCACCTCGCCATGGAGGTGAGATTTCAAGGTTCTGGCATGGTTTGCCATCCAGAAAATCATCCAGGTGATCAGAATGACCGCAATAATGGAGGTTACCCCGCCAAATGTTTCAGCCGCGGTGTCACTCAGAGTTTGACTGGTGAGTTGGAGAAATGCTCCAAAGCCAAGTGCGAGGGCTATGGCAGCGCCGACCCCGATCCAGAGTTTGCGCAATGATTGATGCTCGCCGCGTTTGACCAAATAGGCGACCAAAATAGCCACAATCAGGGATGCTTCAAGGCCCTCGCGCAGTCCAATCAAGAAGTTGCTCAACATGGTTCGTCACTCATTTCTCAGGAATCGACTATTTGATTAGGGTAGCCTAACATAGGGTTGCCTAACCTAATGAATTTGGGTTTACTGAACGAGCAGGGTCGTGCCCACAACCACTACGGCCAGTCCCGCGAGTGCTCGGGGTGATTGGCGTTCTCGAAATACGATCCATGAGGCAATTGCGGTAATCACGAGACTGAGTTTGTCCACGGGAATCACACCGCTCACCGGTCCAGACTTGAGGGCGGCGAAAAAGAGTAGCCAACTTGCACCGGTTGCAACTCCGGATAACCCCAGAAAGAACAGATCCCGGCCCGAGATGGAGCGCACCTGGCGATAATCCCCGGCAATGAGCACGATGAACCAAGCCATGATGACTACAACAATGGTCCGGATGGCGGTTGCCAAGTTGGAGTCAATATTTTCCAGGCCCCATTTCGCCAGGAGCGCGGTCAGTGATGCACAACAAGCACCCGCAGCTGCATAAATAATCCAAAGATTTTTGAGTTGAGTTGAATCATTCGGATCTGAGCGTTGGGCGACCACGAGAAATGTGCCGAGCGCCAGCAGGCCAATCCCAAGAATTTGCAGATAACCGGTCGATTCCCCAAAAATGATTATTCCCACAATAATTGTGAGGACAATGCTGAGTCGATCAACGGTGACCACTTTCGTTGCATCACCAAGTTGCAATGCGCGGAAGAAGAACAGCCACGATGCGCCGGTAGCGATACCGGAAAGCACCAAAATGATCAATGTCGGTGTCGTAATGGTCGAAACTTCACGCATGGCACCTGTAATGAATACAACGATCCACGCCAAAACAACTACAACAATTGTTCTGATGGCGGTTGCAAGATTTGATGAGATATTTGCAATGCCCAACTTGCTGAAAATAGCGACAAGGCCAGCAAAGAATGCTGAACCGAGTGAGAGTGCGATCCAAGAGATCATGGTGAGGTAATCGCGGGTAAGGATTGTCTATTAATTGAGAGACCTAGACGTTAACTTCGGCGGCTTCGCCACCTGTGATGCGCAGGAGTTCGTCATAGGTCGTGGGGAACACGTAATGTGGGTGACCACCTGCTGCCCACACTTGGTCGTATTGGCTGAGTGAAATATCAATGATTGTTGGAAGGGGTTCTGGGTGGCCGACGGGTGCCACCCCGCCAATGGCGAAACCTGTTGCCTGACGAACATCATCAGCGGTGGCCTTGGTGACTTCATTGACGGCGAGAATTGTTGCAATGGAGTCCGTGTTCACCCGATGCTTACCGGAGGCGATAACTAAAACGGGTTTGGCATCGGCAAGAAATATAAGCGAACTTGCTATTTGTCCTACTTCAATGCCAAGTGCATCGGCTGCTTCTTTTGCCGTGCGGGCACTGTCGTCGAGCCTTCGGACTTCACCGTGGGCACCAAGTCTTTTAAGGGCGTTGCGCACATGAATAACTGATTGCTGCTCGGTAATTTCACTCACACGGTGATACTAGTGCGCTTCTCTTGGGTCTGGTCGTTGAACTTCTAGCTGGTAAACATGCATTGAGCCCAGGCACGGAATGATTCCATCGCGGTTGTGCGGCCAGTGCTGAGTGAATTGGCCAAGACTGCGGTGAGGCTAGTGGTGAGCACCCAACAACGTTCATTGATTTCCTCGGGGGTGAGGCTGTGCGCATTGTGGCCAAGGCGCGAGGTCACGCCGCTACTGAGAGCGTTCACAAAACTAGAAAAAATCGGACCAGTGACTGAATCCATATTTGGTACCGACACAAGCGCATGCCAGGCAGCAACGTCTGCGGGATGCTCAACCCATTGTTTTTCGAGTTGGGTAATTACCTCACTGAGCCATGGGCCAAGGGGAGTGGGGGTGAGAGAATCCGAGTTCGATTCTTGGGTGATGTGTGGGGTCATGTCCTGCAGGGGGCGGCTAGATACTTCAGCAACCGCGAGCAAAAGGGTCTCTCGGTCAGGAAAAAACTGGTACACCGAGCCGATGGGGACTTCGGCCTTGTCGGAGACCGCGCTGGTGGTGACCGCCTCGGTGCCGCCAAGGATCAGCAGGTCGATAGCGGCCCCGATCATGGTCGCTACCCGTCGCCGAGAGCGTTGCTGTCGGGGGAGTTTGCGCAGGGGGAGATCCTGCAGAGAACCCAGATTTGTGGCTAGCGCGATTGCGGATGAACTCGAGGAAGGCATTAGTTCATTGTGGTGCCGGTTAGGTCGCGTCCCGGCAGGGTTTTGTCCCAATTTGGTAGTTGAAATGTCGCAGAAATGTCACAACGGGTTAGTCGATCGATCCAAATTCCTCAAAATACCCATAAAAGCAGCCCGGGGTTGACTGATGTCAGTGCCCAGGTCTATCTTTGGATCTGTTCGAACATCTGTACGAAAACTGGTGTGGGAAGCACTCGCTGGAGTGCAGGTGTCCGAACTACCTCCCGGTCCTGGATTCGCGGCTAGGTGCGGGTCAGGTCATTACACGCGGTGAGAGCCGCTACATGATCACAGTCACCGGGGTCGTCTCGACCCCGGCCCCGGTGACTGTTTTTGATGTCACGCACAGTGGCATAGGGCATATAGCGCGATAGAGGGAGGCGGTGAGAGGTGGTTCGGCGCTACCGCGGAGCAGTTATCGCGGTGCAGGTCAATCACAAAAAGGAACCCACGCGGTTTCACTGGCAGGGACGGCAGTACCAAGTTCAAGCAATCACAGGCAGTTGGGTCGAACGGGGGACATGGTGGTTGCGCTCAAGCAGTACGGAATACCGAGTGTTTTATCGGGTCGAAGCAGTGCAACTCAATTACTACCGGGTCGAGAAAAAGAATTACCGGGTCGAAAAAAGAAAGAGTGCCTCTATTGGCACGTATTACCTGTCCATGTCTGTTGGAACATCACATGACCAATCACATGATCAATGGGCGCTGGAACGGGTAATGGATTAACTCGACTCGAAGGGAAATGTCATGACGGGAAAGTTCACTAAACGGCCAGCAGAAGATCTCCTGTATTCAGCCCAAGACAGTTTGCAGGAAGCAACTGTCGCACTCATGCCACAGGATCGATATGCGGCCGCACATTTGGCAGCCCTTCGAACAGCAGCAGCAGTTCTCGCGGATCGAGCTCAAGTTGCTGTTGGCCCACGCCGCCAACGTATTCGCAGTGCGTGGGAGCTGTTGCCTGAAGTCGCACCTGAATTTGGTGAATGGGCGGAGTTTTTCGCCGCAGGTGCTCGCAAGCGCGCCTCTGCGCAAGCAGGGATTCCATGTGTGACAGCTCGTGAGGCTGATGACCTGGTGCGCGATGCTGAGCGCTTCCTGTTGCAGGTAGCTGACTCGCTTCACTGTCTTAAACAATCCAGTATTCCAATTGGTCGCACGCAGTTTTTGCGTGTGAGCTGAACTTCTTTCTGGGGACTAGGTAATTCACATGAATTCAGTGGATTCGTTTGCTCATTTACAGGTTGCATCGGGTTATTCCTTGCAATATGGCACTACTCAGCCAAGTGTTTTAGTGGATCGTGCTGTTGAACTGGGACAAAACATCATTGGTCTCACCGACCGCAATGGTCTCTATGGTGCGGTTCAATGGGCCCGAGCTTGTATGGGTGCGGGTATCTCACCTGTCATCGGGGTTGACCTTGCCGTCGATCGCACTCAGATGCAGGCGATTTCTGGCGCTGGTGCTCGAAATAATCCCAGGAGGACACCAGCACATGGCGGCATTTGGGTTGATGAATCACAACCACGGGTAACGCTGTTGGCAACGAATGCAACGGGTTGGGCATCGTTGTGCCGTCTAGTTTCAGCAGCGCATGCACATTCAGGTAGTGCTCAGCCTGGTAATGGGTCTCGTAGTAATCCAGTGTTGCCATGGTCTGCTCTTGCTCAACATCATGCGGGGATTGTCGCTCTGCTCGGGGCTGAATCTGAAGTAGGCCAAGCACTGTTAACTGGAAAGGGCCACAAGGCTGATGCACTAGTTCGTCCATGGCGAGCAATCTTTAACAGGTATTTGGGCATTGCCGTGACATCACACCGTGCGGCTCCTAGGCATCACTACTCCACATCTAAAGCAGCACAACTATTGTCGTGGGCACGAGGGGAAAATCTGCCAGTGGTGTTAACCAACGCAGTTCGATATTTAACCCCCGAGCAAGCTCGAGTGGCCGATGTCCTTGATGCGGCCCGACACCTTGTTTCATTAGATTCCAAGCACCTAAACGCGACTCGCAATAACGGTGAGGGCTATTTAAAAAGTGGCACACAAATGCGTGATATTGCTGGAGAAATATGCCACCAAGCTGGTGAGCAAGATGTGTCGCGACTTTTGCGTGATACTCGGCATTTAGCGGAATACTGTGCGTTAGATCCTGCGGTGGACCTTGGCCTCGGTTCAGTTTTCGTTCCGGAGCTTGATGTTTTACTTGATCGTAAAATTTCTGATCCAGAACGTGAAGCGAATGCAATTTTATTGCAACGGTGTCAGGCTAAATTGCCTGTGCGATATGCGCGCTCACGGGATCGATCGATCGCGGAGCATCGGTTACAGCAGGAGATGCGAACCATCACCCATCTTGGATTTTCTGGATACTTCCTCACGGTCGGCCATGTGGTTGACATGATCAAGGAACGGGGTGTGCGGGTTGCTGCCCGCGGTTCGGGTGCTGGAAGTTTGGTGAACTATTTGCTGGGGATCTCAGGAGTTGACCCGATTGAGCAGGACCTACTCATGGAGCGTTTCCTGTCGCCGCTGCGCAAGGTCCTCCCTGACATTGATATTGATGTCGAGTCTGACCGACGGCTGGAGGTGTATCAATGGATCTTTGACAAATTTGGTACTGACCGCATTGCCACTGTTTCCATGATGGAGACCTACCGTGCGCGTTCAGCAGTGCGTGATGTCGGGATGGCCCTCGGAATGCCGTCGGCTGATATTGATGCATTCGCCAAAGCTTTCCCACACATTCGGGCACGAAATGTGAAATCGGCCCTGGAGGATTTACCGGAACTACGCAGATCGTCATTCGGGCGTCTGGCCGCAACTGGGGAGTTAGAAAGCTTTCTCAGTCTGGTTGAAGGCCTTGATGGATTACCCCGCCATATTGCAATGCATCCCTGCGGTGTTGTGCTCTCTGATCTGACTTTGCTTGACCGAACTCCAGTCGAAAGTAGTGCCGCAGGCTTTCCCATGACTCATTTTGATAAACACGATGTCGAACACATGGGCCTGCTTAAGCTCGATGTCCTCGGTGTCCGCATGCAATCGGCCATGGCACATGCGCTCAATGAGGCAGAGCGAGTGACGGGAGTGCGGCCAGTGATTGACGGAACCACATTGGATGACCCGGAAACATTTGCATTAATTCAGTCCACCCGAACGCTTGGCTGTTTTCAAATTGAATCCCCAGGGCAACGTGAACTTGTTGGCAAATTCGCACCAGAAACTTTTGGCGATTTGATCATTGACATTTCCCTCTTTCGCCCAGGTCCGGTGAAGTCTGACATGATCACGCCCTTTTTACGTGCACGGCAAGGGTGGAATAAGCCTGAGTACCCACATCCAGATTTACAGCAGGCTCTCGAAGAAACCTACGGTGTGGTCGTTTTCCATGAGCAAGTTCTGCGCACATTTAGTGTCTTCACAGGGTGCTCGCTCGCTGAGGCAGATGAATCACGGCGCGCCATGGGTTCGCCCGCTGGTCAAGACGATGTTCGTGCATGGTTCTATCCAGCAGCACTTGCTCGTGGTTACAGTCTTGAGCAGGTTGATCGAGTTTGGGAGATTTTGCGCGCATTTGCATCATTTGGTTTTTGTAAAGCGCATGCTGCGGCATTTGCATTACCCACCTACCAGTCCGCATGGTTAAAGACACATCACCCAGCTGCTTTTTACTGTGGGTTACTCACTCATGATCCCGGCATGTATCCCAAGCGGTTAATCCTTGACGATGCCCGCAATTTCGGTGTTGCAATCCTTGGACTTGATGTGAACAGATCCGCTGAGGTCTATCAACTTGAAGCTATTAATCCTGACGAATCCCTAGAATGCGGTATTCGAATCGCATTCACTGACGTTAAAGAAATTTCAACTGATGAAATAGAGCGATTAATTCAAGGGCAGCCATACTCATCTCTGTCAGATGTATGGCAGAGGGCTCGTCCCTCGCGCCCAGTTTTAGAAAATCTTGTTGTTGCTGGAGCCTTCGATTCACTCTATGGGTTTAACAGTCATGGAGCACGCAATCACATAACTCGGCGTGACCTACTACTCCAGATAGCTGACTTGGCGCGAGGCAAGACTGTTTCAACGGCGCAACTTTCCTTTGACATGAATTCATGTGCTGACACTTCACTTGTCTCAGGTTTGCCGGAAATGAATGCAGCTGAGCGGGTTCGTTCCGAGCTTGAAGTTCTCGGATTGGATGTTAGCTCGCATGTTTTGGAGTTTTATTCAGATGTTCTTTCGGCATTAAATGTTGTTCAGTCCCGTGACTTGCTCACATGTAGGTCAAAAGAATCGATTTTTGTTGCAGGGGTGAAGGTGGCAACCCAAATGCCACCTGTGCGCAGTGGCAAGAGAGTTGTATTCCTCACTCTTGATGATTCAACCGGGCCACTGGATGCCACATTCTTTGAAAATGCCCAAGGGCCCTTTGCGCACGACCTGTTTAACTCGTGGATTCTTCTTGTCCGAGGTGAAGTGCGACGAACTGGCCCACGTGGTGTTTCACTCCGAGCAACTGGCTGTTGGGAGTTGGGGACTATCCGCAGACTGTGGCTTCAGGGGGGAGTCTCTGCCGTGAACGAGCATGTTCTTGCCGCACCTATACCTGACACTGGTGCACCCATGAAACGAACTGCGCTTATTCACGCCAGTGGGTTCAAGCAGTCGCCCTACGCAGACATTAAATCGCCAGCTCCCGTCCCGGTACTTTCTGAAACCAATGCACCCAGCAAACTCTGGCACCGCAGCCCAGGAACCCCGGGATGGTAGTTATGCATGATTATTCAAATAGGTTCTCGTGCAGACATAATCAGCACATACCGCACACTTGGTTTCATCCACGACAGACGAAGGGGAGGCAGAAATGAGTCGCAGCCAGGTGCGCCGCCCTGGTGGGAAAGTTGGCTTTGGCACTAATGATGCTGGCTGCACGATTCTTCATGTCGATATGGATGCTTTTTATGCATCAGTTGAGTTGCGCGATCGACCCGAACTTCATGGCACACCTGTCATTATCGCCGCACAAGGCAACAGAGGCGTGGTGCTGACAGCTACCTATGAAGCGCGCGAGCTGGGTGTTCACTCGGCAATGCCATTGTCCCGAGCCAGACGGATTGCGCCTGAAGCAACAATCATCTCTCCCAATCACGATAAGTACAGCGTTGTCAGTCGGAATGTCATGGCGCTGTTCGAATCGATCACGCCACTTGTTGAGCCAATCAGCCTCGATGAGGCGTTTCTTGATGTCTCCGGCGCTTTGCGCAGGCTTTCAAGTTCTGTGACAATTGCTGAACTTATTCGTGCGCGGGTGGCTGACGAACAAGGAATAACGTGCTCGGTGGGCGTTGCATCCACCAAATTTGTTGCGAAATTAGCATCAACTCGAGCAAAGCCCGATGGCTTGCTTCTCGTCCCTGAAGACTCGGTTATTGAATTTCTTCACCCATTGCCCATTGGTTCACTGTGGGGAGTAGGAGAAAAAACTGAAGAGCAACTCACTCGACTTGGTTTGCGCACAGTGGGAGATATAGCGAACACCCCGGTTGGAACATTGACCCGAGCGCTCGGAGCAGCCGGAGCGCACCTCCACGAATTATCATGGGGGCGTGACCCACGTTCGGTTACTCCCCATGAGCCTGAAAAAAGTGTGAGCAACGAAAATACTTTTTCACATGACATCGATGATCCCGAAGTGATTCGGGCTGAGATCGCGCACTTGTCAGACAAAGTTGCAAGCCGGCTGAGAGCCGCGGGATATCGAGGTAAGACGGTCACCTTGAAACTCCGTTTTGCTGACTTCACCACAATTACTCGGTCCAAGAGTGGCATGCATACAGACCTTGCCCACGACATTTATTCCATAACGTGGTCGTTATTCCAAGCCCTCGGTTTACAACGTGTTCGGATTCGACTCGTTGGCGTCAAAGTCGATGGGTTGGTGCCCGCAGGTGATGCACCAGAGCAGCTTCACTTTGGAGAACCTGAACATGGCCGGCGTGATGCCGAACTTGCCATTGACAAGTTGCGAACCAAGTTTGGTTCCAGTGCTGTTCAATCAGGTCGGACTGTTCCGAGTATTGAGATCACTCCTCAGGAGCAATGATCAGGGAGCCTGACTTTGCCGCCGGGCGGCTGCGCAGAGCCCACATGACGCACACAATGATGATGCAGGCCATCACCACAGTAATTGGCGTGACCACCTCATGAAGTAGAAGGGCGGACCACAGCAATGTCAGTAGGGCTTGAAGTTGTTGTACCTGCCCACCGACTGCCGTTCCAGCCATGGCCAACCCTCGGTACCAAGCAAAGAACGCTAAATACATCGAGGACAAACCTAAGAGAATGAGCGCAGACCATTCCCCCGATGTTGGGCTGAATGAATCTGCGGTGAAGAAATAAATCATGAGCGTGGCAGGCACGGTAACCGGCAAAGCTAGAACAACCACCCATGAAATGACTTGCCAGCCAGGCATAACTCGCGTTATAGCGGCACCTTCTACGTAGCACCAAGATGAACTTAAGACAGCCCCCACAATAAGTAAATCAGCAATCAAATCTGCGCCCTCTGCGCCGCCTCGGCTGAGTGCAAAAATAACCAGAGCCATCGTTCCCAGCGTCGATGCAATCCAGAACTGCTTGGACACTCGCTCGTGGAATCGCACCACGGCGATTATTGCTGTGGTTAACGGCATAAATGCGGCGATGACCGCAGCATGAGCCGCTGTCGTGCGCTCCAGGGCAAGAGCTAGGAGAATTGGCCAACCAAAGACCGCTCCAATCATGGTGAACATGAGTGGTTTGAGTTGATTGCGGTGAGGAAATGGAACTCGCGCTAGCGAAAGCAGTATGAGAGCGAGGGCCCCCGCGATAACGGCACGTCCCGTTGCCGTCAGGTAGGGGGAAAATCCACCCACGGCCACCTTGGTCAGGGGGAGTGAAAAGGAGAAAAGAATGACTCCCAGAAGCGCCCACAGCAGGCCGATTCGTATCTGGCGGTTGGGCATGGCGCAATAGTGTCAAATTCGGGAGTAGGCGCACTCAGGACCATCGGAAATCCGCTCCGAGAAGCAGAAACCCACTAAATCGGGGTGAGGGGTTGCTTCATCAGGGTTTCGTCATATCCTTAGATGGTACGTGTCCGGCGGGCACGGTGAAAAATTACAGTCGGAAGGGAGCACCATGGCGCTGTCAGAGCATGAGCAGAAGTTGCTCGAACAAATGGAACAAGCCCTTTACGCTGACGATCCAAAGTTTGCCACCAACATTCGTACCGCGGGCGGTAGCGCTAGTCGGGGACGAGCAGCGCTTGGAGTCTTAGCGGTTCTTGCTGGACTTGGACTTCTCGTTGCAGGTGTTGCATTTGCCCCCGCACTAGGAGTCGCTGGCTTCACCGTCATGTTGATTGGTGCTGTGATCACCTATACGGCTTTCACAACTGGCGCAATTGCCACTCCGGAATCACCTGAAGAGTTGCAAGAAAGTTCAATTCCAAAAATGCCTAAGGCATCCAAGAATGATGGTTTCATGAACCGCATGGAAGATCGGTGGCGCAAGCGCACCGAGGGCGAATAGTCGGATCGATTTCGTGGTCGAGGCTAACAACATTGTTCCTGCCCAATTGGGCCGCTTCTTTGAAGACTTTGAAGTCGGAACCACCTACCAACATCCATTTGGGCGCACCATCAGCGAGGCTGACTCCACTTGGTTCACACTCTTAACGTGCAATACAAATCAAAATCACTTCAACGCACACCTCGCTGAGAGCAACCCCATCACTCAGGGTCGAATAATTGTTAACTCAGGGCTCACGGTCGCTTTGGTGCTGGGACTTTCCGTTATTGACATGAGTCAAAATGCAGTGGCGAACCTGGGCTGGACTGACATCAAGTTGACCCATCCGGTGTATATCGGTGACACGATTTATGCAGAAAGCGTGTGCCTTGAAAAGCGGGAGAGCGGATCACGCCCTGAAATGGGAATCATACGAATGAAGACCCGTGGTTTAAACCAAGATGGCGACGAAATAGTTTCCTGGTTCAGGTCAGTGATGGTGCCCAAGCGCACAAGTGGCATTGGGCAAAATTATTTCCCTGAAGCGAAAAATGGCCCCTTAACCGCAGAGTAAAGTCAACGGGCCTGCGTTCTTTCGCCCGCACAGTTCACATGCGCCAAATTAAATGTCTGACACCTCGCCATGGCGTGGGAGCGTACGGTGCGCAATGATGACCCTATGCGTGAGGAGATTGACGTTTCGGTGACCGAGCCGATGAGCGCTGGAGCCCTTTACCCGTTAGTTTCGGCGGCGACATCAACGGTAGAAAATCTGGTTGGTCTGACAAAGTTCACGGCGCAGACCTGCGTGCATCTGGCATCAGAGGCATCTAAAAGTGCAACAAATGAGGTTCTTGATCGTGTTGTGCCCCCGCTCTTTAGTGCCGTTATCTCGCGCGTCGATCTCACTGAGATCGTGCTCAATAATGTTGACGTCAATGCGATAGTGGCGAAAACGCAGCTTGACCCAATCATCGATCGAATCCCTATGACCGAAATCGCGGACTATGTCATCGAAGAAATTGACTTACCCACTCTCGTGCGTGAGAGCACAGGAGGTGTCGCGGATGACATTTTGGGACTTTTACGGTTCCAAGCATTGGAAACAGATAATTTCCTCAGCACAGTGGTTGATCGAGTTCTATTTCGCAAAAGAACCCGTGCACAAGAACTTGATCAAGCCATGGATTCTCAGGATTCGGAAAATTCATGAGTTCATTTAAAGAATTCAGAAGTACGCATTGGTCTGGAGAGCCTCTGAAGTTCAACACCATTCCCGAACGAGCCCGCAATATCCAGGGAATGACAGCGGGATTCACGTCCCGCTTCATATCAGTGTTAATTGATATGGCAGTCATAGCTTTATTCGTGTTGTGTTCTTATGGTTTGTGGATTTTCATGCGCTATGTCTTGAGTGTCTTTTATGACCTCCCTCAGCTTTCGGGGGTGCCGCTCCTCATCATTGGCTATGTCCTGATGTGGTTTTACTGGACGTGGTCATGGGCTACGGGAGGCAAGGCCTTGGGGAATTTGCTCATGGGCCTTCGCGTGCAAATGATTTCTGGCGGATCACTGTCACTGGGACCTGCAGCATTGAGGGCGCTCTTTTCGGTGGTATTCCCGTTGGGCCTTGCTTGGGCGATCATCAACCGTAATAACAGATCCCTGCAGGATATTGTCTTGCGCACTGAAGTTGTTTATGACTGGACGCCTTTGGCATCCAAGCTTCAATAGCGGGGGTCACTCTTGGAAAATGAGAATTATTTCCGTCACTGCGAGCGCGCACGTTGCGATCGTGAGGAGTGCGGCCGTGGTCCCAGATGAGTTTTCAACTGAGCCAGCGAAATAGTTCATTGCCGAGTAGATGGTCGAGGTGATGATCACCGCAATTGCGATCAAAATGAGAATCCCAGCGAGAAGCAGTGATTGCTCCATTGCCAGTCGCGCGAGTGCGAATGTAGCTATGGAAAGCGTCAAAGCAGTTCGTCGCCACGACAACAGGGTCCGCTCCTGAGGCATACCCTCATCGGGGGCAGGGCGTTGAGATGATTCAGTGTCCATGTGAGAGCTCTAGAGGAAGGCAATTGCTGCGACCACAGCCACGCCGAGTACGGCGCCAGAGAGAAGGATTAATGCGGGCGAATGGGGGAGCGGTTGCCTAGTGCGCATGGCCCTTTCGACGCGAGCCCAAGAAAGCCATGCCCACAATGCGATGAGGGCCCCGAGTCCCAAGGCGACGATGGACAGCCATTTCTTCATCGTGGGGTCGATGCTGACGGAGAACGCATTGAGTGCAATGCCACCCGCGATAAAGGCCAGTCCAGTTCGAATCCATGCTAGGAATGTGCGCTCATTTGCCAGTGAAAATCGTGGATCTGGCTCGGTACCTTCTTGGTACACGCGCTTTGGCCACCTTGTGTTAGGTGAAGTCATCGTGAATCCCCTTGACTCGTAGGCGTGAGGCTACAGAGACGAGCCTACGCCAACCAAGACGGTTGATGCTTCCTAATGGGGTTTCATTAAATGCAGGCGATGTGTCGCCCTTGTGCATGCAACAAAAACATCCGAACCCCGGACACCCTGAGCTCGAATTCGATGTGGATCAATCACAAACACTGTGTCAAATTCAAGGCCTTTAGTTTCACGCGCACTTAAAACAGCAATTTTAGAGTCAAGAGCGAGTGCGCCAAATCCAAAGTCAGGGTTGGCGGTGCTCTCGAGCACCGCTTTCCACTCAGCGAAAGTAGAGTCTGGAGCAATGACGCAAGCTCGACCGTCAAGATCGAGTGTGTTGGTGAGTATGTAATCCACAAATTCATTGGCGTTTAGGTTCACCTCTGAAGTTGGTTCGCCATTTCTAATGGACACAAGTTCAGGGGCGACTCCGCCTGCCTCGATAAGCTCTCTTGATGCGGTACTCACCGTTTCAGCGGTAATCCGATAGGTGACATTCAATGTATTAATCACGAGCCTGTCCTTGGCCCAATCCAGCGCAGCTTCCCACGTGCGGGCGCCTGCGGGATGAGAACTTTGCTGCAGGTCGCCAACAATGGTTAAAGACTTGCGCACAGAACGTCGCGAGACGGCCCTCCATGCCATCTCACTCAATTCCTGCGCCTCATCAACAACAATGTGCCCGTAAACCCATTCCCGATCCAGATAAGCACGTTCGGCGACGGTGGCACCTGAATAACCCGTTGTATCACGATGCCCCAGGTGCATATCGGCCGTATTGAGTTCGCGGTATTCATTGCTTTCTTGAGTCCGAGCTTTGGGGCGAACCCACTCGCCAAGCAGATCTGCGCATTCATCCAAGAGTGGAACATCATCTACGGTCCAAGGCGAGTCCTGCTCTCGTAAAAGAATGCGCTGTTCCGCTGCACTGAGTACACCGTCTGCACATTGAGCCAAGAAATTTGAGTCAGATAAAAGTTTAGTAATGACTTTCTCAGCGGTTGTGGGCATCCACATCAAGTTGAGAACCCGCCGAACGTTGCGATCGTCAATGAAATCAAGTATCAAGTCCGCTTTAGTTTCCTGATCCGGTTGCTCATCGCCTTGTGAATGAGCAATATTTCGAGCCATATGGTCAAGTAGTCGTTTCAGGAAATTTTCTCGGTTCGCGTGATAGCTAGCGCGCTTGTTCAACGACTTGCGCGACTCGCGAATTTGACCTCGAGTCAGTTTTAGTACTGTGCCGCCCTCGGTTTGAATCGAAATATCCGTGTCTGGCACTCGTGGCCACAGCATGACTGCTCGTTCAATTACTAGGGACATCGAAGCGTTACCTTTGATAGCCGACGCTTGGACAGTATCCTCGGCAGTTGCGCTTATTCCTGGAAATAGTTGTCCGGGTGTCAATAGAACAATGTCAGTTTCGCCCAAACTGGGCAGAACCTGATCGATGTAGCGCAAGAAAGCAGCGCTGGGTCCAATGATCAAAATTGCGTCCTTTGCCAGACGCTCGCGATGGGTGTAGAGGAGCCACGCAGCTCGATGAAGAGCGACGACGGTTTTCCCTGTTCCGGGGCCGCCTTGGACAACGGTTACCTGGTTCAGCGGGCTTCGAATAATTGTGTCTTGATCTGCAGCAATAGTCGCCAAAATGTCAGCCATGCGTCCATCACGTGGAGCTGCGACTGAGTCTTGGGCTGCTTGATAGCTTCCTTCACCCGGTTCGGTGAGCCATTCGTCATCTACATGGGTAACGACATTGTGGCCATCGATTAATTTTGTTGAGATTCTTCGGCGCAAAGTTGTGTTCATACGGTGGGCAGTGGTTGCTTGATAGAAAGGCGCAGCATTTGGGGCACGCCAGTCAATGAGCGCCATGTCCCCATCTGGGGTGCGCAGGCCGATGCGCCCAATTCGATGAACTTCCTTGTCATCTGAATCGATACGTCCAAAATAGAGGCGATTGCGTGCGGCCTCTACCGAAATCATTTGGGAGCGGAGATTGTCCGAATGGGCCTCTCGCTCCAGGTCATCTTGACCGGTGCCTGTGGACTGTGCATTTTGGATTGACTCCATGCGCTTGGCAAGGTAGGCATTTAGATCAGACAAAAGGCCGTAGGCATAGTCAGTAAAGTCCTGCTCCTGCTTAACCGTGCCCGGCATTGAATTCTCCTATTCGGTGAACTTGCCTCATGGAGCGAACCCCCGTGAAATTGGTGTCCAACTATGCCATGGCTGTGATTGCCAACTTTCGTCAGGACTGGGTTGTGGGGCGTTTGCGAACTTATTTGTTTCGGCGGCAGACTAGGCACGTGGTTGAATCACTCAAAGGCACCGAATTTATCAGTCTTCTAAGCGAGCCGAGTCTTATTGCGTGCTATGCGGTTATTCCAGGTTTTGACCGAAATTCATTGAGCACCGTGGGCAAAGAATGTGCTCGCTTTGCTCTGCGCGGATTAGGAATTCAGGCATCGGGTGAATTCTCCTATAGCGAACTTGGCGCCCCTCTTTGGAGCGCAGGCGCAGGCGGCACGAGTCATGTGCAGATTTCGATATCGCACACCTGGAGAGTGGCATGTGCTGCGAGCGCACACAAGGAACTGGGCGGTGTGGGCATTGATGTGGAGCGCACGGATCGCAATGTCGATCGTATTGCAACCAGATTGTTTGATGAAGAAAAAGAAATCATTCGTGCATCTTCATTCGTCGCGTTGGACCTGATGTGTGCCAAGGAAGCAGCGGGAAAGGCCGCTGGAGTTGGGCTTGCCGGTTCTGTATCCCGGTGGCAGGTGCGAATGCTCGATGGCACATTAAATGTCGTCGACCAGAAGACTAATTTTTCGTGGCGCATCCATTTAGAACATCGAGAAATATTCCAACAATCACTTACTTTTGCGATTGCCAGGCGATGACCGAGCCCACTAAGACGCAATTTCCTCGCCCAACGGTGCCCTCAAGCCGAGCTGATTTGCATGAAATCTATGAGGCCGCTCTCGTTGAAATCCGGCCATTAGGGGCGGGACCGCAGGATTGGGTGCAAGCCTCTGCACTGATAAAACACATGGGAAAGTCGGGTGTGGTCATCACAGCATGGAATCCCGGTAAATCGCGCCCCAGTCGTGCTGACAACGAAGCGGCCAATGAACAATTGTTGATGCACCTCAAGGCCACGGGTTATGACGTCTGGGAAGCCGATGGCTTCTCAGAAGATAATGAACATCGGGAGCCAGGGTTCATCGCTTGGGAAATGAGCCCAGAACTCGGTTGCGCAATCGCCAGAGGGTTCAATCAATTCGCAATCTTCCATTACTTGGCCGATGGTTCAAGAACGGTTCTGTCCATCGATGACTACCTACCTTGATTTGGGTTTTAACTTAACGGGCCGACGCTCGTCGTAGAGGGCAATCCAGGTTTGTCCGGGCTTGAAGGCCATCGTGCTGCCGTCGGTCTGAGTGAATGTAGTTCCTGACTTGGCATCAGGTCGCGACCAACTCACGGGAAATGCGAAACCATTGCGCAGCACAATTGCCTGCCCCTGCCCAATTGTTTCTGCATGCGGAGTATTGCCGCCACCTTTGTCAAAGTATTTGGACTGAGTTTGCTTCACCTGCTGGATAACTACCGTGTCCGCCCACTGCAACCCGTCTTCTTCTTCAGCTGTGGCTCGTTCGCCATTGAGCCGAACAGCATATTTTCTTTTCAGTGGATCGTAGACAAATCTGGCGCTCGCGTAGCCCCATTGCAAAGTCGCGGCATTGTTGTACGAGCCCCCAGAAGGCATGGCAGATTCGAACAGAAAGCCCATGTTTTGGTCTGTGGAAACACCCTTGGCATTCTTGAGCGCCACTTTCCCGTCAAAGAAATAGTTGTAGGGCGCTCGCCTAGAAAAATCTCTGGAGTAGTCGGCAGCATCTTTATTTGCGGAGAGATCTACAAATGGAGCGGCGTTGAGGGCCGGCCACAATCTTCGCTGAGCGCCTGAAAATGCAAATCCAGGGCTGCCGTATTGCTCCAGCAGATCAATGTCGGTGATTCGGGCGGACCGAACGGGTCCGATTCTGTGCGGAACATGTGAACTGAAAACTGCCGCAAGTCGGGTGATGCCGTATTCGACTTCTTCGATGTAGACCAGATCGGCCGATTTCAGGCCTGCATGGGGGAGGGCATTGCGAGTGTTGTCGAGCTTGACCACGAGGACTGAAGCGGGTTCCTCTTGGGGCAGGCCGGTCAGCGGGGACAGTGAGGCTGCAATGATTTCTGAATCCGCCGGCGACGGATTTTGTGAGGGGGTTGAGGTCGGTGACGGCTCAGGCTCGGTGCCCTCTGGCGATGCTTCTGGCGAGGCCGAAATTGCTGGTGCGGTGGGAGCCTGCGATCCGGTGGATTGGCTGCAACTGCTCACGATCACGGCTACCCCGACAACGAGAGCGAGGACTAAGGGGAGCCTCCCAATATCGAGAGCCCGATTCATGCGCACGAGGCCACTCTAGGGGGCGCGATGAAAAAGTCCTTTGCGCCGCGACGGTGGAGGAATCGCCCAAAAAAATGCGTCTTAGGGGTTGACTGTGGAGGGAAATGGAGTATTGTGGCGCCACCGGGAGTTACCCATGTGACGAAAGTTTCCCAAGAAAGGGGTGTGGCAAATGTTTCTTGGTACCCATTCACCACGCCTCGACGACAAGGGCAGGTTGGTTCTTCCATCCAAGTTCCGTGAGGGATTAGCGGCTGGTTTGGTGTTCACCAAGGGCCAGGAGCGATCCATAGTGGTGTGGCCAGCGGCAGAATTTGCCAGTTACGCAGAGCGGTTGAGTGAGGCATCTCGTTCAGATTCAGCCGTGAGGGCGTATCTGCGCGTCCTGTTTTCAGGGGCGACCGATGAAATCCCAGATCGGCAGGGGCGCGTCATGATCCCGGCCACATTGCGGGAGTACGCAGGCCTTGATCGCGAAGTAATGGTCGTGGGGAACGGAACGACACTTGAAATTTGGAATGCAGTCGCTTGGGAGCAATACCTCGCGGGTCAGGAAGACAACTTCTCTGATCTGAGTGAGGAGGTGATTCCGGGAATTTTATAGAGAGGCGTGCTTGTTGAGGTCTCTACCCGCTCCGCAGCTGACATCACTTCCCCGGTGCCAGAACCCGCTTTTAACGAAGCGGGCGGGGACCTGAACAAGTAAACCAAGTTCAAGACATTAAGGATCGAACCCGACCGCGAATCGTGTTCCACGAGGGAAAGACAAGGATATGACGACAATAAACCACTACCTGAACACCAGGGCACTCAGAAGCATTGCCATTTCAGGAAATGTTCGCACGGCCACCAGCGTCGTTGCTGCAGGCGTTGCAACGGGCGTTTCTGTCTATCTACTGTCCCTCCTCGTCGGGAGCTGGGCCTAAAACATGTCCGAATCCCAGCAACATATACCGGTCTTACGAGACCGCGTTTTGGCGTTGCTGGCACCTGCACTTTCGCACCCGAACGCGATATTGGTCGATGCAACACTTGGCCATGGAGGCCATGCTGAACAAGCGCTGCGGACCTTCCCTGGACTCACTTTGGTTGGACTTGATCGCGATAAGAGTGCATTAGCCCTATCAGAGAGGCGCCTTGCGGTCTTTGCCGAACGAACGATTCTTGTTCATGCGGTCTACGACGAAATCCCTCGTGTCCTCGCTGAAAATGGCATGTCAGAAGCACATGGAATTCTCTTTGATCTGGGTGTTTCATCAATGCAGCTTGATCAGGTTGAGCGCGGATTTTCCTATTCATATGACTCGGAACTTGACATGCGGATGGATCAAAGCACGGGAATTACAGCTGCAGATGTGCTCAATACATATGAACCGGGTCACTTAGTGCGGATTCTTCGAAATTATGGCGATGAAAAATTTGCACAACGCATTGTTGAGCGAGTTGTTCGGGAGCGCGAATCGGAGCCATTTACGCGCTCGGCACGCCTCGTTGAATTAGTACGCGAATCGATTCCTGCGGCTGCCCGTCGCACGGGAGGCAATCCCGCAAAGCGCACATTTCAAGCTCTGCGCATTGAAGTTAACTCTGAATTAGATGTACTAGAGAGGGCAATTCCCAGGGCTATCTCGGCGGTGGCGCTTCATGGTCGGATCGTTGTGATGGCCTATCAATCACTCGAAGACAAAATTGTCAAGAGAATATTTCTCGATGCTTCAACGGCCAATGTTCCCCGCGATCTTCCAGTGATTCCTGAGAGCGCTCAACCAGAGTTGAAAATCCTCACTCGTGGGGCGGAGAAAGCATCTGCTTCAGAAATCGATGAAAATCCTCGCGCTGCATCTGTGCGTCTGCGTGCTGTTGAGCGGATTCGACCTAGCTCCTCTGATAAGACGAAATTGGAGGTGGCGGCATGAGCGCAGCACCCAAACTTGATTCATTAGCTGACGCCCGGGATTCATCAGTTACCGAGTACGCGACGAAGGGGGTTCGCAAGAGCGCACGCGCAAACCTTCGTCTGGTTTCGCCGATGCGAGTGCAGAAGGCAAGCCGCGGAATATTCATCGTTGTCCTTTTGGGAATCTTGAGTTTGGGCGGTGTGGCGGTACTAGTAATCAATACAACCTTGGCCCAAGGTGCGTTCACCCTCAGTGAATTGCGTTCACAGCAGGCCGAATTGTCGCGCACAGAGGCTACTTTGACGGAAGAGGTTGCGGCATTGGCGGCGCCCACCTCCCTTGAGCAGCAGGCACGTGCATTAGGCATGGTTCCCAGTTCGGCACCAGCATTCATCAGAGTGACAGATGGCAAAGTTCTTGGAAAGCCCAAGGCGGCAGAGGGCGCAAAAATCGCTACTCCAGCGGACGCGACGGTTGCTGAAGCCGTCACGGACCCTGCTCTCGCTGATTTACCTGAGGCTCCCGGAGTTGGCTATGACCCGGCTGCTGCCGATGCCATGGCAAATGAGCGGCAGCAAAATGGGCTGGTAGGCGCTAAAGGCAAAAAGGCAAAAGCAGGTGTGGATCAATGGACTGAACCAACGGTCATCAAGGCTGAAGTTATTTCTGAGGATGCACTCCTAGACGCGGTTCCGGTTCAGTAAACGGGGAATGATTCGTGTCATCTCGCAAACTTCCACCTCCGAGGCTTCGCGATTCTCGTACATCTCATGCAAGTGGATTCGCAAGCAAGCCCATCCGACTTGGGAGTTCCACCAAGCGGGGGTTGGCACTCATGATTGCGTCCACCATGGTGCTGCTGGTTTTTGGTGTGCGCCTGATTGACCTACAAGCGGTTCGAGGAAGCGAACTAGCTTCGTCGGCCCTTGACCAACGCTTGAGAACTACTGAAATACCCGCCCAACGAGGCTCTATTCTCGATGCCTCAGGAGCGCCACTTGCCATTACCGTGGATGCCAAGAATGTGACGGCGGATCAAACCATGATTGATCAGCCAGCTGTTGTGGCTGAGGCCTTGGCCCCGATTCTTGGTGCAGATGCTGACATCTTGGCAGACCGGCTCACTGGTGAGCGTCGATTTATCTATCTCGCAAAAGAAGTGACACCGGACACCTGGGAACAGATATCTGAATTGCGTTTACCGGGCATTTTTAGTGAAAACAGTTCACGTCGGATCTATCCCTCAGGGGAGTTGGCCGCGAACGTCCTCGGATTTGTTGGCGAGGAAGGCTCTGGACTCGGAGGGTATGAATATGCCTATGAAGAGCAACTTGGTGGCACCCCTGGTGAATTGACATTTGAAAAAGGTCCCGGCGGGCGGGCAATCCCCACGGGCGCATCCATGAGAGTAAACGCTGAACAGGGTGTCGACATACAGCTCACTCTTGACAGAGATATTCAGCACGTTGCGCAGGTAGCAATTGCAGAAGCAGTTCAGAGCTCAGGCGCGAGTGATGGAACCGTTGTTGTGATGGATCCACAGAGTGGTCGCATTTTGGCGCTTGCGACAGCCCCAACTTTTGATCCAAACTTTCCAACCCAAGGTGTCCAACGCAATCTGAGCAATCGTCCACTCACTGATGCATTTGAACCTGGTTCAACAAGCAAAGTGATGACTTTGGCCGCAGTCATCAATGAAGGTGCCGCAACGCCTTACACCCCAATCAAAGTCCCGGGTGTTTTGCGCCGAGGAGACAAAGACTTTCATGACTCCAGTGCGCACGGCACATTAAATCTCACGCTCAGCGGGGTCATGGCTAAATCAAGTAATATTGGAACGATCCTTGCGGCGGAACGCATTGGCGGTAAAAAACTTTCCAAGTACCTTAAGAAATTTGGAATTGGCCAAGAAACAGGTCTTAATTTCCCAGGTGAAACTAAAGGATTTGTACCTGCCCATGAAGATTGGTCACCAACGTCCTTCCCGACAATTGCCTTTGGCCAGGGCTTGAGCGTGAACGCTGTACAGGCAACAAGTGTTTTCTCTACCATCGCGAACGATGGTTTGCGTGTAGAGCCTTCGCTCGTTTCAAAGATTATTCACGCAGATGGCAGTGTTGAAGAGCCAGAAGCGCCGCAAACGACGCGTGTTGTCACGCGGGAAACAGCCAAGCAAGTTCGAAGCATGCTAGAAACTGTGGTTGGAGAAGGCGGCACTGCCACTAATGCCAAAATTCCTGGATACCGAGTTGGTGGAAAAACAGGTACTGCCCAAGTGGTCAATTCAGTCACAGGGGGTTACAGCAAGGATGTCATCGCCTCGTTCATCGGAATGGCGCCAGTAGATAACCCTCGATTGGTTGTCGGTGTATTTATTTCGAAACCGAAGGCGGGTCGGTATGGTGGCGAACTGGCGGCTCCCGTTTTCAAAAAAGTAACAAGTTATGCACTTGGTGCACTTGAGATTCCACCGACAGGCGCGAAAGCACCCAAGCTCGCCCTGACATTCGGGGGATAGTGATGGTGGAATCGGGTGTGCCGTCAGTTGTTACGACTGCATACATTGCTAGTAAGTTAAATTGCGATCTCATTGGCTCTCCAGACGTTGTGGTTAATGGAATTTCCTTAAATTCTCAATCAGTGACAGCAGGGGATGTCTTTGCTGCCATTCCGGGTCGCAATTTTCATGGAGCCAAATTTGTGCTTCAAGCTCTTGCGTCTGGTGCAGTTGCAATCCTGACTGATCCTGAGGGACTTGAATTAATAGGGCATCAACAGGTACCGGTCTTTGTTTCTCCGTCCCCACGTTCGCTGCTTGGGCCGGCATCTCGTCTAATTTTTCATGCGCCTGAAGAAGACATGCAACTTGTCGGAATTACTGGGACGAACGGGAAAACCACTACGGCATTCATGGTGGCAGCCGGAGCCCGAGCTGCTGGAAGGCATGTGGGTTTGATTGGAACACTTGGAATATTTATTGATGAAGAACTTATTCCACATGCTCGCACTACGCCAGAAGCTCCTGATTTATTCCGAACCTTGGCTCACATGAAATCGATGGGAGTGGATTTCGTGGTGATGGAAGTCTCAAGTATCGCGTTGGAAGAATGTCGCATTGATGGTCTTATATTTGATGCTGTGGGTTTTACCAATCTCTCACATGACCATTTGGATTATCACGGGACAATGGAGGCGTACTTCGATGTGAAGAGTCGCCTATTCTCCAGTACATATTCGCGTTCAGGTGTCATCAACATTGATGACCGTTGGGGGCAACGACTCATAACGGGCGCACAAATCCCCACAGAAAGCGTGTCACTTGCTGGAAGAGCGGATTGGACTGCCGCTCGGGTGGGATCAGGGCAATACGTGGTGACAAGTATCCGTGGGACACAGACTCCAATGCACTTGTCCATGCCAGGAAAAATCAACGTGGCTAATGCACTGCTCGCGGTTGCTTTACTCGCTCGCTTGGGTTACGACTCTCCTGAAATTGCTGCTGCTGTTGGGAGCGCCAGGGTCCCGGGCAGAGGTGAGCTCATTGCAACGCTAAACGGAGCCGATGTATACGTGGACTATGCCCACTCACCGGATGCAATAGCCGAATTCCTTACTGGATTACATGACCGGTACCGTGGAAGGATTGTTGTCGTTCTCGGTGCAGGTGGAGACCGTGATTCATCCAAGCGCGCTGAAATGGGACTTGTTGCTGCCCAAAATTCGAGCATTGTGATTGTCACTGATGACAATCCACGCACTGAGAACCCGGCTGAAATACGCCAAACTATTGCCGCTGGCGCAATGGGTGCATCCACTGCGGAGATTCGAGACATCGCAGGTCGGGAGAATGCCATTAGATTGGCGCTCACATTCGCAGAGCCAGCCGGCGCGATTGTGGTGCTAGGAAAAGGTCATGAGTCGACAATGGAAATTATGGGTGAGCTGGTCCCGTTTAATGATGCTGATGTGATTCGAACGTGGGTGAACAATGTTTGATTTCACTATCTCAGAATTGGCTCGAGTCACCTCGGCGCGCGAAATTTCGGACTTAGGCTGGTCAGAGAAGGTGGTCAGTGGATTCTTTTCAGATTCGAACTCGGTGATCCCTGATGGAGTATTTGTGGCCATCAAGGGGGAGAGGACCGATGGGCACCTTTTTTTGAACGACGTCGCACTGTCTGGAGCAGGACTTGCAATTATTAATGAGTCGTTTCAAGGACCCATTCCTCAAGAGTTTCCAGTGCTTGTTGTCCCTGATTCGATTGTGGCGTTGGGGCAAATTGCTCGGTGGGCGCGGTTAACAAAATTAAAGGCGACCGTCATTGCGGTGACTGGGTCCAGCGGGAAAACCACGACGAAAGATCTAATTGCAGGAATTTTGAGTAAATGCGGCCAAACCGTCTCCCCACAAGGTTCCTTGAACACAGATGTCAGCATGCCAATTACAATTCTAAGTGCAAATTCAGAGACCCAATATCTCGTGCTTGAAATGGGTATGCGGGGGCTTGGTCACATTGAGTCCCTTGCATCTATTGCCGTCCCTGACATTGGGGTCGTGACAAATGTTGGCAGTGCCCACATGGAGCTTCTGGGCAGCACGCAGGCAATTGCACAGGCCAAAGGCGAACTGATTAGGGCGCTGAGCCCTACTGCATCTGCGATACTTAATGCCGACGATTTCTACGTAACGCAAATGGCGGAATCGACCCACGCCAACGTCGTTACTTTTGGTGAATCGGTACAGAGTGATTTTCGTGCTACGGATGTCAGGGTTGATTCGAATGCAACTTCGAGTTATACGTTAATTTACGGAACCCATTCTGAAGCTGTTCACGTTAAGTTGCGCGGTGAGCACAATGTGAGTAATTCATTGGCCGCTATTTCTGCCGTTGTCGTTGCGGGGGTGCCCATCTCCCGTGCATGTGAGTTATTAGGTGAAATTGATCAAGTAAGCAAGTGGCGGATGGAAGTGACAGAAACGGCGGCAGGCATCACGGTAATCAACGATTCCTACAATGCCAATCCTGAGTCCATGCGTGCCGCCTTGAAGACTTTGGCGAGCATGGCTGATGAGCGCCGGACTTGGGCTGTGCTTGGACCAATGTTGGAATTGGGCCCTTTGGCTCGCGAGGAGCACGATTCGCTCGGACGCCTAGCCGTTCGACTCGATATTTCCCATTTATTGTGTGTTGGCACGCAAATGAAAATAACGCATTTGGCGGCATCACAAGAAGGGTCATGGGGTGATGAATCACATTGGGTTGAAACCGTTGACCAGGCGATTGATTTCCTTGAAGAACAGTTGCTCCCGGGAGATATCGTTTTGATCAAAGCGTCTCGATCCATTGGCCTTGATCGCGTGGCAGAAGCTTTGATCACTGGGAACCTCAGTAAAGTCACAGGCGGTCCGGCCTTTAGGCCTTCGACAGAAAACGCTGTTCTGCCTGATCCACGAGAGGGAGGCAACTCATGAGGCTCGTTGTGATTGCTGGCGCAATCGCCACCCTCATTTCCTTTCTGGGTACGCCACTATTAATAAATTTCCTGCGTAAGCATGGTTATTCTCAGGCTATTCGCGCTTCGAGCGAAGGCGAGTTGTATCCGGCGCATGAAGGCAAAAGAGGTACTCCATCCATGGGAGGAGTTGCCATCCTTGTGGCCGTGTTGGGTGGGTATTTCCTGACCCACCTCATTACTTGGCGCCCAGTTTCAGCTTCCGCCCTCCTGGTGCTCTATTTAATGGTTGGACTTGGGCTCGTCGGCATGGCCGATGACTATCTCAAGATATTCAAGCAGCGCAGCACCGGTTTGAGAGCGCGAACCAAACTCATTGGCCAAGCCGTAGTTGCCTTTTCTTTTGCCTATCTATCTGTTCAATTTCCTGATGAAGCAGGAAACACCGCTGCTTCGATGGCCATTTCATTTGTTCGCGACACCTCAATTGTGCTGCCTCTGGGCTTATTCCTGCTGTGGGTCTGGTTTCTTGTAACCGCGACGACAAACGGAGTCAATCTGACGGATGGACTCGATGGACTCGCTGTCGGCGCAGCAATCATGAGTTTTCTCGCATACGTTTTGCTCGCCATTTGGCAGTACGGGCAGAACTGTGCATTTGAAGTCACGGAGTTTTGCTACAACACGCAAAATCCACTCGACCTAGCAATGGTGGCAGCGGCGACCGCCGGTGCAAGTTTTGGATTCCTCTGGTTTAACACCGCCCCAGCGCGTATTTTCATGGGAGACACAGGCTCTCTTGCATTGGGTGGCGGCATTGCAGGGCTTGCGATTCTTACTCGGACTGAGTTGCTTCTCCCTTTGATAGCAGGATTGTTCCTCATTACGACGCTCTCCGTAATTGCTCAGGTTGGCTCGTTCAAATTGACTGGTAAGAGAGTATTTCGCATGGCTCCATTGCACCATCATTTCGAGATGCTTGGGTGGCCGGAGATTCAAATTGTTGTGCGTTTTTGGATTATTCAAGGTCTATGCATAGGCGCAGGTTTAACAATTTTCTATGCCGAATGGGTTCGCGCATGAGTGTTGAGTCATCCGTCGCAGGACTTGCCCGCGATTCGGATTGGTCAGGCCTGCGCGTTGGGGTTCTTGGGGTCGGAATCGCCGGATTTTCGTGTGCGGATGCGCTGATGCAATTGGGCGCTTCGGTCTACATTATTGATTCTCAAAATGGTGAGAAACAGCAAGAGCGATCTGGGATTCTGGGGTCTCTGGGAGCGCATGTCTTCCTTGGTGTCGCCGAACTACCTGACCAGCGTTTAGACCTTGTTATCACCTCTCCGGGTCTTGAGCCGCACCATATTTTTCATCGTCAAGCGTTTCAGCGTGATATCCCGGTTTGGGGTGAACTGGAGTTGGCTTGGCGGTTACGATCGCGTTTAAACGCTGCTCAATGGTTGTGTATTACTGGCACCAACGGTAAGACGACAACTACTCTCATGCTTGAGTCCATGCTTCGAGCAAGTGGATATCGCACGGTGGCGGCTGGAAACATTGGGAATTCACTTGTCGATGTTGTCATGCATGATGAACTTGATGCTATTGCCATAGAAGTGGGTGCACCACAACTCCCATTTGTTCACAGCATGAGTCCATTCGCGTCGGTGTGCTTGAATCTTGCGCCTGATCATGTGGATCACTTTGCTGGCTTTGATGCGTATGCGGAAACCAAAGCCAGGATATACACGAACACCCAGTGTGCGGCTATCTACAACGACGCTGATCCTCGGACCATTGCGATGGTGGAAAATGCCGACGTCATTGAAGGTGCCCGCGCCATTGGATTCACCTTGGGCATTCCCGGTTTAAGCATGCTCGGAGTCGTTGACGGAGCAATTGTTGATCGAGCTTTCATTCCCAATCGCAGAGATGCTGCCCAGGAACTTGCCCTCGTTTCAGATATCCACCCATCGGCTTCCCACAATACGCAGAATGCACTTGCCGCGGCCGGACTAGCGCGCGCATTCGGCACCTCCCGCGTGGAGCCAGGGGCCTCAGATTCGGTGGACGTAGGAGGAGTGACTCCTAGTGCGATCCGAACAGGCCTCCAGGAATTTGAACCCGCGGGCCATCGAATTGCTCTCGTGCGGGAACTTGATGGAGTCGCTTATGTGGATGATTCCAAGGCCACTAATGCCCATGCGGCAGAGACTTCGTTGATGAATTATTCATCAGTTATTTGGATCGCAGGAGGTTTAGCCAAAGGGCAAAATTTCGATGAATTAGTGCGCAAAACGGGAGATCGGATCAAAGCAGTCATCCTTATGGGCACGGACGGCCCGTTGATCGAGGAAGCATTAACTCGACACGCATCAAATGTCCCAATAATCACACTGGCCACTAGAGAAACTAGTGCCATGAGGCAAGCCGTGGAAATTGCGCACGAGAGGGCCGTGCCAGGGGACACCGTTTTGCTTGCACCGGGGTGTGCGTCATGGGACATGTTCACGGATTACGCACATCGTGGCAACTCATTTTCACAGGCAGTTGCGAGCCTCGAAAGCGCAATGCCCGGTGGTGGAAATTAATTCATGAGTACCAAGTTTCATATTCCCCGTTTGGGCAAGCGCCGTGTTAGCGAAACTGATCTCACCATTGCTGAAAAATTCGATAACTCACGAATTGGCCTGTTACTGAATCACCCGCTCAGTACCTATTACCTAATCATGGGCGCCACGATGCTCTTGCTGGGTCTGGGACTTGTGATGGTACTTTCCGCATCAACCATTGAAAGTGTTCGAATTTATGGCTCCGCTTACACTCTGGTACAACGTCAAGCGCTTTTTGCAGTTGGCGGGGTCGTCGCATTGGTCTTAGCGGCGCGCACGTCGATCCAGTTTTGGCGACACACAGCATGGGTATTTCTCGCGATTGCATTCACGTTACTGATCCTGGTCCTAATCATCGGCGTTGAAGTCGCGGGGCAGAGAAACTGGATCGACATATTCGGGCCTTTTAGGTTGCAGCCCAGTGAGTTTGCCAAGTTAGCTTTGATTATTTGGGGTGCGGAAGTTTTGTCGCGAAAAAACAGGAGGACCCCAACTTGGTCGAATGTGCTGATACCAGTGGTGCCCGTAGCAGGTCTCATGATGATTCTGGTGCTCTTAGAGGGCGACTTTGGAAACACCCTGATGCTGGCGGCCATTCTCTGTGGGATTCTCTTTGCGGCGGGAGTGCCATTCCGATTGTTTGCTCTATTTGGTGGCTTCGGACTCTTTGCCGTCTGGCTCTTGACTCTGGCTGCGCCCTATCGCATGGAACGAATCACCACGTGGCTCAATCCCGATGCAGACAGGCTTGGGTTCGGATGGCAAGTGACCCAGGGCCAGTATGCACTGGGCACGGGTGGCATCTGGGGTGTTGGGCTAGGCGCGAGCAGGGAAAAGTGGGGCTCGCTACCCGAGGCTCACACCGACTTCATTTTCCCGGTGATCGGTGAGGAGCTCGGATTGATCGGTACTTTTGCGGTCCTGACGCTCTTTGCGCTCCTAGCGTTTGCAATTTTCCGGCTTAGTCGAAACTCTGTGGAACCCTTTGTGAGACTTGCCGCAGCAGGTGTTGGTTCCTGGATTGTCATACAAGCTGTGATCAACATCGGAGCAGTTCTGGGGCTCCTTCCCGTCACGGGAGTCCCTTTGCCGCTCGTCTCCTACGGCGGGTCATCACTGGTGCCGACTCTCATAGCAATAGGAATGCTCCTAGCCTGTGCGCGTAATGAGCCTGGCGCCCGCAAAGCGCTGAGACGCCGTGCCACCGCGGCGGCAATGCGCAGGCGGTAAAACATGCATGTTGTCCTGGCTGCTGGTGGAACAGCGGGTCACATTTATCCAGCCCTCAATACAGCCCGGGCAATTCGGTCGGTGGACCCGACTGTTCGGTGCACAATATTAGGAACAGACCGAGGTTTGGATCGTGAACTGATTCCGGGAAGCGGATTTGAGTTAGTCACAATTCCAGCGGTTCCATTTCCTCGGAAACCAAACCTGGCGGCGTTACGTTTCCCCATTCAAATGTCGAAATCTGTGCGAGCGGCTAAGTTATTTTTTCGTTCTCAGTCAGTTGACGTTGTTGTTGGCTTTGGCGGTTATGCGAGTGCGCCAGCATACTTAGCGGCACGATCACTCAAGATTCCAATCATTGTCCACGAAGCAAACTCAACCGCAGGACTGGCCAATCGTCTTGGAGCCAGATTTACATCGGAAGTGGCTTTGAACTATCCCGATGTCATTCCTGGCGGAAAAGTCATTGGAATGCCTCTTTCACAGCAAATTTCTGATCTCAATCGAAGTCAACTCAGAGGCGCAGCTCGCGAACACTTTGACCTCCCTCCTACCGGTCCAGTACTTCTTATTTTTGGAGGCTCGCAAGGTGCACATGCAATCAATGCCGCAGTAACGCAAGCAGCTCCCGAATTACTGGCACGCGGCATCAGCATTTTGCACGCCGTTGGAATCAACAATAAATTGCCCAAAATTCCGGACAGTGACGGCCCAGCGGTGTATAGGCCGTTGCCTTACATTGCATCGATGGAATTGGCGTACTCAGCAGCAGATTTCTCAATTAACAGAGCGGGCGCGATGACTGTTGCCGAGATTGCTGCGGTCGGAATGCCCAGTGCATTCATTCCATTGCCCATTGGGAATGGTGAGCAGGAACGAAATGCGCAGGCGTTGATTGAGCACGGGGCGGCCATCATGTGCTCAAATCAGAATTTCAACTCTAACTGGATAGTGTCAAACATCGCAGAACTCATGGTTAGCCCATCTCGACTCGAATCAATGTCTGAATCAACTCGAGTATTCGGACATCGTGGCGCAGCAGCGGAATTAGCACGCTGGGCGTTAGCGTTTGATAGTCCTCAGAAAGGTCCTATAAGTCAATGAACAGTTCACACCCCGCGATCCCAATCAGCGAGCTCGGGCGCACACATATCGTTGGAGTTGGCGGTGCGGGAATGTCAGGCATAGCTCGAATTCTGGCCGCTCGTGGAGTGCAGGTTTCTGGTTGTGATGCTAAAGACTCGCGCAGGCTCGCTGCTCTCCGAGCAGTGGGAGTATCCGCGAATGTCGGACACAATCAAACTCATCTTGATGGAATTGACACTCTTATAGTTTCAACGGCAATTCCCCAGTCCCACGTCGAACGCGTGGGGGCAAAGGAACTGGGAATCTCCATTCTGAGCCGAGCGCAGGCATTGGCGTCCATCATGCATGGATTCACCGGCATCGCAATCACAGGAACCCACGGCAAGACCACGACCACATCTATGTTCACCGTCGCCTTGCAGCACTGTGGAGTTGACCCCTCATTCGCCATCGGCAGTGAGTTGAATGAGTCTGGTGCTAATGCACATCTAGGGTCGGGCGATATTTTTGTAGTAGAAGCTGATGAAAGCGATGGTGCATTTCTTTATTTGGAACCCAAAATAGCCATAGTCACGAACGTTGAACCAGATCACTTAGATCACTGGGGGACCTTCGATGCAATCGAGGATGCTTTTGTGGAATTTGCTCAAGGAGTGGGTTCGCGCGGCGGATTTGTGGTCGTCTGCGCCGACGATCCAGGTGCGATGCGCATGGCACAGCGTGCGATTTCTCTGGGAGTGGAAGTCCGAACCTACGGTGAATCTGATCATGCCGACTACCGCATGATCGATGCGCGCGCGAATGACATGGGATGGGAATTTGACACAGTCCACGACGGAGTTCGTCAGGGGCTGATTCATTTACAGGTGCCTGGAATTCATAATGCACTTAACGCACAAGCAGTTTTTGTCGCGATGCTGGGGTTGGGTTATCCAGCCACGCAAATTCGAGTTGGGCTTGAGGCTTTCAGCGGAACGCGTCGGCGATTTGACTTCAAGGGAAATATCGATGGCGTCCGTGTATATGACGACTACGCCCATCACCCCACGGAAATCTCAGCCACGTTGACCGCGGCGCGAGAAGTGGTGGGGGAAGGCAAACTAATCATTGCATTCCAAGCTCACCACTATTACCGAACAGCAATGTTCACCAAGGAGTTCGGTGAGGCTCTTGGACTCGCTGACAAGGTAGTCGTACTAGAGGTATTTGCACCGGGTGAACAACCGATTCCGGGTGCGAGTGGGCAGACCATGGCGAGCAATGTTCCCCTCGATCCCGAGCAGGTGATTTTTGAGCCTTCGTGGTCAGCGGTCGCAGGACACTTGGTCTCTGGAGCCCAGTCGGGTGACATGGTCATGACACTGGGCGCTGGCGATATAGGCCTCATTGCCTCCGAGGTGGTAGAACTTCTCAGAGACCAGCAAGATTCTCCAGGTGCTTGATTGACATGATTACCACCAAGTTGAGAAAGGCTAGTTCGTCCTCTGATGCGGACGATGCGACCGATAGTCACGACTCCTTTGAGGCGTATGTTCTCAAGAAGAAGCGGAAAAAACTGTGGTGGGTCGCGGTTCCATTAATCGTGATTTCCTCGGCGGCACTCGTTTGGGCGGTGTGGTTTTCATCGATATTTGCCATAGATCAGGTGCGAGCCGTTTCCACTGATGGTGGCATTCTCGCCGATGCTCAGGTGGCTGAAGTCATTCGAACGGCGGCGCTCATCCAGGGTGAACCCATTGCCTGGGTTGATGCGGGAGGCGCAGCACAGGCTGTGGCTAACCTATCGTGGGTTGATTCGGTCGAGGTGCGTCGAGGATGGCCCAATGAGGTTGTTATCGCGGTGAAACCTCGTGAGGCGGTTGCCAGAGTTGTTGTGCAGGGAACAAACTTTGCCGTTGATACTTCGGGTGTTGTATTTGATTTGCCCACCGCAGACGCTGCCGTGCTGAAGGGCTTACCCCGAGTGAATGCACAAGGCGATGCACTTATTGCTGCGATACAGGTGTATCAATCACTGCCTGAATCAATTCGCACCAAGGTCGCGGCAATGGATGCATCTTCACGAGACGGCGTCGAACTAACGCTTCGGTCAGGTTCTACTGTTCGCTGGGGCAGCTCCGATGAACCCGAATTTAAGTCTCAAGTACTAGAAGCGTTGCTCACTCGCAGGGCGGAAATCTACGATGTCAGTGCTCCTGAGTTGCCCACAACGACTAATGAAAAGGGCCCAAAAAAATCCTAAGGGTCGCAGACACGCGGAATAGTTATTCACGGCGAAACTTATTTATAGGGGAAAACGCACCTTTTTTGAAAAAAATTTAAAAATTTGGCCATCTCGCCTTGCGCTTTGGCGGTTGTAACCCTTAAGGTCCGCGCGGCCATGAGCGAACCAATTGCTCAGCCTCTTGTTGAGGTTGAGGGTTTGTGGCTGAGGAGTTCGGTGGACCCCCTTCCACCGACATGAACGGAAAAGGAGAGCGGCCGTGGCGGCTCCACAGAACTATCTGGCAGTAATCAAAGTTGTAGGCATCGGTGGTGGTGGTGTAAACGCCGTTAACCGGATGATCGAAGTAGGACTCAAAGGCGTTGAGTTCATCGCAATCAACACCGATGCTCAGGCCCTTCTGATGAGTGACGCGGACGTGAAGCTCGACATAGGTCGCGAACTCACAAGGGGACTCGGCGCCGGCGCCAACCCCGAGGTGGGTAAGAAAGCGGCTGAGGATCATCTTGAGGAGATCGAAGAAGTGCTTCGCGGCGCTGACATGGTCTTTGTGACTGCCGGAGAGGGTGGTGGCACCGGTACAGGTGGCGCACCCGTTGTTGCCAAAATCGCTCGGTCGCTGGGCGCACTCACCATCGGTGTGGTGACCCGACCATTTGGCTTTGAAGGTCGCAGGCGTCAAGCCCAGGCTGACCAAGGTGTTGAGGATCTCCGTGCAGAGGTCGACACGCTCATTGTTATTCCTAATGACAGGTTGCTCTCATTGGCCGATCGCGAGATTTCAGTCATTGACGCATTCCGTCAAGCAGACCATGTATTGCTGCAGGGTGTCAGTGGAATCACCGACTTGATCACTACCCCCGGTCTCATCAACCTTGACTTTGCTGACGTGAAGAGTGTCATGCACTCTGCGGGTTCGGCATTGATGGGCATTGGCTCTGCTCGAGGTGAAGACCGTGCGATGCAAGCTGCTGAAAAGGCCATTTCGAGCCCACTGCTCGAAGCTGGGATTGACGGCGCTCACGGCGTGCTGTTGTCCATTTCAGGTGGTAGCGATCTTGGTCTTTTCGAGATCAATGAGGCGGCTCGCCTTGTGGCTGATGCTGCTCATCCTGACGCAAACATCATTTTTGGTGCCGTTATCGACGACACACTCGGCGATGAAGTCAGGGTCACCGTCATTGCTGCCGGATTCGATGGCGGAGAACCTCCTGCCAAAAAGGTCTCGGCGCGCGTGGCTGATGAATTCGTCGGTACGGGCGAGATCCCCGCTGTTGGTCGTGGTGTGCAGCAACCTAAAACGATCGTCTTCGAGGACACCGAGGATGACCTAGATGTTCCTGATTTCTTGAAGTAAATGGTTCTTCCCCTTGCCAGCGGCGAATTTGCGCCACTGGCACCTAGTGGCCGTCCAGCATTCTGGGCGGTCACTGGTCGTTTGGGTGGAGTAAGTCGTGGCCCATTTGATCAGGCGAATCTGGCTGACCACGTTGGTGACAGCCTTGCAGCGGTAATGGAGAATCGAGCGTCGCTGGCCGCGGTGGTTGACCTGAGCAGTGAGCACTTGGTCCATATGGCCCCAGTTCATGGATCATCACATGCGTTCGTTGATTCGGGGGGACAAGCTGGTGAAGTAGATGCGCTCATCACCACCTCTGACACATTGGGGCTAGTGGCCCTGGGGGCTGATTGCGCAACAGTTGGAATTCATGCATGGGGACCCGAATCGGGAGTCGCAATTGCGGCAGTTCATTGTGGGTGGAAGGGCTTGTGTGCTGACGTTCTGGGCGCCACACTGGCCCAGTTGCGGTCGTTGGGTGCCACGAAATTTCAGGCCGTCATTGGTCCTGCCATTTGCGGGGGCTGCTACAAGGTGGAAGAGGAGCGCATTCATACCGTAACTGAGTCATGCGCCCCAGACGTTGCACGTGCTGCCCTTGCATTTGCGGGTGGGATAGATGTGAGAGAGGGGCTCTTTGTGGCACTGACCGTCGCTGGAATCCCAACTCAAATCGCAGGTGGCTGCACATTTGAAAACAGTGAGGAACTCTTTTCATACCGTCGCAACAATGTCACCGGACGTCAGGGTCTAGTTATTCGAATTGGAGGTGCGAGCGCGTGACACAGTTGGATGAGGACCGCGCGGCGCATGAAATTCGAACATTAGAAATTAGTCGAGGCCTCCAAGACGCTCGCGAGCGAATTGACCAAGCATGCCGGTTGAATGGTCGTAGCAACGTAGATTTGATCGTGGTCACCAAGACTTATCCTGCCAGCGATGTAAGAATTCTCAATGAACTTGGAATCTTTCAGGTGGCAGAGAACAGAGACCAGGAAGCAAAGACAAAGGCCGTGGACTGCGGTCCCAATGTCACCTGGCACATGATCGGCCAGATCCAAAGCAAAAAGGCCAATTCGATAGCTCGCTGGGCACAAGTCGTTGAAACGTGCGATCGATTAGAACTCGTGAGCCATTTAGCCAGGGCATCACACAATGCGGACAAGGTTCTCAAGACCTTTGTTCAAATAAATCTTGACCCCACGAGTTCGCTGGGTACCGGTCGCGGGGGCGCTCATCCCGATGAATACATGGCCATTGCGCGCGCGGTGGTCGCCCAAGAGTCACTAGAACTTAGGGGTGTCATGGCCGTGGCCCCGCATCCTGATCTGGGAATTGACCCAGCGCAAGCCTTTACAACTCTTAAGACTTATTCCGAGCGCCTCGCGGCGGAATTCCCATGGGCGGTAGAAATTTCGGCGGGAATGAGTTCTGACCTCGAAGCAGCAATCGCTCATGGTGCGACACAAGTGCGAATTGGTAGCGCGATCCTCGGTGAGCGGCCCGCTGTGCAGTAACCTGCAGTGAGGGGACATGTGCCACCAGCAATGGGGTCAACTGTTTTCATTCAAATTTTGTCAGTTGCTCGCGTGAGCGCAGGAGGAGGACCGGAAATGGCTGGCGCAGTGCGCAGAATGGCTGTTTATCTTGGCCTAGTCGAGGACGACTCGTATCACGACGATTATTTGGACCCCGCTGCACCGAGGCAGGGGCGAGACTTATCGCGTTCGAGCCGTGGGTTCTCCGAGGACTACGAGTACGACGAACCCGCCCAAAGCCGTTCAGTGCGTCCCATCCCTGAATCTCGTGGTGTTCGCACGATCCGCAGGGATGAAGAACTCCCGAGTCGTGCCGCTGTGCCGCCATATGTCCCCGCCTCCCGCGGTATCGACTTTGCTCGCATTGAAACTATCCACCCACGCTCCTACAACGATGCGCGCAGAATAGGCGAGGAATACCGGGATGGAATTCCTGTCATCATGAATTTAGGTGACCTCGATGACAATGACGCAAAGCGAATCATTGATTTCGCCGCAGGGCTGGTGTTTGGTTGTCGCGGCAGTATTGAGCGGATCACAAACAAGGTCTTCCTGTTGTCGCCTGTCAATGTGGATGTAGGAGATCAGGCACGCCAGCAACTAGCTCAGGATGGATTCTTCAATCAAAGTTGATGTCGAGTACTCTCTGAGTGGCATCTGAAATTAATTCTTTCCAGGTTAGGGTAAAAGCGTGAGTGAAGTTGGCAGTTGGATCGCATCATTCCTGTCCATCTATCTCATTATTTTGATCGGTCGGCTTGTTTTTGATTTTGTTCAGGTATTCGCCCGAGACTGGCGTCCGTCCGGATTTATTTTGATCGTGGTTGAGGGTATTTACACGGTCACCGAACCACCATTGAAATTGATACGCCGCGTCGTACCACCCATTCGCATGGGTCAGGTCTCGCTAGACCTTGGCTTCTTGATTTTACTTATCGGAATTCAGATTCTGATGGGGATTTTCCGCAACCTTTAATTGCGCTTAGCAATCGTCAAAGAGGCGCCAAGATCGTTATCCACGTTAAAAGCGTCTGCGGGACCGGACCCTTGGATCACTTCGAGAGCAAGTACTTCATGGGCAATGTCTGTTTCGTGGGTGCTCATTGTCTCGATGAACACAGATTCAGTTGAATCCCACCACAGGGTGATTCGGTCACTGATGTCAAAGCCTGCATTTTTGCGAGCCTCTTGAACTGCGCGCACAATGTCGCGGGCGAGTCCTGCGCGCGCCAATTCAGGCGTGATCTCAAGATCGAGTGCCACGCTGTCACCTGCCTCGGATGCCACCGCCCAACCTTCTTTCGGCGTCTCGGTGATAACGACATCGGCGAGTGAAATGGATGCGATGCCTTGATCCTGATCCAATCCTTCGACTTTGAGTGAAATGGTTTCGTTGGCCCGCAGTTGTGCAGCCAAATCTGCATGATCCTGAGCACTGATGGCGCCAGCGACCAACGGGGTTTGTTTGCCGTAGCGCTGTCCCAGCGTGCGGAAATTCGGCTTGAGGCTTACTTCGACCAATTCGGAATCACTCGAGGAGAGAGCCAGCAGTTCACGCACATTGAGTTCCTCGGCGACTTCGGTGACAAGCTCTGGATCGAGGTGGTCCCACCCTGGTGCACTGATGAGCGCGCGACCAAGCGGTTGCCGGGTCTTCACCGAACTCATGGCACGTGCCGAGCGCCCCAGCTCGGTGACGCGTCGCGCAATTTCCATGTCTTGTCGGAGTTTTGCATCAACAGTCATTGGTTCTGGCCATGCCGATAAGTGAACGGAAGTGGGTGCGGTTTGGTCTGTTTCCCGGAAAATGTCTTGCCAAACGCGTTCAGTGATGAACGGTGTGAATGGGGCCATGCAGAGGGTGACTACTCGAACGGCCTCATGGAGTGTGGCAAGTGCAGCAGGATCGCCGTCCCAGAATCGACGACGCGTGCGCCGCACATACCAATTGGACAGATTGTCGATGAACTCGGCGAGTAAGCGCCCACCTTTTTGAGTGTCGAAGTTCTCGAGTGCTTGGTCAACCCCTTGAGCCATGGCATGGGCCTCGTTCAACAGCCATCTATCCATGATCGGACGATCAGAGAGATCCGGTGCGCCATCCGTGGGAGACCATGGGGCACTGCGCGCATAGAGTGCCAAGAACGACACGGTGTTCCAGTAGGTCAGCAAAGACTTTCGCACGACATCCGCGATCGCGGTATGACCAACGCGACGGGATTGCCAAGGGGATCCGCTAGCCAACATGAACCAGCGGAGTGCATCGGCACCATGTTCATCCATAAGAGGTATTGGCTCTAAGACATTGCCAAGATGCTTGCTCATTTTTCTGCCGTCTTCATCGAGAATGTGGCCGAGGCATACAACATTCTTGTATGACGATTGATCGAATACCAATGTTCCGATCGCCATCAAGGTGTAGAACCAGCCACGTGTCTGGTCGATTGCTTCGCAGATGAAGTCAGCGGGGTATTGGGCTGCGAACTCTTCCTGATTGTGATGCGGATACCACTGCGCCGCGAAGGGCATTGCTCCCGAGTCGTACCAGCAGTCGATTACTTCAGGCACACGAGTTGATTCAGATCCGCAGGTTGGGCAACTGAATGTGACCGCATCAATGAATGGGCGGTGAGGGTCGAGGTCGGCTAGGTCCCGGCCCGTCAATTGGCTGAGTTCACTGAGGGACTCAATGACAGTCAAGTGCTCTTCACTACAACGCCAGATGGGCAGGGGAGTGCCCCAGTAGCGATTCCGAGAGAGCGCCCAGTCGACGTTATTGGTGAGCCAGTCCCCGTAGCGCCCAGTCTTAATTGTCTCGGGGAACCAATTTGTCTTTTCGTTCTCACGAACCAATTTTTCTTTGATAGCGGTTGTCTTGATGTACCACGATGGCTGGGCGTAGTAGATCAGTGGAGTGTGGCAGCGCCAACAGTGCGGGTAGGTGTGTTCGTAGTCTTCTTTTTTGAAAAGAATTCCGCGCTCCGCGAGGTTATCGGTCAAAGCTGAATCCGCATGCTTAAAGAATTGGCCGCCAACAAGAGGCACCGAAGGACTGAAAGTGCCATCAGGTTCGATTGGATTGACCACTGGTAGGCCGTAGGCGCGGCAGGAAATGAGGTCATCAGCACCGAAAGCCGGTGCCTGATGAACCAGTCCCGTGCCGTCATCGGTGGTGACGTACTCGGCAAGAATCACGAAGTGTGCGTCAGGGATTTCGACTAGATCAAATGGACGTTGGTAGTGCAGACGTTCGAGCTCGCTTCCAAAAAAGGTCTCCTTTATGGAATAGCGAGAAGCCCCTTCCTCGTCCTTTTCCGGTCCAAAAATTTTCTCGACAAGTTCTTGAACGACGATAAAACTCTCAGAGCCATCAGTGAGTTCAACAACGCAGTAGGTGGCAGTGGGTTTCACGGCGACTGCCGTGTTCGATACCAAGGTCCATGGTGTCGTGGTCCAAACAAGTAGATTCAAGTTCGGATACTTCTGGGCGAGTTCGCCTTGTGTGACGGGGAAGCGGACGTAAACCGATGGGTCCACAACTTCCTCATAGCCTTGGGCCAGTTCGTGATCACTGAGGCCGGTACCGCAACGAGGGCAGTAGGGCGAGACGCGATGGTCTTGTACTAGCAGCCCTGAGTTGAATATTTGTTTGAGCGACCACCAGACACTTTGCACATAGTTGGGGTCCATGGTCCAGTAAGCGCTGTCCATGTCAACCCAGTAACCCATACGACGAGTCATTGCTGAAAATTCATCGACATGGCGCAACACGGACTCGCGGCATTTCGCATTGAATTCCGCGACGCCGAACGCTTCGATATCTCCCTTACCGGTGAATCCAAGTTCTTTTTCCACGGCCAGCTCTACAGGTAAGCCATGGCAATCCCACCCAGCTTGCCTCGGAACGTGGTACCCCTTCATTGTTCGATATCTGGGGAATATGTCCTTAAACGCTCGGGCCTCGACATGGTGGGTTCCGGGAGTTCCATTGGCGGTGGGCGGTCCCTCATAGAAGGTCCAGCGGGGACGGCCAACGCTCTGCGCCATTGATTGGGCAAATGTTCCTTCGCTCTCCCAGAGAGCCAACACTTCATGCTCAAGTTCGGTGAGATTCACCGTTGCGGGGACCGCTTTATACATGGAGTCACTTTCCTGAGGGCTGGGCATGAAATTATTTGAATAATTCCACGGGGGAATTTGAGCAAAAACTTGGTTTTTCTTGGGATCTGGCGTGGCCCGTTGGCAAACTTTAGCGGGTGGGCAATAACATGCGCACGTGCGCTGAGAGGCGCTTTTCACATGTGCACAATGAAATGGTGGCATGAGCTGCAATTTCACCACCGAAAAACTGGGCCCACGCCCACGCTGCGTTACCTGAGGGGGCAACCACAGTGACCACTAAGTCCACCAAGACAGCTAAGACCACTAAAAGGCCTGCTGTTAAGAAACCAGCTGCGAAGAAGGCGCCTGCCAAGAAAGTTGTGGCTAAGAAGGCACCTGCGAAGAAGGCA
>Ga0213868_10000402_pt1 | contig 40929 bp, 37 predicted proteins | sample PICome_9_FD_160087 | JGI IMG/M metagenome (GOLD analysis project Ga0213868, IMG submission 160087) | Coastal seawater microbial communities near Pivers Island, North Carolina, United States - PICO127 | ecosystem: Environmental > Aquatic > Marine > Coastal | place: USA: North Carolina...
CCTTTCCAGCATTACGCAAGGCCTTAGTAGCTACTTTGCCCACGTGTTCTCTTTTAGATCCGTTGATTGTAATTGATTTCATGATTTATTTTATAAAAAATGGGTTTATTGATTGATTATTATGAACGTTTTTCATCACTTCAGCGAAAAGATTTGCTGAGGATAAAACTTTAATTTTTTTAGATTTATTTTTGATTTCAATGCTATCAGAAATAATAAGCTCTTTTAGTTTAGAATTTTCAATTCTTTCATATGCTTTCCCTGACAATAATGGATGAGTACAAATTGCTCTTACAGATTTTGCTCCTCTTTCCATCATAAGGTCAGCAGCTGTTGTAAGAGTTCCTGCTGTATCAACCATATCGTCAACAAGAACAACGTTTTTTCCTTCTACATTTCCAATTAATTCCATGTGAGAAATTATGTTTGCTTTTTTTCTTTGCTTGTAGCAAATAACTACATCACTTTTTAAAAACTTAGAATAAGCATAAGCTCTTTTTGAACCTCCCATATCAGGAGATGCAATTGTTAGATTATCTAATTTTAAATTTTCTAAATAAGGAATAAATATTGTTGATGCATAAAGATGATCAACAGGCTTTTCAAAAAAACCTTGTATTTGATCAGCATGAAGATCCATTGTGATAATCCTTGTTGCTCCTGCTGACTCTAACAACTTAGCTATTAATTTTGCTCCAATTGGAACTCTTGGCTTGTCTTTTCTATCTTGTCTAGCCCATCCGAAATATGGAATTACAGCAGTTATATGTCTAGCAGAAGCTCTTTTAGCGGCATCAATCATAAGTAAAAGTTCCATTAGGTTTTCAGAACTTGGGTGTGTAGAACCGATTAAAAAAATCCTACTTCCACGAATTGATTCTTCAAAAGAGGGTTGAAATTCTCCATCACTAAAAGAATGGAAAATTACTTTTCCAAGTTTGACTCCATATGCATCAGCTATATTTTTTCCTATGACCTGACTTTGTCTACAGGCGAAAATCTTAGCTTCTGTAATATTTTTAGACATTTCTTCTAATAATGGTGGGCAAATTTACTAATTTATTTTATGATATATAATTTTAATTTACATTATATAATTTTTTATATTTTTGCGCTCCTTGCTTCGGTGGCGGAATTGGTAGACGCGCTGGATTCAAAATCCAGTTCTTTCGAGAGTGTGGGTTCGATTCCCACCCGAAGTACTAACAAACAAAAAAAACATAAAACATCCTTCAAAGGATGAATTTTAAAAAGTTTATATTTGTAAAATATTATGAAAAAAACAAGGTTTAGCTTTTATTTCCCAATCCTCTATTATTTTGGAGAATTCCTTGTTATTTTTCTGTCAACTCAAATTATGTTGGCATACACATTTACCAAATGGACTTATATTAATAATCTTTTCATAGCATTTTGGTTTTTAATATCTATTGGACTGAAGTCTCATGTAGTAGGACGTGATATCAAAAAATGGAAATTAATTAAATCAACTTTGAAGAGTCTGTTTTTGTTTAGTGGTTTTGTTTCAATTTTGAACTTGCTTTTCTATAGAATGGAATTCTATTTAATTACAATAATAATTGCTGCAGCTCTATTTTATTTTTTAATGCTTTTATATAGATTAACTGTCGATACAATTTTAGAAAAATATAGGGCTACAGGAGGAAATATTCTTAAATGTATGATTATTGGGAACAATAACCACGGTAATGAACTTTACAATGAAATTTTAAAATATCCTGAAATGGGCCTTAGGTCCGAGGGTGTATTTTCGTATAACAAGAAAAATAAGTCTAATTTAGTTTCTTACTTAGGTAGTTTCAAAGAATTAACTGATTTAGAGTTAATGAAATATGATAAAATTTTCTTTTCTAATAAACTATCTCTAAAATATCAAGAAAGAATTATTAAAAAAGCTGATCAGTTAAATTTAAAGGTCAGCTATATCCCAGAACTAGCATTTTATGATTATAAGAATTTTTTTATATCAAAAATAGCTACAGTTCCTTATGTCGATATTAAATCTTTTCCTCTTGATGATATTTACAATTTAGCTGTTAAAAGATTATTTGATATTTTATTTTCATTTTTTGTAATTGTATTTTTTCTTTCATGGATGTTTCCGTTGTTTGGAATAATTATAAAATTAACATCAAAAGGACCAGTTCTATTCATTCAAAGAAGAGAAGGTTTTAAAGGATCTGTATTTAATTGTTTAAAGTTCAGAACAATGGTTTTAAACACAGAATGTGATACAAAGTGGGCAGATGATAACGATTCAAGATTAACTCGTTTTGGAAAATTTTTAAGAATGTCAAGTCTAGACGAATTTCCTCAATTCATCAACGTATTTTTAGGGGATATGTCTGTGATTGGTCCTAGACCTCATGCAATAAATTTGAACAAGGAGTACAACGATATTATTTTAGATTACAATAAACGACATAAATTCAAACCTGGAATAACCGGACTTGCACAAAGTATGGGCTTCAATGGACTTATTTCTAATGTTCATGATATGAAAAGTAGAGTAAAGCTTGATATATTTTATTTTAAAAATTGGTCATTATTTTTTGACATTAAAATTACAATTATGACTATGGTTGTTTTGATAAAATATCCTTTAAATTCACTCTTTAAATAATAATGTTAGTATTATAATTTATATGTCAACATGACTCCGCCTTTATATATTAGTTCTTCCCCACTTTGATTAAAATCTTTTTCAATGTCTGGGTTGCCATAAATTCTATTTCCTTGTTTGTTATAATATTTGTAGTTTGATTGTGATGTGCCGCCTCCTAAAAATAATTCTAAATTAAATTTTTTACTTTTTAAGGGAATTTTTTTGCCAATAGTTATTCCATAATATGCATTTCTCCCAGATTGATAACTACCCTCCTCTTTTAGTTCTGTATCAACAATAGAAGTTATGAATTTGGGTATTTTTAAAGTAAACATACCATAACCGATGTGAGGTCCAATAAAAAAGGATCTTTGGTTCTTGCCTTCTTTTAATTTAGGATAATACCTAATTTCATTAAATATTTGGGTTGTTTGAAATGGCGAGCCTTCAAAACTATCGAAAAATGTTGCACTAGTATCTAATTGATAACCAAATTTTTCTGACAATTGGATTTCAATTCCAATATTTGGAGTTAAAATTAGAGCTGAGGCGAGATTAATTTTAATTTCAGTTTGAGCATAAAATTGCGTGAAAAACAAAATAAATAGGATGTGGAAAGTTTTTTTTAACATTCTAAGCAATATATAAAATCTTTGAAAAATTTTATCTAAAATCTAAAATAATAAGTTTTTCAGTATCTTCGTTTTCCAATAAAACTAAAAATGTTAAGATTTTCAACGATTCTAGTATGCTTGATTTTATCAATTCAAAGTTTTTCTCAAAACTTTTCGGATTTATCAAATGTTAATTTTTCTGAGTTAAGTAATAGTCAAATTGATTTGTTGTTAAGAAGGGCATCATCCCAAGGTTTTAACGAGTTTGATCTATTAAAAATGGCTAGAGTTCAGGGAATGTCCCAGTCTGAACTGGAAAAATTAGATAAAAGATTTAAATCTGCAAAGACAATAGCAAGAGTTGCTGAAAATGCAAGTACTCCACTTGAAGAAACCAGATTGAGACAAAGATGGAAAGAAGAAATGGAAGTTTTTCGTGAAGTTGATAGTGACATCTATGGTTATGATGTTTTCAGAGGAAATACCTTTTTGTCTTTTCAGTCTAATTTAAATGTACCTACTCCTTTGGACTATGTTATAGGTCCTGGTGATAAATTATTTATAGACATATATGGTCAATCTGAAAATTATTATCAAGTAGAGGTTAGTCCCGATGGTGACGCTATTCTTGAAAATATTGGTCCTGTTAATTTAAGCGGTTTATCGCTTGAAAATGCAAAAAAGAGACTTATGTCAAGGTTTAAACCTGTTTATTCAGGTTTAAATGATAATTCAACTTTTATAAATATTTCAGTAGGAATTCCTAGAGCAATTAGGGTTAATATTGTAGGAGAGGTGAATTTACCTGGAACATATAATTTTAGTGCTTTCAACACTGTGTATAATGCAATTTATGTAGCTGGAGGTATTACTGAGAAAGCTACTTTAAGAGAAATAAAACTTTATAGGAATAATAAATTAGTCAATACCATTGATGTATATAAGTTCTTAAATAAAGGTGACGGTTCCTCTAACATTAGATTAGAAAATAACGACCTTATTGTAGTTGGCCCCTACACAAATAGGGTTACAATTGAAGGAGCAGTGAAAATACCTGGTAAATTTGAAACTAAACAAGATGAAACTCTGGCGGACTTATTGTCTTACTCGGGTGGACTTTCCGAAAACGCATTTAAAAAGTCAATTAAACTAACAAGAATAATTGATGGAGAGTTGAAAATAGTAGATATAAATTCGGATCAATTTGAATTTTTTAAACCAATTGCAGGTGACAAGTATCTAGTTGATAAAATAATTGAAAAATATAATAATAGAGTTATTATTAATGGAGCAGTTTATAGACCTGGTACTTTTTCAGTTTTTGAAGGAATGTCAATTAAAGATTTAGTTGAAAAGGCGGGTGGTTTAAAAAGCGATGTTTATTATGAAAAAGGTTATGTTGTAAGAACGAATAAAGATTATTCAACAACTACAATCTCAATAGATCTTGAAAAGGAAATGAATAACCCTTCTTTTATTTTAAAAGAAGAAGACATATTAAATATTCTTTCTTTAAATGATTTAAGTGAAGATAGTTACGTTGAAATTTCGGGTGAGATAAATAATCCTGGGGTTTTCCCATTTTCTAAAAAAATCTCTCTTAATGATCTAATCTTATTAGCAGGAGGTCTAAAAGAAAATGCTTCAAGCAGAGTGGAAATCAACAGAAGATTATCATCTAATAGTTTGAATAAAAATAATATTTCAAGAATTTTAGTTTATGATTTGAATAAAAATTCACTGGAAAACTCGATTGTTATTAATCCTTTCGATCAAATTATTGTCAGAAAAAACCCTAACTTTTACGTACAACAATATGCTAGAGTTGAGGGAGAAGTAATGTACCCAGGAAAGTATGCTATTTCCTCTAAAAATGAAAGAATATCTGACTTAATCAACAGATCAGGAGGGTTTAAAAATATGGCTTATTTAAAGGGTGCAACGCTTATTAGATTGACTGAATTTGCTGAAAGTAAATCTGATTTAACAAAAAAAATTAAAAACCTAAGTGATCTTAAAATTAAAGTTTCTTCAAAAAAAGGAACTTTAACTGAATCTGAAGTTTTGTTAATCCAAAGAATTGACGAGGATTTAAAAAGTCTGGAGTCTCAAAAAAACGACAATAAAAATCTTGGTAGTTATGCAAAAACTGAGCGAATTTCTGAAATTATAAAAAAGAACTCAGTCCAAGGAGATATTCCAATATCAAAATCTGAGGCAATTGGTATTGATTTAGAGGCAATTGTTAACTCTCCAAAATCTAAATCAGATTTATTAATTAAAGAGGGTGACGTTATTGTTGTTCCAAAAAAATTAGAGACAATTAGACTTAGAGGAGAATTATTATACCCAACAACCGTAAGATTTATTGCCAATAAAAGTTTGAAATATTATATAAACTCATCAGGAGGTTTTGATAACAAAGCAAAACGCTCTGACACTTACATTGTATACGCTAATGGTGATGTAGCAAGAACTAAAAAATTCTTATTTTTTAATATTTACCCAAAAGCTGAGCCTGGATCTGAAGTAATTGTTCCAAAAAAACCATTAAAAAATCCAATTGCAGCTAATCAGTTATTAAATTTTACTACTGGTTTAGCTACTTTAATTTTAGCAATTAATCAAATAAATTAACGTGAGCTCAGAAAAAAATAATTTCGAAAACACGATTTCTCTAAGTTTTCTTTACCAACGACTTAAGGACTGGATATTCTTTTTAATTGATAGAAGGGGAATAATAATTTTAGGTACATTTTGTTTATCGTTTTTTACAATATCCTATAATTATTTGACTAGCCCTATTTATTACGCCAGAACCACTTTTGTACTAGACAATGAAAGTGAAAGTTCTATGGGTGATTTAAGTTCTATAGCCTCTCTCGCTGGTATAAATGCATCCAGCTTTATTGATGCTTCGAGCTTGTTTCAAATTGATAACATCCAAGAATTATATAGATCTGATAAAATGATCAGAAAAACTTTAATGTCTTCAGTTGAAGAACTTGATGGAAATTTTTCTTTGATAGAATTGTTTATTAGGGCAGAAAAATTAGAAAAAAAATGGATCTCTTTAGGCTTTGATTATAACAAAATGAGCTCAAACAAAACTCCTTCAAGATTAGAAGATAGTTTAACAAAGGAAATAATTAAGACAATTAAAGAAAATTACTTATTTGTTGATAAGCCAAGTAGAAAAACAACGATTCTTGAAATTGGTTTTAACCACAAAAATGAAAAATTAGCCAAAAATTTTAATGATAATTTAGTCAAAATTGTTAATCAATTTTACAACGAAACAAAAACTCTTAAAACAGGTTCCAATCTAAAAATATTACAGAGGCAGTCAGACAGTGTAAAAAACATATTAGATACATCAATAATGATTTTAGCTGAGACAGATCAAAGAATTCCTAATCCCAATCCTCTTTCAAAAATAAATTTGGTCCCCTATCAAAAGGCTATGATCGATGTTCAAGCCAATAGTACAATTTATCAAGAATTAATTAAGCAGTTAGAACTTGCAAAAGTAACCCACAGGAACAAAGCCCCGTTAATTCAAATCATAGATGAGCCTATTTATCCATTAGAAAATTCTAGGTGGAAATTACTAAAAACCTTAATTTATGGAATATGTTTTGGATTTGGTATCTCTATTTTATCTATATCAATTAAGAGAATATTTAAATCCACATAAAATATAATTCATATATTTTAATTGGCTTAGTATTCAACTTAAAAATATGAAGAAGATTTTTTTTAAGAATTTTTTTAATTTAATATTTAACCAAGGGGTTAATATTTTAGTAGCAATTATTGCTACTCCAATATTATTTCAAAAATTAGGGGAAAGTAGTTTTGGATTAATGAATTTATCTTTTTCAATTTTTATGCTTCTTTCTATAATTATTAGTTATGGCTACCATTTAAATGGCCCAAAAAGAATTGCTGAAATAAATACTTCTTCTTCAATATTTAATTTTACAAATGATATAATTTCACTAAGACTTTTAATTGCATTACTATTATCACTTGTTATAGTATTTATTAGTTTTAATACTAATATTTTTGAGGGCTATGATAATATAATATTATTCTCAACTCCAATTTTGTTTTGCGAAGCAATTCATCCAATTTTTTATTTGCAAGGTAGAAATAACCTTTCTGTTCAAGCTTTATTAAACTTTATTTCCAAGATTATTTTTCTTGGATTTATTGTTTTTTTTATCGTGGATTCAAATGATACATATAAGGTGAATTTTGTCTTGGGATTTTCTTTAATTATTCCTTATTTATTTTTTTGGATTAGAATTTACATCAAGAATAAAATAAAATTCGTTCTACTAAATCTTGAAAAATTAATTTTCAGATTGAAAGAAAATTTTCAATTTTTCTTTTCCTCAATTGCTGGACATCTATCAATCCATAGTTCCTTAATAATTCTTAAACTTTTTGTAGATGATAATGAACTTGGAAAATTTGCATTAGCAAATAGAATAGCAATCATTTTAAGGATGATCCCTGTCTTTATTGTTCAATCTATTTTACAAAATGCTACTAAATTAAATAAGAAAAATCAGCAATCTTTAAATGATTATTTAAATTATTATTTTTTTAGAGGACTAATTGGAACATTTATTATAGGCTTATTTTTTTTAATTTTTTCAAAGTGGATTATTATTCTTTTTGCAGGTAAAGAAGTTTTGTATTCAAGTGATATTCTCTCAGTATTAGCATTTATTCCATTTTGTGCTATGCTTAATTTTAAAAATCTTTTAATTATTTTGATCAATGAAAAGAAAGAAATTCTTAATAAGTCCACATGGTTATCTAGCATTTTTATGATTTTGATAACAATAATTTTATGTTATTATTTTACAGGATTTGGTTTGGCATTTGGTTTATTGATTTCAGAAGTATTAAGTTTTTTAATTCATACATATTTTCTAAATAGATCTTATGAAAAATAAGGACAGAGTAGCTATAGTTATTGTTAATTGGAACACGTATAAGCTTACTAGATCATGTATAGTTAGCTTAAATAAATGTGTTCATAAAAATTTTGAAATTTTTTTAGTCGATAACAATTCTAGTGACGAGTCAGTTGAAAAATTAAAAAAAGAGTTCAAGAATTTACATTTTATTTTAAATAATAAAAATACTGGATTTTGCAAAGCTAATAATCAAGCTATAGAAAAAATTCTTTCTAAAAACACTTTTAATTTTATAATGCTTCTTAATAGTGACACCGAGGTGTCACCATTTTTTATAAAACCATTAGTTGATAAATTTAAGTCAAATGAAAAAATAGGAGCTGTACAGCCTTTAATTTTAAATTGGAGTGATAAATCATCGATTTGGAAATATGAAGGTGATATAAACAGAACTTTTGGAATCACATCACACAGAAACAAGAATAAAATTTTTTCAGATGAAAAAATGAAAAGTTATACTGAGTGGGTATCAGGATGTTGTATTTTTACAACCCCATCAATTTTTAAAGAAGTTGGATTGTTTGATGAAATTTTCTTTGCTTATTATGAAGATGTTGATTGGTCTATAAGATTAAAAAAACAAAACTATTTAATTGCTTTGTCAAAATTGAGTGTAGTTTATCATCATGAGTCAGGATCCTCAAAATCTTCGAAAAAACAAAATGAAGGGTATTTGTCACCAAAATCTCATTATTACAATTTTAGAAATCATATTATTTTATTGAGAAAGCATAAATCAGACTATAACAGTTTAGGGATAGTTATTTTTCAACTATTAAAAATTACGCTATTTAGTTTGTATTTTATTTTAAGGTTAAGGAAAAAGAAATTTATAAATTTATGGAAAGGAGTTTACGATGGGTTAAGAGTTAAAATTTAAAGAATGTTTATAGCTGTTATTTTACTTTTTTTATATTTTTTTATTTTAAGTTTTATTATAAAAGAATCAATTAGAAAGGAATCAATTTACCCCTTACTTTATATTATTCTCTTTTTACCTACTTACAGTTTCTTTCAAATTTTAATTTACGACTTATCGCAAAACATTTTTTTTGTAAATCTTATTAAATATTCAAAAGATCTTTCAATTTTATCAATTTTTTTAATTTACTTGTTTGGAAGAAAGACTCCAGTCTTTAAGATAAATTGGAAAGTAACTAAACTTGATCTTCTTTTTATTTCCTTTTCAGCGCTAATATTTTTTTTCATTGTCTTACCAATTGGAGAAGCCAATTTATTAGAAAAAATAATTTACGGAAAAAATTTACTTCTTATTTCTTTAGTATATTTTTTAGGAAGAAATATTAATTATTCATTTTTAGAATTAAATTTTATAAATAAAATTTTAGTAATCTTAACTTCAATTTCATGTTTGGTTGCCTTAATAGAATTTAGCTTTTATACGCACTTGCATAGTGCTATAAACTACAGCTCATTTTATTTAGACTTATATAATATTAATCCAACTGGAAATTATGGATTAAGCTGGACTTTCGAAAGACCAGGGCCTATCAAAAGATTTGGTTCTTTTTTTGCTGACCCCTTAGAATTTTCCTCATTTTTGTTAATAGGTCTCTCTATTGTATTATTTAAAATATTCACTTCAAAAAATTCAATTAATAGGGTAAATTATTTTTTTTTATTTTTCTTAATTATAATCGGAATCTATCTTTCCTATTCAAGATCAGTAATAATTTCAGTTTTTTTAATGTTTTTTATCAGTTTAATATTGATAAAGAAATATAGATTATTACTAAGTTTAATTTGTATAAGTCTTTTTATTGGACTTGGAACCTATTACTTTTCAAGTGAAGAAACTAAATATTTTATTTTGGATACAATTACTTTTCAAAACTCATCTAGCTTAGGTCATTTAGTAAAGTGGATTCAAGGAATTTTATCAATTAATGATAACCCTCTAGGAAGTGGGCTTGGCACAAGTGGAAATTCTTTAAGTGTTGATGATCAAATATCAGTTGGTGGTGAAAATCAATTTATAATAATTGGAGTCCAGATGGGCTTAATTGGATTAATTAATTATTTAGGATTAATATATTATTCAATAAGAAATAGTTATAAACTTTTTAATTTAGAAAAAGATTTTAAATTAAAATATTTACCTTTTGTCGTGTGTTGTTTGAAATTCGCTTTAATTTTTCCACTGATGACATCAAATGCTGAAATATATACTTTTTTGAGTTTATTTGGTTGGTTTCTCGTTGGATTAAATGAAAGAAGATTTGACAAATTAAAACTTATCACTTGATTAAATTGAAGAAAAAAATATTTATAGATACATTTTATTTTCAATACGCCTACTCGGGAATTGGGACATATATAAGTGAATTAGTGCTAGGTTTAAAAAAATATGGATCTTCAAAAAATGAATATATTTTTTCACACAAGCTTAGCAATAAAATTAACTACATAAATTCAGATTATAGGTTTTTGAGGCTTTTTTTTCATTTAAAATATTTTATTTGGAAACAGATTTTATTACCAATTAAATTAATGTTAAACAAGCCAGATTTGATTATATGTCCGGACTACGTATTACCATTTTTTAATTTTAATACCAAACAAATATGTGTTTTCCATGATGCTTTTTTTTGGGATTATCCAGAGAATTACAGTACATGGTGGGGTTATTACTTTAGAAATATAATTAAAACTTGTTTAAAAGACGATACAACTATAGTCACAACAAGTAAGACTTCAAAAATAAATTTATCCAATTTTTTTTCTAACGATATTAAATATGTCTATCAGTCATATAAACCAAATAAATTAAATGATAAATTTGAACTGGAAAAGTTTAAGGTTAAAAAAAATAAATATATACTACATGTAGGCTCGTTTGACAAAAGAAAAAATATTTTAACGTTGGTTAAAGCATTTGAAAAACTTATTAAAATAGATGGAAAATCAGATATTAAGTTATTATTAGTTGGAAAACAAAACGTTAATGGAAATTCTAAAGTATCAAAAGACATAATAAATTTCATTAAAAAAAGTAATCTGGAAAATGATGTTATTCTTACTGATCATTTGCCTGATTCTGATGTTATTGGTTTATATTCAAATGCTTTGTTTTTTGTTTTTCCATCCTCCGATGAAGGATTTGGAATTCCTGTACTAGAGTCTTTTTCTAATGATCTTCCAGTAATATGTTCTGATATTCCAATTTTTAGAGAGATTGGCTCTGATAATGTTTTATATTTTGAGTTGGGAAACATAGATAAATTATCAACTACTATGCTAAAACTAATAAATTCTAAATCAGAAAAAAATGCTTTAAAAAATAAAGGAAGAGAAAGGTTAAAAAAATTTTCAAGGAAAGCTTTTGTTAAAGATTTTGAAAACATTATTTTTCAAAAAACAATTTAATTGAAAAATATTTTAATTCTCCATGGTTCGAATGATTTGTATGGAGCAAGTAAAGTTTTACTTAATATAGTAGATTGTTTAAATAAAAAGGGATATAGGATACATGTTATTTTACCTTTTCATGGGGATTTAGACCAAAAATTAATTAATAAAGTTCATAAATTAAGTCACTATAATCTTGGAGTATTTCGAAAAAAATATTTAAACTTTCTTGGTTTATTCAATAGGTTTTATAAAATAATAAAATCAACAATTCATATTTTTAATTACATTAAAAAAAACGAAATTGACTTAGTTTATACTAATACTTCAGTTATATGGTCAGGTACTTTGGCATCATATATTTCGAAAAGAAAAAATATAGTACATATACATGAAATTCCTTATGGTAGTAACATGTATAATTTTTTCTCGGGAGGTTTTTTTAAGCAATTTGCTGACTCAATAATTGTTGTTTCAAAAAAAGTTAGAGATCATTGGGAAAGTTATATCAACTTAAAAAAAATGAAAGTTGTTTATAATTATTCCGAATTCTTTCAGACAGAAAACTCAAAAAAAATAAATAAAAATAAATCAGTAATCACAATTTCAAATATTTCAAGAATTGTTCCGCAGAAAGGTATGGAATATTTAATTGAAATTGCTAGAGAGCTTTTAAAATATGATAAAAAATTTAGAATTAATATAATTGGTGATAATCTTGTTGGTTCAGAAAATTATACTCATTTCCTAAAAATGAAAGTTGAAAAAAGTAATCTTAAAAAAAATGTTTTTTTTAAGGGATTTAAATATGATATTAAAAAAGTAATTTTAGATTCAGACTTGATTTTACAAACCCCAATTAAACCCGATTCATTGCCAACTGTCATAATTGATTCATTAACTCTTGATAGACCTGTAATATCAACAGATGTCGGCGGATGTTCAGAAATCTTAAATAAAGGCAAAAATGGTATTTTAATTCCTTTAAATGATCCAAAATCATCTGCCACAATAATTTATGAGTATTCTAAGAATTTAAAATTACAAAAACAGCATCTGATAAATGCTAAAACTTTTTTAAACCAAAATTTTAGTCCAGCCGAGTTTAAAAAAAGAATTTTAAACGAAATTAATCGAGTTTACAATGGCTAAAAAATTAAATATTTCGATAATTGGTGTTAAGGGTTATCCGTATGTATATGGCGGTTACGAAACTTTTGTTAAAGAAATTTCTGAAAGATTAAAGGAAAAATATAATATTACTGTCTATTGTCATAAAATTCTTTTTTCAAGTAGGCCTAAAAGTATTAATGGTATTAATTTAGTTTATATACAAACAATAGAAACAAAGATTTTATCTCAACCAATCCATTCATTTTTTTCAATTATTCATGCTTGTTTTTCAAAAACTGATTTAATTCTAGTCGTTAACTCTGCAAATGGTCCATTTGGTATAATAACTAAAATATTTAAGATACCAACTATTATAAATGTTGATGGATTAGAGTGGTTAAGACCAAAATGGAAAGGGTTGGGTTCTGTTTATTATAAGTTTGCTTCAAGAATGGCAACTCTTTTCTATGATCAAATAGTAAATGATTCTGATGAAATGAGAAAGGTTTATTTAGATCTTTTTAAAAGAGATTCTAAGGTTATAGCCTATGGTGCTAATATTAGAAAATCAAAATCGCCTGGTTTATTAAAAAAGTGGAATCTAAATCAAAGAGAATATTTTTTGGTTGTAGGAAGGTTAATTCCTGATAACAACGCCGATTTAATTATTAAGGGATTTTTAAAATGTAATTCAAAAAGAAAACTAGTTATTGTTGGAGATGTTACTTATAAAGATTCTTATGCTTCTGAATTAAAAAGTATAGTAGACAAAAGATTAATTTTTACAGGTTATGTTAAGGATTCAAATATATTGGCTGAACTTTACCATAACTGCTATGTATATATTCACGGCCATGAGTTTGGTGGAACGAATCCTACTATGATTAAGGCTATGGCTTATGGTTGTGCTATTCTAGCTTTAGATACAGTATTTAATAAAGAAATGCTTCAAAATGGGAAGTTTGGGATTTTTTTTAAAAAAGATCTTTTTTCAATATCTAATATGATTGACTATTGTGAAAAAGAAAAATTTTTAATTGATAAGTTGAGGTCAAAATCTGTAAACGGAATCACTAAAAAATACGATTGGGATTTTGTAGCCAGTCAGTATATAGAGGTTTTTAAATATTTAGTAAGCCAAAGGAAATAAGTAGGCTAATTTTAAGGTCATGTGAAAATTATTTACATCATTTCCTGGATGATAATACGGAGTCGCCGTATCGTCTAAATCCCACTGATAATTCAAGCTTCTGGAATACATTAAATTTGAGGACAGCCAAAATTGTTTATATTTTTTCGAAAAGTTTATATGAAGATTAAAATCTTTCCAATAACGCCTAGGGTCACGAGCTGAAGCAAAAGCCTCATGATAAAAGTCATTATCTTGGTCTATAATTTCAAAGGCTATACCTAGTTTTTCTTTATCTCTTATTCTATTTAATGCAAAGTAATGCGAATTACTTCCAGGTCCTATTCCAGCACCAAGAACCTCACCTTCATTAGTGTATCCATCATAAGTCCAACTATGCTGATACCACGACCCAGCGTTTCTTATCAATCTGGAGGCTGTTTGCTCCATTTGTGTCCACTCCCATGAAAATAAGAAATCATCATTATTAATTTTAAAAACTTTTTGCAGGCCAACAGTAACAGCTCTACTGTGATCAGAATCCATTAATAAATCTCTAATATTCTGCTTAGAATCGTTGTGATTGTAATCTACATAAATTTCCGCTTTAGAGTCTTTCCATAACCATCTTAAAAATACGCCAGCGGCTTGATTAGTTTGCGCCTCATAATTTTCATACTTATCATTTTTTCTAAATAAGTTTTGAAAAGCGGGGAACCACGTTGGACTTCCTTCCATCCACCAGTATTTTCCTTCAACTAGTGCAGCGTACATTTGTACCCATCTAATAAAGCCAAGCGACAGTCCTGGCACCCATTTTGGAGAATAAGTAACGGAATAGCCCTGAAGATATCTCCAATCATCTGTTCGTCCCTGTTGATTAATTTTAGGCACATAAATATTAGTTCCTGCGTATTGAAAATCAGAATTTGCAGGTAAATAGCCTGAAGATTCTAATCTTCCTGAGATAACTTGCCACTCAAAGTTTCCTATTTTAGTTTCTAAGGGTTTAGTTGTATTAAAAGTAATATGTTTAAATCCTCTGGCATGATTACTCATCATGATGCTGTTTCTAATGGAGGGTCCCCACCAAATATTTTCATTGGATACGCCAAGACTTAGTCCTTTAAAATTTAATCTGATACTAGATTGCCCTATTAATGTTTTATTAATACTTTTTTCACCAAAACGTTCAGGCATATCAATTTTATTCCAAAGTTTGTATCTTTTTGCCCATATAACAGGATAATGACCATTAGGCCCTTCTCCAAACCCTTCAAAATCTTTATTTTCAGAAAATAAATGTTCAGGTTTTAGTTGAATAGATAATGGGCCTATTTCAGTATAAATCCCTGCGCTTATTATGTGTTGGTACCCACGATTCGGCCCCATACTTCCGTTGTTTCTATTATAGGGGTGACGACTATTAAATTCAATATTGTAATCAATTGGAAGGATTTTTATTTTGCCTTTATTTTTAAAAAAAGTTAACACAGTTGGGGAGTATTCTTCAATATTAAAAACCTCATTTTCTATCACAAGCCCATTTTTTCCAATATCTAATGGTTTTAAAGTAAAAGAAACATCACTTTCAAATGTTCCAAGTAGTTGTGAGGTTCTTAAATAATCAGTCAAATACAACTCATTAAGATTGATTGTCTGGGAGTTTGAAACAAAAAATGTAAAAAATAAAAAAAAGAACAGGTTGTTTTTCATTATTTGTAGGAAATTACTCTTACTTTTAAATTATCCATGGACCAACTTTCGTCGCACTTAGATTGATTTACACCAAAATCATCAATGGCGTTAGGTTGATAAAGCTCATCGTAAAACCTAATCACTATTGCATTACCCGAGTGCCTAAATCCTTTTTCTATTTTATATAGTGTTGTTGGTCCACCAAAAAATGATTTTTCACATTTTTTTGGTAAATTAGATAATGTATTTCCGGTTTTGGGGTTATTTTCAAATGGATACATTTCTGGGTAGGACTGTCTTAAGCAATAATTCGAGAAACAAGGGCTGTTAGAAAATGTGGTAACAAACCTGTCGCTTGAAGTATCTTTTATTAAATCCATTTCTGGATCTAGTTCCATTATCCATTTATCAGGTTTGTCATTTTCAGGAAATCCATTAAAATTTCCATCCCAAGTGCCATGAATGTACAAATCAAATGAAATAAAAACATAGTCATGTTCACCTGTATTTTCTAAATGCAAGGTAAATCCATCGTTATTGAAATCCCCTAAAACTGTAGAATTGTTAAAAGTAGAAGTAGTTTTACCATCAATTTCAGTAAAGTTTCCATCTTCAAAATCGTTATCATAAATTAGTTCATCTCTTGAAAGTGTTGGATAAGAACATGAGTCAATTAAAAAAAATAGAACAAAGACTTTGAGTAAATTAATTATAAGGTGTTTTTTCACAATTTTTTTTAACAAGTGTATAACAAAGTTATTATCTTTTTATTAAGTTATTACAAATTAATTTCATAAAATTTTTAAAAGGCATTTTCCAGCTTTTTTTTCTAAAAGGTTCTGTTGCTTTTCAATCTAAAATATTAGCTCCAGTAATTAAAACAGTTTTTATTTAAATATAAACGGTAAAATTTTTTAAATTAAAAAAATCAAGTACTTTTGTTACTTATTATATGTTAGAATCACTGATCACATCCAAAACTAGATTAAGACTTCTTATCAAGTTTTTTTTAAATATTGCTAATAAGGGATATCTAAACAGTCTGGCAAATGAGTTTGGAGAATCCACTAACTCCGTAAGAAAAGAATTAAACAATTTGTCTTCTGCGGGCTATTTAGAAAAGCACAACCAAAACAATAAAGTTATTTATAAGGCCAATGCTTCCCACCCCCTTTTTAAAATTATTCAAAAAATAGTCCATAAGCATCTGGGTATTGAAGAAATTCTAGAAACGGTTTATAACAGGATTGGAGATGTAAAGAAAATTTTGATTCTTGGAGACTATGCTAAAGGAATAGATAGTGGGCTAATAGAAATTTTAATTGTTGGGGATAACATAAATAAAAAGTATTTGGATGAAATATCTCCAAAAATTGAGTTAAAAATAAAAAGAAAAGTTAGTTTTTTTGTTTCAAATAATTCTTTAAAACAAAATTCACTAACTATTTTTGAGGCTTAATATTATTTAAAAATTACATTAAATTTGTACATTAAATTGTGACTTTTTTGGCGAAGCTTATACAATATAAAATAAATTAAATTTTAATGAAAAAATCAAAAGTTGGTATAATTGGTAATGGTTTTGTTGGCGAAGCTATTTCTTTTGCTTTTTCTTCAGTTTCAGAAATATACATTTACGATACAGACCCGTTAAAGAATATCAACGATTTAGATTCTGTACACAATTGTGATTTTGTATTTGTTTGTGTTCCAACTCCGATGTTTAAAGATGGAACCCAAGATTTATCCTATGTAAAAAGTGCATTTGAAAAAGCAACTAACAAACCAATTTACATTTTAAAATCCACTGTTCTTCCAGGGACTACAGATCAATTAGCTAAAAAATATTCAAATATTAAAATTATTTTTTCACCTGAATTTTTAACAGAAAGAACTGCAAAATTAGACATGCTTACTCAATCTAGAATTATTCTAGGTGGAGAATTAGCACTCACAGAAAAAGTAAAAATCTTATTTGATAATAGATTTAAGATTAAAAATATAATTCAAACAGATTCTAAGACAGCAGAGCTAACTAAATACATGAACAACACTTTTTTTGCTACTAAAGTTAGTATTATGAATGAGTTTAAATTGTTGTCTAATAAATTAGGAGCAAATTGGGAAGACGCATTAAGGGGTTTTATTTCTGATGGAAGAATTGGTGATAGTCATTTAAATGTTCCAGGTCATGATGGAAAACTTGGATATGGCGGGACATGTTTTCCAAAAGATGTAAATGCTCTTATATGTTTTTCTAAAAAGCATGATGTTGAATTGCACACTATTTTAGGAGGATGGAAAACAAACTTAAAAGTTAGATCAGAAAAAGATTGGGAAAATAAATATGGTAGATCTGTAAGTTTTAAAAAAAGTAAATTAATTTAATATATTATGATAGTAGGAATCACCTTTTCAACTTTTGATTTGTTTCACGCTGGACATGTTAAAATGTTGGAAGAAGCTAAACTTCAATGTGATTATTTAATTGTTGGTTTACAGTTAGATCCGTCCATTGATCGTCCTGAAAAAAATGAACCTTCACAATCCATAATAGAACGTTATATTCAGCTTAAAGGTTCGAAACATGTAGATGAAATAGTTCCATACGTGTCTGAGCAAGATTTAGATGATATTTTACGCTCCTTTAAATTAAATGTCAGAATTATTGGAGAAGAGTACAAGGGAAAAAACTTTACAGGCAGAAAGTATTGTCAAGAAAAAGGAATAAAGATCTATTACAATTCAAGAGATCACCGATTTTCGTCTAGTGGGCTAAGAAAACAAGTAAAAAAAGTAGAACAAAAGAAATAATAAATGAATATTACTATTATTGGATCTGGGTATGTTGGATTAGTTTCAGGAGCGTGTTTTGCAGATTTGGGAAATACTGTTACTTGCGTAGATATAAATCCAGTTAAGATTAAAAAATTAAATCAAGGGATCATTCCTATTTTTGAGCCCGGTTTAGAGACAATAGTTTTAAATAATGTAAAAAACAAGAACTTGTATTTTACAACTGACATAGGAAAAGCTTTATTAAATTCTGAAATCACATTTATAGCCGTTGGTACACCCATGGGAGATGACGGTTCTGCAGATTTACAATATGTATTGGCAGTTGCGAAATCAATAGGACAATCGATGCGAAAAAGATTGATTGTGGTCGATAAATCTACTGTACCCATTGGAACAGCAGACCTAGTAAAGGCGACGATTCAAAAAGAACTAGATGAACGAAATTCTGATGTACAATTTGATGTGGTTTCTAATCCTGAATTTTTAAAAGAAGGAGCAGCGATAGATGATTTTATGAAGCCTGATAGAGTTGTTATTGGAGCAGATTCAGAGTTTGCCTTTAAAAAAATGAAAGAATTATATAGTCCTTTTCTTAGATCTCATGATCGCCTTATTACAATGGACATTCGTTCTGCAGAAATGACAAAGTATGCTGCTAATGCGATGCTAGCCACCAAAATATCTTTTATGAACGAAATTGCCAATATTTGTGAAAAAGTAGGTGCAGATGCCAATCATGTACGCATCGGAATAGGTTCAGATCAGCGCATTGGGTATAGTTTTATTTATCCCGGAGCTGGTTATGGTGGTTCTTGCTTTCCAAAAGATGTAAAAGCACTTGTAAAAATAGCGAATGAAAATGGTTACAATGCCCAATTGATCAACGCTGTAGAAGAAGTAAACGATGCACAGAAATTAGTAATCGCTAAAAAAATAGTTAAACGATTTGGCGAGGATTTAACCGGATTTACTTTTGGTATTTGGGGTTTGGCCTTTAAGCCAGGAACCGATGACATGCGAGAAGCACCCTCAATATATGTTATTAAAGAATTGGTAAGTAGAGGTGCTAAAATAAAAGCTTACGATCCAAAGGCAATAAATGAAGCAAAAGAGTTTTATTTAAAAGACATAAAAAATATTACTTATGTAGCCCTGAAGAATGAAGTCTTAAAAGATTCAGATGCATTGGTGTTACTTACAGAATGGAAAGAGTTTCGTTCACCTGATTTTGAGGTAATTAAAAAATTATTAAAAACTCCTATCATCATTGATGGACGTAATCAATACAGTACATATAATCTTAATAAAAAAGGTATTGAATACTATCAAATTGGAAAAGTAAGTGAAATAAATAAAAAAATAAAAAATAAAAATGAATAAAACAGTTTACGTAGCAATGAGTGCTGATATTTTACATATTGGGCATTTAAATCTTATCAAGGAGGCATCTAAATATGGAGATGTTACTGTTGGAGTTTTAACGGATAAGGCAATAGCATCATATAAAAGATTACCCTTTCTTTCATATGAAACCAGAAGTAAAACAGTTGAAAGCATTAAAGGTGTTCAATCTGTAATTTCTCAAGACACATTAGATTATACTCAAAATTTATTGAAGCTTAGACCAGATTTTGTTGTTCATGGAGATGATTGGAAAACTGGAATTCAATCAGGAGTTAGAAATAAAGTTGTTGAAACCATAAAAGAATGGAGTGGAGAACTTATTGAACCCGCTTATACTGACGGTATTTCTTCTACGATGCTGAATGAATCATTAAAAGATATTGGAACAACACCAAATATTAGATTAAGTAAATTAAGGAGGTTGATAAACGCTAAACCAATTGTAAGAATTTTAGAATCTCACAGCGGGCTTACAGGACTTATAATTGAAAAAACTTCTCATCTTAACGAAAACGGGATAAATGAGGAGTTTGATGGTATGTGGTCAAGTTCTTTAACTGATTCTACCTCAAAAGGTAAACCAGATATTGAACAAGTTGATTTAACAACCAGGTTGCAAGGTATAAATGACATGTTAGAATCTACCACTAAACCTATGATATATGACGGTGATACAGGTGGTAAACCAGAACATTTTCAATTCACAGTAAGAACTTTAGAGAGATTAGGTATTTCTGCAATCATAATTGAAGATAAAACTGGATTAAAAAAGAATTCATTATTTGGAACATCAGTACCTCAAACAAGAGATTCAATCGAAGATTTTACTCATAAAATACGCATGGGCAAAAGTTCTCAGATTACGGATGATTTTATGATAATTGCTCGAATAGAAAGTTTTATTCTTGGAGATACTTTAGAAGATGCAATTCAAAGAGCACATGCATATGTTGATGCTGGCGCTGATGGTATAATGATCCATAGTAAAGATAAAAGTGGTGATGATATCAAATTATTTTGTCTAAATTTTAGAGAGAAAAATACAATAACACCGATTGTTGTAGTACCATCTTCTTATAATCATATTAAAGAAGAAGAATTAATTAAGTGGGGTGCTAATATAGTGATTTATGCTAACCATCTGCTCAGAGCTTCTTTTCCATCTATGCAAAATGTTGCAAAAACAATATTAAAAAACAAAAGAACTTCCGAATTGGACGATACCTGTATGTCTATTAAGGATATTTTAGAATTAATACCAGGAACAAAATGATAAAAACACAAGAATTTTACGAATCTTTGAATCAAAATGGTGTGGATTTTTACACAGGTGTTCCCGATTCGTTACTCAAGGATATTTGTTCTTACATTTCAGATTATGCACCTAAAGAAAAGCACGTAATATCTGCTAATGAAGGAGGTGCCGTAGCACTTGCAACAGGTTATTATTTAGCGACTAGTAAACTTCCACTAGTGTATATGCAAAACTCTGGTTTTGGAAATACAATAAATCCATTATTGTCTTTAGCTGATCCTAAAGTTTATAGTATACCAATGCTACTAGTTATTGGTTGGAGAGGAGAACCAGGTGTTAATGATGAACCCCAACATGAAAAACAAGGAGAAGTTAGTGAAACGTTATTAAAAACTTTAGAGATACCTTATGTAATTATTTCTAATCAAACATTAGGTATTGATAAAATAATTAAGGATTCAATTGAACATGCTAAATCCTTCAATAGACCATTTGCTATCCTTGTCAAAAAAGGGACATTTGAACCTTACTTTTTAAAAAATAAATTAAAAACTGATTTTGATTTAACTCGAGAGGAAGCAATTATAAAATCAACTGAATTGTTATCTGATACAGATATAATAGTAGCAACTACTGGAAAAACATCTAGAGAGCTGTTTGAATTTAGGTCAAGAAATAATCATGGACATCACAGAGATTTCCTTACAGTAGGAGGAATGGGACATGCTAATCAAATTGCTTTAGGTATAGCATTGGCAAAACCAAATAAAACAGTTTATTGTTTTGATGGAGATGGAGCAGTATTGATGCATACAGGTTCTTTAGGTATTATAGGTGATTTGAAAATAGAAAATTTTAAGCATATTATATTTAATAATGGAGCGCACGATTCTGTTGGGGGACAACCCACTATTGGTTTTGATATCGATTTTGGAAAAATAGCTAAATCATTTAATTATACTAAAGTTTTTAGAATAGAAAAACTGGACGATTTTGATGAAATTTTTATGAATTTCCAAAAAGAAAAGGGGCCTTGCTTGTTAGAAATTACAGTAAATAAAGGGGCTAGAAAGGATCTTGGAAGGCCTACGGTGTCTCCTAAAGAAAATAAACTCGAATTCATGTCTTTTATTAAGTAAAAATGAGTCAAATTGTTAAGTTTGGTATAGATGTTACAGTTAATTTAGAGGTCTTTTTAAATAAAAAGAACCCTCAAAGTATTTTTCTTGTTACTGGAAAAAAATCTTATACGAAATGTGGAGCAGAGAGTAAGTTAGAATCTATTCTGAAAAATTATAATTATACACATTTTTACGATTTTGAAAAAAATCCAAAAATTGAAGATGTAGAAAAAGGTGTAGATATTTTTAATGGAAACCGATGTGATTTAATCATAGCTGTTGGAGGTGGAAGTGTTATTGACATTGCTAAACTTATTAATTTTTTTAGTAAAAAAAAAAAACCATTCACAGATCTTTTCAAGTCAGTTTTAAATAAAGAAGACAAATATCCTTTTGTAGCAATTCCTACAACTGCTGGTGCTGGTAGTGAAGCCACACATTTTGCTGTTGTATATGCGAATAAATTAAAGTATTCAATTGCTGATAAAAATTTATTGCCAGAAATGGTTTTTATTGATCATTCTTTTTTAAAAAGCCAACCTAAATATCAAATTATAGTCTCAGGCTTAGATGCTTTTTGCCAAGGTATAGAATCTTTTTGGTCAATTAACTCCAACGAAGAATCTCTCTCTTATTCAAAGAAAGCTATATTTTATAGTTGGGCTAATTTAAATAAAGCAGTAAAAGGTGAAGATGTTTTAAAGGACTTAGCAAAAGCTGCATTTTTTGCAGGAAAAGCAATAAATCTTACCAAAACCACAGGACCTCACGCACTCTCTTATGGATTTACAACTAAATTTGGAATACCCCATGGGCATGCAGTAGCTTTGTTTTTACCTTTTTTTATTGACTTCCACAAGAATATTAATGTTGAAACTAATAACGACTCAAGAGGTCATCATTTTGTACTAAGACAAATTAGAGAAATAGCAGAAATATTATCGATAGAATTTAATAATATAGAGCTAGAAATTATAAAATTTTATAGAGAACTTGATATTGAAATCAATTTCCAAAATTTAAATATTAGCAAGGAAGGTTTTAAACAGGCACTTAAAGGATTAAATCACGATAGATTAAACAATAATCCTAGACGATTGAGTCTTGAGAACCTTGATGCTATATATACATATAACTCAAAATATTAATATAGTGAAAGAATATGATTATGTTATTGTAGGTGCTGGGATAGTTGGGCTGACCATTTCTTACAAATTATTAAAAAAAAATCCGAACAAAAAAGTACTAATTATAGAAAAATCATCAAAATTAGGCGATGGACAAACAGGTCATAATAGTGGTGTAATTCATTCTGGAATATATTACAAGCCTAAAAGTTTAAAGTCAAAGTTATGTTTAGAGGGACATGATTTATTAGTGAAATATTTAAAAAATAAAGAAATTCCGTATCAAAATAATGGAAAATTTATTGTTTCAAATTCAAAGGACGAATCTATTGAGTTAGATAAATTAGAATTAAACGCAAAATATTCAGGTATTTCTTTCTCAAGACTAAATAAGGAGGATTTAAAATTAATTGATAATGAGGTCATAGGTGATGATGCTTTATTTGTAAAATCGGCAAAAACTGTTGATTACTTAAAAGTAATTAACTCTCTTAAAACAGATTTAATAAATTTAGGAGCAGATTTCTTATTTAACTCTTTTGTTAGTGGAATCAACAATAAAGAAGTTGTAATAAAATCAAAAAAAGGAATAATTTTTAAAGAAAAGATTATAGTTTCGGCCGGTTTAGGAATAGATAAAATAGTAAAGAGTAATAATTATTTTACTGTCGGATTTAAGGGGCGGTATCTTAAATCAAAACGGTTCAGGAAAGGTTCTTCTTTAGTATATCCAGCACCTAATCCTAAGCTTCCTTTTCTAGGAGTTCACACTTGCATGCAAAATGATGAATTTGAGTATTTTGGACCAAATGCGGTTTTTTCTTTTTCAAAATCACCACTTTTTTTAATGTATATATTTAATAACTATTTCTTTAAATTAGGTTTTTATAAATTATTGTTAAGAAATTGGAAAACAGGTCTTAAAGAAATATTATTGACAAATAGTGATTTTTTTTTCAAGAAGGAGTTGAAAAAAATCATAACAATAGAAAACCCATCTTTTGAAAAAGGTTTTTTCGGGGTTAGAGCTCAGTGTGTTAATCTAAATGGAGATTTAGTTGATGATTTTGTAATTGAAGAAAATGAGAATATCATAATTTTAAGAAATGTTCCGTCTCCAGCGGCTACAAGTTCCTTTGCTATAGCCAAATATGTTTTACAAAAATTTAATTTATAATAATCAAATGTAATAAAAATGGAAAAATTAAATATCGCAATTATTGGAGCTGGAAGAATAGGTACAAGGCATGCTGAACACGCTTCTAAATTTGGTAATCTTGTTGCTGTATGTGATGATATCGAATCAAAATCTTTGGAACTTGCAACTAAACATAATTGTAAATCATTTTCCTCGATTAAAAAATTAATTAAAAGTGGACTGAAAGTTGACATAGCAGCAGTTTGCACACCTAATGGATTACATGCCGAACATTCTATATTAATACTCAATAACAAAATTAATGTATTATGCGAGAAGCCTATGGCTCTTAGTACCTCTGATTGTTATAATATGATATTAGCGTCAGAACGAAATAATAAGAGGTTATTCATAGTAAAGCAAAACAGGTTCAATCCACCTGTTTCTAAATTGAAGGAATTAATTGATAATAATTCTTTAGGTAATATTTTTTCTTTTCAGTTGAGTTGCTTTTGGAATAGAAATAATAATTATTATGATAATTCTTGGAAGGGCTCATTAGATTTAGATGGTGGAACATTGTTTACTCAATTCAGTCATTTTTTGGATTTATTAGTTTGGATGTTAGGAGATGTTTTGGATGTAGAAGCTTTTGCAGATAATTTCAATCACAAAGATATTATAGAATTTGAGGATACGGGTGTAATAATTTTAAAATTCAAAAATGGTGTAATAGGTACTGTGAATTATACAGTTAACTCCTATGAGAAAAATATGGAAGGTTCTTTAACTGTGTTTGGTGAAAAGGGTACAGTGAAAATTGGAGGCCAATATTTAAACGAAATTGAGTATTTTTCAATCAATGGTTTTGACGAAATTAAAATAGATAAGGGAAACAAACCCAATGATTATGGAACTTATTTTGGTTCAATGTCAAATCATGGGCTTATTTATGAAAATATGTTATCAGCACTTCAAAATAACACCCAGATTAGCACAAGTTCAATAGAAGGGTTAAGAACAGTTGATTTAATTGAGAGAATATATGAAAAAATCAGAAATTAAAATTATTCAAAGTAAAATTTTAAATGTAAAAACAGGGACTAATGTTACTATAGTAAGTCCTTCCAACATATATGGTTGTTTTTTAGATGATGATGTATTTATTGGTCCATTTGTTGAAATACAAAAGAATGTCTCTATTGGAAAAAAAACTAAGGTTCAATCTCATTCTTTTATATGTGAATTGGTTACAATTGGAGATAGTTGCTTTATAGGGCATAGTGTTTGTTTTGTGAATGATAAATTTACTAAAGGCGGTCCAGCAAATGGAGATAAAACTTTATGGTCAAAAACAACTATCGGGAATAATGTTAGTATAGGTTCCAATTCAACGATATTACCAGTAAATATCACAGATAATGTTGTAATAGGCGCAGGTTCTGTAGTTACAAAAGATATAAACGTACAAGGGGTGTATTTTGGAAACCCTGCTAAACTAAAAAAACAATGAATATAAAATTTTCAGAAATATCAAGAATTCATCATCCTCTAAAAAGTCAATTTGATGAAGTATATAATAAAATTTTTGAAGAGAGTTCTTTTATTGGAGGGAATTATTTAAATGAATTTGAATCAAAGTTTAAAAAACTATTTAAATGCGATTATTTTGTTCCTGTTTCTAACGGAACAGATTCTATTTATTTAATTTTAAGGGCTTTAGGAATTTCACATGGAGATGAGGTTATTACTGTCACTAATACTTGGATTTCAACAAGTGAAACAATTACAATGACAGGAGCTACCCCAGTATTTGCTGATTGTGATGATTACCATACAATTGATGTTTCTAAGATTGAAAATAAAATTACTTCAAAAACAAAAGCAATAATTGCTGTTCATTTGTATGGTCAGTCCTGTAATATGGATCAACTAAACTTAATTTGTCAAAACCATAATTTATTTTTAGTAGAAGATTGTGCACAATCACACCTTTCAGAATATAAGAACACTATTTTGGGAAACTTTGGCATAGCATCTTCCTTTAGTTTTTATCCAGGAAAGAATTTAGGAGCTTTTGGAGACGCCGGAGGAATTATTTGTAAAGACGAAGAATTTTACACAAAAATAAAAATGCTAGCAAACCATGGTGCATTAAAAAAACATAAACATGACATCGAAGGAACAAATAGTAGAATGAATAATTTTCAAGCAGGAATATTATCTATTAAAATAGATCATCTACAAAATTGGACATATCAAAGAAGATCAATTGCAAAGAAGTATACAGAACTTCTTAAAGATGTTATTCAAGTGGAAGTGCCAAAAATCAGAAAAAATACTAAACATAGTTTTCATTTATATGTTATTAAGGCCGAAAGAAGAGATGAATTGTTTAGATACCTAACTAAACTAAATATTCAAGTTTTAATTCATTACCCAAGAATCCTTCCCAATACAAAAGCTTATGAATATTTAAATATTGATTTGGATGAATTCCCTATTTCATTAAAAAACGAAAAATTAATTATATCATTACCTATTTTTCCTGAAATGAGAGATGAAGAGATTATTTACATTACAAATGGTATAAAAAAGTTTTATGAATAATAATATAATATTAGTTTCTGGTTATGGTTGGTCAGGATCAGGATTGATGATAGATATGTTGAAGAGTCAAAAAAAATACATTTCTTATGGCTCTGAATTTCCATTATTATCTGAACCTAATGGTTTACTGGACTTAGAAAACAGTCTTATAAATAATTGGCATTTTCTTAAGTCTTCAATTGCCATAAAAAAATATAAAGAATTTGCACTTAAACTCAATAAAAAAAAATCATTTTTAAATCCCTATGGTTTGAATATTAGCCAAAAACTTAAATTAGATTTTGAAATTGAAGTCAACAACTTTTTAAATGAATTAATTTCATTTGAGTTCGATTGTAGAACAAGAATAAACAACTTTCATGACCCTTTAATTAAAAGAATTTATAAAAGATTAATTTGGAAATTCTTTGACTTAAATAAGTCTAAAATGTTTTTCTCATATTTAGGAAAAGATGAATTTTATTTAATTGTAAAAAAATTTCATGATAATTTGTTTAAAGGTATTCTCAGTGAAAATAATTTAATATTAGATCAGGCAATTCCTACTACTAACGCTAAATATCACAAAAATTATTTTAACAAATCAAAATTTATTATTGTAGATCGTGACCCTAGAGATATTTTTGCAGATTTATTAAGATCAGGTGGATTAATTGGACAAGAGCTAGCTAAATTAAATTCACAAAGTGTAAATAAGTTTATAAAATGGCATAAGGTAATAAGAAAGCAAAGTGCATTAGACAATAATGTATTATCTGTTTTTTTTGAAGATTTAATACTTGAAACTAAAAAAACACAAATAAAAGTTTCAAACTATTTACAAGACGAAATTGACTTTTCAAAATATGATCTTTCAAACTCAAAAAAAAATATTGGTATTTGGAAAAATCTTCCAAATGAAATAATTACAATGCTAAATAATGAATTTAATTAAGAGTTTTTTTAATAAAATTAATATTAAAACGGATTCAGTTTATAATCCCTTTTTAAAATTATTTTCTGGCACTTTTTTAGCTCAAATTATACCTATATTAATTACTCCTATCTTAACTCGTATTTATACACCTTCTGAGTTTGGAATATATTCTTTTTTTATGGGTATAATTATGGTATTGTCAAATATTACTAATTTAAGACTCGAAATACCTATAATAATTCCTAAAACGAAAATCAAGAGTAATGATTATTTTAAATTATCTTTTTATATAAATATTCTTTTTTCAGTTGTATCTCTTATAACAATTTTTTTATTTGGAGATCTCATTATTAAATTACTGGATGTAGATATTAATTTTTATTATTTATTACTGGTTCCTTTTTTAACATTTATTATTGGAGTTAATAAATCTCTTTATTATTTTGTTAATAAACTAGGTAAATACAACAAATTATCCTTATCACCAATTGTTAGAAGTTCAATTACTAATATTTCTAATTTAATTTTTTCATTTAGTACTTACGGACTTTTAATTGCACAATTTTTTGGAAGAATAGCCACTTTGATATTTTTAATATTTAATGAAAAAATTAATTTTACTTTTAATTCTAAAACTCTTAGAAAAGATTTGAAACTTAATCGTACTTATGTAACTACAGATACTCCGGCTGCTTTAATAAGTTCATTAAATTCAAATGGTATAAGTGTTTTTGCGACTCCAATATTTGGCACTTTGATTGGTGGTTATTTTGCCTTGGTAAATAAGTTTATAGGAACCCCTATTAATTTAATATCAAAATCTTTTTTAGATGTTTTTAAAAAGGAGGCAGCTCACGAATACCAAATTAAAGGTCACTCAAAAGTGACTTTTACAAAAGTTTTTAAAGGAATGATTGTTTTAACAATCATTCCTTTTATTTTCTTTTTTCTGTATTCTGAGGAGATTTTTGTTTTATTCTTTGGAGATAAATGGCTTCAAGCAGGTTATTTTGCAAAAATATTAACTCCCATGATTTTTTTAAAAATGTTGTCAAGACCTGTTTCATTTATGTTTTATATAGTTAATAAACAACATATTAATTTAATTGGACAATTAATTAATTTCTTATTTTTATTAATTTCAGTAGCTGTTGGTTTATCTCTAAATTCTCCTTTATATTTTGTGTATACACTATCTTTATTATTCTCTCTATTCTATGCTGCATATATCTTTCTGTCACATAAATATGCATTTAATTTATAATTTTTATGAAAATAATTTTTTATTATCCAGACAATATTGTTAAAGATTCTAAAAAAGGTAGTGAGGTTCGACCATATTCAATGCTGGCTGCTTTTCTTGATTTAGGTTATGAGGTTGATGTCATAACAGGGGATTCTAATAGTAGAAAAAAAAAAATTAACTCAATTAAACATAAAATTAATAAAGGGTTTAAGTATGATTTTCTTTATGGAGAGTCTACTAATCAAACTTTCTTCCTATCTGACATTAATCACTTTCCTAAAAGACCATTACTTGATATTTATTTTTTCAAATTTTTAAAAAAAAATGAAATTCCAACAGGAATTTTTTACAGGGACGCATATTGGTGCTTAACTGATTTAAGACCTAGAACTAACTTAAAATACTTATTGAAATATGTTTTTCATAGAATTGAGTGGTTAGTATTTAATAAATATTTTGATATTATATACTTTCCCTCATTTCCACTACTAAACTACCTTCCAAAAACAAAATATAATTTTAAACCTTTAGAATTGTATCCAGGTCACAATAAAAAGTATATTGAAAATAAAAAAAATGATGAATCAAAATTAAATCTTATATACGTTGGAGGCGTTAAGCCTCCGTACTATGACATTACAAATTTATTAAACTTAACATTCTTTTCGGACAATATCATGTTAAACTTATGTACAAGAAAGCATGAGTGGAACGACTATAAAAAATCATACAATTACAATCAAAAGAACTTAAAACTTCACTTTATTAGCTCCGAAAAATTAAAATCTGTTTTCCAGATTTCTGATATTTTTATAGATTTACGAATAACTAATGGTTATTTTAAAGTTGCTATGCCAATAAAGTATTTCGAGTCAATTGGCTTCGAAAAGCCAATAATTTGTATGGCTGGATCGTATATTTCTCAATTCGTTTTAAAACATAATATAGGTTGGATATTAAATGATATATCTCATTTAGAGACTTTATTAAATAAAATAAATAAAAAAAGATATTTAATGGATCAAAAAATTTTAAATATTAAAAAAATAAAACCATTAAATAGCTGGAATTCAAGAATATTAAAAGTGAAAAACTCTTTATTAAATGATAGTTGTTAGTTCAATATTTATAGTCCTTATAAGCTTTTATTTATTTCGAAAAGCCTCTGGATCAATGCGTATATCAAAATTAAATATGATATCAATTGCCTTCTATTTGTACTTAATAACAATGAGTTATTTTGGCTTAACTTTAGCCAAAATTGGCGTTGAAAATTACGCCTTACGAAAAGCTGATATTGATTCATTAACTAAAGCATATTATGCAGCTTCATATGGTTTGTTAATGCTTCCTTCAAGCATGATTTTTTTTAAAAAAATTCTAAAATTCAATACAAACAAAAGAATTAATGATTTTTATAATAACAAGATCTCACCTTCTCAAACATATAATGATTCGTATATCTTGTTTTTTTTTATGTTTTTATCCTTTGTTTGTTTTTTAGCATGTATTTATTCTTTTTACAGTATTAGCTATGCGCCAATCTTGTCCATATTTAAAGGGTTTTCATCTGACGATATAGCTTCCTTAAGATTCTCTTCAAAGTTTGATTTTAATGGAATTATATATATTAAAAATTTGTTTTTCAAAAACTTAGCTCCATTTTTATCTCTAGTTTCACTTGGCTATATTAAGTTATTTCCAAAAAATTATAAATTAAAATTTTGGCATTTTTTCAATGTTATTTTAGCTATACTGGCAGTTACTTTTTCAGGCGAGAAAGCTCCATTAGTTGTTTATTTTTTTATGTATTTTTTAGCTAAAAGTGTGATAAATCGAGGAGTTAGTAAAAAATTTCTATTTATAATTTCAACTGTAAGTTTTTCCATTTTAATTTATTTATACTTGTTGATCGATAAAAAATTTTCTTTCTCATTTTATGGAGGTATTTTTAGTAGAATTTTTATGGTTCCTAATGCAGGTCTACTACAAACTTTTGAGTTATTTCCTAATTATATTGATTTTTTAAATGGATCTAGCTTTCCAAGTTGGATGATTGGAATTTTTGGAATGGAACAACAACGTTCTGCTAGAGTTGTTATGGAATATTTAAATCCTGAAGGAGTAGTTTCTGGAACAACAGGTGTGATGAATTCCCTGTATATGGCAGAGGCATATGCCAATTTTGGTAACTTAGGGCTATTACTTTCTCCAATTATTGTTGGATTTACTATGATTTGTATTTATAAATTAATTATAGACAGTTCTGCTAAAACCCCAACAAAAGTAGCATTTTTTGCATATTTTTCATTTAGTCTGCCATTATTGGGTGGAATGGTTGGATTTATTTGGAATGTAGGATGGATAATGCTTTTTATATACGTATATCTTTCAAGAAAAATGAGATTTATTGCAATAACAAACAAATGGACAAAATAAAAATATTAATAATCGCAAGTGGGAAGTCATATCACGCAACAAGATGGGCTAATGCATTAGTAAAGAAAAATATTAAAGTATATTTTTATACTATTCACAAGTTTTTAAGACCTTTAGATAAGGAAATCTTTCGTTTGAAAGGAAAGTTTAATAATAAAATAGGTTATATTTTAAATATTCCAGATTTATTAAAAACAGTAAATTTTTTAAACCCTGATCTTGTACACGTACATTGTGCAGGTGGCTATGGGTTTATGGGATCCTTCATAAAAAAAAACAAAATACTTTCATTATATGGATCAGATATTTTTATTGCTCCAAATAAGAATATTTTTAGTAAAATGATTTTGAAATATCAACTAAATAAATACACACTGATTCAATCTACCAGTAAATCGTTAAAGTTGGAAGCAAAAAAATATACTAAGAGGGAAATTAATATCATTCCGTTCGGTATAGATACAGATCAATTTATAAATAAAAAAAATAAAACTGACGATATCATACGTATAGGAATTGTTAAAAAATTGGAAGAAATCTATGGCATTGATATTCTAATTAATGCATTTAAAAAACTTACCAATATCAATTATAAAATAGAACTTTATATAGTGGGTGATGGTTCTCAAAAATTTAATCTAAAAATGTTAGCTGCTCAAGATAAAAATATATTTTTCAAAGATGCAATACCAAACAAAATGGTACCTGATTTTTTATCTAACTTAGATATTTTTGTAGTACCTAGCAGGTCTGAAAGTTTTGGAGTAGCTGCTATTGAAGCATCAAGTTGTTCCTTGCCAGTTATAGCTTCAAATGTTGGTGGTTTGCCTGAAGTTGTTATAAACAATAAAACAGGTTTGCTTTTTGAAAAAGAGGATGTTGAAAGCTTAACCAAAAAACTTGATATTTTGATTGAAGATTTTAGTCTTAGAAAAAATCTTGGGATTAATGGCCGAACTTTTGTTGAAAAAAACTTCAACTGGAAACAAAGTATTAGAGACCAAATAAATATTTATAAAAAAATAATAGATGTTAAAAAAAATAAGTGAATTATTTGAATTATTTCAAGAAAATCAAATTGATTATTGTCATTGGAAAAGTACAAATCATCTAAATGCTACTTTAAATGGAAATACAGATATTGATATTTTAGTTGACAACAGTAAATCCAATTTACTTGAAACACAACTTCTAACCATTGGTTTTGAGAGATTTGAAACTGTCAATTTAAGAAGTTATCCCGGCATCCATGACTATATCTGTTTAGATTCCTCAGGGACATGGGTTCATTTACACCTACATTACAATCTCAATTTGGGTGATAGATGGGTAAAAGCATTTCACTATCCAATAGAAAAAAGGGTTTTATCTAGATCATTGTATTTAGAGGACACCAATACTAAAATAGTAAATCCCTATGATGAATTAATGATGCTGTGTCTTAGAATGTGTCTGAAATTCAAGAATCCTTTCAATGATAAACTTGTTAAGGAAGAAATGTTTTTTATTAAAACTAATATAAAAGCTGATACGAATGACTATGATGATTTGTATGATATATTACCAAGTTTAAAGTTATTAATGAAAACTATTTTAATCAACTCAAACCTTGATTTCAAAAAATTAAATAAATTATCTAAATCATTGAGAAAAGAACTCGTTGTGTTTAGAAGGTATAATTTTGTTGCTTTCAAATATTTATCGTTAAAAAGAAAAGTATATAGATATTATATAGAATTTAGAAGGAGATTTATTAAGGAGTTTTCTATTGGCAGAAGAAAAATTTCTAATGGTGGTAAAATTATTGCGATAGTAGGTATTGACGGATCAGGTAAAACTTCTATAGTCTCAGAGATGCAATATTTTTACTCAAGACAAATGAATGTTACACGGGTGTTTTTGGGAAATGGTAAAAGTGGAGCTAGCTGGTATAGAAAATTAATATTTAATTTTTATGGTACTAAATTTAAAAATAGTAAAGAAGGTAAGTCTACAAAAAAAAGAAAATCTACATTTTATGCACTTTGGATATTATTATGTCTTTTTGATAAAGAAAGCAACCTTAAAAAAGCAATAAAAGCTAGAGCCAATGGTAATTTAGTATTATCAGATAGATGGCCTCAAGATAAAATATCAGGCACCTTTGATGGAGCTAGGCTGGATTTCGAGATGTCTAAAAACTTTATTGTTAGATATGTACAAAATAGGGAGCTTAAATTTTTAAAATTGTCCAAACTAATCTCGCCAGATTTGGTTATAAAATTGAAAATAGATCCAGAGGTTTCGATTATAAGAAAACCTAATGAACTTTCTCTGTCTGAAGCAAAATCCAATTCCTCTTATTTAGACGAGTTAGTTTGGAATAAGTGTAGGCATGATATCATAAACGCCAATAATGATTTTTTAACTGTATCAGAATCGGTAAAACAAAAGATTTGGGAATTAATAACAAATAATTTTTAACTTATGTTTGAGTATTTAGGTTTACCAGGTGTCGGAAAAACATGGCTTTTATTTAACGGCTCTTTGACAAAAAAAAAAACTATTATAAAACATTCAGTTCCACTTGGTGGCGGTAAAAATAAATTAATTAATACACTAGTTGGTATTTTTTGCAACCTTAAACTTTTTGTTTATTTATTAAAATTATCATTAAAACATAAGATGGAAAAACCTAATAGTTTCACTTTTAGACCATATTTAGTGATATTTGAGCGTTATGGGAGAATAATAAGACTAGGTTATAGTTCAAGAAGTGAAATACATATTGATGAAGGTTCATATCAATTCATTTGGAGAGTTTTTTCTGAACTAAAATTTAACAAAACTAATATTATTGAATTTAAACAAGTAGTAAGTATTTTTAAACACTCTAAAACAAAAATTATATACATTGGATCCTCAAAAAATCTGAACTTACAAAGAATTATTGAAAGAGGTAAAAAAGAATCAAATTTTGACTCAAGTGTCATAAATAATAATTTTGATCAGTATGCTTTGGGAAGAAAATGGATGTCATTAATGGTTTTAGAACTTAGAAAGTTAAATATTTTGAATTATTTTAATAAGTAATTAAGAATGAATATTGTAGAAAAAAAAATTTACGATTTAGTAAAATCAAAACCTTGGATTAAAAATATTATTAGAAATATTTATCAATCATTTTATGACATATTACCTAGGAAAAAAGAATTTTTTAAAAATCAGATTGAATATAAAGAGGGTTACTTTTTTGGTTTTCATGATGTAAATCCATTTTCGGTTAATAATAATAAAGTTTTATCACACAAATTATTACATGACAATTTAATTATACCAAAATTTGGAGAAAAAATAGATATAGGATATTTCAAATTTAGAAATGAAAAGTTTGAAGATTTTATTAAAGTTGAAGAATCTACAGCTTGGAATTTTCATAAAGGTGCAAGGCTTCAATGGGTTGGTTTAGAGAGTATAATATTTAATACTTCCATTAAAAATAATTTAGTATCAAAACTTGTTAACATCAAGTCTAATGAAAGTAAAGTATTTGATTTTTCCATTGACTCAATATCAAAAGATGGGACTTTAGCTTCCTCTTTTAGTTACGAGAGATTAAACAAATTTATGCCCGGATACGGTTATGATGGTGCAATTGATGATGGATTTTTAAATGAAAAAGCTCCATCTAAAACTGGAATTTTTATATATAGTTTAAAAAATGAGAATTTGATAAAAATGATAAGTTTAGAACAGTTGTTGAGGTTAGATAAAAATGAATTAAATATATCTAAATTTAATCATTATGTTACTCATTCCGAGTTTTCAAAGGATGGTCGTTATCTTTCATTTCTGCACAGATGGGTTGGTGATGATATTATGGAAAGAAAATCTAAGCTATTAATATATGATATGAATGAAGATAAAATAATAGAAACTAATACCTCAGGCATGGTCTCTCATTATGTTTGGAATGAGAAAAACGAGATTTTAGCTTATTGTAGTATTAATAATATAGATGGTTATTATATTATCTCTACACCAGATTTCAAAAAAACTAATCACATTGCTCCAAACTATTTAAATTCAGATGGACATCAAACTTTTATCTGTAATGAAAAATTTATAACTGACACTTATCCTGATAAATTTAGAATGTCAAAATTAAAACTTGTAAACATATCAAACAATAATGTTGAATTATTAGCAAGTATTTATTCTCCAAAAGAATTTCAAACCAAAGATTTTAAAAATCATATTGCATGTGATCTTCATCCTAGAGTTTCTTTTGATAGAAGTTTAGTTTGCTTTGATGCAGTTAGAAATCATAATAGAAGTTTGTGTATAATGAGTATTTAAATTTTTTTAAATATTATGTGTGTTCAAGAAAATTTAGTTAGTATTATTACTCCATCTTATAATTCTGAGAAATATATTTCGGAAACAATTAATTCTATTATAAATCAAACATATACAGACTGGGAGTTATTAATAACAGACGATTGTTCAAATGATAATACAATAAACATTGTTAAATCATTTCAAGAAAATGATGCTAGAATTAAATTATTTATTCTCAATTCAAATGGTGGTGCGGGTTTAGCTAGAAATAACTCTATAAAAAATGCAAAAGGAAGATATATAGCTTTTTGTGATTCAGACGATCAATGGAAATCAAATAAAATTGAAAAACAATTGGATTTTATGGATCGTCTTGGGTTAAGCTTTACTTATTCATCATATGATGTTATTGATGAATTTGGCTCCTTTAAGTCGGTTATTAAAGCTTCAAAAACAATTTCTTATAAAATGATGTTAAACAACAATTATGTGGGTTGTTTAACAGCAATTTATGATAGAAAATTATTAGGGAATCTTTATATGAATAAAATAAGAAAGCGTCAGGATTGGGCTCTCTGGTTAAATATTATGAAAAAAGTAAAAACAACAAGTGGTATGCCTGAGTCATTAGCAATTTATCGTGATAGATCAAACTCTATTTCAACAAATAAAGTCGAAATGCTAAGATATAATTATCAAATTTATAATATTGTCTTAGGATATAATCATTTACAATCTTTTTTTTTAATAAGTAACTATATATTTCAATATCTCATAAAAAAAATAAAAAAACAATAGCAAGAAGATTAGGTTCAATAGATCCTTTTTTAAAAAAGAGTCTAAAAAATTAAAAGTTATTTAATTGCTGGCTGAAATATTAATAAAAATCACACTAAATTCGTTGGTACTAAGAATATTTATAGAATTTATTGATAATGAAAAATATTATAATTACAGGAGCATCAGGTTTTTTAGGTGCGAAAATTCATAAGTATTTTAACTCAAGCCATCTTATTTGCTCTGTAGGTAGATCATCAAACAATAATGTTATTAGTGATTTAAGTGCTAATATTCCTGTATTTTCGAATATTTTTTATGATTTAGTGATTCATTGTGCAGGAAAAGCACATAGCATTCCAAGATCTCAAAAAGAAGTGAATGAATTTTATGAAGTAAATTTTATAGGTTCTAAAAATTTATTAACAGGTTTAGATTCTTTGTCAAAACTTCCAAAATCTTTTATTTTTATTAGCTCAGTTGCAGTTTATGGAACTGATGAAGGTGTATTAATAAACGAACAGCATCCTGCTAACCCAAAAACACCTTACGGTATTAGTAAAAAGCTAGCCGAAGATTATATAATAGAATGGGGAAAAAAAAATAATGTTAAAATATGTATAATTCGAGCTCCTTTAATAATTGGTAAAGCCCCTTTAGGAAATTTAAAATTTATGATAGATAATATTAAATCTGGAAGATACTTAAACATTGATAAAGGACAAGCTAGAAAATCAATGGTACTCGCAGAAGATATTATTTCATTTATTCCGCTATTGTCTAAAAATGAGGGTATTTATAATTTAACAGACGGATGCCATCCTTCTTTTTTCGAACTTTCTAATTTAATCGCCAAAAAAAATTCTAATAAAACTATTTATAATATTTCAATTAATTTTGCAAAAGTATTAGCTAGAATTGGAGATTTAATCTACTTTTTTTTTAAAATTGAAATGCCTTTCAATAGTCTTAAATTAAAAAAAATAACTAAGTCATTAACATTTGACGATACTAAAGCAAGAAAAATAGGATGGAAACCAAATTGTACTTTATCAAAACCTTATATATGGTTAGATTAATTGTTTTGAATTAAAAATAATAATATTTTAAAAATATGATTGATAATAAAGAATTTTATAAAAAAATTGAATTTGAAAAAGATATTAATTCAAACTCAAGTTTATTAGAAAAAAAAATCAAAAGAAAAAAAATATTAATTATTGGTGGCGCAGGAACAATTGGTTCTAATTATGTGAAACAAATCTTAAAATTTAAGCCAGCAAAAATAATTGTAGTAGATATTAATGAGAATGGTTTAACTGAACTAACTAGAGACCTTAGAAGCTCAAATTTATTAGATTATAATCCAGAATATATAACTTATCCTGTTAATTTATTAAGTAACATTTTTGATAAAATAATTAATTCCGACTCATGGCAAGTTATTGCAAATTTTTCAGCTCATAAACATGTACGATCTGAAAAGGATAAAATTTCTGTTGAAGCTTTAATTAAAAATAATGTTTATGGAGCTATTAAACTTTTAAATCTTTGTGAACTAAATCCTCCAAAATATTTTTTTAGTGTATCAACAGATAAAGCTGCAAATCCTGTAAATATAATGGGGGCTTCTAAAAGTTTGATGGAAAAATTAATTTTATCAAAAAAAAATAACTTTAGAGTTTCAACAGCTCGATTTGCCAACGTCGCTTTTTCTAATGGAAGTTTATTAGATGGATTTAATTATAGACTAAACAAAAAACAACCACTTTCTTGCCCAGAGGATATTAAAAGATTTTTTGTTACCCCTAAACAATCGGGTCAAATATGTTTGTTATCTACATTTTTAGGTAATACAGGTAATATTTTCTTTCCTAAACTAGATTTTCACAAAGATCAGATTTATTTTAAAGAAATAGCATTAGATTTTCTTAAAGAAAATGGATTTGAACCGTTCTTAGTTAAATCTGAAAAAGAAGCGAAAGAATTTAATTTTAATAAGTATCCTTCAAAATATCCAATTTATTTTTTCAAAACAGACACCTCAGGGGAGAAAACATATGAAGAGTTTTATACTGAAGATGAGGATTATAAAATCGATACACATGATTCTTTAGGGTTTATCAACACTTCCGAAATTAAAATATCATTTGAAGATGTAAAAGCTGATTTTGAGACTGTATTTAGTAATCCAAATTCTCACAAGTCTGATATTGTTACTATTATTAAACATTATGTGCCAGATTTCATGCACAATGAAACTGGTAAACATTTAGATCAAAAAATGTAATTTATGTATAGTTTTTTTAAACGTCTATTAGATATTATGGTTAGTTTTACTTCGTTAGTTGTTCTTTTGCCAGTATTTATACCTATTGTTTTTATTCTTAGAATTTCTGCTGAAGGAGAAGTTTTCTATTTTCAAGAACGCTATGGAATTCGCAACTCGAGATTTCAAATATGGAAGTTTGCTACAATGCTTAAAGACTCTATGAACATTGGTACAGGGAGTATAACGCTCCAAAACGATACAAGAGTTACAAAAATTGGATCCTTTTTGAGAAAAACAAAAATTAATGAACTTCCTCAAATTATTAATATTTTAAAAGGAGATATTAGTTTGGTTGGGCCAAGGCCATTAGTTGAAAAAACATTTTCTGCATATAATGAAGAAGTTCAATCGAAAATATACAATGTAAAGCCTGGACTTACTGGTATTGGCTCTATTGTCTTTAGGGATGAGGAATCAATTATTTCGGCTGTAACAGATGAAAATCCACATCATTTTTATAAAAGAGTGATAGCACCTTACAAAGGTGAGTTAGAGATGTGGTATCAAGAACATAATTCGTTCTTTTTAGATTTACAATTAATTTTCATGACAGCTTGGGTTATTTTATTTCCTAAATCTGAACTTTATCTAAAATGGTTTAAAAATTTACCAAGGCGCAAATTTTAATAAATATTAAATTAATTCCATGAAACTGAACCAATCGATTTATTTTATGGTTTACAGTGTTATTGCTACATCAATAATGTATGCACTCATAAAGTATTTAAAAGATTTTAGTGTTTACCAGATCATTTTTTTTAGAGCTTTAGTAACATTAGCTTTTACTACTCCATTAATTTTATTGACTAAAATAAAAATTTTAGGGAATAATAAATTAATACTGCTTTCAAGAGCCTTTTTAGGTTTAATTTCAATGGTTTTTTTTTTCCAGAGTATAAAATACTTGGACCTAGGTGTTACTGTTTCTATTAGATATACTTCTCCAATTTTTGCCACAATATTTGCAGTTTTTTTATTAAAAGAAAAAATAAAAATAATTCAATGGTTTTTTATATTAATTTCTTTCATTGGCGTTATTTTAATTAACATAATTGGAATTAAAATTGAATTAATCGGTTTTTTGTTTGCTTTATTATCTGCAATTTTTTTAGGTCTTGTATTCGTAATAACTAACAAAATTGGTAACACAGAAAACCCATTAGTTATCTTAAATTATTTTATGCTTATTGCACTAATTTTCTCAGGATTAATGTCTATTGATAGCTGGGTGAATCCTTCTTTTTCTGAGCTGATGTTACTCATAGGTTCTGGTGGATTAGGATACACTGGGGTTTTTTACATGACTAAATCTTTTCAAAACAGTAAAGTTAGTATTCTTGCTCCTATTAAATATTTAGAAGTAATTTTTGCTATAATTATCGGATTTTATTTTTTTAAAGAAGAATACACAGAGTACTCACTTTTAGGCATTTTTTTAATTTTAATTGGCGTTACGTTAAACACCTTATTTAAAGATAGACATATATTAAGCAAAAGGTTCTAAATTTATTTATGAAATGATTTCGGATTAAACTCAATTTTACATTAATTTATTATACTGTATATTTATCAAAAATGAAAGGAATAATTCTTGCGGGCGGCTCTGGATCTAGACTTTATCCTATTACAAAAGGTACATCAAAACAGCTTTTATCAATATATGATAAGCCAATGATTTATTACCCCCTTTCTGTTTTAATGCTTTCTGGAATAAAAGATATTTTAATTATTTCTAATCCAGATAATCTTCCAAATTTTAAAAAATTATTTAATGATGGTAGTGATTTAGGATTAACAATAACTTATAAAGAACAAGAAAATCCTGATGGTATTGCTCAAGCTTTTGTTATAGGTAAAGATTTTATAAACAATGATGATGTTTGTTTGGTTTTAGGAGATAAT